>Ga0265296_1000288_pt1 | contig 87382 bp, 94 predicted proteins | sample MunlanPumphouse1_FD_189073 | JGI IMG/M metagenome (GOLD analysis project Ga0265296, IMG submission 189073) | Groundwater microbial communities from a municipal landfill in Southern Ontario, Canada - Pumphouse #1 | ecosystem: Environmental > Aquatic > Deep subsurface > Groundwater | place...
AAAATTTTTGCTGATGAAAATGTGTTGATGTTATATGAATAGGAAGTTTTTATTCAGATTTATCTTTTAAAAAAGATTCATCTATTTACTTCTCATTTTCAACACGTCAGCAAAAACTTTAACGGGTATATTATACCAAATATTTATAAAATGGTATAATCCTGATATATGAGTACAAAATTAATTGTAGCAAACTGGAAAATGAATCCTGCATCTGCAGAAGAAGCAAAGGAAATAATAACTGAAATAAAAAAAAAATCTAAAAGTTTTGGTGATGTACGCCTGATAGTGTGCCCGCCATTTATTTTTTTAAATGAGATTTCTGAAATTATTTCTTTATCTAAAAAAATAATTTTAGGCGCTCAGGATGTATTTGTGGGACAAGGAGTATCTCATACAGGAGAAGTCGGGGTGGATTTGCTTAAAAAGGCAGGGGTAAAGTATGTCTTAGTTGGACATTCAGAACGCAGGGCGATTCTAGACAGCGATGAAATTGTAAAAGAAAAAATGCTAGGGTCTTTAAAAGGAGGTTTTAAGACAATATTGTGCGTTGGAGAAAAAGAAAGAAATGAGCACGGAGACCATTATCACGAAGTTAGAAGACAAATTGAAGATGTAATTATAAAATTACCTAAAAAATTAATTAAAAATCTGATAATCGCATACGAGCCTGTTTGGGCAATAGGCAGACCGGAAAATGAAGCAATAAAACCGGATCAGCTTCATGAGATAACTATTTTTATAAAAAGATTGATTAGCGATACTTTAGGCGCAAAGGAAGTGGAAAAAATAAAAATACTTTACGGAGGTTCTGTAACTAAGAATAACTTTAAAGAAATAATTGAAAAAGGGAATGTTGACGGGCTTTTAATAGGACGAGAAAGCTTGAAAGTAAAAAATTTTGTGGAACTTGTGAAGGAAATAAAATAAAATTAAAGGGCGGCGAGGCTTTGCCTCGCCGCCCTTTAAATTTGTCTGATATAATGGTATCTATGCTGAAATATTTAGTCAGAGAAGAAATCCCAGAAAAAGTTGCAAAAGAACTTGGAAAATATCCAGAGATTTTACGCAAACTTCTATATTACAGGGGAATTCAAACAGAAAAAGAAGCTGAAAATTTTTTAAATCCTATTTTTGAAGAAAATAATGACCTATTTAAAATGCTCGGAATGGATATTGCTGTGGAAAGAATATTAAAGGCGATTGATAAAAAAGAAAAAATTGTAATTTATAGCGATTATGACGCAGATGGAATACCCGGAGCTGTAGTTCTTCATGATTTTTTCAAGAAAATCGGCTATGACAATTTTGAAAATTATATTCCGCATAGAGTTCTTGAAGGTTTTGGTTTGAATGATGAGGCTATAGATGAATTTGCAAAAAATAATGTTGATTTGATCATTACTGTTGATTGCGGAATATCTGATGTTGAAGAAGCAGAAAAAATAAAAAAACACAAAATAGATTTGATAATTACAGACCATCATTTGCCTAGAATTGATTCAAAAGAAAAAGAAGAATTACCTCACGCACTTGCAATACTTGATAGCAAGCAAAAAGATTGTGAATATCCCGATAAAAATCTTTGCGGGGCTGGAGTTGTTTTCAAGCTTGTGCAGGCGATTATTAAAAAACACGGAAAGAAATTTGATTTGAAAGATGGTTGGGAAAAATGGCTGCTCGATATGGTGGCTATCGCGACTGTTTCTGATATGGTTCCGCTTATCGGCGAAAATAGATTACTTGCATATTTTGGACTAAAAGTTTTGAGAAAATCCCCACGTCCGGGGCTTCAAAGACTACTTTCTATTATTAAAGTAGATCAGAAAAATATTACAGAAGATGATATCGGTTTTATGATTTCTCCTCGCATAAATGCCGCTTCAAGAATGGGAAATCCTGAAGATGCTTTCAATATGCTTATTACAAAGGATGAAAATGAAGCTTTAAAATACGCATTTCATTTGAATAAAATAAATGATGAGAGAAAAGGAATTGTGGCTGCAATGGTAAAAGAAATTCGCAAACATTGGAATGAGTTTGATCCTGACAAAAAACGAAAAGTTCTTGTTGCTGGAAATCCGGATTGGAAGCCATCGCTTCTTGGACTTGTTGCAAACTCATTAATGGATGAACATGACGGACCAGTTTTTCTTTGGGGAAGAGAAGAGGGAAAGACCTTAAAAGGTTCCTGCAGGTCTGATGGCTGTGTGGATATTGTCGCAATGATGCGCGAAGCAGAAAATCTTTTAGAAGAATACGGCGGACACTCTGCTTCCGGAGGTTTTTCTATCAGTCTTGAAAAGGTTGATTTGCTGGCTGATGGACTTGAAATTGCTTATGAAAAATTGAGCGTGTTTGAAAATAAAAACAAAGAGTTAATAGCTGATGCGGTGATTAATATAGATGATGTAAATAACAATTTGGAAAAACAAATAAGCCAGCTTGCGCCATTTGGAATGGATAATCCTAAGCCGATTTTCTTGCTAAAAAATATTGAAATATTTGATACAAAAATCTTTGGAAAGAAAAATGAGCATTTAAAAATTGATTTTGTAAATAAGAAAGGACAAAAAATTTCTGCAATAGGATTTTTTACAAAGCTAGAAGATTTTTCTGTAAAAATTGTGAAAGGAGAAAAAATAGATTTGCTGGCGAACTTAGAAAAAAGCAATTTTCTCGGAAGGGAAGAATTGAGATTGAGGATTGTGGATATAAATTAAAAATCTGTTTTTGTTATTTCTGGTTTCCAAAGAATCATTTCTACTTCTCTCTTGCCATTAAATTTCCAATCAAATTTTAATGGATATTTTTTATATGAATCGTTGCTTATTGCTAGATTATCTCCAATATAAAATCCTATATGAGAATGCCCTTCTGTGTCTTGACCCGGTTTCCACACAATAACGCTGCCGGGAACAGGTTTTTCTATAGTTACCCAGCCCATTTTTTGCAAATCTTTTACAGTTGAAGAAACGGTAGCATGTACATTTTCAATATATTTGAATATTGATAAAATTGATGAAACATAAAATGCGCATGATAGCCATCCATCCTCAGTAGCATCTTTTTTTACGCCATCAATTTCAATAAACAAATTTTTAAACATATATGAGCCGACGCTATTTTCAATGACTGCAAGATAGGTGTCAAACTGCAGTGGAATGATTTTTGGTTTTGTTTCTTCTGTCATGATTTGTATTTTAACATAACATTATTTAACAAACAAAAAGCGCTGTTAAGTGATTTTAGGTATGAATATTGTAGAGGGCGAGAATTTCGAAACTTACAGTTTCTGTACACCTTTTCTATTTTATATTCGTGATTACACTCTATAAAATTATCAAAGGTTTTCGAATCTCGCACGAAAGCTCTCCCAGAGCTTTCTCCTCTCCGCAAAAATAAAAAACCAGCAATGTTATTGTTGGTTTTTTATTTTTGCGGAGAGGGCGAGATTCGAACTCGCGAGACCCTTGCGAGCCTTTCAGTTTTCAAGACTGACGCTTTCAACCACTCAGCCACCTCTCCGTTTATGGTCGAACAGACACTAATTTAACTCATTTTTCATTTAAGAGCAAGTTTAATTGGTTATTTTTAAAAAAGCTTGAGTTAAGATGTAACAGTGTTAAACTATATAATGTGAACAAAAAACCTATCATTTGGTCCTTATTAATAATTTTAATCATTGCAATAATTGGCGGATATTTCTTCTTGAATTCAAAAAACAAAAATTCTGCTGGCAACATTGTAAATTTTTATTGTCAGGAAGGAAATTTGAAAGCGCAGTTTGGAAAGAATTATGTAGTGTTAACTTTTTCTGACAAGACAAATACTCTTTTGCCGCAAGCAACTTCCGGTTCAGGTATCAGATATGAAATGGGTTCAACAACTTTTATAGGAGAAGGGGACAATGCTTCGCTTATGGAAAATAATGTTCAAACTTACACTAATTGCTTAGCGGGAAATCAGATTACAAAAAATGGGATAAATACTTATACTGATTTATCAAAAACTTTTTCTTTTTCATACCCTAACCAGTTTGTTCTTTCAGGGGGAAATTTCGGATACTCACAGGATTGGGAAGTAGGAACAACCAATCTAGGACTTCTATTAGCTGTTGTGAATATTCCGCGAACTTTTTTCACAGAGAAAACAAATTTTAGTGAAGCCAAATTTACAGTTGGAACAAGTGCTGATCCTGATGCAATAAAGAATTGCTTAACATACAATAATGGAAATACAGGAACTTCGAGCGAGATTACTGTAAATAATAGGAAATTTACAAAAATTCAATTTGGCGATGTTGGAGCTGGAAATTATTATGACACGACAAGCTACAGAACGATCTATGATAATCAGTGTTATGCCATTGAATACACAATTCACTCTTCAAATATTTATAATTATTCTCCTGATCAGGGTGTAAAGGAATTTGATAAAGCAAAAGTTACTTCAGTGCTTGAAGGGATTGTGCAGAGTTTTAAATTTATTTAAATTATAAAAAGATAATCTTTATGATACAATAATTGTATTATTAGAATAATAATTAAAATTATGGGAAACGAAAGAAATAATTCAAGAAAAGACAAAAAGAAGCCAAAGAAAAACAAGAAATAAAATAAAAGACGGGTTCGCGAAGCGAACCCGTCTTTTATTTTATCTGTAATCCTTTTCTTCCGCCATATTTTTATTTATTAATTGTTATCGCTTTCTTATCCTTAAAATAAAGATAAACTATATAAATTATTTCTGCTACGCCTGCAGTATTCAAAATAGCAAGAACTATAAAAATAGTTAGGTGATTATGCTTAGCTGCCTTCCACAAAGCTATAAGTTTCCAAACCCCTGACCAAATTACTAATAAAATTATCCATGGGTGAGAGCTCACATAAGAGATCAATGACTCATCTAATGCTGGTATATTCATGTGGCAATTATATCAAAAGGTTAGTTAAATTTCAATTTGCCGGTTTTTAATATTCTATTTTTAATGTATTATAGGCGTATGAAATATTTAGGTATAGATTATGGAGAAAAAAGAGTCGGAATTGCCATTTCTGACACTGAAGGAAAAGTGGCCTTTCCAAAAATAGTATTGGAAAATAATGATGAATTAATACAAAAAATATCAGATTTATGCAAAGCGTCTGGAGTTGATACTATTGTCATAGGCGAATCAAAAGATTATAAAGGTGAAGATAATAAAATAAGTCCAAAAATAATTTCTTTTAAAAAAGAATTGTCTTTGGCGGTAAAGTTTCCTACTTTTCTTGAACCTGAGTTCATGTCTTCAATGCAGGTAGAAAAGACTTTTGGTAAAACAGATATGCTTGATGCTTCTGCTGCGGCGATAATATTGCAGACTTTTATGGATAAAGAAAAAAACAAGCAAGAAAAGAAAAATGTCATTGCGAGCGAAGCGAAGCAAACCAGTAATAAAATCAATTATGATGATTTTAAAAAAATAGAGATGAAAGTTGGAAAAATACTTGAAGCAGCTGCTATTTCCGGTTCCGATAAACTTTATAAACTGTCTGTAGATTTCAATGAGGGCGAACCAAGGCAAGTTATTTCTGGAATAGCTCATTATTTTCCAGACTCACAGATACTTGTAGGCAAAAAAGTTGCTTTTGTGACAAACCTGGAGTCAAGACCGCTTATGGGACTTTTAAGCAATGGAATGATATTAGCAGTAAAATCTGAAGACAAGCTTGCTCTTATGGAAGTGCCTGATTTTATAAAAGAGGGAACTGTTTTGGGTTAATGATATAAAAATAAAAATGATAAATAATTTTTTCCATCTGCTTGATCCTATGACAATAATAAAGACACTTGGTCTTATAGGAATTTTCTGTATTATTTTTGCAGAGTCCGGATTATTTTTCGGTTTTTTCTTTCCGGGTGATTCTTTGCTTTTTACGGCAGGATTTTTGGCTTCACAGAACTTTTTAGATATAAATATTCTTGTTTGGGGATCTTTTATATGCGCAGTTTTGGGAGACAGTGTGGGATATTGGTTCGGCAAAAAAGTTGGTCCAAAAATATTCAATAAAGAAGACTCATTATTTTTTCATAAAAATCATATAAAAAGAGCTCAAAATTTTTATAATAAATATGGCAATAAAACTATATTTTTAGCCAGATTTGTTCCAATTGTCAGAACTTTTGCACCTATAGTGGCTGGAGTAGGACAAATGAAATATAAGAATTTTTTAGCTTATAATGTTTTTGGCGGATTTGTTTGGTCTTTTGTTCTAGTTTTCTCCGGTTATTTTTTGGGACAGATTATTCCTGGCGTAGATAAATATTTATTGCCGATAATATTGATTATCATAGCCATTTCTTTTTTGCCGATTGCTTTTGAAGCATACAAAGCGAAAAATAAGAAAAATTGAAAAGAATTTTACAGTTTTTATTCTGTTATTTCCGAAAGGATATTTTTTTGGTATACTTAACCCGTTAAAGTTTTTGCTGACGTGTTGAAAATGAGAAGTAAAAAGACATGTTTTTTTTTAAAGATGTTTCTGAATAAAAAATTTCTCAATTACTTAATGTCAACACATTTTCATCAGCAAAAATTTTCTCGGGTAAACAGTATTTATGAAGGCAAACTTTTTGAAAAAAATATTATATGTGCCCAACTATTTAACCTTGCCGTTTGCAGGTATAGAAATATGCAATAAATCTATAAAATATATAGAATTTTTTAATAAAAAAGGCGTACTTTCTGTAAAAAATTTTGGAGAAGTTTTGCTTCCGCCGAATGTTGTAAGAGATGGCGATATATTAAATAGAAGTGTTTTGATAAAATCGCTTATTGAAGTGAAAAATAATATTTCTACCAATTTTATAAAAGTTTCCATACCAGAAGAAAAAACTTATATTTTTGACGTTCAAATACCCAAAGAAGCCAAAACTAATATCAGAGAAGCTCTAGAATTTAAAATAGAAGAAAATGTACCGCTCAAATTAGAAGAATCTTCCTTTGAGTATGAAATTGTTGATAATAAATTGCCAAAAGATATATTGCTCGGCGTTTCTGTTATACCTAAAAGGGTAATAGCAGATTATACAGATGTATTTTACCAAGTAGGCGTTTATCCGACTTCATATGAAATAGAATCAAAAATGATTGCTAGTTCTGTTATTCTGAAGGGAGATAAGAAAAATTCTATCATTATAAATATAAAAGATGATTCCACCGTGTTCATAGCAGTTATAAATGGTTTTGTAAGATTTACTTCTTCGGTATCAATAGGAGAAAGTGCGATAAGAGAAAATCTTTTAAAGTCCGATTCGTTCAAAGATGAATTAACTATGGGCAAATTTTTTGAAAATGATTTCTCTTTTGAAACGACATATACAAAAGAGCTGTATTCATCGTTGATAAATATTTTCTCCGTATTAAAAGATGAAGTAGAAAAATTCAGCGAGTATATTATAAATAAATTTCCCAATATAAAAAATTCTTCTACAAATAACATAGATAAAATAATTCTGTGCGGCAGAAGCTCTACGCTGCCAGGTTTGGCCAAGCATATAAATCAAAATTTAAAAACAGAAATAATATTAGCCAATGTATGGTCTGATGTTTTTGATATTAAAGAGAACACTTCCAGTATGAAGTTCAATGATTCTTTAAGTTTTGTAACGCCTATAGGCTTGGTTGTATCATCTTATAAATAAAATGCTTAACTTTTTGCAACAAAAGAATAAAAAACAAATTATTTTTGAATATTTGCTCAGGGTAATCATATTTTTGTTTATCTTTATTTTTGTATCTAGCTTGGTACTCACTTCATTATTTATGCCATCATTTTTTCTTGCTAAATATAAAATCAACGCTATCAGCAGCCAATTAGAGTCAATCAAACAAGAAAATATAAGTAAGGGTGAAGATCCAATTTCATTTATAAAGAATGTGAATAGGCTATCTTTAGCTCTTTCTGATAATTCCAATTCTGCACTAATTTATAGCGATATAATAAGTAAAATAGTTTCTCTAAAGAACAAAGATATTAAAATATCATCTATTTCTATATCTAATAATAATGACACAAATAGCAAAACAATTTTAATAAATGGAAGCGCAAGCACTAGAGACGGTCTGACTTTATATGAGAGAGATATAAAAACAGATGGTTTTTTTAGCAGCGTGGTATTTCCAGTTTTATATTTTATAAAGAGTTCTGATTCTGTATTTTCTGCAACATTGGTTTATAAAAATAAATAAAAAGCATGCCAAAAAAAGAAACAAAAATATTAGTGATTATTCTTCTTCTGATAGACACGATATCTATAGGCATCTTTGTATTTTTATTTTCATTTACGAAAAATTTAATTATAGAATCTGTAAATAGGGAAAATGAGATAAAAACAGAGTTAAAGAGAGAAGATACCATGGTTTTAATGAAAAATGATTTGGAACTAGGTAAAATGTATCAAGAAAAATTAATGAGTTATATGGTACCAAGCGGAGGTACTGTAGATTTTATAAAAACGCTGGAACAGCTAGTTTCAAATAGCGGCATTAAATCTAATATAACAAATGTTAATAATGAGACTTATAATAAGGGCGATTCAATAGGGGCTGAACTTATAAAAATAAATATGAGTGTAACGGGAGAGTGGAAAAATATTCAATTTTTCCTAACATCCTTGGAAAATTATCCTTTAAAAATAGATATAAATAAATTATCCTTGAGCAAGTTTTCTAATTCCACGGTAAATGGCAAAAATATCCCAGAGTGGTCTGGAAGTTTTGAATTTACGGTTGTTAAAATAAAAGACACTAAATAAATATGAATAACACTGTAAAAAATAAAATTACACAAAACAACTCTCAGTCTGGATCAATAAGATTGTCTGGGAAAATATTCAATCCAAAAAGAGATTGGAGTATTTTAATAATTTTATTTACTATGTTTGTGGTAGCATCTCTTGGGTTTGATTTTTATATGTATCAACAGATTGTAAGCGGAGATATGTATGTGAGTATAAAAAGAGATGAGCTTGTTATTGAAAATTTGAAATCCGATGATTTACAAAAGATCTTAAATAATTTTGAAACCAAAAAATCCAATATGATGAATTTTAAATTGGGAAATTTAGTTGACCCTTCTATCTAAAACTGTTATATTGTTTGGGCTTTGCCTTCGTAGTTCAATGGATAGAACAGAGCTCTTCTAAGGCTTTGATGTAGGTTCGATTCCTGCCGAAGGCACAAAATAAAAAAACACAGAGATGTGTTTTTTTATTTTGTGCCTTCGAGAAAGTGCTAGTAAGCACTTTCGTGCAGGAATCGAAAACCTTGAGTATATCGCACGGAGCGTAGCGAGTACGATACGAAAGATGTATTGACGCTGTAAGCGTCGATATCCTGCCGAAGATAATAGATTTATCAAAAATCTATTATATAAAATTGCTTAAAAAATGATTAATTAAATGAAGGTTTAATATTCTTTAAAAAATAACTTCTGATAAGATTTAATCTATCAGTACCACCTGCTACAGGTGTTTTGTTATAATAATCATTTCCAAGTTCTAAACTCCATATATCGGCTTGACGAAAAGCATGATATGTCCAGTTCCAACTATATTCTTCAAATAGTTCTATAACGTCTTTCAAATAAAGGTAGGCGCTATTGCCTGGAGCGTATCTTACCGCGCTGAATTCCCCGATATATATTTCAACACCATACTTCTTTTGAAAATCTAATACGGGTTTAAAAACTAACCTTAATAAATCTTTGTTCCAATAATAGCCGTAATAATTGCCAGGATAAGGCATGTTGACGGGTAAATCAATTCCTTGATGTGTGAATTCATATGGAAGATACATATGAATACTGTATACAACACCAGAAACATCTACAGGTTTTAATTTTCCAAGTCCTTCAATGGTTCCAAGATTGACCGGTTCAATTATTATTGTTTTATCTGGATCAATTGCTCTAATAGCTTTTGCTGTATTTTCAGCAATAGTGTTCCATGCCGATGCTTCTCCTTCTGGCTCATTCGCTATATCATAAGCAATTATTGCCTTATCGTCTTTGTATTTCTCTGCAATAAACTTCCATGTCTTAATAAACCTGTCTGCAGCCCACTGCGATTCGGTAACTCTTTTAGAAAGATCATGGAAATCTAACACAACATAAAGACCATATTCTTTGCAGTATGGCAGCATCGCATCAAGTCTTTTAAGTTCTTCTTCCATTGCCTGTTCATAATTATCTGTAAATAATCCTGAATATTTTACATCACGGTTATAATTTGAACCTAATGGCCAACGTATCACATTGGCATTCCCATCTTTTCCGAGAATTTTAAGATCATCTTTAGTAATATATGTACTTACCATGGTCCCTCTCAATTTAAGATTATTCCATTTAACACTGCTAGAAGAATTATTTACTCCCAATAAATAATTATTTTGTTCTAAAATAGCAATAACACTCTTGGTGCAAAATGTTAAAATAATAAGAGATAATACACATATAAAAAATATTTTTTTATTCATGAACCTAAGTATATCAGTTTAGGACTAAAAAGTCTCCACTCTTTGGTTAAAAAGTTTATGATTCAATATACTAATGCGGTTTTGCCCTCCAATTTTAATTTGTTTTTTCTTATTTTTAATGTAATATAGCTTTCTATAGGGCGCTTAGCTCAGTTGGTTAGAGCACCTCATTTACACTGAGGGGGTCAGGGGTTCGAATCCCTTAGCGCCCACAAAACGATTTTATTCGTTTTTCCCCTAAGGGATTCGAAAGACGGAGCTATGTCGAGCCATCAGGCGAGACAGCGAGTCGGGGTCGCGAAAATTTATGAGCGTCGGCGAAGAAATTATTTGTGACCGAATCCCTTAGCGCCCACAAATTAATTATGAAAATCCCTATTTTATACGAGGACAAAGATGTTGTTGTGATAAACAAGCCGGCTGGGCTTGTTGTTCATCCTGATGGCAAGACTAAAGAAAAAACTTTAGTTGATTGGATTTTAAAGAAATATCCTCGTATAAAAAATGTCGGGGAACCGATCGTTTTAGATGATGGGACAAAAATATTAAGACCAGGAATAGTTCACAGGATAGATAGAGATACGACGGGAGCTCTTATAATAGCCAAAAACAAAGAAGCTTTTGAATTTTTGAAAGGACAATTTAAAAACAGGAAAGTTCATAAAGTTTATCAAGCTTTTGTTTACGGAGACTTGAAAGATGAAAGAGGAATGATAGACAGGCCGATAGGAAGAAGCGTAAATGATTTTCGTAAATGGACTGCACAAAGAGGGATAAGAGGTGAAGTGCGTGAAGCCGTAACTTATTTTAAAGTTTTAGGTAAGAAAAATGATATTACTTTTGTGGAAGCTATACCAAAAACTGGCAGGACTCATCAGATAAGAGTTCACTTTAGTGCTATAAACCATCCCTTAGTACAAGACAAACTTTATGCTACAGATTTCTTTTTAAAAAAAAGACAACAGCTAGGTTTCAAAAGAATGGCTCTTCACGCAAGAGAATTGGAAATAGCACTGCCTTCAAAGAAGCTTTTGAATATAATTGCTCCTTATCCGGAAGATTTTGATGAAGCCATGACAAAACTTAAGAGGTAGGTTTTTTGGTTGTCAAAAATTATTTAATGTGCTAAATTGCTACTACTTATGGAATTGAAGAATATAAAAATATCGCCAGTAGACATAGAAGCCAGAAAGAAGATTGATATGAGATCTGGAGATACTGTTCGTGTCTGGCAGAAAATTAAAGAAGGAGATAAAACAAGACTTCAAGCTTTTGAAGGCATGATTTTAGCTATTAAACATGGAAAAGAAAATGGAGGCACTTTCACAGTAAGAAGAGTTATAGATGAAATAGGTGTTGAAAGAATTTTTCCATTGTATTCACCTATAATAGATTCAATAGAAGTTTTGAAGAGGGCAAAAGTAAGAAGATCAAAACTTTATTATATAAGAGAAAAAGCTACCAAAGAACTTAAGAGACATTTGAAGAGCACTCTTCTAGAAGCCCGAAAAGAAAGCAATACAGACACAAAGAAAGCTGCTAAAGAAGAATAATTATTAAAATTTAAATAAAAAATAAAAATCTCGCAAAAACGGGATTTTTATTTGGAAAAAGAGAGTTTTTGGTATATTATGAGCATCCAGATGCACGGGTGTTGTAACTGGTAGCCAAGTACGCTTGAGGTGCGTATGCCGTAAGGCGTGCGGGTTCAAGTCCCGCCCCGTGCACATTGTAAATAATCAAAATTATGAAAACTTTTTTTAAAATCTTCGGCCTATCTTTTATTTGGTTTTCTGTATGGGCGGTTTTTTATTTTTATTTGACGCCGCAGGGCATAGATTATTTAAATAGATACATTTTAACATCCATTTATTTTTTACTTATAATAGTTGCTCTTACTTCTATATTTAAAAAAGAAGTTGATGGATATGTAGATAATTTCTCACCTCGCGATTTACTCACGATGGTGTTTTTTTCTATTTGTGTCATATCCATTTATTATTTCACTAATCTTTTGACAGAAGGAAGTCCGCTAAATGCCATAAAAAATAATTTGCCCTCAATACTTCAGCTTGATGGAAGATTTTTGGTAACAAAAGCTTTTGAAATAATGTTTCAGCAGACATTTTTTATGATAAGTATTTATCATCTTTTTAATAACAATGTATCAAAAAATAAAGACATGTTTTTGTTTGGCTTATATGCGATGTTTATACATTTGCCAATTCTTTTCATAAACTCATCGATGGGTAAAATACTTTTTGGTGTTTCGTTTTTTGCCGGACTGATTTTTTCTTATTGCATTACCAAATCAAAGAAAGGTTTCTTGTACAGCTATATGATTCACTTCGGTTTCTATGTTATTTTAGCAATGATATTTTGGCTTGGAGGAGCAAAATATATAACAAGTTTAATTTAATCTTATGCTTTATACAAAAAAAGGTGATGACGGAAAAACAAATATTTTTGGATGTGACCAGAGACTTTCAAAAAGTTCTGCTATAGCTGAAGCTTTAGGATGTTTGGATGAAATAAATTCATATTTAGGAATATGCAAATCAAAACTTAGCGATATAAAAGATAAAGAACTGATACATAGAATTCAAAATGATCTATTTATAATTCAGGCAGGAGTTGCTGGTGCAGATAAGAAAATAAATGAAGAAGAAGTAAAATACCTTAAAGAAATTATAAATAATATTGAAAAAGAACTGCCGCCAATAAAAACCTTTCTTATTTCTGGTGCAAATGAGATGTCCGCTAATTTTGATTTTGCTCGCACATTGGCACGAAGAGCAGAAAGAAGAGTTGTTGCAGTAAGTGAAGAAAAAATAACAAAAATCGATTCTCAAACTCTTGTATTTATGAACCGTCTCTCAAGTTTTTTATATGCACTTGCAAGACATGAAGCTGTAAAAAATGGTGCGGAAGTTTCTCCAAAATATTAAAACCTAGATTTTATTACAAAAATCTGTTATAAATGAGCTCTAACTGCTGGTCATTTAGCAGTTTAATGGTGGCTATGGTGTAGCGGTAGCACAAGAGTTTGTGGAACTCTTTGTTCGGGTTCAACTCCCGATAGCCACCCAAAAATAATTTAAGCATCTTTTAAGTTAGCTATAAAACAGGTCATGTTTTTGGTATACTTTTCTGCATGCAATATTTTATTGGAATTGTTCCACCAAAAGAAATTCAAGACAAGATAACTAATTTTCAAAAACACTTTTTAAATAAAAAAGTTGTTGAACCGCATATCACGATTAAAGCTCAAAGCGGCTTGACTGAAGATAAGGTTTGGTTGGAAAAAGTAGAAAATTATCTTAAACGACAAACCTCTTTCAAGGTTGAATTTAAAGATCTATCACAATTTGGCGATGATGTCTTATTTTTTCAAGTGCTTTCAAATGAGATAGAAAAAATTCACAACGACTTGATTGATATTGTTAATCCAAGCAAAGAACTTCGTAAAAAATATTTTGAAAATCAAAAATATACACCGCACCTTACTTTGGCAGAAACAAGATGGGGAATAAATACAGATGAACTGGTTTCTATAAAGATTAAGGCAGAACAAGAATTAAATAACCTGCCATCATTTAATGTTGATTTTGCCAGAGTTTATGTAAAATCGGAACCCAATACTCAATATGAAAAAATGATGGATATTTATTTTAGAAAAAAGTAATTTCCAGAGGTTTTTTAGTTTTAACTAAATCATTGACAAGTAAATCTATTGGATGTAGAATATGAGGAAAGTTCTTATATATTCGCACTAAAAATAGGAGGCACGATCATGGAAGATGAAAAGATTGGAGCGGAATTCTTACAAAATTTAAAGAATGTTCGTGTCGCTGAAGATTTTTTGACTTTAAAATATGGAGACAAAATAATTTCGTTAAGCGTGTATGAATCTGGGATGAGAGAGTGCGCTGATGATCGGATTTCGGCGCAAAATAAATTGCGTGACGAAATTAACAAAAAAAGCTGAAATAGTCTTTGTTCTACTAGTAGCGCGGTCTTTTTAAAGGCTGCGCTATTTTTTATGCTAATTCATGTATTAAAAATACTTCCAATATTTTTAACCGTACATTCTTAATTGTATTGACAAATAATACCTAAAGGTGTACAGTATGCGGAAGCCAGTTCTTTGGGGCCATTAATCGTTGGGAGGTCTACAATGAATGCCAAAACCAAGGCCAAGCTCAGGAAGGCAATCAAGAAATCAGTTGAAGAAGTAAGAAACTCAGTTCGTGAGCTTTCGGACGTTGTCGAGGAAGCCTTTGCGAATTTGAATTTTTCTGACAAACCCGGCGCTCAGGAGTTAAAGGTCGAGGTTGAAAAAATCGCGGCCGGCTCAAACAAGATTATGGAAATAACGGCGGAAATGGAAAAAACTTCGATCAAGTAAATCACTCCGTTTTGTTTTAATGTTATGGCGCGGTCCTTAAAAGACCGCGCCATTTTTTATTAAAAAAATAGTTATAATACTATCGAATATTTTGTTAATTATCTTGACAGATAACAATTAAAGGTGTATCGTGCTGAAGCTGTTCTTTTTAAATTACTTGGCGGGAAGCCAAAGGAGACGAATATGAAAAATAGCCGGGGGGACGTTATTAAAGAAGTTAAAGCTGAAGTCGAAATGCATGGTTTGCTGAGTCAACTAAAGTTAACTTTTCCAGGCAAAATTCCTACCATTAGCAAAGAAATTTTAAAACTTAAGGACAGAGGTTTTGTGTTCGATGAAACTGCCGAAAAGTTGTTGTGTCAATTGTGTAAATCGCATGATTTTCCGATCACCGACAAAAAGATGCATTTTATAGTTAATGGAGGACGACTTTACAGCACCGTTGGACAGATTTATCATAAGTCCACTGACAAGAAGGTGATTTTGGAAAAATCCAATATCCCGATTGTGCAATCTGCCAGTATGCGTTCCATTTGTTGGTTTCCTTTGTATGGTGGCGAAATTTTCAAAAAGTACACCTGTCTTTTGATAAGGGTACCTAATGATCATACTCGTTTTTCTTTTTTTCGTGTAAGTCAGTATGGACTGGATATGTCTATGCTACCTAATGGTAACACAAAACCAAATCCTTACTCCGGCCATGTGTTACAGTTACAAACGGCTCAAGTATAAAATTTGTTTTTGTTTCGTGAACCCCGCATTCGTGCGGGGTTCTTTTTTATGACAAAAATTAAATAATTTATTTTATATTTCTCTTCCAGTTATCTAAAACAATAGCAGTTGCGATTGCTACATTTAAAGATTCGGCTTTTCCATATGAAGGAATTGTAATTTTTTTTGTAATTATTTTTTCTATTTCTTTATTTATTCCGCTTGATTCATTTCCCATTACTATTATTCCGTTTTTAGGAAATTCTGTTTCGTGAATATTTTCGCCATCTAAAAATGCTCCTAAAATAGGCAACTTTTGTGCAGAAAGAAAATTTTTTAAATCCGTATAAAATATATTTACTCTGGAAAAAGATCCTTTTGTTGCTGTGATAACTTTTGGATTGTAGAAATCTACAGTTTCTTTTGAGGCGACAATATTTTTTATTCCATACCAGTCTGCTATGCGGATTATTGTTCCAAGATTTCCCGGATCTTTTATTTCGTCCAGTGCTATTACGATTTCACCTGCCTGCGCAGGCAGGTTATCTTTTATTTCAAATGAGGTATTTGTTTTTTGCTTTACAACAGCTAGTGCGGAATTATTTGTTTCAAATGTTCCGACTTTCTCCAATTCAAATTGATTTATTATTTCGTAAGTTTTTGATTTCTCTCTTATTTTTTCTCCATATCTATCAAAAAATTCTGTTGTTGTAAGCAGAAAATCAATTTCAAAATCCGAGTCTAATAATTCAGAAACACTTTTTTCTCCTTCAACCAAAAAAAGTCCAAGTTCAATCCGGTTTTTCTTTTCATGCAAAGATTTGATAAGTTTCGCTTGGTTTTTTGTGAACATAAGGAGATTCTAGCATAAATCTGTTATACTTTCCTTATCATGAAATTTACATTTATTTCAGTAGGAAAACAGAATGATTCTAATATTTCAGATGCTGTAGCAGATTATACTAAAAGAATCAGCAGATATTTTTCAGTTGAATGGAAATTGATTCCAACATCAAATGAAGAAAAAGAAGCTGAGACGATTTTGAAAACCTTAGACAGTGAAGATTTTGTTATTGTTTTGGATGATAAAGGAAAAGAATTAAATACGATTGAACTTTCCGAATTTATCGAAAAAAGAATGACTGCTTCGGATAAAAGAGTTGTTTTTATAATCGGAGGAGCTTACGGAATTCATGAGAGTTTGTATAAAAGAGAAAATTTTAAGTGGTCATTGTCCAAACTTACTTTTCCGCATCAATTAGTGCGACTTATTTTAGCGGAGTCTTTGTATAGGGCGATTTCTGTAATTAAGAAAGAGCCGTATCATCATGCATAATAAAAGCCGAATTTTTGCGGAGCAAAAATTCGGCTTTTATTTTTAATTTACAGTCCTAAACCTTGCAAACTGCCGACATAATTTTGCATAAATGACGGAAGAACAAACATTAATCCTAAAAGTGGTAAAACAACTACAGCCACTGTAATAATCATCGTCCAGAAAAAATATTTTCTTGTTTTTTCTACTGATATATAAATTCTATTAATTTTTTCTTCAAGTTCAATAAGTTTTTTATTTGTTTCTGGTTCCATTTACCCGAGAAAATTTTTGCTGATGAAAATGTTATTGTTTTAAACACTTAAACTTCTAAAATTTAACCCTATCTCAATATATGAAATAAGATTTAGTAAGAGCATTTTCAATAACGTCAGCAAAAACTTTAACGGGTTAATTATAGCAGATAAATTAATTATAGTTTACCCGTTAAGGTTTTTTACAAACATGATTTGTTAATCATATGGTTTTATTTTTAAAAATGTAACAAATGGCAGATATTTTTGATGTTTCAAAAAAACCTTTTCGGGTTTATAATACATTTATTATAAGCTTAACAACTATTTATATGAAAAAAGGATTTGTAGCAAATATTGAAAAGGAAGCGTTGGGTAATGAAAATTTTAGAAAAGTTCTTTACACATCAAAGAATGGTCAAGTTGTTGTAATGAGCTTGCTTCCAAATGAAGAAATAGGAATGGAAGTCCATGAAATCTCAGATCAATTTTTCCGCATAGAAAGCGGGGAGGGAAAAGTGATAATAGATGGTGAGGAAGCAATCATTTCCGACGGTTTTGCTGTTGTCGTTCTGGCAGGCTCAATGCACAATGTAATCAATACATCAGCAGGCAAACCATTGAAGCTTTATACAATATACATGCCGCCGCATCATAAAGATGGAATTATCCATAAGACAAAAACTGATGCTGAGAATGACACCACTGATATATATGAAGGATAAGATAATAATTTTTAGCGACGGTTCTTCAAGAGGCAATCCTGGTCCTGGAGGCTGGGGAGCAATAGTTTCATCTGGAAACAAAATAATAGAACTTGGCGGAAGAGAAAATCATACGACAAATAATAGAATGGAACTTTCAGGGGCCATAAATGCTTTATTATTTATCAAGAATACAAAAGAAGAAATAATTTTAAATACAGATTCTTCCTATGTAATAAACGGGATAACAAAATGGATTTATGGCTGGCAGAAAAATGGATGGAAAAATTCTACCAAAGATGATGTTGTAAATCGCGATTTATGGGAAGAACTTATAAAAGTTTCATCAAGCAAGAAAATAAAATGGAACTATGTTGGCGGGCATATTGGCGTTTCGTGCAATGAGAGATGTGACGAAATAGCTACTTCTTTTGCTGACGATACAAAAATAAAACTTTTTAATGGCAAACTTTCTGATTATGAATTTGACTTGAATGATACAAAAGGATGCGGTGTGAAAAAGAAGACAAAATCCAACAGCAAAGTGCCGGCATATTCATATCTCAGTCTTGTAAACGGAGTTTTTCATAAAGATAAAACTTGGGCAGAATGTGAAAAAAGAGTCAAAGGCGTAAAGGGTAATGTAAAATTTAAAAAAGCAATCAGTCACGATGATGAAAAAACTATCATGAATGAGTGGGGAGTTAAATAGAGATTTTTGATAAGTGAAAAATAATTTTTCTTTAGTAATATCAATTGCCGGGTTTATTCTAGCAATTTTTTTATGCTCATTTTTCAAATTTGGAATTACTTTTTCCATATTTTTGGTTTTTATTTCAATAATTTTATTTTTGTATAGAAAATTTATCGCAATTGATTTTGAAAGCAAACAGAAAATATTTTTAATTGCAATTTTTATTTTATCTTTTGCTTTGGGAATATTCAGATATGAATTAAAAGATTCTAAACCGCTGGATTTAAATCTGGAAAACAATATTGGCAATAAAATTATTTTAACTGGTATTATTTCAGATGAACCAACAAAAAAAGAAAAACAGGCAATATTGGTAGTTAATTTCAAAAATATTGTTTCATCAAGTTCAAGTGTTGCTGCTTCAGGCAAGGGAATAGTGAGCACAGACTTATATCCAGAATTTAAATATGGGGATTTGATAAATATTTACGGCAAGCTGGAAAAGCCAGAAAATTTTTCTGATTCCAACGGAAGTTCAACTGCGGCAAATAATTTTGATTATGTTTCATATTTAGGAAAGGATGATATTTTTTATAAAATTGATTTTGCAAAAACGGAAATTATTTCTTCCGGACACGGAAACATTATTAAAAGTTTTTTATTTAAAATAAAAAATTCTTTCATCAGCAATATAAGTAAAACTATAAGTGAACCAGAATCCTCATTGCTTTCTGGAATATTACTTGGAGCAAAAAGTTCTATAGATAAAAATACAACGGAAATTTTTCGCAAGGCGGGACTTTCTCATATTGTGGCGCTTTCCGGATACAATATCACTGTTGTTGCGGATGCGATAATGAAAACTTTTGCTTTTTTGCCAAGCACAGTTGGATTTACTTTAGGAATTGTCGGCATAATTCTTTTTGTGATTATGTCCGGTGCATCTTCCACTGCAGTGCGAGCTGGAGTTATGGCTCTTATAGTTATCTTGGCTTCTATTACACATAGAAATTATCAAGCTGGAAGGGCGCTTATTGTAGCAGGACTTTTGATGATAATAATAAATCCGAAGATTTTAGTTTTTGACATTTCTTTTCAACTCTCTTTTCTTGCAACTGTCGCAATTATTTATGTTTCACCTATTTTAAAAAATAAATTCAGTTTCATAACAGAAAAATTTGGTTTGAGAGATGTTGTTTCATCTACAATCTCAGCGCAGATATTAGTCTTGCCTTTAATACTTTATAAAATGGGTTTGCTTTCTCTTGTTGCACTGCCTGCAAATATTTTAGTTCTTGCTTTCATACCTGCGACTATGCTTTTTGGTTTTATCACGGGAGTTATTGGATTTGTTTGGTTTCCGTTATCATTTCCTTTTGCTTGGATTTCTTGGATATTGCTTGCATATATAATGAAAGTTTCAGAATTTTTTGCTAATCTGCCTTTTTCATCGGTAAGTATTTCGTGGTTCTCATTTGGTATAATTATTGTGTTTTATTTTTTAATTACTGTTTGGATCATTGCTGAAAATCGAAAACCAAAATGAAATTTAATAAGATAAAAATATATTTTTTGCTGTTGCTTCTGCTCATAAACGGAATGATTTTTTATACAGTCATAACTTCAACTAAAAATAATGTTTTAAAAGTTTCATTTTTAGATGTTGGACAAGGCGATGCTGCTTTAATTGAATCACCAACAGGGAATCAACTTCTTATAGACGGAGGTCCTAATAAAAATATTTTGAATGCTTTGGGAAGAGTAATGCATTTTTATGACAAAACCATTGATGCAGTTCTTACAACTCACCCGGATCAAGATCATATCGGAGGAATCCCAGAAGTTTTGAAAAATTATACTGTCGGGGAATACATAGACAATGGTGCAACTTCCAGTACAGGAATTTTTAAAGAATTAAAAAATGAAATTTCAAAAAATAATATAAAAACAGAAATTGCGAGAGCAGGGGAGATATTAGATCTTGGCGGTGGAGTATTTTTAAAAATATTATATCCAACAAGCGATCCCAAGGGGACGGATACAAATGAATATTCTATTGTGGCAAAACTTTATTATGGCAGTTCAACTTTTTTATTTACTGGAGATGCACCGGCTGATGCAGAGCAATATTTGGCAAAAACGGACGGAAAGGAATTGAAAAGCGATGTGTTGAAGGTAGCTCATCATGGTTCAAGGAATTCTCTTTCTCCAGAGTTTTTATCAGCTGTAGTTCCTGAATATTCTGTTATTTCTGCAGGAAAAGATAATAGTTATGGTCATCCGCACAAAGAAATAATAGATTTTTTGAATAGCATAAAGACTAATATATTGATTACGTTTGATTTGGGCGATATTTGCTTTGTTTCTGACGGACAAACTGTTAAAAGAGAATAATTTTGATTATCAAAAGGTTTTATTTATTAAAATAAATAATGTATAATAACTGTTGAAGTTTTTGTGTTGCAATTTATTAGTTTAATTAAAAATAGTTTTATAAATAAACTATATTATAAAATAATATTATGGATGGAGATGAAAATGTAAAAATTAGAACAAAGAAAATATTGCCAATTTTTGTTGTGTGGTTTGTAATAGGTATATTAGTAGGAGCAGGAGCGCTTTTTGCTTGGAATTTTTACACGATAAAGAATCAAGCTAAAGTTGCTGCTCAGGTACAACAAGCACAAGTAAAAGATATTATTGCTAAAGTAAGCAAGTTAATCATTCTTCCTACAGGAGAAGATCCAGTAGTTGCTACCATAAATGACGCCGCGACTTTATCAAAAGAACAAGTATTTTATAAAGGTGCTAAAAATGGAGATATTGTGTTAGTTTATCAAAAAGCTGCAAAAGCTATAGTTTATTCTCCAGACAGAAATATAATAGTAAATGTCGGTCCGATATATTCACAAGATCAACAACAGCAAACTACTATACAACCAGCTACTTCTACAAAAAAGAAATAGTCTATCTGAAAAGACACATTTCGTTTAAAGAATATTTTTTAAGTTTTATAATAAAATAATTATGGTCAAAAAGTTGTAATTTATGCTTTTAAAAAATAAAAAAAATCTATTTTGTTTATTTACTTTTTTGTTTTTAAGCATCTTCTTTTTTCCTAAATTAATTTTTGCTTCTACAACAGACGGAACTATTTTAAAGGCAACCTCTACTGACGGTTATGCTTGGGGAGAAAATGTTGGCTGGATAAATTTTGCAGCAACATCAAGCAACGTTCACATTACAAACACTGCTCTTACTGGTTATCTTTGGGATACTATATATGGTTGGATAAATCTGAATCCAGCTGGCAGTGGTGGGGTAATAAATGACAGTTATGGTAATTTATCAGGATATGCTTGGAGTGCCGGAACTGGTTTTATAAATTTTAGTGGTGTTGTCATAAATTCTTCTGGTAAATTTACTGGACAGGCGCTGGGGAGTGCTCTGTATGGAAGAATAAATTTTGACTGTACTGAGTGCAATGTAGTAACTGATTGGAGACATACTTCAAGTGGTGGAGGTGGAGTAATTATTACAGACACAACTCCTCCAGTCATCACAATCACAGGCGGAACACCTATTACTGTTTTTGTTGGTTCAACTTATATTGATCAAGGTGCAACAGCAATGGATAATATTAGTGGAAATGTAACTCCAGCAATAAATACAACAGGTTTACCAATAGATACTTCTGCAACAGGTACGTTCTCAGTTGTTTACACGGTATCTGATAATGCGGGAAATATAGCAGTTGCAACAAGAACGGTGGAAGTTATTGCTAATATAGTAGCTGACACAATTCCTCCAGTAATTACAGTAACAGGCGGAACCCCAACTACAGTCATAGCTAATTCAATATATATTGATCAAGGTGCAACTGCGGTTGACGATGTAGATGGATCAGTTCCAGTTAGGACAATTTCAAATAATGTCAATACTTATAGTCTTGGCGCGTATTCAGTTGTATATGAAGCTACTGATACAGCAGAAAATATTGCGAATGCAACAAGAACAGTTTATGTTGTAGAGGCAACAACAACAGATAATATTCCACCAGCTATCACAATCACAGGCGGAACACCTATTACTGTTTTTGTCGGTTCAACTTATAGTGATCAAGGTGCAACTGCGGTTGATAATGTAGACGGATCAGTTCAAGTTACGACAGTATCAAATAATGTAGATACAAATATAGAGGGTGCATATCAGATTGTTTATGCTGCCATTGATGCTACAGGAAACGCTGCAACTGTGACTCGAACCGTTAATGTTATTGTTGAAAACCAAACACCTACACAACCAGAGGGACCAGGTACCGGAGTAGGAGTAGGAACAACAACACCGCCATCTAATAATACTGGCACTACTTCTTCTACTAGCAGTATAACTGAATCTATCAAACAAACTTATGATCAAACTTCAGTTATTATTAAAGAATCAATTCAAAAAACAGTAGTTGCTGCCGAACAAGTAATTAAAAAAACAAAAGAGTTTATCAATACTGACACAGGATCTGCTGTAACAAAATCAATTTCTACACTAGGTGTGGTTACTGGTTTGACTTTGCCCGTAGCGACAGCGTCATTTTCTGATTTATGGCTGATTTTAGCTAGACTTTTTGGATTTATTTTTGAGGTATTTGGCCTCAAAAGAAAAAACCGTCCTTGGGGCACAGTCTACGATTCAGTCACCAAGCGTCCTCTTGATCCAGTATATGTATCGCTTATAAATGTAGAAACAAATAAAGAAGTGGCGGGAGCTATAACAGATCTTGATGGAAGATATGGATTTTCAGTTCTTCCTGGAATATATAAAATTGAAGTCAAGAAAACAAACTACATATCACCTTCAGTAAAAATGAAAGGAAGATTGTTTGATGAAGTTTACAGTGATTTGTATTTCGGAGAGGAAATAACAATCAGAGAAGAAGGAGAAACAATAGCAAAGAATATTCCAATGGATTCATTGTCATTTGATTGGAATGAATTTGCTAAGACCAGAATGAATGTAAATACATTCATGAAAAGCAAAGATATTACATGGGCTAGGATATCAAAATTCCTATTCATAATCGGAGCCATAGTATCTGTCATAGCTGCTGTTGTTGTACCAGCTCCATATAACATGATAATAGTAGGACTATATTTATTAGCTTATATTCTAAATTACATAGTATTTAAGACTAAAAAATCAGGTATTCTTACAGAAAAGAATACAAAAATCCCTCTATCCTTTGCTATAGTAAAGATATTCAGAGAAGGTGAAGATACACCACTTACCAAGAAAATCGCGGATAAGTTCGGAGCTTATTATGCTCTTGTGCCTAAGGGGAGGTATTATGTTGAAATTGATAAGAAAGAAAATGATGGAAGCTATAAGGAAATAATTAAGACCGAACCGATGGAAATAAAAGCTGGAATTATAAGTATGAATTTTATAGTTTAATAATATTTTTACCTAGATCAAAAACCGTTTCTGTTTTGCAGAAACGGTTTTTATTTTTCTAATTACATTTATTTTATATTTTGAGTTATCAACAGGACTGTGTAGTTGCTTTTTTCTAAAAATTTTAGAGAATGTAGCTACTAGCTCTCTATGAGCAGTTTATTAAAGATAAATTTTTAAAATTAAGATGCCTAAAAATAAAAAGGTAAAAAAAATCGCATGTGCAGAAGATAAAGATGAAAAAGAAGATATAAAAAAAATAGGAGGAGAAGATGAGGAAACAGAAAAAGAAAGCGGTACCTTATCAGATGGGGTTCTTGATGCTTTTGATGAAGTAGCGCCTATAGATCCTCTTCTAGAGGAAGAGGTTGGCTTAACAGAGGAAGAAGAGGAAGATGAAATTGATTCTGGGGATTATAGACCTTCGGATGAGTGGTAAAAAATAAAATACAAAAAGGGCGGCCGCAAAGCGGCCGCCCTTTTTGTATTTTATTTTTTAATAATTTTTTACACTGGCAAAGTACGTCAAACCCACAGCTATAGCATCATATTCATCATCATACTTAATCTCATTATTTATTTTTATAAGCTTTTGCACCATTGAAGTAACCTGTTCCTTATCACTGCTGCCATATCCTGTAACAGCAATCTTGATTGCCATCGGAGAAAATTCTTTCAAGGAAAGTCCGAGGGCCGATGCGACATAAAGCATTACGCCGCGTGCTTCAGAAACATGCATCGCTGTTTTTTGATTGTTTTTAAAAAATAAAGTTTCTATCGCCATAGCTTCCGGCTTATATTTTTTTATTAAAATTTCTATTTCTTGTCCAATAAGCTTTAGTCTTTCTTCATGCACAATTTTTGGAGAAGTTTTAAAACACTCTGAAAAAACCAGATTTTCTTTTCCATTAATTTTTTCCACTATTGCCACACCCATCCTTTCGTAACCTGGATCTATTGCTATAACTCTCATAACACAATTTTAGCATAAGAAAAAAAATTAGCCCGACTATAATGAATATAGCCAGGCTAATGATTTTGCGTTTTAAACAAAACAAAAATTATTATTTATAAAAATATCTGTTTTTTGTTCATTTCTCTTTTCTTCCATCATTTTCTTAAGTTCAATTTGTTCATCTTCATTAAGTACTCTTTCATAAAGAGTTTTGAGAAGTTTTTCATAACGCTCGTTATTTTTTTTATTCCCCATAAACCCTCCATTTTTATTTCACTTTTAATGAGTGAAAGTTTTTATTATAAACAACAAAATCTGCCCCAAATAATAGCGAATATATTTTATTTGTAAAGATTGAATCTATATACTAATTTTTATAAATCTTTTCTTCCCTACTTTTAAAGTAATGTTGCTGTGTATTTTAAAATTTACATCTGTAATTTTTTCACCAGAAACAGCGTTACTTACAGCATTTTCTGTTATAAGTCTTCTAAAATCACTTTTTGAAGCAACTATTTTATTTTCTACCAAAAATTCTGCCAAAGATTTTCCATTTTCTGTTTTTATTTCTTCCAAATTTTCAGGCAAACCGCCTTTTTTAAAAGTTTCTATAAAATCTTTTTCGGCTTTGTCTGCCTTTTCTTGATCGTAATAAATTTTTACAATTTCTTTTCCTAATCTTAATTTTACATCGCGAGGATTCATCCCGCCAGCAAGCTGTTTTTTTATTTCTTCTATCTCGTTCATTGAAACATAAGTACAATCTGTAAATACCGAAACAATCGCCTCATCGGGCAGTGCCATACACTTTCCAAACATATCATGGTACTCATCATCAAGTCCGATAACATTACCCTCGCTCTTATTCATTAATTTTTTACCGGTCTTTGGATTTATAAGGAGTGTAGTAGCAACAACAAACTTTTCTTTGTTTCTAGCAATTTTTTGTAATGTTCTGCCAGCCAACATATTAAACGTCTGATCATTTCCTCCGACTTCAGCATCAACATCAAGAACAACGCTGTCTTGTCCTTGCATTAATGGATAAAAAAATTCGTGTAAAAATATCGGCTTCTTTTCTGCCAATCTTTTTTGGAACATATCTCTTTCTATCATTTGTTGTACGGTAAAATTAGAAGCAAGTTTTACAACATCAGCAAAATTCATTTTTGAAAGCCATGTACTATTGGTAACAATCTTTGCTCCATTATCAAAACCTCCAATCTTAACAATCTTGCTTACTTGTTTTTTCCAAGTTTCTAAATTTTTCTTAACATCACTTTTTGTAAGAGGTTTTCTAGCCGTATCCTTTCCGCTAGGATCGCCTATCATTGCTGTAAAATCACCAAAAAGGATTATAACTTCATGACCAAGCTGTCTTAGTCTTTCAAGAATCATAAAATTTGTGGCATGCCCTATGTGAAGTTTTGTCCCCGTAGCATCAGCACCAACATATATTCTAAGTTTTTTTCCGCTTAAAAGTTCCTTTTTGAAAGAATCTTTTGAAGGCAAAATATTTTGAACGCTTCTACTTAAAATTTCTTCTATTTTTTCTGAGTTTGTGTTGACTCCCATGCATCAAATCTATCATAAAAAATAGTTTTTTTCTATCTGTTAAAATGATATAATCTGCCTTATGTTAAAAGACAAATTTAAAATAGTTGAACATCATATAAACAAAAATATCAAGCCTGGAGCCAAAAAAACTTTGCATTTTGTAAAAAAGAATCCAAAAAAAGTTTTTATTATAGCAATCGCTTTATTTTTTGTTTTTTGCGGACTTATTGCTTTATGGATTTCCACTTTCCAAATGCCAGATCTGAACTCTTTTGACACAATGAAAGTTACACAGTCTACAAAAATATACGATCGCACTGGAAAAATACTCCTTTATGACGTTCATCAAAACACAAAAAGAACTGTTGTTCCTTTTGAAAACATTTCCAAAGACATAAAAAATGCAACTGTAGCCATAGAAGACGCAGAGTTTTATCAACATGGCGGTATAAAAATTTCCTCTTTCATAAGAGCTGTTTTTGCCAATATATTTTCAGGCAGCTTTAGCCAAGGAGGATCAACCATTACACAACAAGTAATTAAAAATTCACTCCTTACCACAGAAAAGAAAATTTCCAGAAAACTGAAAGAGTGGTTTCTCTCTATTCAACTTGAAAAAGTGATGACGAAGGAACAAATTTTGTCTATTTATTTAAATGGAAATCCTTATGGAGGAAGTATTTATGGTGTTGAAGAAGCCAGCGAGACATTTTTTGGTAAAAAAGCCTTGGATGTTACATTGGCGGAAGCTGCATATATAGCGGCAATACCAAAAGCTCCTACCTACTATTCGCCATATGGACAAAACAGAACTCAACTGGATGCACGGCAAAAACTTGTTCTTTCAAAAATGTTTGAAAACAAATTCATCACCCAAGAAGAATATAATAAAGCAATAAAAGAAGTAGTGACATTTCTTCCTCAAGAACAATATGGAATAAAAGCTCCGCATTTTGTTGAGTTCATAAAACAATATTTGGTAGATAAATATGGAGAAGATGCGGTGCAACAAGAGGGATTCAAAGTAATTACCACGCTTGATTATAATCTGCAATCACAAATGGAAACTCTTGTAAAAAATTATGCGTCTTCAAGCATACAAAATTTTAACGCATCAAATGCGGCGGCTACAGCAATTGATCCAAAAACCGGACAGATTCTTGTAATGATAGGTTCTAAGGATTATTTCAGCAAAGAAATTGATGGAAACTTTAATGTCACCCTCGCCCACAGACAGCCTGGTTCAACCTTCAAACCATTCGTATATGCCACCGCTTTTGAAAAAGGTTATACTCCAGACACTGTCTTATTTGATATCCCAACCGAGTTTCAAACTACCTGTAACCCAGACGGCACACCAAAAGATCCTGCCGCTATTATTTCTTCTTCTACAGCCTGTTATATGCCAGAGGATTTTGATGGATTATATCGTGGACCCGTATCGCTTAGAAGCGCAATTGCACTATCTTTGAATATTCCATCCATCAAACTTCTTTATCTCGCTGGAATGAAAGACTCTCTTGAAACAGCAAAATCAATGGGGATTAACAGTTTATCTGACGATCCAAATCAGTATGGTCTTACATTAGTTTTGGGTGGAGGAGAAGTTTCTTTACTTGATATGACAAGTGCCTACGGTGTTTTTGCAAATGACGGAATTAGAAATAATTATACTGGTATTCTTTCTATACAAGATTCTAGCGGAAACATAGTTGAACAATATGCAACAAATAGCCGTAAGATTTTAGAGCCAAATATTGCAGAAACAATTTCAGATGTATTATCAGACAATGTCGCAAAAGCTCCCGAATACGGAACAAACTCCGTGTTTACATTTCCCGGAAGAGAAGTTGCTGTAAAAACAGGTACAACGAACGATTATAAGGATGTTTGGTCTATAGGATATACTCCAGATATTGTTGTCGGTACATGGATGGGTAATAACAACAACACACCCATGCATAAAAACATCGCGGGATTGATTGTTGCTCCACTCTGGAGACAGCTCATGAATGTTGCTGTTGCAAGCACAACACCGAATGATTTTACAAAACCACAAGCAATTGATCCAAACATTAAACCAATTTTACGCGGATTTTGGCAAGGTAATGAAACTTATTTTATAGATAAGATTTCAGGAAAACTTGCCACAGATATGACTCCGGAAGAAACAAAACAAGAAGTATCTGTACCAAAAAACATTCACACGATTCTTTATTCAGTAGATAAAAACAATCCTCTTGGTCCAGCTCCAATAAACCCAAGCGACGATTCACAATTTAATTCTTGGGAATATGCTGTACAAAATTGGCTTCTTTCAAACCCACAAGCTTCTACAAGCAAACCAACTGCTTATGATGACATACACACAGAAGCAAATAAGCCAAAAGTAACAATCACTTCTCCGTTGCAAAATGCTGAATACGACAAAGATTACAGAATAAGCATCGCTTTCTCTACCATAGCGCACTACACTGTCTCTAAGGCCAGTTTTTACTTCAATGACGAGCTTGTGGGAACATCAGATACATATCCATTTACTTTGAATTTTGTGCCTTCGGGAACTAATTCTTTTATTATAGGTACTAATGAATTAAAAGTTGTGGTTTATGATAATGTCTACAATAAAGGCGAAGCAACAATACCTATAAAAATTAAATAATTATACAAATACAAAAAGACGCGCCCAAAGGGCGCGTCTTTTTGTATTTGTATTGTTTACTTTTTAATATTACAATATTTCTCTTACTTTTCCATCCGTTTTTTTATTCAAAACATCCAATATCCTTGTTTTTTTCATAAAAATCTCAGTTTTTATTATTGGTTTTTCATTTATTCTAGCAATATAATTTTTTATTTCAATTTTTAATGGATCTATATCTATATCACAAACTTCCTTTACAGCTTCCACAACAGAATTCCTCAAAAAACCTCGCGAATGAGACATTATCTTAAACTTTTCAAGATATTTTGCTATATCAAACATGTTTTGTTTTACTAACGATTCATCGGCATCACAAGATATGTAAATGTTTTATCTGACACACCCCTTACCACTAATGGTTTGTTTATACCATTAAAAGACAGAGAAATACTATCTGAAATAATTGAAGGTAGGCAGTCAGTTATATATTTATAATTAAAATTAACTTCTATATCCTCCCCTTCTATATTTGCATCTATTTTATTTGTATTTTCCCCAATATTATTATTTTTAGTTTTTATTTTTATTGTTTTCTCGCCATTTTTTACACTAATATTAAGTTGATTGAAATTATCTGAAAAAATATTTGATATTTTTAATGAATTTATCAAATCTTGTTTTAATAAAACAATTTTTGTCTTTTCTTCTTTAGGTAAAATTTGTTTGTAATCTGGAAATACACCATCTATAACCCTTGAAACTAAATATATTCCATTAAAAACAAAGGAAATTTGATTTTTTGTTGAGTTTATTTCTATTTCTGTGTCAGTATTATCAATTATTTTTAAAATATCTGATGCGTTTTTAAAAGGAATTAAAATATTATTCAAATCCATATTTTTTCTTGTTTTTATAACTTTTTCAGCCAACCTGAATGAATCTGTAGCTACAAATATAAGATTATCCTCATTTGTATGTATATAAATACTAGAAAGCTCTGGTTTAACACTAGATAAAGATGAACTGTATATTACTGATTTAATACCATTTATAAGATCTTTTGAATTTATTTTACATATTTTTCCATAATCTATCATAGGCACTGTTGGAAAATCCTCAAAAGATAGTGTTTTTATACTGGCTTCACTAGTAGGTGTATAAATTTTTAAAATATTTTCCACTGTTTCTAAAATAATATTTTTATCATTATTAATATTATTTAAAAAATTACTTATTATATTTGCAGGGACAGCTACTTTTCCATTTTCTTCTACTTTTACAGGTATTGTTATTTCCAATCCTAAATCTAAATTTGTAGATCTAATAATTAAATTATTACCTTTAGTTTCAAATAATAAACAAGATAAAACTGGAAGATTAATATTTTTTCCAACTATTTTTTCCGCTTTTGATACGGCCATATGAAGTTTTTCTTTTACACATTCAATTTTCATTTTTTTATTTAAATATATTAATTATTATTACATACCTTTACTTGTTTATAATTATTTTATTTATATTATATCTACTTATTTTATAATTTTATTATTTCAATATGTTGTTTGTTTGTGTTTAATTATTTTTATTAAAATCTTATCCCAAACTTATTAACATCTACTTAAACTTATTATCATAAACTTATCAATAACTTATTAACAACTATTTCAACATTGAACGTATTTGGCTTATCTCTTGCACTAACTCTGGATCGGTTTTTAAATCATTTTTAATTTTTTCATAAGAATGTATTACTGTTGAATGATCTCTATTACCAACTTTATCTCCTATTGATGGAAATGATATATCAAAATCCTCTCTTAAAAGGTACATAATAACCTGTCTTGGTTTAATTACTTCTTTTTTTCTGCCTTTTTCAAAAATACTAATTTCTTCTATACCATAAAATTCTGAAGTGACTCGTATTACGTCTTTAATTGATATATTTTTCTTTGGTTTAGATGTATTTTTAAGCAGTTCTTTAATATCATTTATATTTAACTCCTTATTTTTAAGCTCTGTTTGACATAAAATAAGATTTAAAATACCTTCTAATTCTCTGATATTACCTTCCACAGAAGAAGCTAAAAATTCTACTATTTCATTTGATAAATTAATATTCATCAAAGCTGCTTTTTTTCTAAAAATTTGTATTCTAGATTCATAATCAGGTTTTTGTATTTCAACGATCATTCCGGCATTAAATCTGGATTTAATACGCTCTTCTATATCAGGAATGAAGTTCGGGTGTTTATCTGAAGAAAAAATAAGCTGTTTGCCGCCATCATGAAAATTATTGAAAAGATGAAAAAATTCCTCCTGGGTTTTTGTTTTTGCTGATAAAAATTGTATATCGTCTATTATAAGCAAATCATATTTTTTATATTTTTCTTTAAAAGTATTTATATTTCCACTGTTTAATGAATTTAGGTAATCATTTGCGAATTTTTCTGAAGTCATATAATAAATTTTCTTGTGGGGATCTAGTGCTTTGAAATAGTTCCCCACCGCTTGTATCAGGTGTGTTTTTCCGTGTCCTGTACTTCCAAAAATAAAAAGAGGATTGTATGCTGCTGTTCTTTTTAATATTGCTTGCGATGCTGCATGAGCAAGTTCGTTAAAAGGTCCTATAACAAAAGTTTCAAAAGTGTATTTTGGATTTAAATTGTCTTCTTTATTAACATAAAAATTATTTAAAGGAAGTTCGTTTACATTTATATGGTTTGTTGTTTCTTTTGTTGGGTTTTTATTTTCCTCTTTAGAGACCGTATATTCTACATTCCTTATATGTTCTCCAAAACTTCTTAAATTTTTCATAATATCCTTATGGTATTTGTTCATAAGCCAATCTTTTACAAATACATTTGGTACGCCGAGAAAAACAACACCATCTTCTTGTTTTATAATAAACGTATCCTTAAACCACATACTAAAATTTGCTTTAGAGATGCCGAGTTCTATTTGAGCGAGCACATTATTCCAAAGTGTTTTATTTTCCATCATTGATGTAAATTATAAGTTGATAGTGTTATTAATAAAAATTTATTTTTGTTCACAAGTTGTTTATAAATAGTGGACAGAAAAAATCAAAACGTAAAAAGTGAAGATAAAATTTAAAAATAAAAATATTGTTCAATTGCTATTATATCTAAAAAATAATCATAAGAGACTTGTTTTTTTTATCGTTTTAGGTTACAGTGTATTCCGAATGAATTGAGGCTTTATTTTTACTTTTTTCATTTTTATATCATGTCACTTACATATCAACCAAAAAAAAGAAAGAGAGCAAAAACCCACGGTTTTCTTGTTAGAAGCAAGAGCAAATATGGCAGAAACACCATAAAAAGAAGAAGACAAATCGGGAGAAAGAAAATAACAGTATAATTTTCACAAAAGAGGGCCTAAAAGCCCTTTTTTGATAGGTTTCTTTATTGTAGTAACTTATCCTAAAGTATATAATCAAGCTATGCTTAGCCGTAAATATAGAGCAACTAGACCCAACATAGAAGAGACTATAAAGACAGGAGTGTCTATTTTTGGTAAGTTTTTATATGCAAAAATATCAAGAAAAGAGGCTGAAAAACCTGGTTTTGCTATTGTAATTTCCAAAAAAAATGAAAAAACCTCTGTGGGCAGGCATTTAATTAAAAGAAAAATAAGCAGTTATATAGAAGCTGATTTATCTAAGATAAATCCAAAATTTAAAAAAACAGTTGTTTTCTTTATAAAAAAGACGGAAGGGCCTTTATCTTATAAAGAAATGAAAAAAGATGTTGAATTTATATTAGAAAAAGTCGCTTTCTAATTTATTTTTATTAAAGATTTATATCAAACAATAAAAATCTGGTTATTGTATATTTGGCTATTTTCATATAGAATTGCTCCATGTCTTTTTTATTTCACAATTTTTTTTATGCCCCGCTTTATAATGGTTTGATTTTGTTTATAAATATAATTCCATTTCACAGCGTAGGGCTTGCTGTCATCCTTTTCACTTGTATTATAAAGATTATTATCTTCCCCCTTTCACAGCAATCTATTAAAACTCAATTTGAAATGAAGCAAATTGAGCCTGAATTGAATGAATTGAAGTTGAAATATAAAGATAATAAACAACTTCAAGCTGAAAAAACAATGGAATTATACAAGGAGAAAGGGATAAATCCTTTTGCCGGTATTCTTTTAACGTTGATACAACTCCCTATTCTCATAGCTTTATATTGGGTATTTCTTAATGGGGGTTTGCCAAAAATAGATCAAACGACGATATATTCATTCACAAAAATACCAGATATTATAAACATGAGTTTTTTTGGCATAAGTGTTGCTGGCAAAAGTATATTTTTTGCCGTGCTTGTTGCTGTAGCTCAATTTCTCCAAATGCAGATTACTTTGCCAAAAGCTAAGAAGGTTGAAGTAAAAGAAAACAAAACCCCTGCTTTTGGTGATGAATTGGCTAAAAGCATGAATATGCAGATGAAATATGTTATGCCTGTAATAATGTTCTTTATTGCCAAGAGCTTCCCTCTTGTAGTATCTTTATATTTGATTACAAGCAGTTTGTTTGCTGTAGGACAAGAGCTTTATGTAAGAAGCAAATATAAAAAAAATACAGTACAGGTGGTCAAAAAATAGAATATTTGCTATAACAGGAGTATGAACAAAGAAAAAAACACAAAAAAAGTAATAGAAGATATCCTCAATAATATGGGCGTCAGATATGATATCGTGGAAGAAACGGAAGATCCTATTACACAAAAGAAATTATTTATAATAAAAAGTCCGGAATCAGGACTGCTTATTGGAGATAATGGAGAAACATTCCAGGCGCTTTCACATTTAATAAGAAGAATTGCCAGTAAGGACTTGGAAGAGATGGCAGATTTCTCAATAGATGTAAATGATTACCGAGCTTCTATGATAGAAAGGCTAAAAATAAAAGCTGGCATACTCGCAAATAGAGCCAGAGATATGAAAACAGATGTTGAATTGGAACCAATGTCATCTTATGAAAGATTGATAATACATGGAACGCTTTCAGGCCAGCCAAATATAAAAACTGAGTCTGTAGGAGAAGGAAAAGAGAGAAGGTTGGTTATAAAATATGTAAAATAGAAAAAAATACAAAAGGCGGGTTCGCTTCGCGAACCCGCCTTTTGTATTTTTTTTTAAATCCCTATCCTTTTATCTGCAATAACCACAAACTCAAATCTGTGTTGTCGGAGAATGTTAAATATTGATCATCTAAACTTATTTTTAAATCAAATGCATCAATGCTAGCGTTTTCATTTGAACCAATTTGATATATTTCTTCTACTGCTCCAGTCTCAGTGTCTATTTTCCAGATATTATCGCTAAATGATTCTAAACCTTGATACCAAGCATCAGGATAATCATCCCCTACTATGGTTTGTGGAATAGCACAGTATAAAATTTTTGTATTGCTATTTCCCCAAACACATTTATCGGCTAAAGTTGCTATTTTTAAATTTTTGCTTATTTTATTTGTTACATCATATACATCAAGGGAAAAAGAATTATTTATGCTGTATGAATATGCTACTAGACTGGCATCTTTATTTACCACAGTAGACATTCCGGTTATATTTCCCAATATTCTGTCCATAAAATATGTTTGGGTGTTGAAAAAATACAATAGTCCTTCATCTCCAGAGTTTGGTTTTGTAGTAAAAGTTATTATATTTTCTTTTGGCCAAGAAATATTCCAATAAGATATCGGTGAATCAAAAATTGTTTTTTTACTGCTTCCATCTAGGTTTGCTGTAAAACCGTAAGTGCCCGATTTATCGCTTTTGTCTACAAGTCCGAATATTTTATTTCCTGCGGGATTTATTACCAATTGCTTTATATTTGAAGATAGAAATGATCCTGTTATTTCTCCTACAGAATCCGCTGAGCTTGAACTAATTTTTATTTTTGAAGAAAAGCTAATAATATTATCTGTATTATCATCCAAATATCTTAAAACTAAATTATCTCCAGAATTTGACCAAACAGTCTCTTGTATTTTAGGAATAGTTGTATTTGTGATCCTTTGTGTATCTCCCGTTTGTGTTTCTGGTACGTATTCATATATGTTACCAACAGCTCTGTCTGTAAACCTTAATATGTTTTGATTATTTTTATTTGCCAAAAATATTGATCCTGATGTTGGATTTTTATAAAGTTGTATAAGTTTTGCCAGATTTTTTATCGTGCCAGTGTTTTGATTGTTCCCTGTTGTTTGTGTGCTTGTAGTAGTTGTTTTGTTTGTTGAAGTATTTCCAAAAGGATTTGTGGTATTTTGTGTTGTGTTTGTTGTATTTTTATTTGTGTTATTAGAAGAGAAATAGAAAAAAAGCAAACCTCCTATTATAAGAAGTATAACCGCGAATATTATTAAAATTGAATTTCTTCTGGACATTTTTTTATGGTGTTTGAGTTGTACTTTGTTGTGGGTTTAATAATGTATTTTTACTAAAGCTAACCAAATCTGGATTTATTGTATAAAGTAACAGCCATGATACAAGCGCCAATCCCAAGCCGTAAAGAGCGTTTGTAATTTTACTTTTTCCCTCGTCTTTTCCGCTCCAAGAATCGGTTGTCATATACATTATTCCTCCCCAAATTATCATTACAAGCGATAGAACTACGGCTATAGCTATACCAAAATTAAAAATTAATCCTAAATATGCACCTAACGATGCAGATGAAGTCACTCCTGGAAAAGCATTTGGCTCAAGCGGGACGTACTCAATAGCATAAACAGATATTGCTGAAGATAAAATTATTATAGATAATATTGTTAAAATTATTTTTTTATTATTTATTTTTTTCATAAGTCTTTTTATCATAATATTTTTTATTCTCCAAATTCTACATTAAAACCTCCATTTGTATACTGATTTATCTTATTAATATTTTTTATATCTAATGATACGGAAGCCGTTCCTTTTAGGTTTGTTGTTGTTTGTCTCAGTATTAACTCGTTTGTTTTTCCGCTTGGTACTACATAACTTCCATTTACGTACCATGCATAACTGGATTCTCCGGATACATCTTTTGAAAAGTCAAAAGAAAAAGGTTTTGCAACTATCGTTAATTCCTCTTTTGTTCCAAGATAATAACTTCCTGTAATGGCTTTATTATACAACACTCCATACAAAGGATTATTTTCAAAAAATAATATTTTTGGATCATTCAAAATAATTAATTTTGAATTTTGAGCCAGAACATTGCCTAAGCTGTCTGATATTTCCACTCCTATATTAATATCTCTCACGGGAATTGTGCTATTTACCACAATCGAATCTTGTCCTTTTCCAGAATTTGAGCCTAAAATATTGTTTCCTTTTGTCCATTTAAAGTTTAGATCTTTAGAAGATATTTTTACTCCATTAATCCTTACATCTGGTATTGCAACTATTTTTACTGTACCTTGCTTTATAAAAAGCGGTTTGCCTTTATAAAAAGGGAGTGTGTATGACATTGGCTCAATTACTAAATCTACTCCAGTTGGAGAAATTTCTGTTGATGTTTCCTTTATTATTCCGTCTGAAGTTTCAACGACAACTCTGATGGTTGTTTTTTGGCCATCGTTTTTAGCTTTTATTGTAATACTTTTGCTAGTGGTATCTTTTCTTGCTATGCCGTCTATATACCAAACTATTTTTGCTGAATCTAAATCTAATAAATTGCTTGATAACGTTAAAACAACACTGTCCCCCGCTCTAGGACTAGATGGAGAAATACTTAAATCAATTGATGATATTGAATTTGAAACAGCTTCTTGGGCAAAAACAACATTAGCAATAGAGACAAAAGCTATTGCTATTAAGAAAATTTGAATTGTCTTTTTTAAAAAACCTGACATCTTACAACAAATTATAACACAAGCTTTTTATAAAATATACTACAATCCTTGAGTCATTTTCAGTTCTTCTTTCGCTCTTTTTATGTTTAAAAGTTGTGATGGATCAGAGGTAATAATCTGGTCTTCTGTATAGGAAGCTATGATTTTAATTGCAACGTGTTTTAGACCAACGAAGAACATTCCTTCTCCTATATTTGACTCAAGCAGAAGATATTTTTCTTCATCGGTAAGGTTGAACACTTTTTGAAGATTATCTACAACTGTCGGTGATTGTTTTAAAAGTATCAGTATAGAAGAGTTTGTAACGATAGGAAGACCATAAGGAGATTTTAAGAAGTCTTCCACATCTTGTGTAATTGTAGCAAGTCCCAAGAAATATTTTCTTCCTCTTTTCGCCATTGAGAACAAGAAAGATGCAGCATCTTCTGATTTCATCATGATCCATGCCTCATCTACAACTAAAAGTCTTTTCTTCCTGTTTCTTTTTACAGCATTCCATATGTAGTGAGTAATAATGTACATAGCTACTGTCTTTAGCTCCTCTTCCATGTCTCTGATAGAGAATACTATAAATTTGTAGTTTATGTTTATGTTTGTAGGTTTGTTTAAAAATCCTGCCCAAGTTCCTCTTGTATATTTTGAAAGTCTTTGAACGATGGATTCAGCGCCTTTCATTCCGGTAAGCACAAGTTCAAAATCAGAAAGAAGCGGAGGTTCCACATTTGAAAAATCAGAATCCGGAGTAATGTCTTTTAGTGCGTATGTTTCAGCAATTGCCCTATCTATAATTGCGTCTTCTTCCGGAGTAAGTCCACCAAGCATTATTCTAAAAAGTCCGACTAGATTTATAATATTACTTCTCAAAACATCAGCCGAAGACTCATCCTCACTTGGTACGGGCAGATCAAATGGGTTTATGTGGCTCGTTGAATTAAGAGAAATATCAAAAGATTTTCCTCCCGTTGCCTCTGCTAAGAATTGATATTCTTTTTCTGGGTCAATCACTATGACATCTGTATCAAACATAAGGCTTCTCAATATTTCTAATTTTGTGCAGTATGATTTACCAGAACCAGATTTTGCAAATGTAACAGAATTGTAGTTTTCAAGAGAAAATCTATCAAAAATAACTAAACTTGCATTGTGTCTGTTTATACCATAAAGAATACCTTTGTCTGACGTAAGGTCAAAAGAAACAAATGGAAAAATACTGGAAAGAGGCGAAGAATTGAGCTTTGAGTGTACTTCAAGCAGATCTGTTGCTATCGGCAAGATGCTTTTAAAGCCTTGTTCTTGCTGGAAAAGAGCAGGTTTTACATAAATAAGCTTGGATTCAAGAATTGATTTTATTTCTGATTCTATTTTATCTAATTCATCTTCAGAATTTCCATATAGAGTGATATAAAGTCCTACATCAAAAAGTTTTTCTTGAGCTTGTTGAAGATTATCTCTTAAAGATTCAAGGTCTTGATATGCAGTATCCAAAATAGGATCTCTGACTAAACCCTTTTTTTCTCTGGCATTTATTTGGCTTTGTACTTCAGCTACTTTTTTCTGAAACTGTCTTAAAACTTTTGCAGTATCAATAGGATGGATAAAAATTGAAATATTAAAAACTTTATCAAGATTTATAACTGGTGAAAACCAGCTTTCTGACAGAAAACGAGGATATGAAATGACAAAAAATGTTCTAACAATTTTCTCGCCCAAATTTAATTGTTTTGGGGAAATTTTTAATGCAGATGGTGCAATAATATCTTGTAATTCCAAAACACCAGCCTCATATATTTCTTGTGGTAGGAATGAAGTCAACTGCTCATCTTTCTTTTTTGGTTTTAAAAAATCTAAAAGTGCCATATTTTTATTTTTAATTTGGTATTATTGGTTTTTCTGTATCTCCGGGATTGAATATTTTGTAAAATAATTCAACAATTTCTTCTGTTCCAAGCTGAACCGTTCTTATTCCACACCTTGATAAACCTTGAGAAACGGTACCAATCCTTTGTTCCAATTGCGTTCTGTTTTCTTCAAAATGATTACTTCCCTCTGTGTTTTTTGGAGACTGCTGATTGTGTATTATTTGATCTAATGGATTTGAAGATTGGACAAAATTAGCTGATGGAGAAAAAGGTATTACTACAAAAAATGTTTTTGTCATTATGCTTGTTTGGTCCACAAAATTTTTTATAAATTGTATATACTCTTTTATCTGTATTTTCATAAGATCTCCTACTTCATTTTTATATCTTCCCTCTAGCATAGATATATAAGGTCTAATATCCAATTCTCTGGATTGTATTGATATTTGTACAGAGAAGTCTAATCCATTTAAGAAATTTTGAAATTGCATTATAACGCCCTGCTGTTCATCCACTGATTTTAAAGCGAAGTTTATAGACGAAGCCATGACAACAGCTCTCATTGAGCCGTCTTTTAATATGACTACTCCATCACGGATTTCTTTTACTGGAACAAAATCTTGTGTTGCTTTTGAAACTGCCATTTGTATTGACTATTATACACAAAAAACATTATACACACTAACTATATGTCTTTTTTGTATTTATTGATTATTGTTTTCTTCTCTAGTAACGGGATTTAAACTTTCTTTTATGTCCAAACTCCAGGTCAAATCTTTGAGTTTGCTTTCAGACATTTTTGGCACGGAGAGCAAAGATTTTGTTTTTTGTATTTGTTCTGTAAGTTGGGATACAGGTTTTTTTTCAGCTTTTTTCCATAGATATAATTTATCTCCGATGGAATAATAAAAAAATGATTGCACCACATCAATAAATGGCTTGTTATTTATTTTATAAAAGGTAAGAGCTAATGAAAAAGCAATTATAGGAATAATAATAATTACAGCGATAATCTTGAAAGGGATATAAATATAAAGTGCTATAGAAGCTCCAGCTCCTCCAGCTAAATATAAGAATTGTTTTAAGGTCAAAGGACCAAAAATTTTATCTTCTATTTCTATGAATTGTGGAACTTGAAATTGCATAATTAGATTTTATATTATTGATTCACGATACGGATCTCCAGAAGTTTTAGGTTTTTCTGGTAATTTTGTTTTTTCTTCAACTACAATATTTTCTTTTGGAACGGCCACTGTGCTGGTTAGTTTGGATTCAACTATATTTTGAACGGGAGAAATATTCTGATGAAAGGGTTCTGCTGGCTTGGAAGCTAAAGAGGATGCAATCGGCAACATGGCTTCTGGAGCAATTTCAGGAAGATTATTTATTCTTATTTCTATTCCCTTATCTATAGACTCATGGGTTTCTGGGTTTATGCTATTTGATTTCAGAGAACTAATGGAAACAGATTCTTCATTATTTTTTATGTTTGCAGGATTTTCTATTCCGGTTAATACATCTTCTTTGCTCGGTTCAATTTTTTCATTTAAAACTTCATCCTCTTCTATTATTTGATCATTTATCTTTTTTAAAGATTCTCTAATATTTTTAAATATCAATTCATTGACATCATGAGCAACTATGGAAGCTTGAATGCTTGATAAGCCAACGTTTGTTTGAAGATTTTTTACATATTTATCCATAGGTTCTATACCAGCCATTACTAAGGTTGTTTCTGCTTCAAGCTTCCCTGCTTGATCTATCAGAAGCTTATTATTTTTGACAATCTCCTGCAATTTTTGAGGGTAGTCAATAGAATATATCGCCTGTTTTATTTCAGGAGGCAGTGTTTCTATATAATCTTTAAAATCTTTGTTGTCGTCTTGCATAGTTTTGTTATTTTATTTTTTAACTATTTTCCTTCATTTGTTTTGCTACTTCTTTTGCTAGCTCAGCTCGTTCTTTATCTTTTGCAGCTTTATCTTTATCTTCGCCTTTTTCAACAGCTCTCGCTATCGATTCTCTTTCTTTTGATGTATTCAAAGAAGTGATAAAGAATCGTTTTCTTATACTATTGGCAAAATTACTTCTCATTTCTTTTGCTTTTATTGCTGTCTCTAGTTTTGATTCACCTAGTATTGTATTTTTGTCCAATTCTTTTTTTACGTTTAAGAGTTCTTCAGCTGCACTATATTCTTTTTCTGCTTCTTTCTGCACTTTGTTTAATTCAGCAAGTTCGTTCGTTGTTTTTTCAAGTTCTTCTTTCGAGGCTTTGCCCATATCATTTTTTATTTTTTCCTGGAGGTCTTGTTGTTGTTTTTTGTAATCATTTATCTTCTTTTCTGCTGCTGAAAAATCTACGTCAGCTCTTTGTGTTTTTTCTATTGTTTCTGTAGGAGGATTATTTTGAGCTGATTTTCTTTGTTCACTAACAGCACCTAGTTTGGATTCTAGTTGTGATTTTTTATCAGGATCTTTCTCATTATTTACTTGTTTTTGCAAATCCGTTTCTCTTATTTTTAATTTTTCCACTATTTGTTCATCAACAAATTTTTTCTGATAAGATGAACCTGATTTATTATATTCTTCTCCTTGTTTAACTGCTTCTTGAGTTTTTTTCTCTTGTAAACCAGCATAACCAGTTTGTCCTCTTCCATACATTCCACTTGCTTGTGCATATTTTTTATCTATAACACTCATACCTGAGATTCCAGCAGCGGCTCCTATAGCTCCTTTCGCAGCACCAGTAGCTCTTACGTCAAATGTACTTTTTGCAGTTCCCTTAATGCCACCAAGTGCTATTTTTGCTGCTCCACCAGCAAAACCTCCTTTTGAACTAATCTCTTTGAGGCTTTGTCCAACTCGGCCAGTGGCAAGAGCGTTTGCCCCTCTTCCGATTGTTTGTCTAGCAATAAGAGCTGTTCCTCCAGTGGCTGCACCAAGAGCAAGACTAGTTGCTACAGAAGAAATTTTATCTGTAAAGCTGGCAATAGGCCCGCTCATCTTTTTTGTTATATTTACCGCCTTGAGCAATAAAAATGCTATAAGGAAAAAATTAAAGAAAAGTATTAGGGGACTTGTTGCCGAGGCACCACCTGTAGTGTTTGTTGTTAAGATCTGTGAAAGTCTAATCGTCAATAACATAAAAAACATAATAGCTGGAGCCATTAAAACTTGGTTAAACAGACTATTTCTCCATTCTTTAGATGTACCTCCAAGACCTGGAATAACCTCACCAACAAATCCTATAGGAGAAGTTGCCATTAAAATTACTAACATTACAAATCTGCCGATAAGCAGTAATGCAAGTGCCATAAAAACAAAAGTGGCTATGGTTATTAAGATTACTCTAAGAACGGAATTTATTAAGCCAGCTATTCCTATTATGTCAGATGGTTGTGTGCCGGTGATAACACTGCTACTACCAGTAGTGGTAGAACCACCACCAAGAGAATCCCACATTGTCTTAAGTCCTAAGCCATCCATAAGTCTTCCGCTCAAATCAATTTGAGATGTATTACCGCTTAAGCTGGTTCCTAATCCTGTCAATGTATTCTGTACTATATTGGTAGAGGGGCCTGCTGTTACAGTTATCTGATTGTATATAGCAGTGGCTACTAGGTTACCAGCATCTATCACGATTTTGGTAAAAAATAAGCTAAAATTAATTAGAACGGCAGAAATAATTACGGCTACCAAAACGCTTTTTTTTGTTGCTCCGGTTATAATCTGTTGTATGGCGGCATATAAAAGTATAAAAATAAAACAAATATTTGCGGTATCTCTTATTAGTGTCCAAACACCTTGTATGGAACTTGACATGGTACTAAAGCCTGTGCCGTAGATAGTATATTGTAAAGAAAAATCTAAAATACTGCCTGCAATTGATAAACCAATTGAAGCTAGTGGTATGGTAACCGCTTGAATAATGTAAGATATAGCAGTAGCTACACTACCTCCTATTCCTGTTATGAAATCAGTCGGACTAGGTAGGAGACCTCCAATCCACGATGACAATGCAGCATAAGGATTTAATATTGATGATGTCAAAATACTATTGTTTGTAGTTGCTGCTTGGACTGATACGATATTAAAGCTGAAAAAACCAAACAGTAGAATGGTAACAAAAATGCACGCAACAGATTTTTTTGTAAAAAATCTTTTCATTTGACGAATAAATTATAACACTTGCAATAAATTAAATAAAGGCTAAATGTAATTAGTTTATAATTTTTAGCTCTTGTGGTTTTCAACAAATAAAAAAGAAGGTTCGTCTCGCGAATCTTCTTTTTTATTTGTTGGTGTTAAAAAACGGGTATCTATACAGCCGTGCTTGTTGCAGAATTTATTTGTAACACTTTAGTCAAATCTATCGGACATATAGACGAATTATACATACCCCTTACTCCGCGAAGCCATGTTTTTATATTCTCTACCATGGCTGATTGAGGATCTGTATTAAATGAAGTTGAATTTACTGGAATCATAGCATCTGTTATAGCTGATACGCTTGATGCGCTGCCTACATCAGAAGCTGCTTTATTCAATATGGCAAGGTTTGCATTTGAATCTGCCAAAGCAGCTTTTATTACTTCTAAGTTCCAAGGTATTGAAGCTATATCTCTGCTTGAATCAGATACCCCGTCTATATTTGTGATTACATTTTTTCTTATGAGTAATGATCTAAGAATAGAATCATTTCTATTATAACTCATATTGCAGATACTTGATGTTGCAAAAACTTTTTCTGCCTGTATGAGAACATTTTGCGCAATTTTATAATTGTTTTGATATGTTAATTCTGATTTTGATAGAGAATTTATAAGACTGATAGAATTATTTTGTGCTTGGCCCAGTTCACTATATCCTCCGCCGTAGCCTCCAGTGGATCCTCCAGGAATGATACTACCACCAATGATTCCACCAGATGTGGTTGTACTATAATATCCTTCAAATGTAGTTGTACTGAAAGGAAAGTTAAAGCTAGGAATTGTCGTGCCGCTACCTACATTAGATGCATCATTATTATAAGTATTAATTGAATTTTGCAGTGAAATACCTATAGCAGAGTTGTAAGTATTATTGCTAGCGGTATTGGTATCCAATACTCCATTATTTAATTGGTCCATTCCTTTCTGGATAAGGCTAGTAAAGAGTGCTGAAAATATCTGGTCTATACCATCAGATAAGGCTCCAACAAGTTCATTCATTCTTTGATCTGAAGTTGCTTTGAATCCAAGCATGGTTGTAATAGTAGAGCCAGGAGTTTTTACTGTACATTTTGGATCGGTTCTGGTCGCATTGGCAGGAGCTGGTGGTCTGCCTCCTCCAGTTTCACCGGCACCACTTGTGTACTCGCTAGATTTTCCAATTTGGTTCCCTGCTTTATTATAATAAGTATCAACACATCTATTGAAAGATAATGCTCCTTGTCCTATCGTTAGTCCAAGTGTTGCTGACCCTTTTGCAGTTTCTATTTGTGCGTCTAAGTTGCTCTTAGCTATAAGATATGCGCCTACAGGATTGTTCTGAGGTTGTAATGTTTGTTTAAGCCAAGAGTCCCAACCGCCACTACTTGTAAAATTACTTACATTTACATTTGCACTAGCATTAACGCCTATACTGGCATTATTTACTGCATTATTTATATTTCTAGTTACTCCAGAAAAAGTACAACCTATTTGATTTTTTAAATTGGCGCCGTATCCTAACTGAAGAGCTATCATTACTTGAACTCTAAATGGATCACAAAGAAAATTTAAATCACTATTTGCAATAAAATCACCGAAGGTCCTATCAGCTACTCCCCCTTCCCCTGTCATGAATTTGCTAAAATCAGCTACATATGCAGGCTGACCACTAAAACCTCCATTTATCCAATCTACTGTTGCTTGCGTTACTCTCTGTATAACTATTCTTGCCGCGGTTTTAGCTGCGCTTTGTACGGCTGCTTCAAACACTGCTTTCAGGGAGTCAGTAATCCATTCTGCAATGTGAACAGGGTTAATAACAGGAATATCTGCTTCTGTCTTTTTAGGTACAGCCAAAAAAGACAAATTTAATGACAAAATAGAAACGATGAGTATAAGTGATATTTTTTTTGTAAGCCTTTTTTGAAAATTCATATTTTGTTGCATTATGATTATACAATTATCTTTGTATTTTTAAAATACTGTCTATTGTACTTAAAGTTGAAAATAGATTTTCGGTAACATTTTTATATATAGATAGGTTGGGAAAAATACCCAAAGAATCTGGGTCTGAATTTACAATATCTTTATCAACGGCTATTATTATTTCCAAATCGTTTATGACCGTAAGATGATAGTTTATATCATAATAACCTATAGCCACAGGAACAGGCATTTTTATAAGATTATTTACTATTGTCTGATATTTGTCGGTCAATTTTAACATTTCCAATCTAGTACTCGTGCTGCTATTTAAAATATATGAATTGATTATATTTATATCAGTACCCAAAATAGGTTTAAGTTTCTGAGTTTCCTTATAGAAGTTATTTATGTAATCTGTCATATTTTTATTAAGATTTGTACTATCTGTTTTTAACAAATTTAAATCGGTATCTTTTGTTATTCCCGTATAGTTTTTTTGAGGCATTTCTTCTAGGGCTTTTACTAAAATAGAATTAATCGTATTTTGATCCATAGAGCCGCTTGTTGGTTGAGAAGCTATTATATTGGAAAATAAATCCCTAGAAAATTTATCAGTTTCATTTAATTTTTTATATTCTTCCACTATTTTTTGGCTTTTTTCTATTATAGCTGGATCTATTTTATCATTTGGTTCTTGTCCTTTTGGAGCTGTATTTGGCTTTAAAGGATCTCTGTTTTGGGCAATTTCATCAAAGTCAGAAGTACCATCGCCGTCTGTATCGGCTTTATGCGGGTCTGTACCATAAAGGTTTTCTTTCCAATCAGGCAAACCGTCGCCGTCAGAATCGGTATTCATAACAGAAGAGCTCGCATTAGCATCAGAGATTAAATTTTTATATTTTGTAGTGCCCGGTTTCCAGTAACTTAATACTATAGTTATTGTAATAATAACTATAGCTATAGATAAAGCTATTAAAAATTTTTTGGATGGAAGATATTTTTTATTTATCATTTTAACTAATGTTATGCTGAAAGTATTTTTGACACGGATTTGCTAATAACCAGAACTAGAATCTTTTACTATTCTTAATTGATCGTATGAACAGAGTATATTTGTTGGACAAGATCCTGGTATTGTATTAACCCAAACTGTCGGCTGCATATAAGAAACACCTATAACCGAAGAACCGATAGCTGGTTTTTTCCAATAGAAATAACCTAAATCTTGAGGTGGTTGTCCATTATCAAAACAAAAGGCGTTAATAACAGGTGTGGCAGCGTCACTTTTAATAGTGGAATCAATTTTAACTTCAAAACCGCTTAAAAGAGTTGGTATATTACCTCCGGCTTTTATCCACCAAGGTTGTGATTCTCCAGCCTCTCCTCCCCATCCTATTAAATTTACATCAGAAACACCTACTACAGTACCGCCAAAAGGCATACCATCTTTATAATAGTCCGGACAAGTTACTGGCACTGCTGTTACTTTGTAAGTTACTGTTGAACCATCAATGGCTTTAACCGTATAGTTTACGGGATTTGTAAAATTTTGTGCTACACCTGAGGCTGGAGAAGTTGATGAACCCTGAAAAGTGATAGTAGGAGCAATTGAACTCATATCATACGATGGTGCGTCAACTTGAACACTGCTTTTCATAGTACCGAAATTTCCAAGAAAACTTAGTATTCCGCCAATAGCGCCACCGGTGGTTGTTATCTCATATTTCTTTTTTGGTGGTACATAAACAGTAATTGTGTGATTTGTTTCGTTTATTAAAGTATTTGTTAATGTTGTTTTTGGAAAACTGAAAGATAGAATTTTTTTCGTTGTAGAACTGAATGCTGGTGTGTTTGTAGGCAATGATGTGTTTGGTGCTGTGTATGTGGGCATTGTTGTCGGTGTGTATGTAATTACACTACCGCCACACAAACTAGAATTTGGTGTTGTAGTAACATAAGTTGAGCCAAAACCTGCTTTTGTCACTACAAGAGTAGTACCGCTGCATGTTTGAGATATTATATCTCCATCAGCTGGAGTAGTATTTGTGTTTGTATATAAAACTGTATTTGTATTCGTAGGAGTGGTATAACTTGAATAATTAGTACTATATGATGTTGGATAATTTGAAGACGTATTTGCAACCGATGAAGAATTACTGCTCGTTGTTGAGGCATTGGCTGCTTGTGCAGTAGCCAAAATACTATTTATTATTGAGTTAAGTTTTTTTCTTGTTGCTGGTCCAACTATGCTTATACCACTTGTAAGTCCTGAGGGTGTTAATATTTCGCCGGCATATTTTTCTTGAAATTTATTTACAGCTATTTCTGTAGCAGAATCAAAAACATTAGTTGAGTTTTTTGGATTAAGTGCAGTATCAACATCTGAGTTTAATATTATTTTTAGCAATGAGACATCATCTCCAGTAGAACCGAGCTGTAATGTTCTAGTAAAAACATTTTTAAAAGTACTTGCTGTTACCGCTGCTGGCACGGTAAAATCGCTCAGTTTTACGTAGTATTTTGGAGCTAATTGGTTCAATTTTGCTCTTGTGGATGCTCCGACAAAGCCAGTTCCGCTAGATAAACCGTTTGGAATAAGTATTTCTACGGCATATTTTTCTTGAAATTCTGCAACATCATTCGCTGTGTTTGTGGTAAAAGTTGCGGAAGTGTCTGTGGTAGTGTTAAGTTCTAGGCCGATTATTTTTTTAAGAGCCATAACATCCTGACCTGATGATCCCACGGTTAAATTTCTAGTGAAAACAGATTCAGAAGATACTACAGCGGTAGATGTATTTGAAGAAGAAGTGGAGTTCAAATTTACTTCTGCTGCACTGGCCACTGATGTTAGTGTCAATGAAAGCGAGATCAAAAAAAGAGTTGTTATTTTTTTCATTTTTGTTTTATTAGTAAATAATAAAAATCAGACATAATTATATGATTATTAGCAATAAAACGCAAAGTTTATAAAATAATTATTGAATTTTTCTTACAAAATTTATCTCTTCTGGCAGATATTCTGACATTATAGGAGTCATTAGTTTTTCTACTGGTGCAAAATTGTCAGTGAGGATTGTTGAAGTCGTATTTTCAAAGTATTCTGCTGACAGCATTCTTTTGTACAAAAAGCTCTTTTCTTGCAGCAATTTGCCGTATAATTCATCTTCTTTTAGCGGCAATTTTCCATTTATTCCTACAAAAACGATGTTTTGTGTTTGTTCTGGTGTTGAACCGAATACAAATATATAAAAATTAGGAAAACTTAATTTAAAAGTATTCAATACGCTTTTTGTGAATTCTGATTTTAATCCTGCCATCGATCCAATGAAATTTATTGCATAAATGCCGTTGTCATTTAATTTATTTTTGACTTCATCATTCCACTCTTTTGTCAGCAAATACCAGGGAACAGAAAGAAAAGAATTATAAGCATCTCCAAAAATCAAATCGTATTTTTTTGGATCTGTATTTATCACAATCTTTGCGTCGCCTACAATCGTATTTATATCGTATTTTTTAAGGTTAAAATAGTCTTCCCCGATTTTTTTCATTTCCGGGTCCATTTCAATGACAGAAACAGAACTGTTTTTATAATATTCTTTAAAATATTTGGGCATTGTATATGCGCCTGCTCCTATTACCAAAATATCTTTTATATTTCCTTTTAAATTATAAAAAACCGGATACATTTCCGGATAAAAGTGCTCATTTATTTTTTCTGGCTGTATGCTGTGCGAATCGATGTCTAGAAATAGTATTCTTGACTGTCCAAAATCCGGGAGATTCGCATCTACAACTTTAACATTGTAATAATCTGTTTCTTTTTGAAATACAACATTTGTTTTTCCAATAGTTTTTTGCTGTAGAAAATAAAAAGAAATCAGTCCGATAAATATTACTAGAATAAAAATCTGCAAAGTTTTTTTATCTTTTATTGAAAATACTAGGCCTGTTAATAATAATATTGCTGCAATAGCAAAAATTGTTTCAGCACTTCCTATTGTTGATATAAAAACAAATCCTGTTAAAAATACTCCAAGTACGCTGCCGATAGACCAAATTGAAGATAATAGGCCGTATTTACTGCCTATTTTTGAAAAATCATCAGCAAAATTTTTAAGAATTATCGGCTGAATTGCACCTATTGCGATTGCTGGCAACAAAAATAAATAAGAAGATAAAAGCAAGTTTAGCCAAAGAATTGAAGCAGAATTGCTGGTTAAAAACTCAGTATTTTTTGATAATACTGGAATTATAAAAACTAATATTGATGATACCAATAAAACTAAAGAAAGCGTTTTTTTGTTCCCTGCTTTGTCTGCTAATATTCCACCTATCCAACTTCCAATAGATAATCCCAATAAAGTTATTCCTATAACGGATGTCCATGTGAAAACTGAACTGCCGATTATCGGAGCTACGATCCTTGATGAAATTAACTCTACTGTCATCACGGAAAAACCAGCGATAAATGAAGTAATTATATAAAGCGTTTTTTTGTTAAATATTTTCATGTCCTATGTATATATTGTATCAGATTTTTCCAATCATCAAGTTTTAGATCTTCAGATCTGGCTTTTTCTGATATTTTTAGCTTTTGAAATATTTTTTGCAAGTCATTTTTACCTGCCTGCGCAGGCAGGCCAAATTTTTCTTTTAAATTTGCTATCAATATCTTTCTTTTGTGAGCAAAACCGGCTTTTATAACTTCAAAAAACTCTTCTTCGCTTATTTCTTTAAAAAAATCTTTGGAAATATTATCTACAAGTAATATGGCAGAATCTACTTTAGGCATAGGGGAAAAATTCTCTTTTTCTACCTTCATTACTTTTTTTGCATTTCCATAAGCTTTAACAGACAGTGAAAGCAAACTTTCTTTTTCATCTCTGGCGATTATTCTATCAGCGATCTCTTTTTGCACCATTATCACTATTTTTGACGGCTGAATATTTTCCGACAAAAATTTTCTGAATATAAGTCCGGTAATATAGTACGGAATATTGGCTATCAGTTTGTAATTATTATTTGTTAGGCCGAGCAAGTTTAAATCTAATTCTAATATATCGCCATGAATAAGGGTAAATTGGCCATTTTGAGTTTCGGTGGCAAATTTCTCATTTAATAAATCAATCAACCTGTCATCTTTTTCCACAGCTATGACTTTTGCGCTGGTTTCAATAATTTTTTCTGTAAGAACTCCCTGTCCCGGTCCAATTTCAAGTACGGTATCAAATGAATTAATTTCTCCAGCTTCTATCATGGCGAGAAGCGCCTTTTTTGATTTCAAAAAGTTTTGTCCTAGAGATTTTTTTGCTTTTATTTCCATTTTATTACCATTCAAGATAAACAATTTTTTCTCTGTATTCAAAATTTTCCTCTTCTAGAAAATTATTATCAAATTCTCCAAGAAATATTGAAGGCAGATTCATTTGCTGAGAACCATAAATTGTTCTCATTTCTGCATATGTTAAGAATAACTTAATTCTTGCACGGGTCAATGCAACATAAAATAATCTTCTTTCCTCCTCCATCTCCTCTGGGGTTTTCTCCTCTGTACCCATTCCTTGGTGCGGAAAAAGATCTTGTTCAAGTCCTGTAATAAAAACATAATCAAATTCCAGTCCTTTTGAAGCGTGAACGGTCATAAGTTTTGCTGCGTTTTCATTTTTCTCAAGCGAATCTTGGTCTGAAGTTAAAGCGGATTCTTCTAAGAGTTTTTCCATACCTTCCGGCTTTGGAAGATGATCGTATTTAATTGCAAGAGTTGCAAGTTCGCGCATATTTTCCAATCTTTCTTTGTCCTCATCATTTCCTTTTTGCAATTCAAATTCTAATCCTGATTCTTTTATTATGAATTTAATTACTTCGGATGGTTTTAATTTTTCTGTTTCATTTTTTATTTTTGCAAGCAAGTTGAAAAAATTATTTACTTTTTCTTTTATTCCATCCGGCAACTTATCTTTTCCGCCTTCAAAAATTTTCAAGATGGTAACTTTGCCTATTCCTCTTGCCGGAACATTTATAATCCTCTTCAAATCGCTCAAACTTTCCGGATTTAAACTCGCGCGGAGAAAAGCTAAAACATCTTTAACCTCCTTTCTATCAAAGAATTTTGTTCCAAGAACTTGATAGGGAACGCTTTCAGTTAAAAAAGCTTCTTCAAGTACGCGAGATTGAAAATTAGCCCTATAAAGAACGGCTATTTCGCGAGGACTAACGCCTTTTGATATCAATTCTTGTGATTTTCTAGCAATAAATCTAGCTTCTTCTATCTCATTCAAAGCTTTAAAAAAAGAAACTTTTTCGCCAACGGCATTTTTTGTGAAAAGATTTTTTTCTCTTCTCAATTTATTATTTTTTATCACTTCGTTTGCAACGGCAAGAATGGTTTGGGTTGAGCGATAATTTTCTTCAAGTAAAATTATTTTTGCCTCAGGATAATCTTCTTCAAAACTTAAAATATTTTGAATATCAGCGCCGCGCCAGCTGTAAATGCTCTGATCTATATCTCCCACTACGCAAATATTTCTATTTTTTTCCGCTAAAAGTTTTGCGGTCATATATTGAACTTTATTTGTATCTTGATATTCGTCAATATGGATATATTTCCAAAGATTTTGATATTTTTCTAAAACATCTTTGTGGTTTTTTAAAATGTTATAAGTTTTCAAAAGCAAGTCATCAAAATCCAATGATTTTTCTTGTGCAAGTTTTTGTTCATAGAGCGGCCAAACTTTTGCCGTAACGGATTTTAAAGTATATCCATCTTCTGCACCGACAGAATAATTTTCAATTGTGTTCAAATCCCCTTTTTCTCTGGAGATGATATTTAGGATTTTACTTGGTTCAAATTGCTTTGGATCAATATCTAAACTTTTTAAGCATTCTTTTACAAGTTTAGAAGAATCGCTTCTATCCATGATACTGAAATTCCTTGTAAGGCCGATAAGCCTGCTGTTTTCTTTTATTATATAAACTCCAAGCGAATGAAACGTGCTCACAAAAGGTTTGAAGTGATAGATCATCGGAATATTTAAAGTTTTATCAGTAGAAATAATTTTTTCTACTCTTTCTCGCATTTCTTTTGCTGCTTTGTTTGTAAAAGTAATAGCTAAAATATTTTCTGGATTAACACCCTCTTTTATAAGATGCAATATTCTATGAGCTATAGTTTTAGTCTTTCCTGCTCCAGCTCCAGCAATAATTAAAACTGGGCCGTCTTTTTGTAAAACAGCCTCTTTTTGTCTTTCATTTAGTCCATTTAGGTGAGTCATCGGATAAATATAACATGTAAAAGTTGAAAGTTAAAAGTTACAAGTTGAAAAATAAAATTGCGCCATTTTTATAAAGCGAAAATGACCTGTTGATAACTTCGTTGACTACCAACCTCTAAGTAGTATCATTGTATCCGTACCGTGAACGATGATTATACCCTGAAAATATGGCTTTGTTGAGCCATTTACGTTCAGAAACTACTGTATTCCCTTAAAAAATCGGCTTATTTTAAGAAAAAAAACTATAACTGTCTCTGGGAGTGGTTTAAACACTAAGAGTCAATCCATAAAGTCTATATTCTTAGCCATTTATACAAAATGGTTGTTCTTGCTCTTAATAACTTTATCGTTAAATTTTATACCTGCTACTGCTAATGCAAGTATTTTATCTGCCATATCCAATTTTTTTACAGGAAATTCTCAGAATACGGAAGTTCCTGTGGCGGATTCAAATTCTCAGAATGTTCCCCTTCTTCAGGGTGCAGTCAATTTTAATTTAAATGCAGCTGTCGGAGGAGGAGATATTACTGTTGTTGGCAACGAAGCATTAGTCGCAGAAAGCGGACCATCAGGTACACTAGCTGATATTAGTGACACTGTCAGTACAGGTCAAATCAGTAAATATGTTGTAAGAAAAGGAGATAGTTTGGGATCTATTGCAAAAATGTATGGAGTTACCACAAATACAATTGTTTGGGCTAACAATATTACATCAAACAGCATAAAAGAAGGTCAATCTCTTATAATCTTGCCAGTTTCAGGAACAATACATACTGTTGTTAAGGGTGACACTTTAAAATCTATTGCTAAAAAATATAAAGCAGATGCCGGAGAAATATCTCAGTTTAATGGTTTGGATTCAAATGCTTCATTAGCTATTGGAGATAATATAATAATCCCTGATGGTGAAGGAACAACAAAAGTAAGCGGAACAGCGAAATCATCTACAAGCAAAAAAGGAACAAGTTCTTACCTTGGTGGAAGTGGCCCAGAATATTCAGGATATTACATAAGACCTATTGTTGGCGGAATAAAGACACAAGGGTTGCATGGATATAATGCTGTAGATATAGGAACACCTGTTGGAACAACATTATATGCAGCTGCAGCAGGTCAAGTTATAATCGCAAGAGCTTCTGGTTGGAATGGAGGATATGGAAAATATATTGCTATTTCACATTACAACGGAACACAAACTGTTTATGGACACTTGAGTGAGGTACTTGTTAGTGAAGGAGAAACTGTTTCTCAGGGTCAAGTAATAGGACTTACAGGAAATACAGGAAATTCTACAGGTCCGCATTTGCACTTTGAGGTTCGTGGAGCCAAGAACCCATTAAATTAGCTTTTAAAAATTTTGATAAATACAAAGGCGGGTTTGCGAAGCGAACCCGCCTTTGTATTTATAAAATTAACTGTTTCTCTTAGGTCTATATTGCAAAGCTTCAAGTATATGCGATGAGTTTATTGTTTTGCTTCCATCTAAGTCTGCAATAGTTCGTCCAAGTTTAATTATTCTATGATACGCGCGGGCTGATAAATCTAATTTTTTTGCTGAAGTATTCAATATTTCTTTTGCGGAATTTTCCAAGTCAGCTATTTTATTAATATCTTTTGCTTCCATCTCGCTATTTGTTTTTATTTTTCTATTTGCTTTAAAAAATCTTTCTTTTTGTAATTCTCTGGCCTTTATAACTCTTCCCCTTATTTGCGCAGTTTCTTTTTTGTCCGTATCTTTTTCGCCAAGTTTTTCATAATTGATTTGTGAAACCTCTACCCACATATCTATCCTGTCTATTATCGGACCAGAAATTTTTCTTTGATACCTGAGCAAATCAGTTGGTTTACAAACACATTCTTTTGTTTTTGATCCAAAGTTTCCGCAAGGACATGGATTCATTGCAGCAATTAAAATAAAGTTTGCTGGAAAAGTAACTGTTCCTCTTGATCTTGATATGCTTATCTCATTTTCTTCAAGCGGTTCACGGAGAGTTTCAATTACTTTTCTATCAAACTCTGGAAATTCATCCAAAAATAAAACTCCTCTATGGGCCAAAGTTATTTCTCCTGGCTTCGGAATTGTTCCTCCGCCGACAATTGAAACATAAGAAGCTGTATGATGCGGAGATCTTACGGGCGATTTTGTAATGATATCTTTTTTCAAAACTCCAGCTACAGAGTGAATGGAAGTAATTTCCAAAATTTCTTCAAAAGAAAGTGTCGGTAAAATGTGAGCGAAAGCTTTTGCTAACATAGTTTTTCCTGTTCCTGGAGGACCATACATTGCAATATTGTGTCCGCCTGCTGCAGCAATTTCTAACCCTCTTTTTGCGGTTTCTTGCCCTTTTATTTCGCTGAAATCTATAAGCAATTCATCATCTTCTAAAATTATTTCAGTTTGCGGTTGTTGTTCAATCTTTTTTAGAACAATATTTTCTTTTTGCTTAGTTTGAATTTTCTTAGTATTTAAATGTTCAATTATTTCTTTTAGATTATTTGCGCCATATATTTTTATATCAGAAACAAGTGCCGCTTCTTTTGCATTATCTTTTGGCAAGAATACTTCAAGAAAACCGCGAGTTTTTGCTTCTGCAACTATTGGAAGTACCCCATTTATTCTTCGAAGATTTCCATCAAGTGAAAGTTCGCCGAGAAAAAGTATCTTTTTTGAATCAAATTGCACTTCTTCACTTGCAAGTAAATATGCGAGAGAAATTGCTACATCAAAAATCGGTCCTTCTTTTTTAATATCTGCTGGAGCAAGAGATACAACAACTTTTTGATTCAGGCTTTTTGGAGAAGTAAAACCGCTATTTTTAATGGAAGCCGAGACTCTATCACGAGATTCTTCAACTCCTTTGTCTGGAAGTCCGACTATGGTAAACGAGTGCAAACCTTTTGAAAGATCTATTTCAACATCAATTATTTTTGCACCAAGACCGATCGTCTGTGCGCTAGAAGTTTTTGCAAAGCTCATTTACCCGAGAAAATTTTTACTAATAAAAAAGTTGTGTTCGACATAATTTTATTCTGAACTCATTTTAAATCATATTAAGATTTTTAGCCAACTTTTTTGCATTAAATATAATTTTTAATTAAAAATTATATTTAATGCATTAGTAAAAACTTTAACGGGTGAAAAAAATATTATACATTATTTAAAATAATAATAAATAAAAAACCACTCTTTTTAATTAGTGGTTTTTTATTTTTAAAAATTACTTTGAGTGTTCTATACAAGTTTTTGCTGAAGGGTTTGCTTCAAGCCTTTCCTCTGGAATATTTTCTCCGCCAACCTCGCATTTTCCATAAGTTCCTTCTTTTATTTTCTCCAGTGCGCTTTTTATATCATTGTATCGCGCTTCAAGCCTATTTAGTACAGCTGCATTCTCGCCGAAACTTTCCATTTCATCCGCAACATCATTATTGTCTGCGGGATCAGAACCCATATCAGTTTCTACTGGTTCCCAGTCATTGGGATTTGAAGGATTTTTTCTTCCAACATCTTTCATTTCCCCTTCTACTAATTTGAGCTCATTTTCTAACTGAATTTTAAATTTATTTGTATCCATATGTGTAAATTGTAGCAAACTTTATTGATTAAACAAGCATTATTGAGTAACAACTCTTGCTTTGCTTATTCTATTTATAATTTCTTTAAGCGTGTCTGTGCTTGTCGTAATAACAACTGTGTTTTGATCTATTATTGAGTACAAAAATATTATATTTCCGGAAGAATCTTTTACTACTCTGCAGTCTTTATTATCAAATGAGGCATCTTGAAATTTTTTAACTTCTATTCCATATGTACTGCTAGATGATGCGGAGTTATCTGATTGTAATTCAAATAATTCTTTAAAATCCTGCCAAAGATTTATTTCCCAAGAAAGCATTCCTGAGAATGTTGTATCATATTCGCCAACTTTTAAGATAAGGAATCTTTGATTGCCATTATAATTATATAATCCAAACATATACTGATCTTTAAGCGTTCTTTGTATTCCAGACGGCACATTTGCTTTTATTAATGACAAAAAATTACTTGCTGTTATCAATTTTTCTGCAGTTCCATCCCCTTCCGTTAAGTATATATTTTTTATCTGGCCGAGTTTAGTTGATGACTGATCAACTCTTTCTTTCAAGGTAGTGCTTACTCTATTTAGGTTTATGTCTTTAATGTTCATTTTTTCTTCCAAGTCAACTATCATTAAAGGTTTTGAGGATACGGTTTCTACTGGGGCTGCTTTTTGTCCATACTGTATTTGAAGTAATAGTTGAGGAATAAAAAATGTTAAAGCGCCTCCAAAAACCAATACTAAACTTATAATCAAAATATTTCTATTTATTCCTGATTTTTTTTTCTCTATTTCTGTCTGTTTTGCCTGTCCCATCATCTTTCTGTTCTCAGCCATAGCTATATTGATTGAAGATATGTGGCTAGTTTGGATAGTTTCTTCTACATCACTTTTGTAAGTTCTTATAATAGGTCTGTTTTGTTTTTCTAGTGTTGTTGTAGTATCAGCCACTTTTATCAAGGGTTCTGTTTTTGAGGCTGCTTCAGAGTAATAAGCTGCAGCATCAATAACATTATTTTTTGATTTTTCAGTTGGATTGATAAAAGAATCAAGTTGATTTGCAACTGTTTCTTTTGTTTCCAAATTAATATTATTTTTTTCTGTTTTTTTCTCTTCGTCCATCAGAAAATTATTATACTAAAAAACACCGATTTTGTCTTTTTTAAATTTTTGACAAAATTAGTGTTTTTTTAAATTAAATCTTTACTGCTTCAGTTGGCGGGATCGGAGATGTTGGTGGATTTTTTCTTTTTATAAAATCTGGGTTTGCTGATTTTATAGACAAGGCTATTCTATCTCTTTCGTCTATTTCTTTTACAACTACAGGAACTTTATCTCCAATTTTTAGATAATCTCCGACATTATCTATTCTGAAAGGTGCAATTTCTGAAACATGAACTAACCCATCTGTTTCATAGCCTATATTTACGAATGCTCCAAAAGCCTCAACTCTCACAACTGTTCCTTCAAATTTTTCTCCAGGTTTATATTCGTGAGTCATGCTTTCAACTATCATTTTTGCTTTTTCAGCTGAACCATTTTTTCCTGTGAGATAAACTGTTCCATCATCATCAATATCTATGTCTGCTCCGGTTTTTTCTTTTATAGCTTTTATTGTTTTTCCTCCTGAGCCTATTACTCCGCCGATTTGATCCGGTTTGATTTTAACTACCAATATTTTTGGAGCATTCGGTGAAATATCTTTTCTTGTTTCTGGTATAGCTTTAGTTAGCACATCTAATATTTGAAATCTTGCTTTTTTTGCTTTCTCAAAAGCGATTTCTAATACTGGTATTGGAATACCGCTTACTTTTACATCCATTTGTATTGCAGTTACTCCCTCTGTTGTTCCAGCAACTTTAAAATCCATATCACCATAATGATCTTCAGGGCCTTGAATATCTGTAAGAACTTTATATGCACCTTTGCCATCTGACATAAGTCCTGAAGCAATTCCTGCAACAGGTCTTTTTATTGGAACTCCTCCATCCATAAGTGCGAGAGTTGATCCGCAAACAGATCCCATGGAAGTAGAACCATTTGAAGAAAGTGCTTCTGAAACAAGTCTTATTGTGTAAGGAAAATCTTCGTTTTTTGGAATCATTGGAAGCAAAGCTTTCTCGGCGAGATTTCCATGGCCAATCATTCTTCTGTTTGTTCCGCCCATTCTTCCTGTTTCTCCTACTGAGAAAGGAGGAAAATTATAATGGTGCATAAATCTTTTTGCTTCTTGTTTCTCTTCCATTCCTTCTATAACTTGGGCATCTTTTGGTCCGCCAAGTGTAAGAACAGAAAGAATGTGGGTTCCTCCTCTGTAAAATATTCCTGAACCATGAAGTATCGCGGAAACTCCACCAGCTTGAGCAAACAAAGGTCTGAGTTCATCTATTCCTCTGCCATCAGCTCTTTTATCAAATTTCAAAACTTGCTCGTGTATCAAATCATCAAGTTTTTCTTCTATATATTTATCTGCAAATTCAAAATCTTCTTCAGAAAGGGTTTCTTTTGCAATTTCCATCCATTCATCAATAATCCCATCTATTACAATTTTTGACTGTCCAAGACCACCACTCATAACAGTGTTTTCAAATTTGTTTTCAATTTTGTCTGCAAAAAGTTTTTTAACTGTTTCGGGCATGACTGGAGCAGAAATTTCTACTTTTTTAACTCCTATTTTTGAAATAATTTCTTTCTGCCAAGTATTTATTTTTTCAATCTCTGCAGATGCCAGTTTAAGCGCTTCTATTGCATAAGATTCTTGGGTTTCATCTCCGCCAAGTTCAATCATATTTATATTTCCATCTTTTCCGCAAGCAAGAAGGTCCAACTCATAAGATTCATTGTCTCTTTCTACATAAGTTGGATTTACTTGATAGCCATTGTTTTTATGTTTTGCTATTCTCACAGCGCTTACTGGTCCTTTGAAAGGAATATTTGATACCCCAAGTGCAAGTGAAGCTGCGATAACACCCAAAACATCCGGATCATCTTGATCTAAAGAAATAACTGTAATAACAACTTGTATGTCATGTCTTATCCATTGATCAAAAAGAGGGCGAATAGTTCTATCTGTAATTCTTCCTGAAAGAATCGCTTCATCTGATGGTTTTCCTTCCCTTCTTGTATATCTGCTTCCTAAAATCTGTCCTGTAGCATAAAATTTTTCCTCATAATCAACTGTTAACGGGAAAAATCCTGCACCTTCTTTCGCTTGTTTTGACATGACGGCAGTTGCAAGAACTGCTGTTGCTCCATATCTTAATATTACTGAACCATTGGCATTTTCTACCAAATCATTGAACTCAGCGCTAAGTTTTTTGCCGCCAAGTTCCATTGAAAATTCCTGTGTTTTCATTTTTTTAGATTTACCAATAAACCTGCCCCGTAGTGAATTCAGCGAACTCATTTTTTATAGTAGCTTCAACTCTTGATTATAAAATCGTAGAAACAAATTCATAATCAAAAATTGAAAATTCTACTACTGGGGTTCCAGATTAGAAACGAATGTTCCAAGCTGTTTATTTGTTGATAAATAAAATTAATAACTGATAAAGGCGGAAATTCGCTTCGCGAATTTCCGCCTTTAATCTTAGCATAAAAATTATTTCAAAACATCACTTCTACTAAAGAAATGGGATTGAAATCTAACTAATTATAGTGTATAACACTGACAGTTGTTCTCTGAAAATAACCTCAGTTTGCCATAGCAGAAAGTTACTTAATAAGTTTAGTAATTATCTGCTGTGGCAAAACTGCCAAATCAAAACAGCACAAGGGCACATTGTGCCGGAAGGAGAAAATATGAGTCCTGTACAGACTAAAACTTTTGTTAATTGTTATGCCACAGCGACGGTTATTCCTGAAGGATTTTTGATTCTTCCGGAGGACCAGTTGCCCAATCAGGTTAGTGGTTTATATGAATTGGAGCCCGCGAAAGTGGAGCTTTACTCATCAGCTAAGCAAGAGAAAGGTATGAAAATTAAGGATATCTGCGAGGAGCTTAAAGAAAAACATGTTTTTCCAGCTAATCTTTTGGACTTTTTTCTAAAAACTCCCTGGTGTATACCAGAGGGGTTTGTAGAAAAACGTGTTTTGTTTTGGACGATCTATCGTTATTTTGATAATCGTTATATCCGATGCCTCTATTTCAAAGAAAATGAGTGGCGCTGGGATGCGATATCTCTCAATAACGATTTATCTTCCGAAGAAAATTTTTCTGCAGTGCTTGCAGATTAAATTTGCGAGTTTGTGTTTTATTTAATAGCGCGGTCTTACAAGACTGCGCTATTTTTTATTAAATTATAATAGAAAAGTGGGCGGGACGCGAAGCGTCCCGCCCACTTTTCTATTTAAATTACCTATTTTTTCCTGCACCTACCATGTATTTATAAGGATTTTTATCCAAGTCAATAAAATCATCCACTGTTTCTATAAGTTTTGATGATGTTGATTTTCCAAAAGAAACCAATTCTACCTGACATCCTTGAGTTATTTTTAAATATTCAACAAGAGGTATAAAATCCCCATCTCCTGTTACCAAAATAACCGCATCTAGTTTTGGTGAAAGTGAAATTGCGTCTATTGCCATTGCTACATCCCAGTCTGCTTTTTTTGAACCTCCCGCAAAAATTTGCAAATTTTTTGTTTTTGTAGTGATTCCTACTTTAGTCAATGCTTCAAAAAAACTTTTTTCATCACCAGATTCTGTGGTTATCACGTAGGCTGTTGCTCTTATTAAAACTCTGCCGTCTAATGCATCTTTTACTACTTGTCCAAAATTTACTTTAGCTCCATATAAATTTTTTGCTGAGTGATAAATATTTTGTGTATCTATAAAAATTCCTACCCTTTGGCTTTTATGTTTAATTACGCTCATATTATAAAAATTATTTTATTAAAATACTTGCCCGAAGAAAATTTTTAATAAAATTTTGACGGGTCGACCTGTCAAAATTATAACATTTAAAATAAAAAACCGCCTTGAGGCGGTTTTTTTAACTTTTATTATTTTAATTCTACCTTTTTCATTATCACAGCGTATCTTTTTGGAGATGTTTTTTGTAGGTATTTCAAGTGTTTTCTTCTGTCAGCAACCATTCCCAAAAGTCCTCTTCTTGAGTGGTTATCTTTAGAATTTTTCTTCAAGTGTTTTGTTAATTCTTCAATTCTTTTAGAAAGCATAGCAATTTGAACCTCTGGAGAACCAGTGTCTGTGGCGTGTGTTGCTACTTCTTTTATAATTTTTGCTTTTTTGCTTTTCGTTAACATGTCACATAAGATAGCATAATTATTTAGTTTTTACAAGACTTCTGTATTTTTTTGTTAAATGAGACTTTTTTAACGTGTCGCAAAATATTTTTGTTATGATAAAATTATCGTAATGAAACTCTCAGAACTTAAAAGACAATTTCTTGAGTACATAGAAATAGAAAGAGGAAGAAGTATAAAAACTGTTATAAACTATAATAGATATATAGATAAATTTATAGAATTTGCCGGAGATATTAATCCAGAAAGCATTACAGATAATATGTTTCGAGAATACAGATTGTTTTTAAATAGACAGACAATCAAACAAAATCGAGGAAAAAACTTATATCAAAGAGACGGACGATCTGAGACTCTAAAAAAGAGAACACAAAATTATTATTTGATTGCTTTAAGAGCATATCTAAAATTTGCAAATAAAATCGGCATAAAAACAATGTCGCCTGAAAGAATAGAGCTTGCAAAAGTCGGAGAAAGATCTCTAGATCTCATATCTCGCGAAGATTTGGAAAAAATCATGAAAAGTCCAGATATCGCTACTATAAAAGGCTTACGGGATAAGGCTATTTTAGAACTTTTGTTTTCCACTGGATTGCGTGTTTCTGAGCTTTGTTCCCTGTCCCGCGATATTAATCTAAATGCAGATGAATTTTCTGTTAGAGGAAAAGGAGAAAAAGTTCGCGTTGTTTTTATTTCACAAGAAGCAAAAGATGCGCTGAAAGCTTATTTAGAAAAAAGAGATGATATGTCTGATGCTTTATTTGTTCAAGTTGATTCTCCAATAAAAAATTCTGACAAAAAAACAAATGAAATATCAGGAGCCTTAACTCCTCGTTCTGTGGAAAGAATTATAAAATTTTATGCAATAAAAGCAGGTGTTTCAAAAAAAGTTACCCCCCACGTGCTTCGCCACGTTTTTGCTACGGATTTATTGAGTAATGGCGCAGATTTGCGTTCAGTTCAGACAATGCTCGGTCATGCAAATATTGCTACAACTCAAATATATACCCACATTACAGATAAACATTTAAGAGATATCCATAAAAATTTTCATAACAAGCATTAAATACAAAAAGCGGGACCGTACGGCCCCGCTTTTTGTATTTAATTTATTTATTTTCTTCCTTTTTATGATCTTTTTCCTTTTGTACTTTATTTCTCGGTCTTTTCTCTACAAAATAATATATAAGAGCACCAACTATACAAGTAAAAATAATTACTATCACCCAAACTAATTTCATTTTTTCCGGAGCATTTTTAATAGCATCTATAAGCATTATCAGCCAAAATATAAATATACCAACAACAAAACAAAGCCATATTAAAGGAATAAGAAATACAAAAGGTAAAATCCATAATGAATTTCCATAGTCAAATCCGTTATCCATCATTCTAAAACTATAATTTTGAGCAAAAGATATTGTTGGTAATAAAGCAGCTGACAAAATTCCAATTATTTTTTTCATCATATTTTTTAATTATTTTCTTAATAACGGGATAAATTATATCACAAATACCTTTTTTAGTATATAAAATATAGTATAATACAGCAATGAAATTATTATCTTGGAATGTAAACGGTTTGCGAGCCATATATAATAAAGGTGCTTTTAATAATATTTTTGAAATAGACCCAGATATTATTTGTTTGCAAGAAACAAAAGCTCATCCCGAACAACTTCCCGAAGAAGTTCGCTCCCTTGCCGGATATCATTCATATTTTGACCATTCAAAATTAAAAAAAGGTTACAGTGGAGTCGCTATTTTTTCAAAAGTTGAACCAGAAAAAATAGAATATGGTATTGGAATACAAAAATTTGATGATGAGGGACGCACTTTAGTGGCTTATTATAAGGATTTTGTGCTTTTGAATGTTTATTTTCCAAATGGCGGTGGAGGTCCGGAAAGACTTGCTTTTAAAATGGAATATTATGATGAGTTTTTGAAATTTATTGATAAGTTAAAGAAAAATGGCAAAAATGTTGTATTTTGCGGTGATGTAAATACAGCTCATAATGAAATTGATCTTTTTCATTCAAAAGAAAATGAAAAACACACAGGTTTTTTGCCAGAAGAAAGAAAATGGATTGATAAATTAATTTTAAATGGATATATAGATACATTTAGAAATTTGCATCCAGAGAAAATACAATATAGCTGGTGGGACATGAAAAGTTTTGCAAGAGATAGAGGTATGGGTTGGAGAATCGATTATTTTTTTGTTTCAGAAAGTTTGAAAGATAAAATTAAAAAAGCTGAAATTTTAGATAATATTTTCGGTTCTGATCATTGTCCAATTTTTCTTGAACTAAAATAGTCATTATTTAGCACAAGTCAAATAATATTATAACCTTAATATTAGCCATATTATCTATGTCTTTTAGAATTAGATGGTGATGTCAAGTTATCCACAGCTATGTCCTTTACATATTTTCTATAGGACATATAATATACGCAGATGTGTGTTTATTGCAGTGTTAGATAAATAAAATAATGCAACTTGTTTTATTTATCCTCCTTGCACTTCAATAAAATTGTTCTTTTAGAAGATCTAGCTAATCTTCGAAATGAAAGGTTAATTTGGTTAATTATTATTACTTTCCTTCCCTAAAATTATCACATTTTTATATTTTCAAAAATAAAAAGGTAAAAACAGGGATAATAATAAGTAACGAGATTTTTTCTTTCGCAACCGCAACAAATGTCGCTCAGATGTTTGGGGCGGTTTTTTATTTATATTAATCTACTTAAATCGGATAAAAATAGATTATGTTCCACATGAAACGTACGTAAATAGGTTTACAATAAAACATTTTCTATCAAATAAACCTTTGAAATAAGCCGTTTTTTGTCAATATATACAGTAATTACATCAAATTGCCAATCTGTTTCATCTGAAACACTCTTTTCCGTTAGGTATATTTGTATAGCTTTAGCTAATCTTTGAAGTTTCCATTGATGTACATTATCTTCTGGTCTAAAGTCATTATTTTTGCTTGTTTCATCTGAAACGCCTGATATTGTTTCGCATGAAACACTTTTTATCTCTATAAAATGAATTTTCCCTTTATTCTTAGCTATTATGTCTATTTCCCCGCATTTTTTGAGATAATTTCTATCAATGATATTAAAACCATGTTTCATAAGAAACCTACATGCAAGATCCTCTCCCAAATTACCAGTTTTTCGCTTTTCTGTTAATTTATCCATATTTTTGTTATCAGAATAACATAGATTATAAAATTGTGTGAATGTTTGTCATTAGGACGGGAATTTGAATTTAATTAAGTTTTTTAATTTCTATTTACCATAAAAGTATAGATGTTTCGCATGAAACAAATAAAAGTGTTTCTAAGTAACACTTTGTATTAGACAAAAACTATTTAAATTACACATTTTCTAAATAATCATTATTTATAGCCATATTTTTAATAAAAGACCTAAAAAATTAAACAAGTCCTATAGTCTATTAGACTGTCTTTAATTAACATATACACAGAGTTATCCACAGTTTAGTGTAAAAAATCGTTTATTTGAAAGGGTAAAAAAGCAAAAAATATTACATTTTTGTTAAATTATGTTGTTGTATGTCTGTTAAAAAATAAACAGTGTCTTTTTAAAAAATGATGATAGAATATGTAAGTCGGTTTATAAAAATATTTTTTAAAAAATGAATTCATCTATCAAAAAAATTGCAATAGGTATTCTAATTCTTTCAATTGTTATTATTACATCTATTACTCTTCTTTCTGTTTGGGATATTATAAATCCATATACGCTATGGAAATCAATATTTACTATAGTTATAGTTGCCATTTCCTCACTAATTGTAATTATTGTCATAAAAATGACTGGAGAAAATAAATAGGGAATTGATGAACAATAATAAAATAGCAAAAATAATAGCCCTTTTTAGAAAAGGGCTATTTTTTGTGTACAACTATCATGAAAACAAATTATAATATGCTTTTATAAGGCATATTAGACTGATGAGTAACCATACTCCTGCTAACAAATACCTTTCCTTGTATGTTGTGAAGAGACAGGCTACTGCTGTTATTAAAAAAGCTATAAGTGATACTAATTTTAAACTGTCGTAATGATTAGCACTAGCAAATTGATTAGCATTAACAAACACTGCAAAAAAAATGCTTAATACCGCCAATGATTCAGCTAATGTATTGTAAAAGACCTTTTTTCCTTCCATTATTGCCTCCTATAAAATTTTTTGTATTTAAAACAGCAGAAATTATCGCAATCTAACATAGATTCTGTCATATTATTTTATATAAGTCAAATATACTATAATCTTGTATAAAAATATCTAATTTAAAGAATTAGTTATAAATTTAATTGTTGTTGTGCCTCCTAGTAGAAGAAGTTAGAACTTGTGTGATGAAATCAGAAACAAATTTTGAAATTTATTCACCTGATAAAGTTATCAACAAAAGTTGACGTTTCCGCCATATTTACACTACCTGTGCGGGCGCCGGGAATCGAACCCGGACCCAATCCTTGGCAAGGACTAGTTCTACCATTAAACCACGCCCGCATTTAACTAAAGGTATTATACACAAAAATATAAAAAAGAAAATAATAATATGTGGTCACAGGTATTTTTCTGCTGAAAAATCCTGCGACCCCGACTCGCGCCGTCGCGCTCCGTCTCGCACACTGCAAAAGAAAATCACCTCATAATGAAAGGTGATTTTCAAATATTTGCAAGTGTGCCTCCTAGTAGAAGAAGTTAGAACTTGTGTGATGAAATCAGAAACAAATTTTGAAATTTATTCACCTGATAAAGTTATCAACAAAAGTTGACGTTTCCGCCATATTTACACTACCTGTGCGCCTGGCAGGAATCGAACCCACAACAACAGTTCCGAAGACTGTTGTGATATCCATTTCACCACAGGCGCAAAGACCTTTAGATAATACCTTTAAACTAGCTAAAAATCAAAAAATATAATAAAATTGCTTTGATGAAAAAAACTACGGAAGAATACGGTCCAATTCCTAAAGAAGTTTTGGAAGTTTCACAAAAACTAAAAGAAGCAGGATATGAAGCCTATCTAATAGGAGGTTGTGTTCGCGATATCTTGTTGAATGTGAAACCTAAAGATTGGGATGTTACGACAAATGCTAAACCGGAAGATATTATAAAAATATTTCCAGATACTTTCTATGAAAATGTTTATGGAACAGTCGGTGTGGTAAATGAAACAGTTTCTGATGAAACACTTAAGGTAATTGAAGTAACTCCATACAGGCTTGAAACAGAATATTCTGATAATAGAAGACCAGATAGTGTTATTTTTAGCAATAAGCTTGAAGATGATCTAAAAAGGAGAGATTTTACTATAAATGCTATAGCTTTGGATATTGAAGGAGAGGGAAAGAAAAAGGATTTTTATAAAGGACATATTGTAGATCTTTTTAACGGACAAGAAGATTTAAAAAATAAAATACTCAGAACTGTCGGTAATCCGCATGAAAGATTTCAAGAAGATGGTCTAAGAATATTGCGTGCTGTAAGAATAGGGAACTATGTCGGTTTTGAAATTGACAGTGCGACGGAAAAAGCACTTGCAGAAGAATCTGATTTGCTTAAAAATATTGCCAAAGAAAGAATTCGCGATGAATTTGTAAAAATAATAATGTCAAAAGATCCGATGCAAGGAATAAAATCTTGCCAAAAATTTGGCTTGCTTAAATACATAATTCCAGAATTAGAAAAAATGATTGGTATAGATCAGGGAGGAATGCACAAATACGATGTTTGGGAGCATTCTTTAAGATCTTTACAACATGCTGCTGATAAAAATTTTACTTTGGAAGTACGGCTTGCTGCGCTTCTGCATGATATAGGAAAACCAAAATCAAGAAGAGAAGGGGAGAAAAAATGGACTTTCTATGGGCATGAAGTAATTGGCGCAAGAATGACGGAAAAGATTTTGCAAGATTTGAGATTTCCAGCAAAAGTAATTGAAAAAGTAACAAAATTCGTTAGAACACATATGTTTTTTGCCGATACGGAACTTATAAGTTTATCTGCAGTAAGAAGAATTGTCGCAAGAGTTGGAAAAGATAATGTTTGGGATCTTATGGATTTGCGCGCTTGTGACAGAATAGGAATGGGCAGGCCGAAAGAAGATCCTTATAGATTGAGGAAATATCACGCGATGATAGACGAAGCTACAAGAGATCCTATCTCTGTCGGGATGCTGAATATTGATGGAAAGAAAATTATGGAAGTCACGAAAGAAATTCCTGGTCCAAAAATCGGTTTTGTTTTACACGCACTACTTGAAGAAGTTCTTGATGATCCAAAATCAAATACAGAAGAATATTTAAATAAACGCGCAATGGAGCTGATAAAACTTCCAGAAAAAAAGTTGCGTGAAATGGGCGAGGAAGGAAAGAAAAAGAAAGAAGAAGAAAATGAAGAAGAAGTAAAAGAGATAAGAAAAAGCCATAAAGTTAAGTAAAATAGAATTTAGAGAAAATAAATAAAAGCGAATTTTTTTCTTGCAGAAACTGTCCACTCATTGGATTTTTTATTTCACAATTCTCATAAAAAATCTCAATGAGTCTTGCGAAAGCAAAGACTTTTGCTTTCTCACTTCGCAAAAATTCGCTTTTATGCTATTATCTTTTTGTTAATATCGGAGTGTAGTGTAACGGTAGCATTCGTGCTTTGGGAGCATGCGATCCGGGTTCGAATCCCGGCACTCCGACAGAAATGAAACTTTTAATTTATGGTCACACAAACGATGAAATAATCAAACTTGCTAAAAAAGCCGGTTTTGATATTGTGGAAAAAAATCCAGACATGGTGGCTGTTGTCGGCGGAGATGGGACTCTTATGAAATCAGAAAAAGATTTTCCTGAAATTCCAAAATTTATTTTAAAGAAAAGCAAGACTTCTAAAAAAGGCCACGATATTTTGCCAGAAGATCTTTTGAAAAAAATAATAAAGAAGGAATATAAAGTAGAAGATGAGCTTAAAATTGAAGCTGTATCTTGCGGTAAAAAAATCATTGGTTTGAATGAGATCATTGTTCATAATATTGACCCAAGACGTGCTATACGCTATGAGATTTTTATAAATGGTAAAAAGATTGGTAGTGAAATAATAGGCGATGGAGTGGCTATTTCTACCCCTTATGGCTCAACTGGGTATTATAGATCTATTACAGATAGCTTTTTTGAGGTGGGTATTGGCGTGGCTTTCAATAATAGTACAGAACAATCTGATCACATGGTTTTAAAAGAAGATTCTGAAATAGTTGTAAAAATAACTCGCGGTAAAGCTATTGCTTATGCGGATAATAATGACGACGAGATTATTCTTGATAATTGTGATGAAATATTGATAAAGAAATATAAAAATAAAGCGAAGATAGTTAAATTTATATAATGGTAAATCAACCAAAAAAGTTTCAAAGAAAAGTAGAGGATTTTATTTGTGAAAAATGCGGAGTAAAAAATATCGGCAATGGTTTTACTAATCATTGTTTCAAATGTCTTTGGAGCAAGCATGTAGATATAAATCCTGGAGATAGAGCAGAAAGCTGTGGAGGGATGATGGAACCGATAAAAATTGATCTTGAAAAAGGTAAGTACCTCATAAATCATAAATGTGTAAAATGCGGTTTCCAAAAGAGAAAAGGCGTGGAAAAAAATGATGATTTTGATGCAGTAATAGCAATAGTGAAAAAGAATATTAAATAATTGTCTTAATTTAATATTTCTGCTAATATAACAGCGTTCCTTTCATATGCGGGCGTAGTTTAGTGGTAAAATGGGAGTTTTCCAAACTCTAGTCGGGTGTCCGATTCACCCCGCCCGCACAAAATAAAAATACCCGAAAGGGTTTTTTGTGTATCGATGTAGAAAAGCAATCTCGATGAATTTTTTTAGGTTTTATGATATTATGCAAATATGTCTGAAATCAAACATGAAATAACAACGCCAGATTTTGAAAGAAATGAAAGAATCAAGACTTTCTATGAGAGAAATAAAAAAATTATAGAAAAACTCCTGGAAGAAATAAAAAATAAGCTTGGTGAAGGAGCGACTGCCGAAGTGTATTTTTTGGATTCTAATGAAGAAATTTGTTTAAAAATATTGAAACCTGCAAAAGAATTGCCATATCATGTTCCCCTTGAGCAAGAGATGAATTTTTTGTCACAATTGCAAAATATAGACGAGGAAGTAAGAGTTCCAAAACCATATCTCACCGCTGATTATAGTGAAAATGGTGATGAAAATGCAATAAGGTTTTTGCTTATGGAAAAATTAAATGCTCTCAGTATCAGAGATATTTTAGAAGGAAAAGGGGAATTACCCGCAGGCTTCAATGTTGCAAGTTTTAAGGGAAAAATTTCTAATTTTTTGGAAAAGATGCATGAGAAGAATATTTATCATAGAGATCTTCATGGGGGAAATATTATGATAGATAATAAAACAGGTGATTTGTATGTTATAGATTTTGGAGCATCTACAAAAGATTTTGGCAGTGATAATCCCTATACCGAAGTTAGACTTGAAAATTCATTAAGTTTTACAGAGGATGAAGTAAACCTTACTGAATTATGTTTGACACTCAAGAAATATATGGTTGACAAATAGTTAATAGTTTGTTATTACTAGAAGAGATTAAAAAACAAAAGGAGATGGAAAAAATGAAAACAACACTAAGTCAGGAGGTCGCTGCCGCTATTGCAAAGATGGTAGACGGAATGGAGAATAAAGATATTTTTGAAGTGCCGAATACTAACGGTCTCATGCTTGTAAGAATAGGTTCAGTTGCTTACAAAGAAAAGGAAAATGATCCATCAATCATGTTCTATGAGATAAATGACATTTTTTGTGTCACTTCAAAATAAAAAGGATTTCCATTAATTTCAACTGATGTTGCTATTAAATGGAAATCCTTTTTTATATTATATACAAACAAAAAACCGCCTAGAGGGCGGTCTTTCATTTCCTAAGCAATCTTTATGAGAGATTATTTAACTGCATCTTTCAAAGCTTTTGCTGCTCTGAATTTCGGAACTCTCATAGCTTTGACCGAGATAGATTCTCCAGTTCTTGGATTTCTAGCTTGTCTCGCTGCTCTTTGCTTGACTGAGAATATACCAATTCCAGCGATTGATACTTCTTCTCCTTTCTTTAAATTGTTTACTATGGTATCAAAAACCATATCAACGACCTGTTCTGCTTGTACTTTTGTTCCTCCAAGAACACCTTGTACAGCTTCTACTATGCCTGCTTTATTCATAATAATTTGCAAATTATTTCGCGTATCAGGTCTGGATCCGCGAAGCTTTTAAAACTTCTATACGCTTTCCTTACGCATAAAAGGTTTGATGACCTGCATAGTATTATAATACCTTGTTTTTAAAGCGCAATAGGGGAAAGTATATTGACATTTTTTACTATCATTTTTTAATGTTTTTGAAAGTTAAATATTCAGCCAAAATAAAAGGCGGTTTTGCGAAGCAAAACCGCCTTTTATTTTATTTTTTTAACTTTTCTTATCTTGCGTATTCTATTATCCTACTTTCTCTAATCAAAGTAACCTTTATTTCTCCAGGGTATTTTAGATCCTGTTCTATCTTATCAGCTATATCTCTAGCCATTTTTTTAGCATCAAGGTCTGAGATTTGTTCCGGTGTTACAAAGACTCTTATTTCTCTTCCAGCTTGCAATGCATAGGATTTTTCTACTCCAGGAAATGAATTTGCTGTTGCTTCAAGCTCTTGAAGTCTCTTTATATAATTTTCTATGCTATCGCTTCTAGCTCCCGGTCTTCCTCCAGAAATTGTATCTGCAACTTGAACTATGATAGCCTCGAGACTTTCATAAGGATATTCCTCATGGTGAGATTGCATAGCTTTTATAATATCCTCGTTTACTCCGAACTTTTGTAGAATTCTTTTACCGATTTCTACGTGAGTTCCTGAGACTTCGTGATCTAATGCTTTACCAATATCGTGCACTAAAGCCGCTGTTTTTGCTATTTGCACATTTGCACCAAGTTCTTCCGCAATCATTCCAGCTAGTAATGACATTTCTATAGAATGTTGGAGAACGTTTTGTCCATAACTTGTTCTGAAATGCAATCTTCCCAAAATGGCTATAACTCTTGGATCCAAATTTATAACTCCGCATTCATAAGCAGCTTGCTCTCCTTTTTCTTTGATGATTTTATTTATATCTTGCTGTGCTTTTTCTACGATTTTTTCAATTTTTGCCGGCTGGATTCTTCCATCAAGAAGCAGATTTTCAAGAGCGACTCTTGCTACCTGTCTTCTGATAGGATCGAATGAAGATATAGTAATGACTCCTGGAGTATCATCTACTATAACTTCAACACCCGTAACTCTTTCAAAAGCTTTAATATTTTTTCCTTCTTTACCGATAATTTTACCTTTCATTTCATCTGAAGGAATGCTGAGAATCGTGGACATGATATCTGGAGCGACTGAAGTAGAAAGTCTTTGTATAGAAGTTGCAAGAATTTCTTTTGCTCTATGTTCAAGCCTTTCTTCTCCTGAGTCTTCCAATTTTTTCATTCTACCCAAAATGTCATCCTCATATTTTTTTTCCATAGATGACATGAGGCTATTTTTTGCATCTTCCTCAGACATTTTTGCAATAGTCAAAAGTTCAGCGTTTTTCTGCGCTTCTATTTTTTCTACTTTTTCTTTTGCATCTTTTATCTCAACTAACTTTTGCTTTACATTTCCTTCTTCTTTATCAATATCGATTTGTCTTTGATCAAGAAGACTTTCTTTTTTAATCAAACGATCCTCTGTAACTTTAAACTTCTCCTCTTTTTCTTTTGCATCTTTTTTGGCCTCGCCCATTATTTCTACAGATTTTGTTTCTGCATCAATAATTACTTTTTTTGCTTTTTCTTCAGCACCTAGCATCATCTTTCTGACTTCCAGTTCCATAGAACCTTTTTGTCCTAAAGATATGATGATCCTCAAGAAATATCCTATCGCAATACCAACGAGACCAACAAGGCCTGCGATAAGAAAGACTATTTTTAATGACATATTATTATAAAAAGAATCCTGTCTTTTTTGGACTTTTTTCCAGCTTTATGTAGTTTGTTGCCTAACCAGTTTGCTGTTTAGGTATCTTAAAGATTGAAATAAAAACATATTGCTTTTTTGGAGCCTGTTCAAAATCTAATCGCTAAATAAAAACAGGTACAGCTTGTCTGCCCAGACGACTAAATTTTGGCTACAAATAACTCATTTCTCCTCAACGTATCTCGATACGTTTCGTCGAACTTCGTTATTTTCGCTCAAAATTTAGTCGTCTGAGCTAGACATTAGATTTCTCACAGGCTCTTTAAAATCTGACAAAAACGGAATCCCTTAAAATTAAATTACTAACATATTCATAGTATAGTATTTTGACAATATTGTCTATCATCTTTTGATTTTAAAAATAAGGTTGTTTTTGGCGCCAAAATATTAGTTGTATTGACTTTGATTTGAGCGAAGAGTACCATTTTTATCAGAATGTTTTACTTGCTGGAATTGCAAGTGATTTTAAATTTGAATACCTGAAAAAAGGGGGCCAAAAAGATGAATAACTCACTGGAACAGGCTAAAAAAATGGTTTCAGTAGTTGATCGCGAATGTGGCGGTGTTTCAATTGAAGAAGCGGCAAGTTGGTTGGCCAAGAACTGGTTTGCATTGGTTTCTAGGAATCCCAAAGAAGCAGGAAAGATTTTGGATAACTTTTTTGATTTGTTTATGCAGAGATTTCCAGATGCAAATGATTTAAGTTTGCAAGCAATATTGGGTTTTTCTATTGCGGCGGAAGAGAATGCAGATCCTGATGCGGTTATAATGTGGCTGACGGATAGTTGGGCTAAAAGATGGCGAGACTATCTGGTGAAGAACGGAATAGAAATCAGAGGAATACAAGAGGACAAAAATGCCTGTCGTCTGACGCAGTCAAGATTGTGGACACTGATCAATAAGTATCGCCGTGAGAAAGATCTGGTAGATTTACAGCATCATTACGATCATGCCAAACACGCTGCTAAGCATAGCGAGGAAATGGCTAGACGGGAAGAAATATTTCAGTCCTCTCAATATTTTTTCCAGCATGATGGCTTTGAAGCTGAAGATGTTATCAAGATTCTGTTCGAACAGCCCAATGGAAGCAAGAGAGCGTCAGAAGAAATCTTTAATGAAATTGTCAAAAAGGAAAATCTGTTGGAACCTAAATTTACAGGAGTTGGAATAGGTTTGTGGATGGGCAGAGAGGATATTATTTATGCAACCATCCGATATTCAAAGATATGTTGTGGTGTCAAGAAAAGTTTTGCAGAAGAGAGCGCTTAAAAACGCTCTCTTTTTTATTTTAAAAGGCGGGCAACCGAAGGTTGCCCGCCTTTTTAATTTTTCCTACAGGACTTTATCAATAAGTCCGTATTTTTTTGCCTCTTCCGCTGACATATAATAGTCTCTATCCGCATCTCTTTCTATTTGTGCAACTGTTTTTCCTGTATTTTCTGCCATTATCTTATTTAATTTGGCTTTTATTTTTAAAATTTGCTTTGCATTGATTTCAATGTCTGAAGCTTGTCCCTGAGCTCCGCCCATTGGCTGGTGAATCATTATTTCTGAATTTTGCAGAGAAAATCTTTTTCCTTTCTTTCCGGCGGAAAGAAGCAAAGCTGCGGCGGAAGCTGCTATGCCAACACACACTGTGGAAACATCATTTTTTATATGATTCATGGTATCAAGTATTGCAAGCGCTGCACTAACAGATCCTCCGGGAGAATTTATATAAAGTTTTACATCTTTTTTAGAATCTTCGGATTGTAAAAAAAGCAATTGTGCAATGACAATATTTGCAGAATCGTCATCTATTGGTCCACCCAAGAAAATTATTCCTTCTCGAAGAAGTCTTGAATAAATGTCATAGGCTCTTTCACCAAATTGGCTTTTTTCAATTACTGTTGGTATTAAATTCATATTTTTATTATTAGATTAAAACTTATAGACAATTTAAAGATATAACAAAAGTTAATTGAAAGCAAACCTGCAACTTTCTACTTTAAGCTAAATAATATATACTTATTTTTATGCGATTGCACAGATTTTATATAAATGAACAGATTGGAAAAGAAGTTCGCATTGATGACAAAGAGCTTTTACATCAATGGCTGAAAGTCTTTAGGCTAAAAGCCAGTGATAGAGTCATAGTTTTTAATGGCGGAGACTCTGAATATGAAGGATATTTTAAAATTCTTGCAAAAGATGAAGCAGTTCTTGTTATAGATAAAGAAAGAGAGGTAAAAAATCCTTCAAATATTGAATTGCACTTATTTCAATCAATTATCAAGAAAGATAATTTTGAATTTATAGTGGAAAAATGTACGGAAATAGGCGTTTCTGCATATCATCCTTTAATTTCTGAAAGAAGCGAGAAAAAAGATTTAAATATTGAAAGATTAAATAAAATTGCAAAAGAATCAGCAGAACAATCTGGAAAAACTATTTTACCAGTAATTTTTACTCTGGAATCACTTGAAAAAGCGATTTCTAATTTTGACGGGGAATTATTTGTTCTGGATTTTGATGGTAAGAGTCTTACAAAAACTTTTGCTGGAAATGAAAATAAAAAAATCGGCGTTCTTATCGGACCTGAAGGAGGCTGGTCGGATAGAGAAAGAATTTTGTTTGAGGAAAAAGGAATAAAAAGCGTTTCTTTCGGATTGCAAATACTTCGCGCAGAAACTGCTGCTATCGCGGTGAGTGCTTTAATATTATTAAAATAATGATCTACTTTTATTATGGTACAGATACAGAATCTGCAAGAAAAAAGGCGAAAATAACTGTTGATTCTTTGCTTTCAAAAAAGCCTGATGCAACTCTTATAAAAATAGGGGATGAAGAATTGTCTTTAGATAAAATTATGGAACTTGCGGGAAGTCAAGCGCTTTTCTCTAGCAAATATATCGTATTTTTGTACAAAACTTTTGATAATAAAGAAAATAAAGAATTAATTTTAAAAAACGTAAAAGAATTTGCAGGATCAGACAATATTTTTATATTTGCAGAAGGAAAGATGGATAAAGCCGCTCTTACAAAAATAGAAAAAAATGCCGAGAAAGTGCAAGAATTTGTAAAACCAGAAAAAACTCTGAATAAAAAAGAAAAACTTGCTTTGATCGGCGAGAAAATAGACTTTTTTGAGTTCGCTGATGTACTCGGCAGGCGAGATAAAAGGGGATTATGGGTTTTGTATCAGGATGCACTTGCGGAGCTTGTGCCGGCAGAAGAAGTGCATGGAATATTTTTTTGGCAGATAAAAAGCATGCTGCTTGCGAAAAAATGCAAAACTGCCGAAGATGCCGGTATGAAATCATTTCCATTTCAAAAAGCTCGCGAATATTCTAGAAATTATAAAGATGGCGAATTGGAAAACTTTTCTTCAAGACTTGTTTCAATGTATCATGAAGCGCATAGAGGCAATATAGATTTTTTTGTAGCGCTGGAGAAGTTTATCTTGGAATTATAATTGGACAAATATCAGAAAACTTGTTATATTTTCTCGGTTATTATATGCGCTTATAGCTCAGTCGGTAGAGCAGCTCCCTTTTAAGGAGACGGTCGTTGGTTCGATTCCAACTAAGCGCACTCTAATTGGAATTGAGCTTTTGAATTTTAGATATTCTAGAGCACTATATATATTTCTCAAAAACTGCTAAAATTATTTTATGACCTCAGAAAATATAAACCCACTAGAAAAATTAAATACTGAAGAAAACTTCAAACAAAAAGCAAATCTAGAATTGGTTAATAAAGAAACTGTAGAATCTGTTGAAATAAGAAAAAAACAAGAAAAGGCGAAGATTGAAGACATTCGTGAAAAGTTGGGTATTATTGAAAATAAAGAAAATAAAACTGAAAAAGAGAGCAATTTAATAGAAAATGTAAGATTATTTGAAAAATTTCCTTCAGGTTCTATTGAATTATCTAAAGAAAATAATCAACTTATTTCCGAAGTGGAAGAGAAAGGAAAAGAAAGCCTATCTAAAAATTATGAACCAAATTTTGGCATCTCGCCTTCTTCAGATTCAAATGATAATTTTTATGATCAAATTTGGAGTAGAGATGGAGCACATGCTGTGGGTAATTATTATGCCAGAGCCAATCCAAAAGCTGTTTGTGATTCTTTGGAAACAACTTTTCGTCACCAACGCGATGATGGCCAATTACCTCTAAGGGTAGAACGTGTTTACGCTCCATTAAGACTAATTCCAGGTGTTGGTGTTTGGCTTTCAAAAAAGTTATTTGATTTATTTGAGGAGAAAAAGAATGGCAGAAAAGAAAATGCTGTTTATAAAGGAGAAGATATGTCTGGTGGAGAAGATACTGTTCCAGCAACAATAATTGCAATAGGCGAGCTTTTTATTGCCTCAAAAGATGGGAAAGATTTTGTTGAGAAACATTATGATCAAATTAAAAAATCTATTGAGCATTTTAGAACTAAAATAGATAAGGAAGATGGTTTAGCTGATCTTGATAAAAGTCCTGATTGGGCAGAGACTATTCAACGAGAAGGCAAGCTCGGAACAATAAATGTATGGTGGGCAAGAGCACTAAGATTGATGGAATTTATGTCTAAACAACTTGGTCATAAAGAAGATTCCGTCAAATTTAAAGAAGAATTTAATGAGGTTAAAAAGAATATATTAGAAAAAATTTATAATAAAAAAGATGCATACTTTCGTACCGAAGTTGGTAAAGATCAAGTTGACACAGTCGCCTCAGTTTTTGGATCCCTATTCCTTCTAAATCCTGCTGAAGCTGCTCGAGTTCAAGAAACATTAACAAATCGCACTAAACATAGTTCTGGTTTGGTAAACTTTGATCCTCCTTATCCAAAAGAAAAAATTAGTGGCTTTGTAAGAATGGTTGGCAATGCTCATTATCACAATGAAAATGTTTGGCCTTGGGTTACGTGTGAAAATATTCAAGTAAAAATAAAAATTGCACTTCAACATCCAGATCAAGTTACTAGAGAAAAATACAAAAAAGAAGCAATTGAAGACTTAGTTTCTGTTTCCAAACTCTTCAGGGATGCTGATGGAGCGTACGAAGTTATGAAGCCAGACACACCTGAAAAAGCAACAGGTCAAGTCAAATTGCTCGGACTAATTCCAGTTAAAACTTATTCACCAGCAAAAAATTTTATGGGCAACTTAGCTGCGTATCAGGGCGCGTATGAACAACTTAAAAAATTGAAGTGGATATAAAATCATTTGCTTTACTGCTAGGATAAGTTAAATATTTACCATCTCCTGTATTTGGAGGAGTGATTTTTTGCAGTAGGAATGGTTTTTCAGTTCTAACCTGATATAATTTTGTTATGGATGATCCTAAAAATCATATGCATCATGATGATCAAAAATATTTCAATAAACACGCTGGTCACAAAACTGAATTATTTTTAACAAATTTTTGGATATCGCTTGTTTTGTCTTTGCCTATTATTTTATATTCTGATTTGCCAAAAATGTTTTTCCACTTTACTGCGCCGCAATTTTCTGGCAGTAAATATATTTCACTTATTCTAGGCAGTATCATTTTCTTTTACTGCGGTTCCATATTTCTTATAAGCGCATATCGTGAACTTAAGTCTCGATTGCCAGGCATGATGACATTGATTGCGCTTGCAATTGCAACATCATATGCATGGAGTATCTATGCAACATTTGCCGAACTCGGGCATGCTCTATGGTGGGAACTTTCAACTCTAATTGTGATCATGCTTCTCGGACACTGGGTAGAAATGAAAGCGGTACAAGGAGCTCAAGGGGCTCTGAAAGAATTGGCAAAATTTTTGCCAGATATAGCAGAAGTTATTCGCGGCAATCAGATAAGTAAAATTTCTTTAAATGAATTAAAAATAGAGGATATCATGCTTGTTCGTCCAGGTGGAAAAATTCCAGCTGATGGAAAGATTGTAGATGGGAAATCTGATTTGAATGAATCAATCATTACTGGTGAATCAAAACCTGTTGAGAAGACGATAGGACAGGAAGTTATTGCAGGATCAATCAATGGTGATGGAAGTTTGAAAGTTGAAGTAACAAAAATAGGTGAAAATACATTTCTTGCAGGAGTTATGCGTCTTGTTGCCGATGCACAGGCTTCCAAATCAAGATTACAGATGCTTTCTGATCGCGCGGCATTTTATCTTACAATCATTGCAATAGTTGCCGGTATTGTTACCTTTTTTGCATGGATGCTTGCAGGTGCGCCTGTTTCAGTAGCTATTGAAATGCTCGTTGCTGTCCTTGTGATTGCTTGTCCGCATGCGCTTGGTCTTGCGATTCCTCTTGTTGCTTCCATTTCTACAACTATGGCTGCTCGCAATGGGCTTTTAATTCGACAAAGACTTGCTCTTGAATCTGCGAGAAAAATTGATATCGTGCTTTTTGATAAAACAGGCACTCTTACAAAAGGAGAATTTGGAGTCAATGATATTGTTTCTGTAAATGGAAATACTGAACAAAATATTCTTGGGCTTGCTGCCGCGATAAATAATCACTCTGAACATCCGATAGGAAAAGCAATTGTTGAGAGTGCTGCAGAAAGAAATATTTCTATTGTCGATATTAAGCAATTTGAACGTATAGCAGGAAAGGGAACAAAAGGAATAGTTGGCGGTAAAACAATTTTTGTTGGCAATGATGCTATTGCAACAGATGCTGGTATTTCTTTTGATACAGCATATCGAGCAAAAATAGCAGAATTTTCACAACAAGGAAAAACAGTTGTTCATGTCATTTCAAATAATATTTTGCTCGGCAGCATTGCACTTTCTGATATTATCCGCGAGGAATCAAAAGAAGCTGTTATTTCTCTGAAAAAAATTGGTGTGAAAGTCGCAATGATTACTGGCGACTCGGAAGATGTGGCGTCGTGGGTATCAAAGGAACTTAATCTTGACGAGTATTTTGCAAAAGTTTTGCCAGGAGAAAAGGCTAGCAAGGTAAAAGCCTTGCAAACCAAAGGATTAAAAGTGGCTATGATTGGCGATGGTGTCAATGATGCTCCAGCGCTTACTCAAGCAGATCTTGGAGTTGCTATCGGTGCTGGTACCAATGTTGCTATCGAATCAGCGGGTATTATTTTGGTTAAGAGTGATCCGCGTGATATCGTTAAAATTATCAAACTGTCCAAACTGACCTATACAAAAATGATACAAAATCTTTTCTGGGCAACTGGATACAATATTATTGCTCTTCCGATTGCTGCTGGAGTCCTTGCCCCTTGGGGAATTATTCTTCAGCCGGCTCTTGCTGCGGTCTTTATGTCGCTTTCTACTATCATTGTTTCTATAAATGCAGTACTATTAAGAAGACAAAGACTTTTATAATATGAAATCCAAATCTAAAAAAATAATAAGTGCGCTTGTTCTTACACTGTTTTTGACAACTGTTTTTTCTAGCTTGGTTATGATGTCAAATATGTCAGATAAACACATGGATGGCGGCTGTCCCTTCTCTGTGCCGGGCCAATCAGCTTGTCCTCAAAATATAGATGATATGGTAGTTAGTCATATCTCCGCATATAATTCTTTTTTAAATGTTACGTTCAGTTCAGGTCTGACAAGTCTCATTCTTTCTTTGCTTCTTGTAGTTTATGTTGTATTTTCAATTTTCATATATTCGCTGTTATTCTCTCCGCCTAAAATCTTTTATTTTTCTTACAGTAATCTATTTGGCAGTTTTCATAATAGAAAAATAACCAGCTGGCTATCTCTCTTTGAGAATAGTCCATCTCTCGTTTAATAAAGGTACTTAAAGAGCTTTGCTTTTTGAGTGCATGATTCGCATAACTGCGAATTTTTTGTGTTATTAGCTTTTAATTTAAAAAATTATGAAAACAAAAACAATTATTATCGTATTTGTTATATGTCTTGTATTTATTAGTCTTCTTGTTTGGGGTTATGCCAAAAATGGAAATACTGCAGCTTCTGTGCAAGGAGTTGCGTCTAGTGAAGTAAAAAGTTCCTTGATTGCAACAAGTACACTCTATGACTTCGGTACCATCTCTATGAAAAATGGTGATGTTAGCAAAGATTTTACATTTACAAACCCAACGAATAAGAATGTTGTTATCCTCGGTCTTGAAACGTCATGCATGTGCACTTCCGCACTGCTTGTTGAACCAGATGGCTCAACAAAAGGTCCGTTTGGCATGCCTGGTATGGGCGGTATGACTTCAACAAATGAAACTATCAAAACAGGAGAAAATAGAACTCTTCGAATTATTTATAATCCGAACGCTCACGGTCCTGCAGGAGTCGGACAAATTGATAGATTTATCACTCTCACAGATTCTACCGGAGGGACGCTCCAGTTTGAAATAAAAGCTGTTGTAACTCCATAATCAAAATGAAAAAACTTATTATTTATATAGGAGTAATTTTTATTGCAATAATTGCAGTTGTTATTCTAAAGTATACTCCGGGTTTTTCATCTTTCTTATGGGGTATAAGCAATGGTGGCGTTTGGCTTTTACCGCTTGTCATTTTCTCAGCAATTCTTGACAGTGTTCATCCATGTTCGTTTTCAATCTTGCTTATCACGATTGCATTTCTTTTTGGTATGCAGATGTCTAGAAAGAAAATTCTTCAAATCGGCAGCCTTTATATTGCTGGAATATTTGCAGCTTATTTTACTATTGGCATAGGGATTTTGAAGGTTATTCATATTTTCAATGTACCTCACTTTATGGGCAGGGTCGGTGCTTTACTTCTAATTATTTTTGGAGTATTAAATTTATTCGGCGCATTATTTCCAAAATTTCCAATCAAGCTAAAAATTCCAGACGCAGCCCACAATTCAATGGCAAAACTAATTCATACAGTTTCTTTACCTGCTGCATTTTTTCTCGGTCTTCTTGTTGGTCTCTGTCAATTTCCATGTATGGGCGGTCCATACTTAATGGTTATCGGTCTTCTTCATGATCATGCAACTTATTTCAAAGGATTTGGTTACCTGATTCTCTATAATGTAGTTCTTGTCATTCCTCTCATAGCAACTCTTTGGATTGCTGCCAATCCATCTCTTATTGATAAAGTTAAGGAATGGAAACAAACTCAAATGAAAAACGTTCATCTCTGGGCCGGCATCTCTATGATTATTATCGGCATCTTAGTTTTATTCATTTAAAGTTAAAAAATAAAAATATGGAAGAATTTAAAAAAAATGAAAATAATTCAAACATACCCTATCTGATAATTATTATTGGGTTGATTGCCGCCCTTTTTATTCTGTTGAACAAAAATCAGAATACATCCAGTCAAACAAATCCAATCAGTCAAGCTGCAAGCACTACAAATCAAATTTCTACGTTAGAGGAATCAGTTATTCCATCAGATGGGATTGTTTTGCCTGTGACTTGGGGTAATCTTGGCGTAGAACTTTCCGGCATGGGAGTTATTGATGCTGATAAAATGAAGGCAATATATTCAAGAAGAGGGCAGTTTACTGACGAGTACAATAAATTATTATTTGGAAGTAGTACTGACAAAATAAAAATTACTCCGAGCAATGCCGGATATCTCCTAAATCTATTTTGGGCTCTTGGACTTTCAAATAAAAATCCAATTTTAACTTCTGGTGAGATGGTGAATCCGGCATATGGCGGAGCCAAGAATTTTGCTTCTACAGCTGGATGGACAATTTCAAAAGGAAATCCGATGGATTATTACAGTAAATTTATGTTTGTTAAATTAACACCAGATCAGCAAGTTCTTGTTGATAAAATATCACAGGGCATATATAGGCCTTGTTGTGGAAATTCAACTCATTTTCCAGATTGCAATCACGGCATGGCTATGCTCGGACTTCTTGAACTTATGGCTTCACAAGGTGTAAGCGAGCAAGATATGTGGAAAACAGCTTTAGCTGTTAATTCATATTGGTTTCCAGATACTTATATAACAATTGCTACTTACATGAAAAACAAAGGTGTTGAATGGAAAGATATAAATCCACAAGAAATGCTCAGTTCAAGTTATTCCAGCGGTCAAGGTTATGCAAAAATAGCCTCGATGATAGCTACACCAAGTAATTCACGAAGTGCAAACGGATGCAGTGTTGATTCGGGCGATGTAATTTCTGCGCCGGTTTCAACACGACAACAAAGCGGGTGTGGAATATAATTAATATATTAACTTTAATTACTAATTCATATAAAAAACGCTGTACCAAAAGGTCAGCGTTTTTTAACTAATGATTAAAGAGGCAAATCAACAGCAAAAGCTCCTGCTCCTAAAAAGATTAATGAAAGAGAAATGGTGAACATTAATATGTAAAAAATAAGATTTCTTTTTTCTAGGTTTGATTCTCTGTATTCTAAGACTGCTTCACAGAAGAATAATATAGAAAATACTATTGAGGTTAATTGGGTATAAGATCCAGCTACCAACATAAGCCCTCCTATAATTTCTATAAATGCTAAAGCTTTTACAAAAACTTTTGCGGGATGAACATTTATTGTTTCAAAAAGTTCTTGCCAAGCGATTTTCTCTTTAGTTAATTTTAGATAGCCGAGATTTATAATAATAAGACCCAAAACAACTCTCAGTATGAAAGGCGAGAGTGTGCTGAATGTCAATAAATCTGGAAAGGTGTTTAATATCATATACAAACTAGTATACTATTATTAAATAAAATATCAAAACTAGTCTTCTTGACGATTTCTTTAACTAGACTATTATCATTGTAAATGGATAGAAATGCTAAAATAAAAAAAGTTGTAATACTAGACAACATAAGAAGCATATATAATGTCGGTTCCATTTTTCGTACTTCTGATGCGCTTGGAATAGATAAGATATTTTTGTGCGGAGTGACACCTGCGCCGACTGATAGATTTGGAAGAGCAAGAAAAGATTTAGCAAAAGTTGCACTTGGGGCTGAGAAAGATATTGCATGGGAACATCTTGATGACACTAAAGAAATAATTAAAAAACTAAAAAAAGAAGGATTCCAGATAATCGCTGTTGAGCAAGATAAAAAATCTGTAGATTTTAAAAAAGTTAAGCCGAAATATCCTGTCGCTATTGTGATGGGGAATGAAGTTGGAGGGATTGATAAAAAAATTTTAACTTTGTGCGATGTGATTGCCGAAATACCAATGATAGGGAATAAAGAATCTTTAAATGTTTCCGTATCGTTTGGGATTATCGGATATAGAATTTTTTAAAATTGATCTTCAATATATTTCTCTATTGCAGCTGCTGTAGAAGATGCAGCTTTATTTATAAAATTATTTCTTGTACTTGAACTTGTCATCATTGGCTCATAAATGTATGCATACTCAACGACTGCACTTGGAATTTTTAAAGTATCATAATTTCCGATTGCTATAAGTTGCTGATCTGGAATTATAGTTTCTTTTTCTTGAGGCATATTGCTTTTCTTTTCTATTTTTGAAATTTCATCGTTTAAATAATTTGCAAAAATCCTGCTTGATGACGCATTGCCATATTGGCTATCGGGAACATATATGCAGTATCCGCTATAGTTTGGCTTGCCTTTATATTTTGGATTGTTATTAAAGTGAACATGCAAGACTAAATCTATATTATTTTCATCTATCCATTTATTTGTTCCATACAGATATAGAACAGCTTCATCTGTTGCATTATTATGTTTCATGTTTGGATTAATCAATTCTATTTTTCCAGTATTAACTTTTGCCAGCATTTTATTTTTCATGTCAGCGACCCAGCTCATAATTGTTGTTGAGCTTGTTTCAATATAATTTTTCAAATCGCTATTCCAGCCATTTTCATCGCGGGCCAGAGTGACTTCAATATTTGTATTTTTTGATAAGTCATTTTTTAATATCTCGGACAATTGAAGATTAAGATCTCTTTCATTTATTTTTCCATAACTGGCACCGCCGGCATTTGGTTCGTGTCCAGGAACTATCAATAGTTTTATTTTTTTATTTTGTTCGGTAAAAGGAAGAATAGTAGAAAGATTTTTTATTTTTACGCTGTGTGAAAAAACTATGAAAGCAGAAGCTCCAAGAGCAAGTATTGTCACAGATATTAAAACCTTTGCGGTAATTTTTTTCATTACTTGTATTTTATGTTATTAAATTGGTAAATACAACAATAAATTAAAGCATTTACATTTTTTTGCTTTAGTTCTAAACTTTAAAGCATGCCAGAACTTCCAGAAGTGCAAACGACAGTAAATATTTTAAATAAAAAAGTCAAAGGACTCACTATTTTGGATGTGTGGACGGACTATGATTCTGCGTTTCACAAGGACAAAAAAAACATAAAGGACAAGAATTATTTTCCTTTTTTTAAAAAAGAAATTTTAAATAAAAAAATTTTAGGCGTAACAAGAAGAGCAAAAAATGTGTTAATCAACGTTTCAGGTAACAAAACTATTCTTGTACACATGAAGATGACTGGACATCTTTTATACGGAAAATATAAATTTGAAAACAAAAAGTGGTTCCCTCTCGATGAGGGCCCTCTATCTGATCCGTACAATCGTTTCATTCATCTTGTGTTTAGTTTATCTAATAAAAATTTTCTGGTGCTATCTGATACAAGAAAATTTGCTAAAGTTTTTGTATATGACACGGACAAAACTTATAAGACAGCTGACCTTGAGAAGCTCGGACCGGAACCATTAGATAAAAGTTTCACATACAAAATTTTTAAAGAAAGACTTTATAAAAAACCAAACAGTGTGATTAAAACTGTTCTCATGGATCAGACCATTATTGCTGGAATAGGGAACATTTATTCTGATGAAGTTTTGTGGATGTCCTCCATCCATCCGAAATCTATAGTAAAAAATATAGAAGAAAAAAGATTGAAACTGCTTTTTAAAAATGTTATAAAAGTTCTCAATGAATCTATAAAGGTTGGAGGAGATTCTATGTCTGACTACAGAAATCCATTAGGGGAAAAAGGCGGATATCAAAATATTCACAAAGTTTATAGAAGAACTGGAGAAAGATGCCAGAAAAAAAATTGCAAAGGAATTATTAGAAGAATAAAAGTTGGTGGAAGGAGCTCACATTACTGCGATGTCCATCAAATATTATATTAAAGATTAAATATTTATTATGCCTGAGTTCGATGAAGATTTTAAAAAATTTTTTGGCTTTCTTTTGCTTTTTGCTTTCCTTATTCTTTTTTGGGATGGCTTTAAAGAAGACATGGCGAGAAGATACGGTACTCAAAATTTAGCTCAACAAAAAACTCAAACTACTCGACCTGTTCAGCAAAAAGTTTACAGACAAGTCTATGTAAATAATGGCGGCGGACCTGCGACGGTTTATTATATAAGAAACTAAAAAATACAAAGAGGGTTTTCGCAAAGCGAAAACCCTCTTTGTATTTTTCTTATTATTTTCCAAGTATCTTTAGTGCCGCTTTTATCCTATCACCTGTTTTTAAAATCTTCTTATCAATTTCTCGGAGTGCATCGCGTGAATCTTTCGGAGTGTAGCCTAGAGACTTTAGTCCTTCCACTGCATCTATTTCATCTCTCAAATTTATATCATTTTCTTCACCTGAAATTGTAACTTTATCTCTGAGTTCAAGCACCATTTTTTCTGCAATCTTTTTTCCTATACCGGAAACTTTTGTAAGGTGAGATGTGTCTCCGCTTGAGATTGCTCTTTTGAGTATTGTGACGGAACTTATGTTCAAAACATTAAGAGCTGTTTTCGGACCTATGCCAGAAATAGAAATTATCATTTCAAAAAAATTCAACTCTTCCTCTGTAAGAAATCCATAAAGATCTAAAACATCTTCTCTTACTATAAGATGTGTGAACAAAGAAATTTTCTCTCCTTTTTGAGAGACTTCTTTTGTTTCTGCGGTCGTATAAATTTTAAAACCTATTCCGCCGACTCCGACTGTGAGGAATTTATTATTTGTGTCCCAAACAATGCCTTCTATTTTTGCTATCATACTTGAATGATACAACGAAAATGAAAAAATATAAATCTTATATCTGATATTGATTTAATAAATTAAAAGTGTTAATGTATAGGCCTGTCAAAAAACATCGTGTCTCGATTATTATTTGATAATTAATCTAATAAAAAAATGCCTATAACATCATCAGCTAAAAAAGCTTTAAGAGTCGCCAGCAAAAAAAAGATTTTCAATACACGCAGAAGCCATGCTATGGAAGGAGCTGTAAAAAGTATTAAGAAACTTATAACAGCAAAAAAAATAAAAGAAGCAGAAAAAAAACTTCCAGAAGTTTATACAGCGATAGACAAAGCGATAAAGACAAAGTTTATAAAAAAGAATGCAGGTGCTAGATACAAATCAAGAATCACATTGTTTCTAAATAAAGCAAAAGTAGAAAAATAAGTAATTAAAAAATGACCCAGCGGGTCATTTTTTAATTACTTATTTTTCTGCAAAAGTCTCACTTGTCCTCTCAGTTGGAATCGAACCAACATCAAACCCTTCGCAAGGGTTCATCCTATCCATTGAACGATGAGAGGAATATCAGCAGTTTAAGGCAAAGATGTTAAAAAGTAAATGAAAAACTTGGATTTTAAAATCCAAGTTTTTCCATTATTTTTTGAGACAAAGGTTCATGCATTTCCGCTTCTGGAAGATACTGCAGCAAGAATTCTCTTACATCTAAGTGATGATATTCCTCAAGAGGAATAGCTATAAGTGGCATTATTAATTTTTTAGATTTCAATAAAATTTTTTGATTGTCTTTATCAGTGTTTTCTACCCAAAAAGACTCAAGCGTTGCAAAAGGGTATATTTCTTTTCCTACGGTGATGCCTTTTTGATTTATGCTTATTTCAACCATCTTTGGTGCAATTATAGAAAAAGACATAAGAATTATTGTGGAAATTATTACTAGTATAGCGAAAAGCACATTGTGTATTATGAAAGATATTACTACGATAGCCAGTGATATAAGAATTACTGCCCAATACCAGTCTGTTGTTTTTTCTTTTCTTTTGTATTCAAGTGCTTTCCAAGAAATTTTGTTTTCCATTTACCCGAGAAAATTTTTGCTGATGAAAATGTGTTGATGTTATATGAATAGGAAGTTTTTATTCAGATTTATCTTTTAAAAAAGATTCATCTATTTACTTCTCATTTTCAACACGTCAGCAAAAA
>Ga0265296_1000289_pt1 | contig 87271 bp, 70 predicted proteins | sample MunlanPumphouse1_FD_189073 | JGI IMG/M metagenome (GOLD analysis project Ga0265296, IMG submission 189073) | Groundwater microbial communities from a municipal landfill in Southern Ontario, Canada - Pumphouse #1 | ecosystem: Environmental > Aquatic > Deep subsurface > Groundwater | place...
CATTGGTCGCTTGGATTAATTTCTCCCTTGAAGTATATTTGTAATCAATTAACAGCAGAAGAGTCTCAAATGTGCTGGACTAGTACAACTACTTGACAAGCCCGATTTTGGCTAGTAAAATGATCTTAGTTGCTAATTTTAGCACTCTTATGGTGAGAGTGCTAATTAAACTCTCTAATTATTAAACATTAAGAATATGAAACTAAAACCAATTGCCGACCATATTGTGGTCAAAGTTACTAAGGAGGATAAAACAACCAAAACTGGAATTGTTTTACCAGATACTGTTAGTGATGAAAAAAAAGAAACTGGAGAAGTAGTGTCTGTGGGTCCGGGAAAAGTTCTAGATAACGGTCAGCGCTCACCTATGGAAGTAAAGCCTGGTGACAAAATTTTATTTAAAAAGTACGCCTTGGATGAATTCAAAGTAGATCAGGAAGAATTTTATACTGTGCAGATGTCCGATGTCATCGCAATTATTGAATAACAATTTAGTGTCATCGCGAGTCCCAATTATCGTCGGGACGTGGCGATCTCTAGAGATTGCTTCTCCGCTCTGGGCGGATAGCAATGACAAACACTTAATAAATTTATAATTCTTAATTTTAATATTATGGCTAAACAAATTAAATTCAACGAGGATGTGCGCGCTAGCTTAAAGCGCGGCGTGGATAAATTAGCTAATGCAGTAAAAGTTTCGCTCGGACCGCGGGGACGCAATGTAATTTTAGATAAAGGTTATGGTTCACCTACAGTTACCAACGACGGTGTTACTATTGCCAAAGAAATTGAATTAGAAGATAAGTTTGAAAATATTGGCGCCCAGTTGCTGCAAGAAGTTGCTTCTAAAACTAATGATGTGGCTGGTGATGGTACGACTACTGCCGTTGTTTTAGCGCAAGCCCTAATTTATGAAGGGTTTAAAAATTTAGCAGCCGGTGCTAATCCACAAGCTTTAAGACATGGTATTGAAAAAGGAGTGCAGGCGGTAGTGGAGGCTTTAAAAAAGCAAGCTAAACATGTGGTTAGTCGAGAAGAAATTGCTCAAGTGGCTTCCATTTCAGCTAATGATGAGGAGGTTGGGAAAGTGATAGCTGAAGCTATGGAAAAAGTCGGTAAAGATGGGGTGATTACCGTGGAGGAATCGCAAGGTATGGCGATTGAAAAAGAATTAGTAGAAGGTATGCAGTTTGATCGCGGATACGTTTCGCCTTACATGGTGACCAATGCCGATCGTATGGAATCAGTTTATGAAGATCCAATGATTTTAGTTACTGACAAAAAAATTGCGTCAGTTCAGGAAATTCTTCCATTGCTGGAAAAAATTGCCCAAAGCGGTAAAAAAGAGTTAGTGATTATTGCCGAAGATGTAGAAGGTGAAGCTTTGGCAACTTTTGTAGTAAATAATTTACGCAAGACTTTTAATACCTTAGCTATTAAGGCTCCGGGTTTTGGTGATCGTCGCAAAGAAATGCTGCAGGATATTGCTGTGCTCACTGGCGCCACAGTTATTTCTGAAGATGTTGGGTTAAAATTGGATGGTGTTGATCTTAAGATGTTGGGCGGTGCGCGCAAGGTGATTGCTACCAAAGAGGAAAGTACAATTGTCAGTGGTAAGGGTGATGAAAAAATAATTAAAGATCGCATTGCTCAAATTAAGAAAGAAATTGAGCGCACTGATTCTGATTTTGATAAAGAAAAATTACAAGAGCGCTTGGCTAAGCTGTCTGGCGGCGTAGCCGTGTTAAAAGTAGGTGCTGCTACCGAGACAGAAATGAAGGAACGTAAATTCAAAGTGGAAGATGCCTTACACGCTACTCGCGCTGCGGTAGAAGAGGGAATTGTGGTTGGCGGCGGTGTGGCTTTGGTACGGGCAGCCGAGACACTAGAAAAAATTGAAGTTTCAGCAGATGAACGAGTGGGCGTGAATATTTTACTTAAAGCGTTAGAAGAGCCATTAAAGCAAATTGCTGAAAACGCCGGTAAAGACGGCGCGGTGGTGGTGGAGGAGGTAAAAAAACATACTGGCTCATATGGTTATAATGCGGCTACTAATATATTTGAAGATTTAATTAAAGCGGGAATTGTTGATCCGGCTAAAGTGGCTAGATCAGCTTTACAGAATGCCGCTTCCATAGCTGTAATGTTTTTAACTACCGAGGCAGCAGTGGCAGATTTGCCAGAAAAGAAAGATGATAAAATGGCGGGTATGCCCGGTGGCGGCATGGATATGGGATATTAAGCTTAGTTCTTAGTTCCTTATACATGATATTGACAGATGAGTTTAGATTAGTATATTCTGTAATTATGTAATCAAGTAATACTTAATAATTAATTTCCATAATAATTGGCGTTTAATTGCCGATTCATTATGGACAAATAATTTTATGCTCAATCAAGCAGAATCATCATCTCAAGAAACACAACCTGATTCATACAATGATACGCCTTATGGGCCAGAGGAAAGAGAAAAATTTAAAGAGATAGTACGATTAGCGAAAGAAATAAAAGAGAGATTAGATTGGTTTTATTCTAATAGTACAGGTAAGATTAACGATACTAAGTCATGTTTACATTACAAGGGCGATAGCCAATGGGCAAGCCACAAGATACATGATTTATACCTTGAATTATCCGTTATGGTAGGAGACAGAAGCAGCGATTACAGACTTTATAAAGATAAAGAGACTAACGATATATTGAATCAGGCGCATAATTTTTTAGGTGACTATTTTTATACTCATGACGAAAAAGGACATTGGGGAGAAAAGGTGAATAGAGAAATTGATGAACTGAAACAAAAGAAACAAGAGAAACAAACGGCTTAGAAATTTTGTTAGAAATAGTTCACCACAAGATAATCAACTTAAAAATTGGAGTATTTGCTCCGGTTTTTATTTTTCTCATCGCAGAATACTCCAGCCTTAAAGAGCTGGAGATAAATGCGACGTCACTCTCGCGAAGCGAGCATTAACAATTAACTAAATCCCTCTGTGGGGATATGGCGGTCTAAAGCCCGCCGAAGTTCATTTTTTAATTATTTTGTCAAACCAGTGGGGGCTTTTGATTTTCCGCATACTCTTTTATAATGTAATTATGGTCAACAAGAATCAGGTTAGTGCATCATTATTCGGCTACCCAGTTAGTTTCTATATTAATAAAGCAGAATTACCTTGGGCGATTTATGCATTATGTATGTTTGTTTTGTATGTTACGACTTTTTGGTTTAATTTATCTTATTTAGCTGTTTTGGTGCCAGTGTCGTTTATTGGATCGATTATTACAGTAGCCGCAGCTACATATTTTTATGGAGTTAAAACGTCCCTGCCATTAAGCGCCAACCTAACCTTGGGTATAATTTTAGGTTTGTTATTGGGGTTGATTTCAGCCTTATTGGCACTAGTTAGGTTTTGGTATATTTGGCTATTTTTTAATGTTATTACTGAAAGTATTACCTTGGCTGTTTTGGGATTGGTAGTGGCTTTGTTGACAATATTATTATTTAAACTTCCGTGGTTAAAAAAATACAACGGGTAAATTAACAATTAATACTAATCTTATGCAAGATGTTAATTCTAGTATCACCCCAACTTCAGAGGAAAAAACCTGGGCAGCTATTTCATATTTATGGATTTTGTGTTTGGTACCGTTATTGCTAAAAAGAGAAAGTAATTATATTCGCTATCATGCTAAACAAGGCTTTGGTTTGTTTGTGGTAGAATTAATTATCAGCATTATTGCGGTAGTGCCGCTGTTAGGTTGGTTAATTGGTTTTATTGCCTGGATGGTGTTTGTTGTTTTGTCAGTAATGGGTTTGGTTAGCGCTTTATCTGGAAAAATGTGGCGTATGCCGATTATTGGTGAATATGTAGCTAAATGGAATTTTTAATTTGTTTTATTAATAATCATTTTTAAAATTATGCTTAAGAGAAATAAAGCTTTTATTTTACCTTTTTCTGAAATTTCTATTAAAGATATTCCTTTAGTGGGCGGCAAGAACGCTTCTTTGGGTGAAATGTATAGAAAACTAACTCCACAAGGTATACCAGTACCCAATGGTTTTGCTATTACGGCTTTTGCTTATCGCTATTTATTAACCAAAGCGGGAATAAAAAAATCTATTCAAAAAATTCTTAAAGGTTTGAATGTAAAAAATGTAGCTGATTTACAAACCAGAGGGCAGGCTGTTAGACAATTAATAATGACTGTCCATTGGCCTAAAGATTTAGAGCAAGCTATTAGGAAAGAATATCGAAATTTAAGTAAAACTTTTGGCGTTAAGGCGACTGATGTTGCAGTACGCTCTTCAGCTACAGCCGAGGATTTGCCCGACGCCTCTTTTGCTGGCCAACAGGAAACATATTTACATATAAAAGGAGAACAAGAAGTAATGATAGCAGCAAAAAAATGTATTTCTTCTTTATTTACGAATCGCGCAATTTTTTATCGGCAGACCAAAGGATTTGATCATTTTGAAATAGCTTTGTCAGTAGGTGTACAAAAAATGGTTAGGTCAGACAAAGGGTCCTCGGGGGTTATGTTTACTATTGATACTGAATCTGGTTTTAGAAATGTCGTACTTATTAATGCTGCATATGGTCTTGGTGAATTTGTGGTTAAGGGAGCGGTTAATCCTGATGAATTTTATGTTTATAAGCCGACTTTAAAGCAGGGTTTTAAGGCTATTATTAGTAAACAGATTGGTTCTAAGGAAATCAAATTAATTTATAATAACAACAAAAACAATCCGACTAAAAAAGTATCAGTTCTACCAGAGGATAGAAATAAATTTTGTATAACAGAGAAAGAAATTTTGCAATTAGCGGAATGGGGAATGAAAATTGAGGAGTATTATAAAAAACCTATGGATATTGAGTGGGCTAAAGACGGAATCTCCAAAAAATTATTCATTGTTCAGGCTCGTCCCGAGACCGTGGAGTCGGTGAAATCAATAACTGTGCTGGAACAATATCAATTAAAGAAAAAAGGAAAAGTATTGGTTACTGGCGCGGCGGTTGGAGCAAAGATTGGTAGCGGGGCAGTTAGTATTATTAAATCTGTTAAAGAAATAAATAAATTCAAACTCGGATCAGTACTGGTTACGGTTATGACAGATCCTGATTGGGTGCCAATTATGAAGCAAGCATCAGCTATTGTTACGGAAGAGGGTGGTAGAACTTGTCATGCTGCCATTGTTTCACGCGAGCTTGGTATACCAGCTATTGTGGGTACACAAGTGGCAACTAAAAAATTAAAAAATAACCAAATGGTGACAGTGTCTTGTGCCGATGGTGCGGTAGGAAAGGTTTATGAAGGTAAATTACCGTTTAAAATTAAAAAGACTAATTTAACCAAGGTGCCTAATACTAAAACCAAGATTATGGTTAACATTGGTGAGCCAGACCAAGCTTTTAAATATTCGTTCCTACCACACAGTGGCGTTGGTTTAGCGCGCGAAGAGTTTATTATCAATTCCTTAAAAATTCATCCACTGGCACTGCTGGCGTATCCTAAGTTAAAAGATAAAAAAGCCAAGCGAGTGATTGAGAAAATGACAGCTGGTTATAAAAATAAAGCTGATTATTTTGTTGAAAAATTAGCTAGCGGCGTGGCGATGCTGGGAGCGGCTTTTTATCCAGAAGATGTTATTGTTAGACTTTCAGATTTTAAAACCAATGAGTACGCGAATTTAATCGGTGGTAGACAGTTTGAGCCAGTGGAAGATAATCCTATGATTGGTTGGCGTGGAGCGTCGCGTTATTATGATCCCAAATTTGAGCCGGCTTTTAGGTTGGAGTGCCAAGCCTTAAAAAAAACACGTGAGGTTTTTGGTTTAACCAATATTAAAATTATGGTGCCATTTTGTCGCACGGTGGAAGAAGGAGAAAAAGTATTAGCGATTATGGCTCAAGAAGGATTAAAACGGGGTAAAAATGGATTAGAGGTTTATGTGATGTGCGAAATTCCCGCTAATGTAATTTTGGCTGAAAAATTTGCTAATATTTTTGATGGTTTTTCCATTGGCTCTAATGATTTAACACAACTAGCGCTAGGCATTGATCGCGATTCTGGTATTTTGAAAATAGCTGGAGTAGCTAATGAGAAAAACGAGGCTGTTAAGTCGCTCATTACCGAAGTTATCAGTAAAGCCAAAAAGGCCAAGCGAAAAATTGGCATTTGTGGTCAAGGGCCATCGGATTTTCCGGATTTTGCTGAATTTTTAGTAGAGCAGGGTATAGATTCCATTTCTTTAAATCCTGATACTGTGGTGGCGACAAAAATTAGGATTGCCAAGTTTGAAAAATCCTTAAGAAAAAAATAGTCGGATTTTGGGCTTGACAATTATTAACAAATATTCTAGGGTTTATTAGTAATTTGCATTATTTGTTCTTTTTAAATAACAAAATCATAAACTAACGCGTAAAGGAGCTTACAATGATTGATCATTCCTCGGAACCGACTCCAGTAACCGATATCATGCTCAAATCGACTAAAACCACGGTTGCTAAAATTTTGGGTGCAAATAATTTTGGCTTGTTTCTTGATGGAACAGCACTCAAGATGGTAATCTGTAAAACTAAATTATCAGAACAGAAACTGCATGATTTTTTTGGCTTTACTATATACAACCAGGAACGGGGTTCGCACGGCATTGGAGTATGGGACACGGGAAATATTTACCATTTCAAAACTCATAATCCGGAGAGATTATGTAAAATGGTTCTTGCTGCCAAGGAAGAGAAAATTCTAATAGCAGTATAGTTTATTTTTTAATTTGCATTATAGCCCAGGATAACTTTATTACTGGGCTTTTCTTTTTGCTTAAAAAATGTTATTGTAGATACGCTTTTAACCTTAATTTAAAAAACATATGGGTTGGTTTTCTAATGACAAAACTCTTTCAGCGTTAGAGTTGGAAAAATTCTTACATCAAATTCCTATTTTACAGCAAGCGGAGCGGGAGTATGTTAAAGGGTTGTTTACTAAATATAGGACTGGTGGCATAAGTAAAATGGAAGTGGAAAAAGCTGTTAGGGAAATGAAATTTAATACTACAGATATTATTGATATAACCGAAACCGAAGCGATTAAAGATAAGTTATTAAGTTATTTATAATTTATTAGTATTAAGGAGAGTGGTGGTTGGTATGTGATATGTGTTAGAGCGGAGAGGTGGCCGAGCGGTTTAAGGCGCACGCTTGGAAAGCGTGTTAGGCGAAAGTCTACGCAGGTTCGAATCCTGTCCTCTCCGCTCTGATACATAAGTTCTCCCCCTACGGAGGATCTACCGCAGGGAGAGAATCTCGCTCCCTCCGCTATTAACAGTATATAATTATAATATGCGTCCCGATTTAAATCGGGATGTGCCGCAAGGTACCGAGGGTTCGAATCCCTCTCTCTCCGCCAGTGGTAGAAGTTGATTTAGTGCGTCCCGCCAAAGGTAGATAATCCTTCTCTACGCCAAGAAAAGTAATTATCAGAGTGACCTTGGTACTTAAATGATAAGAATTAAACTACAATTTTATATATGCTAGAAGGCGAATTTAATATTACTCCAGAAATAAAACCTGAAATTGAAATTAAGGAGGTTTTTCCTTCTGAAATTAAAGAAATGATCGGCAAGCATGGTTTCGATACTTTAAAAGTAGACCACGAATTTGGACAAAATTGGAATTTGGCAAACTTAACTACAGAAGATGTTTATTATTTAGGAAACCAGTTTTATAACCAAAGAAATGAACAGGCCGTTTCAGAACAAATAAACAGATTCTATCAAACACTCATCCGATTAAATTCGGAGTTAGAGGATATCAAAGTTGATAGTATTGAGAGAAAGCTTGATGTGATACGAGGTGTTGGGAGTGGATTACATTTCAATGACATAAAATATTTTATAGAAGAGCTAAAAGGAGATGCAAAAAATCAATCCGAGCAAGACCGGGCTTTGGAATTTAAGGTTATTGAAGCCTATTATAGAAGAAATGGAATTGATACAAACAAAGATGAATCTGAACTTAATGAAGAAGAGCTTCGTTTTGTAGATAAGCTAGAAGAGAGAGTTGGATATGCCTTCAGCCCCGAAACGGCAAAGAGAATTATTAATAATATTCCTTACAGCTTTTCTAATAAAAATACTGACACTAACCCACGTGGTCAAATTTGATACCTAAAACGACGCTTGAAAAAGTCCTCAACACACTGTATTCTTTGGGCACCTAACCCAAGTACACCGCCACACTTCGCTAAAGCTTCATGTGGCATACAACCAGGTGTATGATGTAATTATGAATAAACTAAGAGGCAGATAATAAAATTTTATGCCTAATGAAGTAGAACAAATTAAAACTCAGCTTGATGTAGTGGATGTGATTGGTGAATACGTTAAGCTAAAACAATCTGGTCAAAACTGGAAAGGTTTGTGCCCGTTTCATCATGAAAAAACACCATCGTTTATGGTGAATCGGGAAAAGCAGATTTGGCATTGCTTTGGCTGCAGTATGGGCGGGGATATTTTTGAGTTTATAGAAAAAGTTGAAAATGTTGATTTTACTGAAGCGTTGCAATTGTTGGCGCGCAAAGCCAACATAGAATTAAAACCGCAAGATCGCCAAGAATCTGGTAAACGTGCACGGTTGTTGGAATTAGTAGAAGCAACAGATAATTTTTGGCATGATCAGCTGCTAAAATCACCTATTGCGGCTGGGGCGCGTGAATATTTAAAAAATCGTGGTATAGACAGTGAAACAGCTAAAATATTTCATTTGGGTTATTCGCCTGATGGTTGGGATGTGACTTTTAAACATTTGCAAAACAAGGGTTTTACAGCAGAGGAAATTTTAGCCGTTGGTTTAATAGTTAAAAATGTTAAGGGAAGTATTTATGATAAATTTCGTGACCGGATAATGTTTCCCATAACTGATATTCATGGACGCACTATTGGTTTTGGCGGTCGTATTTTAAAAAATAATGCGGATGAACCCAAGTACATGAATTCTCCTCAAAGTGTCGTTTATAATAAAAGTTTTGTTTTATATAATTTATATCGCGCCAAAACTGCTATTAAAGAGCAAGGTTATGCTTTGTTGGTAGAAGGCTATATGGATGTAATTGGTTGTTGGCAAGCAGGAATAAACAATGTAGTAGCGACTTCTGGCACTGCTTTAACCCAGGAGCAATTAAAATTGTTAAAACGTTATACCAAAGAACTGCGATTGGCATTTGACGCAGATTTGGCAGGTCAATCTGCTTCGGAGCGCGGCATAGATTTAGCCTTGCAAGCCGAGTTAGAAGTAAAAGTTATAGCGTTGCCTAAAGGTGAAGATCCCGATACTTGGGCGCGTAAGCAACCGGAAAATTTTAAACAGATGATTCAGGATGCTAAACCAATTGGTGATTATACCATGGACATAATTTTACAATCAGTGGATATAAATAGCCGCGAGGGTAAAAAACAGGCTGGACAAAAAATTATCACTGCTATTAGTAAGTTGCCAGATCCAATTGAAAAAGATTTTTACCTTAAAAAAGCCAGTAAGGAATTTGGTATAGATGAGCTTAGTTTGCGTGAGCGTTTGGCTACACAGGGCGTTATTAAGCCAAAATTTAGATTAACAGTCGATGAAAATAAAGCAGCTATTGCCGAACCATTGGATCTACACAGGTTATTATCTGAACGTTTGTTATCCATTGCTATTCGTTTTAGTGAGCATTTTGATTATTTTGTTTCCAAATTAGATACCAATATGTTGCATCCGAGCGAAGCAGCAGAACTTTACAGACGGATGTTAGTCTATTATACTGAGAGAAAGCAGTTGGATTTAGAAGCATTCAAGTTGGAATTAGCAACCGAGGAGGCACTTATTAGGACGCTCGATAGATTATGGCTACAAGCAGAGCGTGATTTTATTGATTTAGGAACAGAAGACATGCGCCAAGAATTAGACACACTGTTTGTTGCCCTAAAAAAGTATTCTTTAAGCCGGGAGTTAAAATTACTTAGCGAAACAATTCGTATAGTAGAAAGTTCTGGTAATCAAACAGAATTGGTGCAGCTGCTGGAGCGTTTTAATGATTTAAGTCGGCAATTGGTTAACATTTATTAATTATGCGTAAAGTTAAAGCAACCAAGAAAAAAGTAAAAATTAAAGTTAAGACTAAAGTTAAGGCTAAGTCTAGAGTTAAATTAAAAGTTAAGGTAGCACGTTCTAGATCACGAGTACTTTTACGGGCACCTAAAGAAGAAGATAAAGTAAAATTATTGAGCAAAGCCAGAATACGTGGTTTTGTAACCGAAGATGAGTTGTTGTCCATGTTTCCCGAGGTAGAGGAATTTCAAATAGAGTATGATGCTTTTTTAGATAGTCTAGAGCAGCAGGGCGTGCAGGTAATAGAAACCGATGGTGGAATTTTGGATTTAGAAGATAAGCGGGAGAAATTATTATCACGCGCTGGAGTGGCATCAGAGAAAAAAATGTATGATTTATCCGAAATTTCGGGTGATTCAATTCAAATGTATTTGCGGGAAATTGGTAAAGTGCCATTGTTAAAAACCGAAGAGGAGGTAATATTATCCAAGCGCAAAGAAAAAGGTGATCAAGAAGCCAAGCAAAAATTAATTGAAGCTAATTTACGTCTAGTTGTTTCTATTGCCAAAAAATTTACTGGAAAATCATTATCACTGCTTGATTTAATTCAAGAAGGAAATATTGGTTTATTTAGAGCGGTTGAAAAATTTGATCCACGCAAGGGTTATAAATTTTCCACTTATGCTACCTGGTGGATACGGCAAGCTATCACTCGTTCTTTAGCTGACCAGTCGCGCACTATTCGTATTCCCGTGCACATGGTTGAGACTATCAATCGTTTTCAGCAAGTGGAACGACAATTAATTCAAGATTTAGGTCGCGAACCATTGCCTGAAGAAATTGCTGCAGAAATGGGTGAGCCAGTAGAAAAAATTCATCACATTATTAAAATTTCCCAAGAAACAGTTTCGTTGGAAACTTCAGTAGGTGAGGATGATGAAGATTCTACTTTGGGCGATTTTATAGAAGATATAAAAACTATTTCACCCGATCGTGCTGCTGCTATGCAACTATTGCGTGATCATGTGCGGCAGATTATTACAGAATTGACACCCAGAGAACAGAAAATCTTGGAAATGCGTTTTGGATTAACTGATGGCGTATCGCATACTTTGGAGGAGGTAGGCCAGGAATTTGGTGTAACTCGTGAGCGTATTAGGCAAATTGAAGCCAAGGCCTTGGAAAAAATAGAAGACCATGGCGGCATGAAGAAGTTGAGGGATTATTAATATTAGTGTAGGGTAAATTAATAAAAATTGTACTTTATTATTTTAATTATATTTCGGGGCATGCTTCGCATCGGCAAGCTTTGCGAGTCGAGGCGGGTAGTTTTACCCTACGGTTGACCGTTCGCAGGGTGGCAGTGGCCCTGCAGAATTTTAAAAATAGAATATAGAATTCCGAGCTCCGGGGTAGCTCAGTGGTAGAGCAGGTGCCTGTTAAGCACTTGGTCGTGGGTTCGAATCCCTCCCCCGGAGCTCGGAATTTTAGTTAGCGTATATCTACAGGGTAAATGCCGCAGGTGCCTGCTTGCCCCGCATGGAGTTTTTTGCTCTAGTGCGTGGGTTAAGCACTTGGTCGTGTCTGTCGTATCGGAGAATCCCTGCCCAGTACTGACGCGTAGCGTCTAGTTCTGGACATCCCCTCATCGAGTCTGAGCCTGAGGGCTCATCCCTCAGAGTCGAAGACCGGAGCCAAATTGTATGTTGCGAGTTTATTGCCTCGGCGCTTCGCGCCTCGGCAGGCAGATTGTATAGTATTTGCCAAGATTTTTTGGGTTCAATCGCCACCTTTTGCGAAAGCAAAACGCGGTTCGAGCCAATCCTTTTGAGAAAATCCCGTCCCGCGACGGGATTTTCTTGCAAAGCGATAATTTTTGGCTTGTTGAGCCGCTAAAATGAATTGTTTAGCTGGTTCGAGCGCACTATTGCCGTTTCGCTCAAATCGCACTTTTTTGGGGGAAAATAACATTGTTTAAAAAATTACCGGAAAATATCCTTAAAATTAGGCTTTTTTCGGTCATTATTACAATTTGCTTGTTTAGTAGCAATTTGCTATAATATTTGCATGAAGATATTTAAACGCAATCTTGAAGAAAAAATCACTCCCGTATTATTTAAGGGCAAGTTGGTGATCATTTTAGGTCCGAGGCAGTCGGGCAAGACTACTCTTGCTAAGAAAATTATTAACGAATATGGCGAGGAGGGAGAGTATTATGATTGTCAGCTAGCAGATGTGCGAGCACATTTTGTGTTGGGCGAGCCGGATAAACTTTTACCATTAACTGAAAGGAAGAAAATCGTAGTATTTGATGAGGCCCAGACAATCCAAAATATTGGAAGTATTCTTAAGGCATACCATGATACATATCCTGAAATACAAATAATTGCTACCGGCTCTTCGTCATTTGATCTTGCAAATAAAATTAAAGAGCCGATGACTGGTCGAGCCTACGAATTTACTCTCTTGCCGCTTTCTTTGAATGAAATAACTTCCACATATCCAAATTTTCGCGAGGCGGATCTTTTCAATGTTATGCAGTTTGGGTCATACCCCGCCACTGTCGCGGCTGAAACGATTGAAGAAAAATTGTTTTCAATACGAAATATCGCCACCAATTATCTATATAAAGATATCTTTGTTTTTGAAGCTATTCGTAACCCAAAGATTTTTGAAGACTTGCTCAAAATGTTGGCACTACAAATTGGTTCCACGGTATCAATTAATGAACTATCTCAAAGCCTTGGTGTCACGCGGGCAACAGTAAATCGCTACCTGCGGCTTTTGGAGCAGTCATTCATCATCAAAAGAATTTATTCTTTTTCCAATAATCCGCGCAATGAGATCAGGAAAGGTTTTAAGATATTTTTTTTAGATATAGGCGTCCGTAATGCTTTAGTGGATATTGCTTCGCCTATGCCAGGACGCGATGACAAGGGAGCAATTTTTGAAAATTTTTTTGTCAGCGAACGGATGAAAAAAGGTTCTTTGGTTATTTTTCCTCCGGAGATTATGTTTTGGCGAACTCGTACAGGCAAAGAGATTGATGTGATAGAAAAGAGCGGACCAAATATTTTCGCCTTTGAGTGCAAGTGGAATGACGTTGTCTCGGCTCCGAAGCAATTTTTGAAAGCGTACCCTAATGCCACATATGCATCAGTTAATATCAATAATATCCTTTCGCATGTTTAACCCAACCGTGGATACATTAGAAACCCGCCTGCCTCTGGCGGAAAATAGTTGGAGGGGCGTGCCTGCCAAGCCGAAGCTCGCTTGAGCGTAGGATGGCCGACAGTAGAATTATTTAAATAAAAATATGGATTTATCACATTTAGACAAAAAATATTTCATAGATGCACACAAATATAATTGTCCTTTTTGTAAAAGGAATCATGTTACCTATAGTATGATAGATCACTTTGAATTTAACTGGGGTGACAAAAAGATTTGTCATGGTTATTTGATCAAGTGCAACTCTGATGGGTGCGAAAAAGTCTCAATGCACCTAAGTTTTAAGGAGTTAAGAGATGGATATGTCGAATATAATAGGCAACACTACAATAACCGGTTTGCGGATAAGATTGATATTGATGGGTCATTATTTTTCTCACAGCCGACATCCTATTTTGTGCTAGATAACCGTATCCCTGAAAAAGTGAGGGAGCTTGTTTACGAAGCGGAAAATAGCCGAAAGTCCAATTACCTTGTCGGCGCGTCCGCGTGTTTAAGAAAAGCAATTTATGAATTACTTGAGCACGAGAAAACAATTATTAAAAATCCGAAAACCGGATATGCAGACTACCAGGCAAGTATAAAAAGTTTAAAAGAAAAGTTTTCTGTCGTTGCTTCCGAACTGTTTGACGCACTCGGTCATATTCAAGAAATGGCAAGTGATAATGTGCATGAGGGATCGTGGGAAGCGTGGGACTCTCCGAAGTTGAGATTTATTATAGAACTAACCAAAGCAACTCTCCATGAAATGTATGTCGTGCCAGAAGAAAGAAAGGAAAGATTGGGACTTTTGGGTCAAATGAAAGCGGCTTTTTCAAATTCAAAATCAACATCTTCTAAAGATGAAGAATTAGAAAAACAATAAAAATATGGCAAAAATTAAGGATATTCCGAAAATAGACCGCCCAAGAGAAAAATTTCTCCAAAAAGGAGCTGATGCACTTTCAAAAAGTGATCTTTTGGCAATTCTTTTAGGCAGTGGCATAAAAGGTAAAAATGTCAGGGAACTTTCAGAGAGTATTATCAAAAAATTTGGTAAAAACTTTTTAAATATAACCGTTGACGATCTTTTGGAAATTTCAGGGATTGGCCAAGCTAAGGCACTACAAATTATTTCTGCAATTTCTTTGGTAAAAAGATTCTATGCGGACGAAAAATCAAACGAGACCATTATTAAAAATTCTCAAGATGTCCTATCACTCACCTATGATTTAAGAGATAAGAAAAAAGAACACTTGGTTTGTTTATACCTTAACGCAAGAAATTCTCTCCTCAAAAAGGAAATTGTTAGCGTGGGCTTACTAGATAAAACATTGCTCCATCCAAGAGAAATTTTTTATCCGGCAACAGAATTAAACGCCGCTAGTGTTATTTTAATTCACAACCACCCATCGGGCGATTCTTCACCAAGCGGAAAAGATAATCAAATTGTTGAAAAAATTGTTCAAGCAGGAGAAATAATGGGAATACCTGTTATTGATTTCATTATTATCTCCGAAAATAATCATTATAGTTTTTATGAAAAACTAAGAAAACAAAAAGAGAGTTTTGATTATGTCGCTGACGGAATACAAGGGACACTCTTTGCAATATTTGAAGCTGAAAAACCAGCCTATGAAATAACTGCTGAAAAAATTCAAGAAAATTATTTCTACATTCCACAAGTAAAAGAAAATCATATCCAATTACATAATCGCAGATATATAGGAAATAAACACAAACTAATTGAATGGATTTTTTCTATTATAAACAAAGAATGTAGCGGAAATTCTTTTGCAGATGTTTTTGCTGGGACGGGGGTTGTATCTGCTGTGGCGACAAAACACTTTAAAAAAGTATTATTAAATGATTTTTTACATTCCAATTACATAATATACCGTGCCTTTTTTGGAAAAGAAGCGTGGGACAAAAATAAGATAGATAGCATTATTAAGAGCTATAATAATATTTATGGCGGAGATTTAGAAGATAATTATTTTTCCAAAAACTTTGGCGGTAAATTTTTCAGCAATAATTCAGCTAAAATTATCGGCTTTATCAGGGAAAACATTGAAGAAAACAAAAACAATTTAACGGAAAGAGAATATTTTATGCTGATTGCATCATTACTTTATACGGCTGATAAAATCGCTAATACCGTTGGACATTTTGATGCTTATTTTAAAAAAGATTTTGTAAATGATAGTTTTTTTATGAAACCGATTGATCCGATTGATACCCAAGAAATATCTATTTTTCAAGAAGACACAAACATTCTGGCAAAAAAGATAAAGGCAGACGTGGTTTATATTGATCCGCCCTATAATTCTAGACAATACAGTCGTTTTTATCATGTACTTGAAACATTGACCAAATGGGATAAGCCAAAACTTTATGGAGTTGCACTAAAACCATATCCAGAAAATATGAGCGATTACTGCCGAGCTAATGCCAAAGAAAAATTTGCAGAACTTGTGAAAGATATTGATGCTCAATTTTTGGTTGTTTCGTATAATAATACATACGATTCAAAAAGTAATTCATCAAAAAATAAAATCACACTTCAAGAAATTGAAAAAATCTTACAAGCAAAAGGTAAAACAAAAGTTTTTGAAAAAAATTATAGACATTTTAATGCTGGAAATACAAATTTTAATAATCACAAAGAGTATTTGTTCGTAACTAAAAACCAACATGAATAACAAAATCAAAAGATCCCCGTTATTTTATGTCGGGGATAAATACAAATTAATGAAGCAACTGGTAAATTTATTTCCCAAAGAAGTGAATAATTTTTATGAACCTTTTGTTGGTGGAGGCACTGTATTTTTGAACATTGAAGCGAAGAAGTATTTTTTAAATGATATAAACAAACATCTCATTAACATACATAAGTTTTTAATGAAAAATGCAGATAATCCAAGCCCGTTTTTTAAAAGCGTTGAAAAAATAATATCCAAATATAAATTATCCAAATCTTACAAAGAAGATATAATCCCTGATTCACTAAAAAAAGAATGGAAAAAAACTTATTTCGCCCGATTTAACAAAGAGGGATACGAAAAATTGAGAGTGTGTGTGAATAATAACAAAAAAAATGACCCTCTGATTTTGTATATTTTGCTTATATATGGGTTTAATAGAATGTTGAGATTTAATGGTGGTGGCAAATTTAATCTACCCGTCGGGAATGTTGATTTTAACAAAAATGTAGTTAATGCCCTAAATGGCTATTTCGATTTTGTAAATAATAAGAAAATCACAATTACATCGAATGATTTTAAAAAGTTTTTTTCAGAGAAACAATATTTTAAAAATGATTTTGTTTATTTAGATCCCCCCTACTTAATAACCGCGAGCGAATATAATAAGTTTTGGGATTCAAAGTCTGAATTTGACTTATTAAACTTAATCGATAATTTAGACAAAAGGGGTGTTAAATTTGCCTTATCAAATGTTACACATTACAACGGAAGCAAAAATGACCTTTTGATAGAGTGGATGGGACAGTACAAAGTACACAAAGTTGAAAGCAATTATATTAGTTACCACAATAATGGAAAAAAGATAATCAAAGAAGTTTTGATCACTAACTATTAAAATTATGAAAAAACGTCAATCCGAATATAAGCCATTATTATTTACGACAACAATGCGAAATCCTGAACGACTAAAGGATTTTTTAACCGTGCTTGGTGAGTACGATGGCGAAATTTTAACAAACGAAATTATTGATAAAGTGGCTAAAATCTTGATTCAAAAAGGGCTATATCAACCCATGAAAATAACGCAAGTAGTAAAAGGTAAATGGAAAAACGAAATAGAACTAAGCGAGGTTGAAACCGAAAAAGTATTTGATGACAATCCGCAAAGCCATAAAGAGGCAGGTTTTGAAAAAGGTTGGCCATCGAGATTTGATACTTGGTTTAAAATTGCCAAAGAACTTGGTTTTGTTTGGTATTGGCCAAATGAAAAAATTAAATTTTCCGAAAGCGGGACAATGCTATTGGATAAAGAAAAACCTGAAAACGAATTGATGGTTTTTGCTAATGCTTTCGCAAAATATCAGCGACAAAATCCGTTTCGTAGAGTTTTAAATAAAAATGTACCATTAATCTTGCTGATACAAACAATAAAACTCCTAGATAATGACCCTGCCTATAATGGCACGGGTATTTCAAGGTTAGAAATTCCGTTATTGCTCTGTTGGCAAAATGATAATGCCGAAAGTTTATATCGTGAAATAAAAAAGTTGCGCAAAAAACATGGCTATTCGCCAAGCAACGAGATAGTTTTAGATCTTTGCTATGAATTATTAAACGAAACTAAAAGAGACGATAATTCTATCTTAGGTGATTATCCCGATGATTTTATTCGTAAAATGCGTTTAACGGGTTTATTTTCTTTGCGTGGTGGCGGTCGTTTCATTGACATCAACACAAAAGAAATGGCGACTGTAAATTACATTTTAGAAAATTATATTTCTTATCCAACATTTGAGGCTGAAAAAGATTATTTTAATTATATTGGCAAAGTGGACACCAATTTGATTGCAACGCTCTCCGTCTATGAAACTCCTATTAGAACGACCAAAGCGGAACTTGAAAAATGGGTAAATCATTATGCGTGGGAATCAATTAAAACCGAAATGCTTAATTTAGCGCAGAAAAAATCTTCCGAAGACGATATTTTGCGGGTGATAGAACAGCCCTTGCGTTTAGAGTTTTTAACCTCTTTGGCTATTCTCAAAAAATTACCAAATGTTGTAGTAAAGCCAAATTTTGTTTCAGATGATGAGGGTTTACCGACAAGTTTTGCTTCTGGTGGAAACCCAGATATTGAATGTTTAGAATATAAGGACACCGTATTGATAGAAGTGACTTTACTAACAGGCACACAGCAACATATTAGAGAGTCATTTTCAGTACACCGACACCTTGAGGAGTATGTAAAAAAAGGCACTAAATCATATTCCGTATTTATCTCACCAAAATCTTTCATTGATACTGAACGCTATTTTGATTTTATCAAAAAGGATGGTTTGGAAGTGAGAATTTCGAATATTGATAAATTTATTAGCAATCTTGAAGTCAAGCAAACATTAAATGAGGCAACTTTATAGTTATACAACATGTTTATTCAAAAGTTAGAAATAAAAAATTTCCGATCAATTAAAGAGCTTACGATTGAGCCAAAAAATCTTTGTGCGCTCATAGGGCCAAACAGCGTAGGCAAAACCAATGTTTTGCGGGCGCTTGATCTTGTAATTGGTGAGGGTTGGACAACAAAGGCAAAAGTTGCGCGGGAACTTTTTCACGATACAACAAAACCCATAATCATAGAAGTTAGTTTTACCAGCCCTATCAATTTTACGAATAAAAAAGGTTATGAGGTTAATATCTCTAGCGTAAAACTTGAAATGGCTCTTGAACCGGAATTAACAGCCAAAACAACAATAAACGGCGACAATACATTTTATGACCAAGATCAATTCAAAAAATTATGTCATTTTATATTTATAACTTCTGAACGACATCTTGCCTCTGAATTAAGGGTGAGTCAATGGACGATGTTGGGCAAGTTGATGAAGCTTGTTTATGAAAACTATGTAGTCCAACATAGCGGAAATGAACAAAATTTAAAAAATGAATTTGCTGAAAAAATTAAGCCGGCTAAAGATTTTTTGGAAGATGATTTTTCAACCGACGAGATAACTTTCAAAAAATTTGTAGATGTTTTCAAAAAATACTGCAAGGAGAATAGCGCTGGGCTTGCGAATGAATTTGAACCAGTTTTAAACATATACAATTTGAATTGGTTTTATAAAACGCTTCAAATTCATGTTAGAGAAGATTTTCCTGACCGCCATTTTGATAGTGAGGAAGTTGGGGCGGGTATGCAAAATCTACTTTTAATTTCTATTTTTCAAACTTACGCCGAACTTATGGGCGGGAAAGTAATATTTGGGATTGAGGAACCGGAAATATATTTATATCCGCAAGCCCAGCGCGCACTTTACAAGAATTTCATAAAATTATCTGCAAATACTCAAATTTTTTATGCTACGCACAATCCAAATTTTGTTGACGGCGGAAGGCCAGACGATATTGTTTTGCTTCGCAAAGACTTAAATCGTGGAACTTATCTTTTAGAAAAAGACTCCACTTTCAACGCAGAAAATGCCGAAAAACAAAAACATAAAATATACACGCACTTTAATCCGGAGAGAAACGAACTTTTCTTTGCCCGCAAAACTCTTTTAGTCGAGGGCGACTCGGATAAGATATTGTTTTCTACTCTTTGCGAGAATAAATGGGGTGTAAATTTGGACGAAAAAGGTATTTCTATAATTGAGTGCGGAGGAAAGGGCGGGGTAGTGTATTTTTTAGGAGTATGTCGTTTGATTGGATTTGACGATTACTTTGCCGTTTGGGATAAAGACGAAAGTTTAGATAATACAAATTTACTTGAAGAAGCAAAAAATAATTCCAAAGGATTAGAGCTTGATCCAAACTTAGAATCAGTTTTAGGATTGCCTGACGGAGATAATGCCGAAAAAGTTAAAAATGCGTATGAATGGGCAATAAATAAAGATAGTAAAACACCGAAAAGTTTTGAGTCAACTGAAAAATTTTTAAAAGGAGAAAATACGGAAAATATATCGACAGAAATAGCAAAAGAAGATATTACAAATCCTGATGACATTCCATTTTAAATTTTTGGCGGCGCGCCAGTTTTCAACTGGCACGACCCAGTAGCAGTCCCTCGACATAATTGGGACGCTACGGGTTAAAAAATTCGGCGGCGGCGGAACCCCAGAAGCAGTCCCGCTTTGGCGGGACGCTACGGGGCAAGAAGCGAGGGCGAGCTCCGAAGGAGAAACTTTGTTTCCCTACGGGGTGAAATTTTATTACAAATTGAAAGTCGTGACGAAGCTTATTATGTTAATCCTAAAGACAGTAAGAGGTACTATATGGCTGACGGCAACGAAGCATATAGAATAATGAGATTTTTGGGAGTTGGCATAACTAATAGTAATTTAGAAAAGATAAAGACTAATAAAACTTTTGCTAAAAATAGTAGCGGAAAAATATTTTTGCAAGTAGAGGCTAGAGGAGAGGCTTATTATATAGATTTTAACGGTGTCGCTCACTATCTTAAGGATGGTGTGGCCGCTTACGAAGCTATGAGAAGTTTAGGATTAGGTATTACTAATAATGATCTAAATAAAATTTCTGAAGGGAGTTTATATTAGGTTGTGGATAAGTTTACCATAATAAGTATAAAAGATTTAAAAATGCTCTAAAATACTATATTTAAGAGCATTTTTTACAATATTTTGTAGGTTATTGACATATATCTATAATTTTGCTAAGATGTAGGCATAAATAACAAATATATGATTCATTCATTTTCGTGCAAAAATTTTTATTCTTTCAGCGATCTGACGATCGTTAGTTTTGCTGTGAATGATAAGGCTCCGATTAACAACGGTTATTTTACGGCTCTTTCTGAAAACCGTCTTTCTAAAATTGAAACTGTAATCGGACCTAATGCTTCTGGTAAAACAAATCTCTTAAAAGTTCTGCCATTCTTAAAATGGCTTATCTCGGATTCGTTTAATGCCAACCCATCTGCTACATTGCCGGTAAAACCATTTATGTTTGGCGAGCAAAAGAATAAGCCAACAGAACTTTCTGCCGATTTTGAAATTAACGGCGATATTTATACCTATGCTTTTATTCTTGATAAAAAGAAAATTATATCAGAAGAATTAAAGGTTAAAAATAAGACAAAACAAAAAGAAACCAGTAAAAAAGTTTTTTCTCGCCAATGGAATAACGAAAGCGGAAAATACGAATTAGACGATAAACGTTTTAATCTCCCGAAAGAATTTGAAAATTCTATGCGGACTAACGCCAGCGTAGTAAGCGTTGCTGTGCGATTTAACCATAAAGAAAGCCAAGAAATATTTAATTACTGGCAAAAAATTGAAACGAATGTCGTAGAAGCCGGCTGGGTCGGCGACCATCTTTTGCCAATTACCAGTCAGCCGTTATTGATTGAAGCTCTGGATTTTTATAGCGAAGCGGGCAATGAAGCAATAAAAACCGAGGCGGAAAAACTTTTATCCCACTTTGACCTTGGTTTAGATTCGTTCAAAATTGATAAGAAAAAAAAGGAAAATAGCCTTTCTATAAATGTAAAAGTTGCCCATTCTTTTGGCGGTCAAAAAGAATATTTGCCGATGCAATATGAATCTTCCGGCACTAAGCAGCTTTTTGTCCTGTTAAGGTCTATCCTGCAGGTGCTCGCCAGGGGCGGAGTTGCCGTTCTTGATGAATTTGACGTGAACTTGCATCCAGAGATGGTTTTATCTTTGTATGAATTATTTATCCAGTCGGAAACTAATCCAAATAACGCTCAAATTTTGTTTAGTACGCACAGCTTGCAAATTTTAAGTAAGTTAGATAAATATCAAATTATTTTAACCGAAAAAAATGAAAAAGGAGAAAGCGAATCGTGGCGGCTGGATGATGTGTCCGGTGTTCGGCCGGATGATAATTATTACGCAAAATATATTGCCGGCGCGTATGGAGCCGTTCCTAAACTATAAATTATTAAATCAATATGTCATGAACGAATCCATACAAGAAAAAGAAACGGCAAGCAAGCAAAACCCTTCTGGTATTTGGTGAGGGTTTTGACGAAGAGATGTTTCTAAAGCACTTAAAAAGTTTGTATTCTTATAAAAGCAATGTCGCGATAACCATCAAGAAGGGTAAGGGCGGGGACGCCAAGAATATTGTTATTGACGCGGACAAGACGCCGGGCGCTTTTGATAGAAAAATAGTTATTCTTGATAATGATAAAACGAAAACAGAAATGACTAAGGCTAGGCAGGAAGCTAAAAATAGAAATATTGAACTTATAGAAAATACCCCCTGTTTAGAGCATCTGCTTGTATCAATCCTTGATAAAAAACCGAGTGGAAAAAATTCTGATTGGTGTAAAGGCGAATTTGAGTCAAAATATCTTAGTAAGAAAAAACGTGGGGAACTGAGCGAGTATATAAAATTATTTCCGAAAAAATTATTAGATATTAAAAGATTAAAAATATCGGAATTGAATAAATTAATTTTAATCATGGAAGGCAAATAGTATTTGTATTTGTGGATACCTCCTTTTTACTACTTACTTGTTGTTAATATGTAGTTCTTGGAACTTGCTACTTAAATAGCAACAAGGAGGTAATCGAACCTTGGCAAAATAAAAAAGTTTATAAGTTTATATGAAACATACTTATAAACCCGGTGAAACAACTCCTCGATCAGGCCAGTATGAAAAGATTGGTCCCCGAGGCGGTGAAACTGGCGAAGAAATCACTGCGGTAAAAGGAAAGACCTTTCCACCAAGTGAAAAGTTCGGATTTCGTTCATTGTTCGGAGCCATTAAATACGAAGTAAACTTCTAACGACTGTGGTATATTTCTTATATGAATAAAAGTAGAATAATATATTCCTTTCTCGCAATATTATTCGGGGCATTTATATTTGTATATGGTGAAATTGATGATAGTCCCGGAGGGCAACTGCTTGGACTCCTAGCGGTTATTATCGGCATTGTAGGCGTGATAAAGAGCAAGAAGAAAAATTCTGACTAAACCAGGTCGTGCGGTTTTCATTTGCTGAAATTGGGAATATGAAAATAATTGCTTGTCTGTATAAAATAGGTTCTAACGTCGTCCACGACTCGGAGCCATAAAAAATTTTGATTTGTCAGTATTTTCTGTTAGACTTAAATAACAATTAACTAATAAATAAAAATATATATGGCAAAAAGAGATAGAGGTGTTGTAAACCGTAAAAAATCGCACTCCCATAAAACCAAAAAGAGGCTGGAAATAAAACGGTTAATGCTTGAAGCAAGAAAACATAAATAAAATTTATTTTTTTTGTCATAAAACAAAAAGTGAATAAAAGAAACCGGTGTTTCTTCTTCTTTTTACGTAAAAAATAATACCTGTTCACAATGCGAAGCAAATAAAATCATCTTTTTATTGAGGTGGTTTTTTGTTTACACTGAGCTCGCCGAAGTGATAAAGTGAATCAATGGAACCGTTAGCTTCAAAAATTAGGCCAAAGACTTTGAAAGAATTCGTGGGTCAGGATCATTTAGTTGGCGAAGGAAAGCCTTTGAATGTTGCCATAAAGCAAAAGCATCTTTTTTCATTTGTTTTTTGGGGTCCGCCGGGAACTGGAAAAACAACTCTGGCAAAAATATATGCCAAAAGTTTGGATGCCAAGCTTTATGAATTATCTGCGGTTTCCGCCGGCAAAGCAGATATCAGGAAAATAATTGAGGAAGATACGAAAGACTATCCCAAGGTTTTATTCTTGGACGAAATTCATCGCTTCAATAAGGCCCAGCAGGATTTTCTACTTCCTTACGTGGAAAGGGGGGATATGACTTTAATCGGAGCCACTACGGAAAATCCAAGCTTTGAAATAATTGCTCCTTTGCTTTCCCGTTGCAGAATTTTTGTTTTGTACGAACTTTCAGATAAAGAGATGGAAACCATCATTGAGCGAACCAAATTCAAATTAGACAAGAAATCAATTGACTGGCTTATTAATATGGCAAACGGAGACGCAAGACAGGCCATTACCATGCTTGAAAACACGAACGAACTTTATAAGAATATCACTGTGGAGAATCTAAAGAATGCCTTGCAGTCAAAGTTCTTAAGATACGATAAAGTAGGAGAGGAGCATTATAATACTATCTCAGCTTTTATTAAAAGCATGAGAGCCAGTCAGCCTGATGCCGCCTTGTATTATCTGGCCAGAATGATTGATTCCGGAGAGAATCCGAAATTCATCGCTAGAAGAATGGTTATCTTTGCTTCGGAAGACATAGGATTGGCTCAACCAACGGCTTTGGTTGTAGCTAACGACGTATTCAGAGCAGTAGAAATTATCGGTTTGCCGGAGTGTGGCATTAACTTAGCTCACGGAGTTGTCTATCTTTGCCAATGCAAGAAAGACAGAAGCTCATATAGCGCATATATGGCTGCAACGGAAGACATAAAGAAGTATGGAAATTTGCCCATTCCTTTAAGATTGCGGAATGCGGAAACAAAGCTTATGGAGGATTTAAATTACGGAAAGGGATACGAGAAGTATTCTGAAGAAGATTACCTGCCTGATCAATTAAAGGGAAAGAAGTATTTAAGGCAATAGATTGTATGATAAAAAGAATCGCTTAAAAGGCGATTTTTTGGTAAAATAAAAATATATGAGATTAAATTTTATACCAAAATCTCGTTCAGGTAAATGGTCAGTAGGATTGAACATCTTTTTCTTGGTTGCAATTGTCACTTCTTGTGTGCTTGTTTTGATACTTAAAATACTTAATTTTAATGATCACTGGTGGGATGTAACAGTAGCCGTTTCATTTCCGGCAAGCATTATTGCTTTAATCACTGGAGTAATAGCGGTTAGAATAAATAAAGAGCGTTCAATTTTAGTTACTCTTTCCATCATCATAGGTTTATGTACTATACTTTTTATCTTGCTTCATAGTTTATTTATCAGTGATTAATTAATTTTATTATGAAAATAAATTTTATACCAAAATCTCGTTCAGGTAAATGGGCAATAGGATTTGGTATTGCTTTAGTCATGCTGACAGTGTTTTCACTCATTTTTGCTGCTGCTATAGGAGGCGACTCTACTGTCATAGCTGATAGTTCTTTACTTTCAATATTAGTTGCTGTACTCTCCGTCATGTTTACTCTTGCTGGCCCACTATCTTTTATTGTTGGAATTTATACTATCATCAAACACCAAGAGTGGTTGGTTTGCAAACCTTTGGTGGTGTTATATGTTCTTGCTCTTTTATTGTTTATGCTTGGAGAATTCCTGTTTCCGCATTAGCATTTTAGATTTGTAGCAAAGAAAATAAAAAGCCCCAGAATTTGCTTTGGGGCTTTAGGTCGTATCATCTTTTGATTCTTTTTTATCAGAATCATCATCTTCTTCTTTAGATTCTTCTGCCTGTTCCAGGCGGTTTTTAAGAAGATGTTCTTTGGCAAAATGTTCAGCACCGCCGTGTTCAACGTAATGTACAGCCGCTTCATTATCAGTTGGAGAATGACCAAGTTCTTGGCCGGCAAAGTATTCATTATCCGGTCCAAGTATTTCTTTTTTTTGTAATTCTTCATATTCTTTTAAAGGCAGTGGAGTTTTTTCTGAATTATTTTCTGTTTCTTTCTTTTTTTCCATATAGAATTCCTTTAAGTAGTGTTTGATATAAAAAAGAGCTTTTTTTAATATTATAAAAAATTTCAACTCTAGTCAATGACGTAGTTCCGCAATTCTTATAACCCCACGCAATTAACCTTATATATTCGTTAGAAAGTATAGTTATAATAATATGATGGCTGGGGAGCCATGACTTCTAGACCACTTGATGAGGGTGGTTTTTGATAAATAAAAAACGGAGACAATAATTAACTCCGTTTGTTTCACTTCTTTTGGAATGAAAATTTTTAGCCATAGCTACATACTAATCTCACACATAGCAAAAACCAAAAGATATAGCATAATGCCAAAATTGCCAATGCACCCAAAATTAGATCGAAAAATTTTTTCATTTTTTTACCCTTTATGTTGATGTTACAAAATTAGGGCCAACTGCCCCGTAGATTATGTTAAAATACAATTTTACTTTTCTATTTTAGAGCCTACCCTTATTTTTGTTTCTTGTCAATACTATAGGCGTTATTTAATTTAGAGTATTTCCGGTGGTAGGTAACTAGGCTAGAGCTAGCTCCTTAGCCACCACCCCAGTTCTAATATCCTGCCTCTGCATCTGTTTCAGTAGGTTTAATTTATCACGCAGCGTATCCATAAATTTTTTATCAGAAAGTATAGTTATAATAATATGATGGCTGGGGAGCCATTTCAAAGCGCCTAATTTTATTAGGTGTTTTTATATAATCAAATGGGGTGTTATAATTCAAGCTATTTTGATAAATGATTAAATACACACTTTGTCGTATAATTAGACTATAGTAAATTACGGAACTTAACATCTCAAAATTAATACAGAATTTTTAACTCAAGCCAATAAATCGTGTTTGTTGGACATATAAATATGGAAGAATATGACTAATGTTTAAATTAACTCGGCATAGCTCGGGGCCAATTTTGAGGCCAGATAGCAATTTACCTTGGGAGAGCGAAGGTGTTTTTAATCCAGGGGTGGTTAAATTTGCTAACGAGATTTATATGCTTTATCGGGCAGTCGGTGAGAGTGAGGCTTACGTCTCTCGTTTTGGTTTGGCTAAGAGTCATGACGGAATAAATTTTGAGCGTGTCGCTCATGAGCCGGTTTTTGGACCACGGGAAATTTTTGATCAATGGGCCACAGAAGATCCACGAATTACACAGATTGATAATGATTTCTACATCACTTATGTGGCTGTAGCGAATCGGATTATGAAAGATGGATTGTCAATTAAACGCTTCTTGCCACTGGAAACATCAACCGCCTTGCTCAAAACTCGCGATTTTTTGGTCTATGAAAATTTAGGGATTATTTCTTCGCCAAATTCTGATAATAAGGACATCGTGTTGTTTCCACGCCGGATCCATGGTCGCTATTATATGCTTCACCGGCCTAATCGTTGGTCGCAAGAGTGGTTTAATGGAGCATACGAAAAATATATAAATGAAGGTTTGCCTTGCGATGTAAAAGATCTGCCAGAAATTCCCGGCATCTGGATTGCGTCATCGACAGACCTAAAAAATTGGACAAATCATCACTTGTTAATGTCACCATCGCATTCGTCTGATGCCAAGATTGGTCCAGGTGTTCCGCCGATCGAAACCGAGGATGGTTGGTTGATTATCTATCATCATGTGAAAAAAGAAGAGGAAACAGGCCTGTTTACATATTCTGCGCGCGCGGCACTCTTGGACCTTAAAGATCCTACGCGTTTTATCGCCAAATTGCACTATGACATTTTATCACCAGAGATGCCCTATGAAATGGAAAACGAAAAGCGAATTATTTTTCCGACTGGCGGCTTCGTTTCCGGCGATACTCTCCATGTTTATTATGGTTCGTCTGATCGTTATGTTTGCTTGGCTACTGGCTCACTGCAGGAGCTTTTAGCTGAATTAAAACAATCTTCCCATAAACAATTAAATCAAACCTTATGAAACGGTCCCATGAAAAAATGTGGATAGTTTTTCTGGCTACTTATCCGCCGCGGGAATGTGGTATTGCCACTTTTACATCTGATTTGTTAAAGAGTTTTGATCAGTTGTTTGCACCCCACGAAGAGGCAAAGGTAATTGCGATGAACATTGATGTTTTGCAAACCTACAACTATTCACATAAAGTGATCGCACAAATCTCCGAAAATCAACCAGCTGATTATTTGGAAGCTGCTCGAAAACTTAATACCATGCCGCGCGTGAAGCTGGTTTCAATCCAACATGAGTTTGGTATCTTTGGTGAAGACTATGGGAAAAATATTTTGGTATTTTTGAAAGAGATAAAAAAACCAGTAACTATTACTTTCCATACAGTACTATCCACTCCACCCCAGGATCTCAAAGCGCTGGTGGTGAAAATCGCTGAACATGTTGATCGGCTCATCGTTATGACCAATACCTCCAAGGAATTGTTAGTGCGTGTTTATGGTTTGCCCGAGAGCAAGATCAGCATTATTGGACACGGTATTCACTCTTTGTCCTACACTGACGGCACAGCGGCTAGGACGTCGATACAACTTAGTGGAAAAAGAGTGCTATCGACTTTTGGTTTGCTGAATAAGGCTAAGGGTATAGAATATGCGATTGGTGCTTTACCCAAGATTGTGGCGGTCTACCCAAGCATTGTTTATTTGGTAATCGGCGTAACTCACCCGATTGTGCTTAAGAATATAGGGGAGGGGTATCGCAACCAATTGATCGAGCAGGCTTATCGGCTGGGGGTGCAGGATCACGTGTTATTTTACAATGAATATTTAAAAACTGATGAGCTGTTAAAGTTCTTGCAAGCGACCGAAATTTATTTATCACTTTCACAAAATCCCGAACAAGCAGTTTCTGGCACCTTAACGTATGCGCTTGGTGCTGGTCGGCCAGTTGTTTCTACCCCTTTTGCGCAAGCTCAAGAAGTTATTACACCAGAGCTGGGTGTATTGGTGAAATTTAACGATAGTGAAAGCGTCGCGCAGGAAGTGATTGCTTTACTGGGCGATCAAGAGCGCTTGATCAATATGAGTAAGGCCGCCTATTTTCGTACACGAGGAATAACTTGGCCAAATGTAGCACTGTCTTACATGCGGGAATTTACTGAGTTATCTCCAGAGTTGGCCAAGCAAGAAAAGAACTTACCGGCTGTTAAACTCAAACATTTGCACAAACTCACCAATGATTTTGGTATTTATCAATTTGCCATCCTAGATGAACCAGACCCGAAGTGGGGCTATACTTTGGATGATAATGCTAGAGCGCTGGTGGTGGTGTCCCTTTATCATCGTATTCATAGTGGTCTAAACAACGAGCGCTTAGCAGAAACTTATTTGCAGTTTTTGGAACGAGCGGCGAAAATCGGTGGTGGTTTTGAAAATTATTTTACTAATGAAAAAAAAGCTCACCACACTCGTAATTTAGATGAGAATACAGAAGATGCTGAAGCTCGGGCGTTGTGGGCCTTGGCGACCGTTTCAACTAGTAAATTATCAAAAAAGTTGAAAAAAAGAGCGATGACATTGTTGAATAATCAATACGAAACATTCGAAAAAGTGGCATCGCCGCGCGCGGTTGCTTTTCACATCAAAGCTTTGGTTCTGTGGCTAGCAGTGGCCAATAATGAAAAAATAAACAGATTGATAATCAAGCACGCTGATTTTTTACTTGATCGATTTAATGATAATACCACCGAAGATTGGCAATGGTTTGAACAATCTATAAATTATTCAAACGCTATTTTACCCGAAGCCCTACTCTTAGCTTACAAGGTTACTGGTAATTATCTTTACCTCAAAGCAGGGAAAACCACTCTTGATTTTTTGATCAACCAGTCGTTCTGCGGAAAAATTTGTGAGCCAGTTGGACAAAGTGGTTGGTTTAAACGGGGAGAGCAGAAAAAGATCTATGATCAACAACCCGAGGAAGTGTCAGCTTTAGTGTTGGCTCTTCGAACAATGTTTGATCTAAGTGGAGACATTGTCTATCAGAAGAGAATGGTGCAGACTTTTGATTGGTTTTTAGGTAATAATTTACTCAATCAGGTAGTTTATTCACAAATGACTGGTGGTTGTTATGATGGAGTAGGGGAAAAGCAAATTAATCTGAACCAAGGCGCCGAATCGACTATTTCGTATTTATTGGCTCGCTTAGCTGTGGATAATAAATACCAATAAGATAAGTTTAGAGAAAAGATAAAATACTTCAAAATTAATAGATTAACTATTAAAATCCTAATTCTAATTCTAATATCCCCGTCTACCGGTTTACATGTCGGAGGTATGCAGGCAGGCATGATAGAGAGCCATGACTTTAAGACCACCCGATGAGAATGGTTTTAAATTATTCATAAACCCATTGACAAGATTATCTAATCCTATCTTTTAACATTAGTTTCTGCTAAGTTTATAGTATGTTACAATCACAAAATAACAGTTTTCTCGGACTAGGTATTGCACCCAAGATTCTTGATATTTTAAACAAGAATCAGTATATTACTCCAACACCTATCCAACAGCAATCAATTCCCCATGCTCTGGAGGGCAAAGATCTTATAGGTATTGCTCAAACTGGCACTGGTAAAACTTTGGCCTTTGGTATTCCCATGCTTCAACGTTTGGCCCAACAAAAAGGTTTGGGTTTGATTATTGTTCCAACGCGCGAATTGGCTTTACAGGTTGACGAGGCAATTCAAAAAATTGGCCGACAATTAGGATTTAAGACAGCGGTTTTGATCGGCGGTGAACCAATATTCCGCCAAATTAAACGCATTCGGATGAACCCTCATATTTTAGTGGCAACTCCTGGTCGGTTGATTGATCATCTTGAACAACAGACGGTTAAACTGGATGCCGTAAAAATTCTTGTTTTAGATGAAGCTGATCGTATGTTGGATATGGGTTTTGCTCCCCAAATCAACAAAATTTTAGCTCGGGTTCCCAAGGAGAAACAAACCATGCTTTTTTCTGCCACCATACCTCAAACAATCATTACTATCGCTGGTAAACACATGAAGCTCCCGATCCGTGTCGAGGTTGCCCCGTCGGGTACCACTGCTAAAGATATTACGCACGAATTATTTTTTGTTGATAAACCAAATAAAATCAATTTACTCAGTAAAATTTTATCCGAATACCGCGGTAGCGTTTTGGTATTTACTAGGACAAAGCATGAAGCAAAAAAAATTGCCAGCAACATCCGTGAAATAGGACACAATGCTACAGAAATTCATTCCAACCGTTCACTTTCTCAGCGTCGCGAAGCATTGCAAGGATTTAGGGTTGGTAAGTATCGAGTTTTGGTAGCCACGGATATTGCTGCTCGCGGAATTGATGTGTCGGGTATTGAACTGGTTATTAATTATGATCTACCAAACAATCCCGAAGATTATGTACATCGTGTTGGAAGAACTGGTCGAGCTGGTTTAATTGGCCATGCTATTTCATTTGTAGCGCCACACCAGCGCAGAGATGTTCAAAGCATTGAGCGCTTGATTCGTAAAAATCTTCCCGTTTCAAAAATTTCCAACTTACCAATTGTGCACATGACACCCAAACCAAATTATTTTGAAAAGAGTTCTCATAATCAAAGACGGTCTAGGTTTACAAATAGAAATAGTCCTAAGCACAAGACTTCAACATATTTTTAAAATTAATGTTTTGTTTAGGAAGTGGATTCATAGTTTTAAAGATCTCTCTGCCAGGAGTAGTTTTTTAAGATTTTAGGAATACTCGCATATAAATGAATTATTTGGTAAGATATTATTACCTTGAATGATGAGGAGTGAAAAAGCGGCAGGTCTTTCGTGTAGAAAGCGCTTTGAAACTATGAATCATCATTAATTAAAACCGGTTTTTATCGGTTTTTTAGGTATATTTAACCTTCAATATTTTTAACCACCAGGAGAATTACTTTGAGACTTAATTAAAATTTTTATATGGACGCACAAACTAATTTAACTATTTTATTTGGTGTTATTATTTTAGGGTTTTTAGTAGTAGATCTTGGTTATCTTAATAGAAAAAGTCATAAGATTGAATTTAAACCGGCACTTTATCAATCTTTGTTTTGGATATCCATAGCATTAATTTTTGGTGTGTTGATTTTTGTATTTATCAGCAAAGAAACGGCGGCTGAATATATAAGTGCTTATGTTACAGAAAAGATGTTATCGGTAGATAATTTATTCGTAATCATGTTAATTTTTAGTTTTTTTAAGCTAGAAGAAAAATATCATCATCGGGTTTTGTTTTGGGGAATTATGGGTGCCATAGTTTTTCGGGGAATTTTTATTGGAGTAGGCGCCTATGTTATTCATCAATTTTATTGGGTACTGTATATTTTTGGGGCCATATTACTTTATACCGGAATTAAATTATTGCGTGATAAAAAAGAGGAGCATGTGGATTTTAATAATAATAGAATTATAAAAACTGCTCGTAAATATTTATCATTTACCGCCAATCACCACCAGGGCAAATTTTTCTGTCGCGAACATGGTAAATTTATGTTTACCTCTTTGTTTTTAATAATGTTGTTAATAGAAGGAACCGATATTGTTTTTGCGGTTGATTCCATACCAGCGGTATTTGCAATTTCACAAAATTTGTTTGTTGTCTTTACTTCTAATATTTTTGCTATTATGGGATTACGAGCTCTGTTTTTCTTGATTGAAAATATTTTACATCGTTTTCATCATTTACAAAAAGGGTTGGCCTTTATTTTACTGTTTATTGGATTGAAAATGCTTGTGGGTATTTTTGGATTACACATATCTTCCTTTATTTCGTTTGGAATTATAATGTTTGCGCTTTGTTCGTCTATTATTTTATCAATAAAGTTCCCCAAAAAAATTTAAAGAGTTTATTGGGACAATAATAAGTAAGTAGCATTAAATAAGTATGTTGATCATTTTGGTGCATTTTTGGCGTGGCAGTTGATATTATTTGGTTTTTATGATAGCTTTAATATCTGCAAAGATACTTTGTGGGGAGATCAGTCGAATTTCCAAATACATAGTAATTTGCGGGCTTATTAGTTATTATTAATAATCTATTATGAACGGTACAATCAAGCGTCTAACCGACAAGAGTTTTGGTTTCATTACTCCTGATGGTGAAGATAAAGACTTGTTTTTTCATTCATCTGCTCTAGTTGGTGTTACCTTTGAAGAGTTGCATGTTGGAGACAAGGTTACATTTGACACCGAGGAATCTGATAAAGGTCCTCGCGCTGCCAAAGTTAGCCGCGTTTAATCGCTGCTTAATAAAAACCACCCCGATATTAATCAAGGTGGTTTTTATTTATGGTTATGGTTGGACAGTTAGTTTGCGGTGTAATTACGACGAAATCAAAAAATTAATTTTTATTAGTTGCCAATTGTCCGCAAGCGCCTTTAATATCCTGCCCGAATCGATAGCGCATAGTGGTAGTAATGCCGTTTTTTTGTAAAATATTTTTAAAAGCATTAATTCTATTATGAGATGAGGGAGTAAATTTTCCCGTAGGATTATATTCAATTAAATTAACAACACATAATCTATTTTTCATTAATTTGGCTAGTTCATAAGCATGTTCGTCGAGGTCGTTTACTCCCTGGATCATTAAATACTCAAACATTACTTTTCTATTCTTGTTAGTAATATAATCATCAACAATTTTAAGTAGTTCTTTGATGGTATAAGTTTTTGCTATAGACATTAGTTGTTGGCGGATTTGATCATTAGGGGCGTGTAATGATATCGCTAAATTAATATCCAAATTTTCTTGAGCTAGTTTTTTTATGCCGTCGAGAATTCCGCATGTTGAAACAGAAATATGCCGTGCGCCGATGCCAAAACCTTCCTTACTTTGAATAATTTTAATTGCCGCCATTACATTATTATAATTTAACAGCGGTTCGCCCATACCCATAAATACCACACTACCCACACGCTCATTAGTTGGCTTTAAATATCTGGCAAAAAATAATACTTGGATAATGATTTCATCGGTTGACAATTCCCTAATCAGTCCCATTTGTCCGGTAGCACAAAATCTACAGCCCATTGGGCAGCCAATGTGACATGAAACACAAACCGTATTTCTACCACCTTGGTGTTTCATTAAAACCGTTTCAATGGTGTTTCCATCTGTCAGCGTGATCAGTGCCTTAATGGTATTTTTATCGTCGGAGGTTAAAATTTTAGCTTTAATATCCAGCGGATATTTTTTTTGTAATTCTTCTCTTAGTTTTTTAGGCAGTCCGGTGACTACATTCCAGTTATCAACCAGCTCACCAAAAATTGCTTGCTGTATTTGACTAGCTCGATATTTTGGTTCGTTTTTCAATATTTTTGTCAGCTTGGCAATTTCCATATTTATTTGGATAGATTAAGTTTAGCAATACTTGCTCCGGCCAAGTGTCCAGTGGCCCAAGAAGATTGTAAATTAAAACCACCAGTAAAACCATCAATATCTAAAATTTCTCCGGCAAAATAAAGTCCTGGACAAATTTTAGATTCCATAGTTGCTGGATTTATTTCTTTTAAATTAACTCCGCCGGCGGTTACGAATTCATTCCCGGCGCTACGCCCCACGATATTAAGGGGAATATTTTTTAACCAAGCGCTGGTTTTAGTCAGGTCTTGTTTGCTCATTTCCGCAGCATGTTTGGCGCTGTTTAATAATAATTCCTGGTTGGCAATTTGTGCCAATGATTTTGGTATTAACATGGATAAAACATTGAGCCAGTCTTTTTTTAGATTGTCAGTAATATTTTTTTTCAGCGAATCATATAAATTGCTAGTTGATTGGTCTGGAAATAAATCAACTAAAATTGTCAGAGGTTTTTTGGGGCTAAATTTTTCAAAAGCAACTAATGATGATAAGGCAAAAACCGCTGGCCCACTGATTCCATGGTGCGTAAAAAGGATCGGCCCAGTAACGTTGGTATTCGTTTTATTTTTAGCTGTTAGTTTGGTCTTATCAATAGACAATCCAGAAATATTTTTCGGCCAAGATTCATGTGTTGCCAAAGCACTTAAACTGGGTGCCAGTTTTGTTAGCGAGTGTCCAAGTGATACTGCAAAAGCATAACCGTCGCCGGTTGAGCCGGTTTGACGATAGGCTTGCCCACCTGTAGTTAGCACCAGTTTGTCAGTAATTAATGATTGGCTATCGCGGTCCAAAGTAAGTTCAAACCCCAAGGTATGTTTTTTTACAGCCAGAACTTTTGTATTTATCAAAGTTTGTATTGAAGAGTGTTTAAAAATTTTTTCAAAGACAAGCACCACATCATGTCCGTTGTTGGATTTAGGAAAAACCCGCTGGTCGCTTTCAATTTTTAGAGGTATACCATGCGCTTCAAACCATTTAAAAACATCTGTCGGTGAAAATTGTCGCATAGCTGAGGATAAAAATTTACCGCCTCGAGGATATTTAGACAATACGATTTTAATGCCTGGCAGGCCGGTAGTTAAGTTACAGCGTCCACCGCCAGAGATGATTATTTTTTTCCCCAAGGCATCATTTTTTTCTAGAATAAAAATTTTTACTTGTTGATTAATTTCATGTAGGGCAGCGGATGCCATTAATCCAGCTGCGCCACCACCAATGATAGCAACTTTCATATGACTAACTTGTATCATAGTTTGGTTTATTTTTCTAGTTGGATAATTAAAAAACCCGAAATTTGTCTACGGGCTTAGATTGTTATTTTTTCTTTTTACCATAAAATGTCCGACCGGACATTTTATGGTAAAGTGTTATTACTGCAATTTGGTGAATTTAGGTGCTTGCTGAAGTAAATAATCTATGATGTTGGGTTATAAGATTAAGGGATAAGTTAAAGGTTTTAAATAATATACTTGACAATTAAACTGAATCTGCTAAAGTGGTGGCAGATTGTTCTTTATCAGCGGGTGAAACGTACCCTCCGATTGATTTATGCTACTCCCCATAAATCATCCTGCGTTTTGCCTGCGTTATAAAAGCCGAGTTATAGTTACTAGTCCGAAATGTGTTATAATTCACATTTCATTATCCCAGGATAGTTGACTATACTCGGCTTATTTTTTTAAATAGAATTTTTTTTAAGTTAATTAGGATCATCGTGTTTGTCATTGCGAGGAATCCGCCTTGGGCGGATGACGAAGTCATCCCTTCGGGAGATTCCACATAGCGGGACAATCTCGGTCAATATTAACTTTAGATTGCCGTGTCACTTCACTAACGTTTCGCTCCTCGCAAAGACAAACACAAAAGTTATATTAATAATAGCGCCAGCGTGTTTGTGTCAGATAAACCAAAACTGAACCATTTAATTGTTCAATTAGCGTGTTCAGTATTTTTTCTTGCCAAGAGAAGTTGTTTTGTGGCATAGTATAAAATTTTTTACTAAAAAATGTTTTAACTAGGGACATTTTGTGGATAACTAGTTGATAAAGTTCAGTATTTTTAAATATTGACTGTGCTATAATAAGCACTAGGTTATCTGGAATTTTTTTATAGACAATAACTTAGGAGGCGAAAATGGAGGAAAAATTGAATTAGAGCAGAAAACGTGAGCTCGGCTTTAAAGTATTTTATATAAAATCCCTTGCTTTTGACAAGTTAAAGGATTTTTTATTTATAACTATTAACTAAGCTTGAACCCATTAATTTCCTTTTTTTATTGCCTGAATGCTTGTGTATAACTTTTTCTTGACAAGCTAGGGGCATAGGAGCTAAGGTAATACACTACAACTTGAATATCTAGACAGTTTAATTTTATCATTGTCTAATAAGTCATAAATATTGATGCATAATTTGGTAGTAAAAGTTAACCAAAACTGGTGCTTCACCAAAGCGACTATTTTATAGCCACTGTTTTTAATACAGTGGTTTTTTGTATTTTAATAAACATCATAGGATTTTGACGCTTGGCGTCATTGCGAGCGCTTATTCCAGCGTCATCGCGAGCGATCCGCCTTGGGCGGAGAGCGTGGCGATCTAGATTGCTTCACTTCGTTCGCAATGACACTCCTTATTGTCACTGCGAGGGAATGCAACGACCGAAGCAGTCTAGATCGCTTCGCTTGCGCTCGAAATGACGTTCCTTTTGTCACTGCGAGTGAGCGTAGCGAGCGCGGCAGTCTAGAGATCGCTTCGCTTGCGCTCGCGATGACGCAGGAGAAGCGCAAACGCTAAAATCCTAATATTAGAAAGTTTTAACATTAACAATTTAAACCACATCTAAACTTTGCGGTTGAACTGGGGATCCCAAAATATTTGGGGTTCTAAGTTTGGCCATAAAGGAGGTCAACGCTAGCAGCACATAGCTAATAGCCAATGGCTAATAGTAAAACTATTGGCTAGGTATTATTAAGCTAAGCTGTCAGCCCTGACCCCTTGATGTGGTCATGTAAAGGTCGAGAAACGCTTTAACGTTGCGTTAAACGTTAAAAAGAATAAAAAAACCACATCTAATAAATTAATATTTAATAATTAACTTAATATACTTATGAAAAAAATTATTTTAGGTTTATCAGTGATTGCCGCAGTAGCGGCCGTGGTCGTTTATGGCACCGGCGCTTTCTTCAGCGACACTGAAACTTCCACCGGTAACACCTTTACCGCTGGAGCAATTGACCTGAAAGTGGACAATACTTGTTATTACAACGAGATTGCTGATGGTACCCCAAGTTGTCCAATGATTCGAGATGAAAAAGGGGACATTATTACTACTTGGAAAGCCACTGATCTTGGTCCTATGCACAAATTTTTCTGGTTTAAAGATGTTAAGCCAGGTGATTTTGGCGAGGACACTATTTCACTTCACGTAATTGATAACGACGCGTGGGGAAGGTTAGTGATTAACAAAGTTGGCGATTATGACAATGACTGCACCGAGCCGGAAGATAATGATTCAACTGATGAAACTTGCGGTTCAGATATAAATGGCGAAGGCGAGCTTCGCAGTAACACCAATTTCATGGTCTGGCTTGATCAGGGTATGATTCCTGGTTTCCAGAATAACGATCCTGAGAACCCCGGGATTTACGACGAATTTGAGGGTGACAACATTCAGCAAGAGGAATACGAACCAACCCTTATTACTCCTGGCACGATTGACTTTCCAGATGGTGAAGTATGGTATCTGGCCCAAGGATTACAGGGGGCTTACTACCAGTACTGTTACGACGAGGATGTTTCTTCAGATGGTCACAACGATTACGACCTGTGCCACGGCTTAGCAGAAGATGGCCGTATGGTCGGTTCTGTGACTTACTACTTTGGCGTGGGTTGGCAAGTGCCTTATGAAGTTGGTAACGAAGTTCAGACCGACAGCTTTGGCGCTGACATGACTGTTGAGGTTCAACAGTACCGCAATAACCCTAACCCTTGGGAATAATTAACTCCACTTTCCTTCAAACCTAGCCCTGGCTTTTAAAGCTTTTGGGCTAGGGTAAAGAGGGAAGATACTACTATGAAACGAATTATTTTCAGTTTAGTGGTTATTGGAGCAGTTTCGGCTGTGGTGATAGCGGCTACTGGTGCCTTCTTAGGTGATACTGAAATAGCTGCTGGCAACTCGTTCGTGGCTGGGGCGATTGACTTGAAAGTAGATAACGAGAGTTACTACAACGGAGAATTTTCCGATAGTAATAGTTTCGGACCTTCAGATTTGGATAGAGGATTGCTGTTAATCAACTTTACCGACTTAAAGCCGGATGATGAAGGAGAGGACACTATTTCACTCCACGTCAACAACAATGACGCTTGGCTGTGTATGGATATGTCGCTTAATGTTGATGATGATATTTCATCTACCGAGCCAGAACTCAAAGTTGATGCCTTAGAAGACCCTAATGACACTTGGGATGGTGAAATCGGCAATTTGGTGAAAATGGTTTGGTGGGTTGATGACGGCGACAATGTGCTGGAGCAGAGCGAAACCTTGTTGAGCACCGGCGCACAAAGTATCCGTGACTTTTTTGGCACGGACAACGCTTTCTCAGCTGATTTGGCTGATTCAACTACAAATGTCTGGACTGGTATACCCGGCCCAGCTATTGGCGGTGAGGATTACTACATTGCTAAGGGCTGGTGCTATGGCGATATGACCTTGAATCCGGTGCCACAGGATGGCTACGGGGATCAGATGAATCCGATTGGTGTACAAGGTTCAGGCTTCACTTGTGATGGTAAACAGCTTGGTAATGAAAGCCAAACCGATGGCGTTACTATGAATATTGCTTTCAGCGCCGTGCAAGCCCGACATAATGAGGGTTACACGTGTGATCCGGAACAGCGTTTGGCGACTATCACGGTTACCAAGCAAATATCCAACGATGATGGCGGTAACAACGACGTGGGCGATTTCCAGCTCTACATTGATGATGGCACCACGCTTACGCCGGTAACTTCTGGTGTACCAAACGTGGTTCCAGTAGGTACCTATACCGTAACTGAGTCAGGTATCTCTGGTTATGTTGCGTCATTCCCTCCTACCCAGGATTGTGATTCTGGCGGACAGGTTACGCTGACTACGGGTGACAACAAAGCTTGTACCCTGTTGAACAACGACCTGCCGGGTAATATCACGCTCTTCAAGAACGTGATTAACAATAACGGCGGCACGGCTGGTCCAACCCAGTTCGGCTTGCGCATTGATGGTGGAATAGTGCAGCACAACACCTCGGTGGCGGTGACATCAAACTCATCACACGTCATCAATGAAGACGGACGCGCGGGTTACAGCTGGGTATCAATTACAGGAAACCCAGAGTGTCCCGCCGTACTTGGCGGCACCGCGACTCTTGATGAGGGTGAGGCAATCACCTGTACCATCACGAACGACGACATCGGTCCTACGTAATTCTCGGGTATTCAATAACCGCAAAATAGGCTTAAAGCCTGCTTCTCTTCACAAATTCTAAAAAAATTTGCGAGGAGAGCCGAGATTTTAAGTTATAAAACAATAATATTAATTAATCATTAAACGAAAAACTAATTATGAAAAAAATTCTGATAAGTATAGGAGTGATTGCTGTAGTAGCAACCATAGTTGCCTATGGCACCGGCGCTTTCTTCAGCGACACCGAAACTTCTACCGGTAACACCTTTACCGCCGGAAGCATTGATCTAACGATAGACAGCAGTTGTTCTTATAACGGTCTGCCATCAACTGAGTGCGGTAATTGGCAACTGAAAGATTTAAATCCAACCGCTGACAGATTCTTTAATTTTAGCGATATAAAACCGGGGGATACTGGAGTAAATATTATTAGTTTGCATGTAAATAATAATGATGCCTGGATGTGTTTGAATATTACGAACAAACAAGACAATGATAATGGATTAACTGAACCGGAAGATATTGTGGATGATACGCCGGGCATAGGCGAGGGCGAACTTTCGGAATTCTTGAGCACATTTGTCTGGTGGGATGCAGACCAAAACGGCGCGTTTGATACAGGCGAGGCGCAGATAGATAATGGAGATTTGAAAACCGTAGATATGTTACCACTAGCTGATTCCCAACACATGCCTGCAATTACGGGCGGGCAAACCAAATATCTTGGTTTTGCGTGGTGTGCGGGGAGATGGGTAAATACGCCCACACCGGGCCAGCCATTTGTTTGCGACGGATTAGAAATGGGAGACATCGTACAGACGGATTCTTTCATGGCTGATTTAGCTTTTGTTGTTGAGCAGGCGAGGAATAATGCAGACTTTATCTGCCAAGTGCCAGAAACTCCTCCTATAACTAGTGAGGAAATATGTGGTGATGAGATAGATAATGATGATGATGGGCAGGTTGATGAAAATTGCGAGCTTTTCTTTTCCGAGTATGTGGAGGGTAGCAGTAACAACAAGGCTTTGGAAATTTATAACCCAACCAGCTCCGCTGTTGATCTAACTGGTTACAAGATTGAACAATATTTTAATGGTTCGTCCACCGCATCAAATATAGTAACTCTTCCGTCGGTCAGTCTAGCTGCTGGTGATGTTTATGTGGTTTGTAATAGTAATTTTGTTGATCCACCAAAAAGTATTGTTTGCGATAATACAACAGGAAGTATTCAGTTCAATGGCGATGACGCTGTGGTTTTAAAGAATGGAACAACAATTGTTGATGTTATTGGGCAAATTGGTTTTGATCCGGGTTCACAATGGGGATTTGATCCTATTAGTACTGAAAATAATACCATAGTAAGAAAGTGTAGTATTAACAAAGGCGATAACAATGGTACAGATACTTTTGATCCTAGTTTTGAGTGGCTTGGATATGTTATAGACACTTTTGGCAATTTAGGTTCGCATATTTGCCCTTAATTTAAAGTACTTAATCAATTTATTTAAATGTCAGTGAAGAAATTACTATTAGCAATATCAATAATTGGTGTGATGGCAATAATAGCCATTAGTAGCACCAGTGCTTTTTTAAGTGACACGGAATCTTCCACTGACAACGACTTTACTGCTGGTGCGATTGATTTGAAAGTAGATAACCAGTCGCATTACAATGGCATGGTTTGCCAAGATGGCGTATGGACAGAATCCTGTAATATCAAGGGAGAAAATTTAATTCAAAATAGCGGGTTTGAAAAGCCAGCAGTGGCAACGCCGCAGAATTGGGATATTTATCCATCAGGTAATAGTGATTTAGCTTGGAGCGTGGAGTGGATAGGCAGTGAGACTACTTACAATTCTACTACCAGGCCGCAACCCGCCTTGCTTGAATTACAGGCTGGAGTTAATGGCTGGCTACCGGTTAAAGGTGAACAATATGCAGAACTGGATTCAGATTGGGACGGGCCGCAGGGGGCATTAAACGGCGAGCCGGCACTGGTTAAGATTTATCAGGATATTGTTACCTCCCCGGGTTATAAATATCGTTTGAGTTTTAAATTTTCCCCGCGCCCAGGGTTAGGAGCGGCTGATAATAATTTGCAAGTTAAATGGGATGGCAGCCAAATTGCTGATTTGGCTTTGGATGGCGCAACGAACAGTAATACAGACTGGCATTATTATGAATATGATGTGCCAGCTACTTTTACCACCACTCGCGTGGAGTTTATAGGCGGCGGAACTGATAATAGCTTGGGTGTATTTGTAGATGAGGTAAAACTTTATGCTTTGGATTGCCGCAGTAATAAGATGGTTGACCAAAGCTGTGACGGCACTTGGGAATTAACTGACTTGGGCCCGACTTATAAATTCTTTAATTTAACTGATGTTAAACCGGCTGATCACGGAGAAAGCACTATTAGTCTGCATGTAGATACTAACGAGGCCTATGCCTGTTTGATTACCAGTAATTTAAGAAATGATGATTTAGGTTTAACTGGGCCAGAAACAGTGGTAGATAGTACTGATGGCCCGGATAATGGTGAATTAGCCCAGCATGTGTATTTCTTAGCCTGGTATGATGATGGAAATAATATTTGGGAAGAGGGCGAGGATTTGATTACCCCGGAGCCCACTTTGGCCGGAGAGTTTTTAGATAATGTTGCTTATCCTTTGTATACTCCGGCTAATGGCCAAACTTTGCCTGCTGATCAAACAACTTATATTGGCATTGCTTGGTGCGCTGGCACAATGGTGATGAATCCTGATACCCAAGCTATTGATTGTACTGGCGAGGGCATGGGTAATGAATCGCAAACAGACAAGTTGGCTGCTGATATTTCTTTTTATGTGGAGCAGGCAAGGCATAACGAAAGTTTTGTTTGTAATCCGCCCGAAAAGAGGCCAAAGCTGATTGTAATTAAGCACGTGATTAATGATGACGGTGGCATAAAGGAAGCTAAAGATTTTATTATGCAGGTGACTGGCACAAATGTTTCACAGAGTTCCTTCCTCGGTTCAGAATCGGGCGTAACAGTATTGCTTGACCCGGGCGAATATTCAGTTGATGAAATAGGGTTCACCGAGTATGCCAAAACTTTAGGTGATGACTGCATTGGAACAATTGCCGTTGGCGAAACCAAAACCTGTACTATTACTAATGATGACGAGGCACAATGTTTGGATTTTGAAACTAAGTCAAAAGGTTATTGGATAAATCATCCTAGTCAATGGATTCTGCCCCAGACTTTAGGTAGTGAAATGATTAGTACGACATTTCAAGCTCAAGAAGTATTTGTTCGTTATTCTGATACTATGCGTAATAAAGTAAGAGGGCAATTATTAGCGCTAAAATTTAACATTGCCTATTATGGTGCTGGCGAAGCGTTAGCGCCTGGGGAAACTATCACTTTAGCTGCTTTAGCTAGCCAAGCAGATGCTTTATTACAAGCCACGCCTCCGCCAGCTGATTCCATATTAGAAGCTATGAAGAATAGATTAGAAAATGCCAACAATAATCAGCAGGTTAGCACTTGTGAAAAAAAGTGTGCTTTGAAAATTTCTAAAACTGTAGACCGTCAAACTGCTAATTCCGGCGATACTTTAACTTATACAATTAATTTTAAAAATATTGGAAAAGCAGATTGTACTGGTGGTGGCGTTAAGCTGCGTGACGTGGTAGATTCTCGTTTAACCTTTGTTAATGCCCAAAATAGCAGTAATGTAAGTCCTGGTTACAACGGTTCATTATTATTTACTCCTGATACTAGTACATTATTATGGAATGCTAATGTGCTTAATCCCGACGAATCTGGCTGGGTGACTTGGAAGGCCATAGTTAATTCACCAATTGGTTGTCAAAATTATAACATTGCCAATACCGCCAACATATCTTCGCTTGAGTATAATTGGGCGTGGGTAGATAGTAATACGGTTTACACTAATATTTCTTTAAGGTGTCAATAATTTATGGATAAAGTTTATAAAATTCTTTCCTACATATTTTTTACCGCCGTGGTGGTGATAGTGTTGATATTAATTTCCTCGGCCCTGCCAATCCCGGGCGGATTTAAAACCTTGGTGGTGCAATCTGGTTCGATGGAGCCAGCTATAAAGACTGGCAGCGTGGTGTTGGTTAAACCAGCTTCCAGTTACCAGGTTGGCGACGTGATAACCTTTGGTCCAGTTTCCAAGACTAAATTACCGACCACTCACCGTATAGTTGAAATTAGGCAGGAAAATAATCGCAATGTGTATCTTACTAAAGGCGATGCTAATAGCAGTACTGATATCAGGGAAGTTAGGATCAGGGATATTATGGGCAAAGTTTTATTTAGCGTGCCATATGTTGGCTATGCCGTGGCAGCAGCTAAAACTAAAGTTGGCTTTGTTATTATCATTTGTATTCCAGCTTTGTTTATAGTCTGGGATCAGCTAAAAAAGATTTGGCAAGAATATAAAAAATTACGCAAAAAAGACATTACTACCGAACCAGATAATCAAGCTACTTAAATATTTTATGACGTTTTATTTTAACTATTTAACAATCAGGAAAATTAAACGCTATCGGCGTCGGGTTTTTAGATTGTTTAATCGATTGAGTAAAATGTTGTTAATGGGTAGGAAAACTCTGTTCAGAAAATTTAAGGCTGCTACTTTGATGTTAGTTATTTTTAGACGAGTGGTGGCAATAACAGCTGTGATAGCATTGGTAGTTAATTTACTTGGTATTATACCCAGCACTTTAGCTAATTTTTATGATCAAGAACCGACTCAAGATAATTCTTTGATTACCGCTTCGTTGGATATTGAATCGTCAGTAGGCGAGTGGTCTCCTGTAGGCAGTAATGTTTCGCTAACTCCCGGTTATCCGACAACTAACAATATTCAGATACAGAATATTGGCAGCCTTGGTTTTAATTATAGTATTGAAACGTCGGTTACTAGCGGAGATTTATGTGCCAACTTAAATTTATTAGCTTTATTAGATAATGTTCAAGCTTATGCTGGCCCAGTGGTTGACTTTAACGAAGGCCCATTTTTATTTATTCAACCAGAAGACTGGAATTTAACTTTTAGTCTTAATTCCAGCGATCAGATTTGGGAAAATAAATCATGCCAGATAAAAATAGCAGTCAAGGCTTGGCAAGAAGAAGCCCCAGGTTATAGCACTGATTATTTTAGCGACCTAGCGGAAATTGATTTGGATGTGGCGAGTGGCGCTTGGCAGGTTGTGCCACCTACAGAAGTTACCTCTAGTGATGTAGTGATTAATGAAATTATGTGGATGGGCAGTCGTCGGGATACAGGATCGGGAATTAGTGAGGATGAGTGGGTAGAGCTTCGTAATATGACAGCTGCTAGTATTGATATTTCAGGTTGGGTAATTGACAATACTGCATCAAGTGGCGGTTCGCTCACTATTCCAGCTGGCAGTGTAATACCAGCTAATAGTTATTTTGTGATTGCAAATTTTAATAAAAGCAATTCAGCTATTGATGTAAATGTTGATTGGGTGACAACGAGCATTAGTTTAAATAATAATTATGATGATAATGGAGTTATTAGACTTAAATCTGGAGCGGTTGTTATTGATGCTACGTCGCCAGCTATTAGTGATAATTGGTCAGCTGGTAAAAATGAGTCTAATCAAAAATGGTCAATGGAACGCAATTTAATACCAGGAGATGGTACGCTTAACGCCAGTTGGCATACTTGTGATATAAATTTCATGAACGATACCGAGAAGGCATTAATGAGGAGTTATTGGGATAGCAATGCTCAAACGAAAAATTGCGGTACGCCAGGCCATGCTAATTTGTCTAAAAATGATCCTACAGCAGATGATTATGATCCCAGATTGGTAATTAGCCAGTTGCCAAAAGTTTTGGCAGAAGGGCTAGATGGAGATATTGAGACTTTACCCAAGTTTCCGTTCGGTGAATATACCGACGAAACAGAATTGAATAACATAAGTGAAATTGTAACAGAGGAAAATAATGAAGTAGCGGATGACAATGAATCAGTGACAGTTGATGAAAATATTGTAGAGCCGGTTACAGAACCGGTGGTAGAACAACCTAACGAGCCAGTGGCGGCAGATGAATCAGGATCAGAAATTAATAATGATGCGACTATTCCTAATGCTCCAGAAGTTCCGGAATTAATAGTGCCGGAGAATAATGAACCAACACCTGTTGACACGCAACCGGAAATTGATCAAAATACAGAGCAACCAGCTGGAATTGTGGAGCCAGCTTTAACCCCTCAAGTTAGTGAATAATTAATTTTATGTTTAGCTTACAGAAAAAATTAATAGCAATAGTATCGGTAGTCGTAATTTTGATAACTGCGGCGCCGACTATGGTTTTGGCTCAAGATCCCAGTCCAGATATTCTAATTACCTTTGAAAATTTGCCGCTGTTTAGTGAAGCTAATTTTTTACCAGGCGACACAGTAACTCGCTGGGTCAAAGTTAAAAATAATTGGCCAGATTCGCAACCTATGGCGGTAATAGTGGAAGAAAATTATAGTGACCCAGATGGGTTGGCGACACAGTTGGATTTGGTAATTATGGAAGGAGCTACAACTTTATATACTGGAACGTTGGCTGGTTTACATGGAGACGGTTTAGTTAATTTATCTAATTTACCGAGTGATGCAGAAACTCAATATGATTTTTCAGTAACATTTAATGAATTATCCAGCGATAATTATCAAGGTGCAGTAGTTAGTTTTGATTTAGAACTTGGTTTATTTTCTGATAATGAGGTTTGTACAGAAAGTTGTGATGGAGGCATAGTGGTAATTACTAGTACTGGTGGCGGTGGTGGCCCGGCGGGACTTTATATTCATACTGAACAAGTGGGCGACACTAGTACCACTTCAGCTACGATAACTTGGTTTACTAACCTTTCAGCTACCAGCCGAGTTGTTTATGATATAGTTTCCCATCCTATAGTTGGGGTACTGCCTAATTTAGGTTACAGTTTTTCTACTGCCGAGGACCCAACCCTTACTACTTATCACACTATGGTCATCAGCGGTTTAACATCCAATACCACGTATTATTTTAGGCCGGTTTCAGCTAACGTTTCTAATACGGTTAGTGGAATAGAACTAGCGATAAGAACAGGAGAAGTAGCTGGCGCTTATACTGAAAGTGCGGGCGGGGCTACGCCCGGTGGTGTGGCTTTTGTTTCGCCAACTGGAGCAGTAGCTGGCGCGCAAACCGGCGCTTTGGCTCAAGGTGAACCTGAATTAGTTTCAGAGCCAGCTCTTGTTACAGAAGATGATGTGCCGCTGATTACTCCAGGGGATTGCACTAATTATATTTTATTGTTATTGATACTTAATTTAATAGCCATGGGGTTGTTATGGAATAAGTTTAAGGATAGTGAAGTACAGTGGCATAAATATTTATGGTTAGAGAGTTTGTTATTGATTTTGTTACCTATCTTAATTTGGTATCCTATTTGTCAGTTATGGATTTGGTTGTTAATATTGTTGGTAATAGAATTATTGGTTTTATTCTTACTAAAGAATAATTCTGCTGGTCATATCGAGCCACCAGTTAATTTTTAATTTTGATTTTTGTTTAGGAAGACGAGCTAATTAAAGCTCGTTTTTGTTATCCGCCTTCGCCCCGTCTTGTGTCACTGCGAGCCGAGCTTAAGGCAAGGCGTGGCAGTCTAATGACATTCCTTTAAAACACCAATTTGTGTTATTTTAATAGTGTTATGTTTTCTTGGTGGCAAGCGATTATTTTAGGTATAGTTGAAGGGATCACAGAATTTTTACCCATTTCTTCTACTGGGCATTTAATATTAAGCTCTAGGCTGTTAAATTTGCCGCCTAGCGAGTTTTTAACGAGTTTTGAGATAACCATACAATTGGGGGCGATTTTAGCTATAGTGGCGCTTTATTGGCGCTCACTATTAATGAACTGGGAAATTATCAAAAGGTTAATAGTAGCATTTATTCCCACGGCACTAATTGGTTTATTGCTTTATAAATTGATAAAAAATGTTTTACTAGGCAGCACTACGGTGGTGCTGTGGTCGTTGCTGCTGGGTGGAATAATTTTAATAATATTTGAATTGTTGCACAAAGAAAAACCACAAGCAGTAAATGAAGTGGGTAGAATATCGTATAGGCAGTCGTTTATTATTGGGTTGTTTCAGTCACTGGCTGTTATTCCTGGAGTGTCGCGGGCAGCGGCAACTATTATTGGCGGTTTGCTTTTGGGTTTGCGGCGTAAAACCATAGTAGAATTTTCTTTTTTATTAGCTGTACCAACTATGCTGGCAGCTACAGGTTGGGATTTAATACAAAGCGCCAGTTCTTTTTCCGCTGATCAATTTGGCTGGCTAGCAGTGGGGTTGGTGGTTTCTTTTGTTACCGCCTTGGTTAGTGTTAAGTGGCTGCTAAATTATATTCAGAAAAATACCTTTGTTGCTTTTGGGGTATATCGTATAGCACTGGCAGTATTTTTTTGGTGGTTGGTGATTAAGTAAAATTACCCATTATCGCAAATAGGGGTAATCAGCTAAAATATCATTTACCATAAAATGTCCGGCCGGACATTTTATGGTAAAGTGGTTTTTCATTTTCCTCCGTCTTGAGTCACTGTAACCCCGTTTGATGGGGGAAGTAATCTAGCGAAGTGAATATGACAGTCTCTAAAATCGCCACGCTTTCCACCTAAGGTGGATCGCTCGCGATGACGTATTTCTTGTCACTGCCTGCCCGCCGACAAACAGGCATACAATGATATTTAGATAGCTATTAACCACAAAGCGGTTAAGGTAAATATTTGCACCAGCATGCCCTCTACCCAATTTATTTTATAACCTGGTAAATTATGAAGTTTAGCATGAAAGCTAGAATATTTTTTTAACCAGGCGACTCCAGTTAAAGCATAAATAGCTTGTAATAAATCTGGCAGTAGGGAACCCAGTAAGCTAAAAATTATAGTGTAAAGCGAAATAGACGGCGTGGTAGTAAAATAAATTAAAATAAAAAAAAGTAAAATTACGCCATCAATTATGGCGGCGCTCATTAATCGTTTAATAGTGCGGGGTAGGGCAAACCCATCGGTTAAGTGTTCATCACCATGAGGAATTAAATCCAGTACAAAATGCGATACCAGACTCACAAAAAAAGCCAATAACGGATTAGGTACAGCTTTAGCAACCACCAAAGCAGCGGCTCCGTGAACGGTTAAATACATAAATCAGTAGTTAAATAAATTAGTGGTTTAATTGTATCATAAAATAATTAAACAACCCCGTCTTTCGTAAAGAGCGGGGTTGCTAGGTGACAACAGAATTTACATAGGCATACCGATGGCCGGCTTTTCACTTTTGGGTTCACAGCATTTACATAATCCTTTGTGGCTAAACAATTCATAGATAGCAGCTAAGCCAACTAGGATGTAAATAATTTTTGAGATAATAGCGTCCATACCGCCAAACAAGGAACCAACATCCCAACTAAATAAACCAACTAATAACCAGTTTAAACCACCAATAACTAATAATATCCAGGTGATTAAATGTATATTTTTCATATCTTCACCCCCTTAAATTTAGTAAAAAACTAAGGTCATTATAGCATTATTTAATTTTAGATACTATTTATTACTTGATTTTTTTTGCGCTTTTATCTACAATGTAAAAGCTATATCTATGACACGGGGTAGAGTCCGTAAACCTCGCTTACAGTTTCGGCACGGACTTAAAACTAGTTTTCACCTGTTTAGCACGCGGTCAGTCGCGTGGTGAACTAAAGTGAACTTTACGCGACGCGGGGTAGAGAAGTGGCATCTCGCCAGGCCCATAACCTGGAGATCGTGGGTTCAAATCCCACCCCCGCAACCAAGCACCACTCGCTCTTTCCAAGAGCTCGGATGCTTGGCAAGCCAAGATATCATCGGTCTGCCATAAATCTCGGATGCTTGGCAAGCCAAGATACTATCGGCCTGCCATAAATCTAAGAAAAGGGACAGTGGTGCTTGCAGTGAACCTAGTTATGGTTCACTGCTAACATATGAAACAAAAATTTCATTATGTCTATATACTCAAGAGCCTGAAGGATGGCCTGTTTTATATCGGCTTTTCTACTGATTTAAAAAGAAGATTACAAGAACATAATTCTGGAAAAAATATTTCTACCTCACGGAGATTACCACTGCAACTCATTTACTATGAAGCGTTTCTCTCTCGTACCGATGCTTCACAGCGAGAACGCTATTTTAAAACAAGTAAGGGAAAAACCACATTACGACTAATGTTAAAGGAATTTTTAAGTAACACCGCGGCAGGGTAGCTCAGTTGGTTAGAGCGAGGGACTCATAAGCCCTAGGTCGTGGGTTCGATTCCCACCCCTGCTACCATATTTCTATTACCTCCCCAGCGCCTGGAACGTTCTACGTTCTTGCTGGGTGGTTTTTGGATAAAAAAAGAGCCAACCGAGTATTTTGCTCCTTTTTCTCGGTTGGCTTATCGCCATCATTAGTTTATTTCCGGCACACGCTGTTGTAACTCTGCATTACGATATTGATGACATTCATAAGGTATTACTCCTTATATTATGATTATTTATAAAGAACAACTATAGTGAACTGCCCTTTTATTATACAATTGGCTTAAAAAAAATAAAAGTGGATAAAGATGGTTTTTGATATTGACTTTTTTATCCTTTAGATGTAAGGTGCTATTACAAAATAGTATATTTATAAAGTTATAATTAATATAATTCACAACCCAAGGAGTAAAATAGTATGGATATTCCAAAGGATAAACACTATCCAGCTGATTCTGTACAGTGCAATGACTGTGGCGGAAACGGATGCACAACATGTGGCAACAAAGGGTGGCTAACACCCAGTAATCATCTTAAAGGAAGAAGGTGTGAGTACTCAGGTTGCGATAAGCCGATTCCCCCAGCACATGTGGCTGTTTACTGCACCAATGAATGTGCTATCGCTGATGTGTAACAAAAATATCCTGCCCTAACGTAATCCAAACTGTTAAGGGCAGGTTCTTTATTTTCACCCCCTCCTCAGTGCCTGGAACGTTCTACGTTCTTGCTGGGTGGTTTTTGGTATTTGATGTATAATTAAGTTAGATAATTATTAAAGTATAAATATATGAAATTAAGACAATATCTATTTACCTCATCATTTATTGCAACTATAGCAGTAGTGTTTATATTACTTGTAGCAGCGGGTTATGCTGTTGTTTTACAAAAGCAAGTGGACTTAAAAAAACAAAATCAAAATTATCAAACTTATATTCAAACAAGTGTAAATAAATCCGTGGATTTACCAAATACTACCCTCCTAACCTATTGGGTAGACATTAGTGAATCTGGTCGTTGTTTAGGTGTTCAAGAATCATATAGTAATGAGCATGGAGAAAATTTTGTACATTATCCATTAATTCGTTGTGAGAGTACTGGTGGATATGATTTAATTATTGTTGACCAAAATAAAACATACGCACTTATACGTGGGTTAGGTCAAATAAGAGAAGGACCCTCGACTGGTTACATATATCATATAATAGACCTAGCTTCACATAAACTTATTCATACAGGTTATGATGATGCTAAATTTTTAGGGGACATTAGTTATATTGATGATGATATTTTATTTTTAGGAACAGTGGCTTCAAGCTCAGCTCAGCTATTTTCTATTAAAGACGATAAGGTAATAGCAGAATGGGTGCCAAATAATCCAGATAAGTTAGCAGTGGGGGTTGATTGGCTTAATCGTGATACTTTCAAAGTTTCGTATCTTAAAGCCAAAGATGTATTGCCTGACGTATCTGGCGACCCTGGTGTGCCAGCGTATGAGATTCTGAACACTGAATTTTATAATATAGAAATATATAGCAGTAAACCTGGCACACCACCAACTGTTGGTTTTGTAAAAGTTAATAAGTAACTTCTTACTACCCCCTCCTCAGTGCGTGGAACGTTTTACGTTCTTGCTAGGTGGTTTTTGGATAAAAAAAGAGCCAACCGAGTATTTTGCTCCTTTTTCTCGGTTGGCTTATCGCCATCATTTGTTCATTTCCGGCACACGCTGTTGTAACTCTGCATTACAAAATTGATGACATTCATAAGGGTTTCTCCTTATATTATGATTATTTATAAAGAACAACTATAGTGAACTGCTCTTTTATTATACAACTGGCTAAAAAAAATAAAAGGGGTTCCACCACCTCCCCAGTGTCTGGAACGTTCTACGTTCTTGCTAGGTGTTGACCACCCAATAAGGGTGATTTTTGATATACTTAAACTATGAATATAAAAGCCATCATTTTTGATTGGGGGAGAACCCTTTTTGATTCTGAAACTAAAAAGGAGTTCAAGGAGTCAGAGAATGTATTGGCTGCGTGTAAACAACGTGGTTATAGATTAGTTCTGGTTTCTTTAGTAAGTGCCCTTGCCAATGCGACTTTAGAGGAAAGAAAAGCACAAATTGAGACATCACCACTCCGATATTTTTTTGAGTCAGCTATAGTGACAGATAAAGATAAAGATATTAGTTTTGATGAAACTGTAAAGTGGCTTGGTTTACCAAGACAACAAATTTTGATAGTGGATGATAGGACAATAAGAGGCATCAGATATGGTAATTTACATAATCACCCAACTGTTTGGTTACAGAAAGGTAGATTCTCCGAAGAGTTACCGAATTCTGAAACAGGCAATCCATCATTCACTATTAAATCACTTGCTGAATTATTGGATATAGTATAGTTCTAATATCCGCTACTAGCCCCCACCCCCTCCCCAGCGCTTGGAACGTTCTACGTTTTTGCTAGGTGTTGTCTAGATCAGCTACATTAGAAGTTGACAGAATATAAAATTTAATTTACAATTTGTTTCGCTGGTGCCTGTTAGGAACAGGGCATTTTTTATTCACTAGCAGACTAAAATATAATTATGAATTCTATTAGAAATATAGCAATTATTGCGCACGTTGATCATGGCAAAACAACTTTAGTTGATGCGTTATTGCGACAGTCAAAAACTAAACTGGCCAAGGAAAATATTGGCCGTGATTTGATTATGGATTCCAATGATTTAGAGCGCGAGCGGGGCATTACGATTTTTTCTAAAAACGCATCGGTTGATTGGCATGGAACCAAAATAAATATTATTGATACTCCGGGCCATGCTGATTTTGGCGGTGAAGTAGAACGGGTGTTAACTATGGCCGATGGTTGTTTGTTATTGATAGATGCTAAAGAGGGCCCCATGCCTCAAACCCGTTTTGTTTTAAGGCAAGCCTTAAAAATGAAATTGAAAATTATTGTTATCATCAATAAAATAGATAAGCCCGATGCCAGATTAAATTATGTGTTAAATAAAACATTTGATTTATTTGTAGAATTAGGCGCTGATGACAGCACTTTAGATTTTCCAGTGCTGTATGCTTCGGCTAAAAACGGCAAGGCAGGATTGGTTACTGATTTATCTGCCATGCAGGATATTGCACCAATTTTTGATGCGATTATTAAATATGTTCCGCCGCCTGTTGGCGATGAAAATTTACCTTTGCAAATGTTAGTGTCTAATGTTACGGGTGATGTGTGGCGAGGGCGTTTGGCTACCGGCAGAATTTATAATGGCAGTTTAGCTTCGGGACAAGATATAGTGCATATTAATCGTGCTGGCAAGCAAATAAAACATCGGATAACAGTGGTGATGACTTATTTAGGATTAGAGTGTATTGATACCGCCAAGGCTGTGGCAGGTGATATTGTAGCAGTGGCTGGTATTCCCGAGGTGACGATTGGCGAAACATTAGCTGATACAAATAATCCTCAAGCATTACCGTTGTTGGCCATAGAGGAACCAACGGTCAAAATTGTGTTGCGGATAAATGATTCGCCATTTGCCGGGCAAGAAGGCAAGTTTAGTACTTCGAGGCAAATTCGTGAACGTTTATTTAAGGAGTTGGAAACAGATATGGCGTTAAGAGTAGAAGAAAATTTAGATGGAACTTGGGTGGTGGCTGGTCGCGGTGAATTACATTTGGCTATTTTTATTGAACGCATCCGTCGTGAAGGTTTTGAATTTCAAGTTGGTCAGCCGCAAGTTATTATGCAAACTAAAGATGGCCAACAACTTACTCCTTATGAATTGGTATTTATTGAAGTGCCCGAGGAGCAGGCAGGGATTGTAATTCAAAAATTAGGATCACGTCGCGGGGAATTAAAAGAAATGAAAGTTGAAAATAGTATTAGTTTTATGGAATTTATAGTTCCCACCAAAGGTTTATTTGGTTATCGTAGTGAGTTTTTAACTGATACTCGCGGGCTGGGTATTATTAATACGATTTTTTATCAATATCAAGCTGATCCGGGAAATTGGAAACCGCGTGAGCAAGGTAGCCTAGTGGCTTTTGAAAGCGGCACTTCTAATTTATACGGTTTACTTAATGTGCAAGATCGGGGAGTAATGTTTATCGGGCCTGGTGTAGCAGTTTATCAAGGACAAGTGGTTGGCCAAAATTCACGTCCGGGTGATATTAGGGTAAATGTTTGTAAAACCAAACAGCTTTCTAATATGCGCTCCAAAGGTGATGGTTCAGCAGAGCATTTTAAGACTCCCCAAACCATGGATTTGGAAGATGCGTTAGAATATATTGGTGAAGATGAGTTGGTAGAGGTAACTCCGAAAAATATTCGTATGCGTAAGTTGGTGTTAAATGAAAATGAAGCCAAACGGCAGGCAGCTTTGGCACGAGGCAGATAAATTGGCAGCTATTAACAGAGTGAATATTTAATTAATTACAAAAACCCTCCCCATAAGGGGAGGGTTTTATGATTAAAACAATTCTAGTATCTAGATGGTCGGTTTTTGCGTAAGCAATCGCGACAGCGAATAGTATTTAATCTAGCTGGATCTGGTTGAAACGGTAATTGAGTAATCTCAACTCCGCAATCGGCACACTTAATGCCCATTGCTGAAACATCGATCATTTCGCGAGGGCCTTGGTTAAAACCGCCGCCACTTCGTGAACCACGAAAACCACCACGGCTTCCACCGCGGTCAGATCCTTGGTTATCAGATCTGGAAAAATTGTTATCTTGTTGGTAGGTCATGAAACTAATAGTCACCCCCTTTCTTAATAGGATATATTAGGATGGCTATTTCGCTTCAAGCCTACCGACTTAGCGTTAAGTTATCTACGAAATTAACTCCTAACTAACAATAGTATAGGTTAAATAGTGATTTATGTCAAGCCCAGGCTCTTAAATGATAATTTAGCGTTGCTGATCTGGTTTAGGAGCTAGATTTGTATAATTGGTGGGCGAGGAGAGAACCCTGATAGTAGATCCGCCAATGAGTGGATCACTACAGGGCGAGTCGAACTCTCAATCCCTTGCGGGAATTCCGATTTTAATCGGGACGTGTATTCTATACAAGTGGTGCCGTATTCTTGAATTAGTCCGAACGCATTTCGCCGCCTGCGGCGGCGAGGAGCCAGCCCAGCAAATTGCGGCTCCGCCGCGATCTTTGACAACCTGCCCCGTAGTGAACGCGAAGCGTTCTACTTCGGGGTTTCAAGTTTTTCTTTGGCGGTAGCTCTTTAAAAATTACAGGTATCCACCCTTTGGGGTTGGTAGCTCCTTATATTCTTTTTTAGATTCAATGATGCTTTCTATATACCTAATAAGTTTTCTCAGCTTATCAGCCCTTTCATTCTTATTCGTTATGCAGTCGTCCCACGACAACTCTTTAATTCTAGACTCGTCGGATACCTTGAAATAATAACTAGAGCACGGGGTTACCATACCAGTAGATTCTCCAATGGGCACGGTAACAGAAAACTCGTCAGGGTAATCAAAAAAATTGATTTCCAGCATTTTTTGATAAATCTTATTCATTTCTTCATCGGTCAGGGACATTTTTATTTTTACCGGCGGGTCTATAACCATATCTTTTGTGTAGGTTTTTCCAAATGTATCTAATTTATTCCTTGCTGTAACACCATATCTAAAAACAAAATTAAAACTGGCTGATTGAGGTGGTTCTACTGGAGGAAAAGTTGCTGGTTTTTTAACAAATACCAAGTACCCCACCGCACCGGCAAGAATAACAGTGACTAAAATTAAAATGATAATTGCGAATCCTTTTTGATTTATATGTATAAATTTATTAGTTATTTTTCGACTTTATGATTAAAAAATTTTCTTTTCCCCGAACGAAATCGCCAACTGATTTTTTCGCCCAAAATTCCTTACAATTTAATCGCCGAGCGAAGCGAGGCGAACCGAAACCGCTTGCAAATTCCTTACTGGTGCCGCTGGCCCCGATAAATATCGGGACAAGGGGTTGCCCCATCCCGATTTAGATCGGGACGTGTGTCCTGTACAAATGGTGCCGCTGGTCGGAGTCGAACCGACACGGGCTTGCGCCCAGAGGTTTTTGAGACCTCCGCGTATACCAGTTCCGCCACAGCGGCTTCATTTGTACAGGTAGATATACCAACTTGTCCCGTAGCGTCCCGCCAACGGCGGGACTGCTGCGGGATTCCACCACAGCGGCTAAAAAAAATTAGTTTGATTTAAGTATAAACATCATAATTAAGTAATATAAAATTGTCAAAAGTGTCATAAAACCTTTATACTAAAATAGGACACTTATGGGTTTGGTTATAACTTTAGTAAATCAAAAGGGTGGTGTGGGAAAAACCACTACCGCTATCAATTTAGCAGCTTATTTTGCCAATGCTGGTAATAAGGTTTTGTTAATTGATATGGATCCACAAGCTAATGCTTCGTCTGGGTTAGGTGTTAGGGTAAAAGAAGAAGAAAAACACATTTATCATTTGTTAATGGAACCAGAAATTACGGAATCGGTAATTCGTCAAACAGAAATTCCTAATTTGCACATTTTGCCGGCACATACAGATTTGGCTGGTGCTAATGTGGAATTGGTAAATGTTGATAATCGTGAATTTAAACTGCAACGAGTAGTGGATATTATTAAGTCTTATTACGATTTTATAATTATAGATTCCCCGCCTAGCTTGGGTTTGTTGACTATTAATGCTTTAGTGGCATCGGATAAGCTATTAATTCCTGTACAAGCTGAATATTTTGCCTTGGAAGGTTTAAGCCAACTGCTTAATACTATTAATCTTATTCAAAATAATTTAAAATCAACCTTAGGCATCTTAGGGGCAGTAGTAACTATGTATGATACACGTAACCGTTTAGCTCAGGCGGTTAGGAACGAATTGGATCAGTATTTTCCCAATAAACTTTTTAAAACCGTTATACCCAGGAATGTTCGATTAGCCGAAGCGCCTAGTTTTGGTCAGCCAGTTATGAAATATGATCATGCTTCCCGCGGTGCCCAAGCTTATTATGAATTAGCACAAGAAATATTAGAACTATTAAAACCATCTACCTATGGTCAAACCATTTCAACTGGGTAAGGGATTAAGTTCCTTAATTCCCAAGCGAATAATTAATCAGCCGGTAATTCAACCACCGGAAAAAGTTGCCAGTTTTTCTTCGGGTGTCGGAGAACAAATTGTTCAGTTGCCAATTGAGCGGATTAGAATAAATCCTTATCAGCCGCGTCATTATTTTGACCAAGAAAGTTTGCAGGAGCTGGTAGCCTCTATTAAACAGCATGGAATTTTGCAGCCGCTAGTTGCTTCGCCCCAAACTGCCGATACCTGGCAGTTAATTGCTGGCGAACGGCGGCTTAAAGCAGCTCAAATTTTGGGCCTAAAAACTGTGCCGGTTATTATTAGGCAAACCAGTGAGCTAGAAAAATTAGCTTTGTCTTTAATTGAAAATATTCAAAGGCAAAATTTAAATCCGTTAGAAGAAGCGCGGGCTTATCAACGCTTGCATAATGAGTTTAATTTAACCCAAGAAGCAATTGCTGAACAAGTGGGAAAGTCGCGTTCCCAGATTGCTAATACCATGCGTTTGCTAGAATTACCAGAAGCAATTCAACAGGCCTTGGCTGGCGGTAAGATTACATTAGGTCATGCTAAAGTTATTCTGAGTTTAGACGATCAGCGTGAGCAGGAAAAGTTTTTTAAAGCAGTGGTGGAAGGCGGATTAACAGTTAAGCAAACCAGCTGGGGTGTTAAGCGGTTTAAGATTAAACGTACTTCGGGAGCGGTAGCCAGAGAAACAGAGTATAAAGTAATCGCCGATCAGCTGCGGTCTAGTTTGGGCACTAAAGTTAATATTAAACAACAGGGTAAAACAATTAAAGTGGAAATTGAATATTACTCTGTGGACGAGCTTAAAACCCTAGTAGATAAATTAAGTTAAAGTTGTAATTTAGTGTTTTCCCCGGAATAAATCTAACAGCCGGTTTCTGTTTTTGTTATGGTGATTTTTAATATGATTTTTAGCTTGGTTGGTTCTTACAAAACTTAACCAATCCTCGTTTGGGCCGGCACGATGTTTATCAAGAACAATTTCAACCACATCACCGCTTTTTAGTTTATGATCCAAAGTAACAATTTTATCATTAACCTTCGCTGAACTGGCTAGATTACCAATATCTGAATGAATATGATAAGCAAAATCAATTGGCGTGGCGTCTTCAGGTAGATCTATTACATCACCTTTGGGAGTAAACACAAAAATGCGATTTTGAAAAATATCAATCTTTAGCAAATTTAGATATTGTTCATTATCTTTCATGTCTTTTTGCCATTCCAACAATTCACGAATCCATTTTAATTGCTCGGGCGGCAGTGTGACTACTTTCTTTTTGGTGCCTTCTTTATAGCGCCAATGAGCCGTAATACCATATTCAGCAGTTTCATGCATAGCTAGGTTCCTAATTTGAAATTCAACAATAGCGCCATCGCGTCCAAATACCGTAGTGTGTAAGCTGCGATAGCTGTTGGGTTTAGGCTGGGCAATATAGTCTTTAATTCTTCCTGGCATAGGTTTCCAGTGACTATGGATTAATCCTAGTGTTTGATAACAAGCAGCCACATCCTTGACTACTACTCGTAAGGCAACCAAATCGTATACTTTGTTAATATCCATGTCTTTGCGTAGTAATTTTCTATATAAACTATAATAATGTTTTACCCGTCCCCCAACATTGATTGTTTCAATATGATTTTCTTTAAGTAAATGTTTTACTTCCTTGATCATTTTATTAACAATAGTTTTTTGTTCTTCATATTTAGCAGTGGCGGTTTTTAAAGTCCAAGCATATTCTTCGGGATAAACATATTGAAAAGCCGCGTCTTCCAGCAATCCTTTAAGTTCACCAATTCCTAGGCGGTGGGCAATAGGGGCATAGATTTCCAGAGTTTCGCGGGCAATGCGCTGTTGTTTAACAGGCGGCAGCGCTGAAAGGGTTTGTAGATTATGCAAGCGGTCTGCTAATTTGATAAAAATAACCCGCACGTCTTCGGCCATAGCCACGAACATTTTGCGTAAATTCTCGGCATAGCGCTCTAAACCGCGGTATTTTAATTTTCCCAGTTTAGTAATACCCCGCACTAATTTGGTAATTTCTTTACCAAAGTTTTTTTCCACTTCTTCCAAGGTAACAGCAGTGTCTTCTGGTATATCATGCAGAATACCGGCAGTAACTGTATCTAAGTCCAAATTAAGCTTGGCTAGAGTATATGCAGTTTCTAATGAGTGTTGAATATAATCCGTGCCGTCAAGGCGTTTCTGTCCAGTGTGGGCGTTTTTGGCAAAATCATAAGCCAGCACCAACATGGTGGTGTCTAGGTCGGGATTATTTTTTTTGACTAAAGTTAATAAATCTTCAAACGAATGCATAAATTTAGTGTACATTAAAATTTACCACATTACAGGTTTTATTTCAAGGCTCTAAATATAAAAATCAACAGCTTTTGTTAAATTGTTATTTAAATAAAAAAGAGGGCTAACGGTGTTCAGTTAGACCCTCTATAAGTTGCTTTGGTTTGACTCTATTGTCTGCTTCACAGCAGTTTTCAGTTTCAGGCGGGTGAGTATACCCACCTAACCAGAGCCCCGACATTATGTCGGGATTTGTTTGGATTTTTCCTTATCGATCCCTGTAGCCCTAAGCCAGTCTTTTGAGCGCAGCAGCCCAATTTTTCGCCACGTACACGCCATCCTTCGGCCACCCCTCCACGCTCCCCCCTAGCTCCTTGCCAGTAGCGTCGAAGTAGGCCGTGACATAGCTGTTGAGTGCCACAATCTTCACGTCACCAATCGCTATCAACCCATCTGTGTCGCTCCGTATTGCATCAAATGAGGCAGAGGCTGGATGGTCGTGATGGTTAGCATCGGTGATAATCGCGATTTTCTGGACTCCACGCTGGAGCGCCAGAAGTGCGAGTGAAGTACCGAGAGGCATTTCTTGGGCAACGTATTTCTGGCCAACAGAACCTTGTGAGCGGCTACTGGCTGGCACCAGTAGGTCTGTCAGAAAGACGTCGAACTGATTGTTACACAACTGACTTTCCGCCTCATCGTACGTGCTGACGATGGTCACATCATGCTCAGACGAAAGCTGGGCTTGGGCACTACGACGGTGCTGTTCCGAATCATCAAAAACTAGAATCTTCATAATATCTCCTTTTTTGTTTCACCCCAACTGCCACGGTTGAGGTATCTGATGATTATGGCCCTAGTGTATGGCACGCAAAAGACATCCACCCATTAATCGCGATAACGGTTGAAAACCTGCGTCATTAGGGCTTTTTGTTGTTAAAAAACTGTCAAAACTGCAATAACAATACAGCATAGCACTAGGCCTAGAATCTGTCAATGCGCCGGTAGAACTATGCGCCGATAGAACTAAGGTCAGATTTTGGCTAGGTTAGGGGTGTTCTACAATAATGCTTTTACCCTTTTTGATATTATTTTTGTTACCTTTTCTAGAAATATTTTTGGTGGAGGCAGGGGGCTCGGAGTTGTCCCGCTACGCGGGATCTCGCGTAGCTATGACGAAGCCCGCCCCCTCCCTCCACCACCTCCACCCCTGGCACGCCACAGGAACGCCGGGCGAGGCCAAACGAACTTGCTATGCTATAAACTACCACAACACGCAAGTTCTGATGGCCTCGCTTCGGCGTTTTGTTTTACAAAAATTGCCACCAGCACAGCAGCTCTGCAATAAAATAACCCTTCCTGTCCTCCCCTTAATTTAAGGGGAGGTATTAGTGGGGTTATAAAACGTATTATTCTGTTTTTTTCTACCCCTTTTAGGGCCGTTGGCTTTCTTTACTAACAACTCCAACGCCTGATCTAGTTTTACTTCTCGGGGGTCTTGGTTTTTAGGTAGTGAAGCGTTGATTTTACCATTGGTTACATACGGGCCAAAACGTCCAGTTTTAACAACCACTTCGGTATTAGTTTTGGGATCAATACCTAAAGTAGCAATCGTGCCATTGCGCGGCAGTTGGTTTTTAAATATATCCAAGGCTCGCTCTAAAGTAATGGTTAAGACACTATCATCTGCAGTTAGCGAACGATATTCTTGTTCACGTTTAAGATACGGGCCAAAGCGCCCTATTCCAGCTAATATTTCCTTGCCTGATTCATCTTGGCCTAGAGCACGCGGCAGTGCCAATAGCTGTTTGGCTTGGTCTAGGGTAATGGTTTCGGTTGACATTCCTGGCAGTAAAGAGACAAATTTAGGTTTTTCACCGTCTTTGACAGCTTCACCTAGCTGTAAATATGGGCCATATCTACCTAGCCGAGCCTTGATTGCCAAACCAGTGATATTATCAATTCCTAATTCTCGCTCTTTCATTAAATCTTTTTTTTGTACTTCTTGCTCTTTGCTGTTTATATGTCCTTTGAATGGTAGGTAAAATTCTCTGATTATTGGTATCCACTCGGCTTTTCCTTCGGCAATATTATCCAGTTCATTTTCTAGTTTGGCAGTGAATTGATAGTCAACAATTTCCGGGAAATGTTCCACTAATAAATCATTAACTAGTATGGCAATGTCAGTTGGTTTTAAGCGACGTTGGATTTTTTCTACATAACCCCGCGTGATAATAGTACCAATGGTCGGAGCATAAGTAGATGGTCGGCCAATGCCATATTCTTCTAACGCTTTAACCAAAGTTGCCTCACTGTATCTTGCTGGCGGTTCAGTAAAATGCTGATTAGGAATAGTTTTTTCTAAAATTAATGTATCGTTAACAGTAATAACGGGCAGAATTTTTTGTTCTGGTTGGTCTGGCGTTAGTTTATACCAACCGGGAAAAATTAATCGCTGTCCCGAAGCGCGAAAAATGGATTGTCTTGAGGTATCGGTAGCTTCTAAAGAAGTTGCTTCCAACTCTGCATCTGGCAGTTGACTAGCTACGGCTCGCTGCCAAATTAATTGGTATAATTTATATTGTTTAGGATCAAGATAAGGTTTAACTAATTCCGGGGTTTTGTTAGCTTGTGTGGGCCTGATTGCCTCGTGAGCTTCTTGAGCTAGTTTTGATTTGGTAGTGTAAGTTCTAGGTGCCGTGCGGGCATATTGATCGCCAAATTCTTTAGCAATAAATTGCTTGGCTTCTTGTAAAAATTTGTTGGCTAAATTCACTGAATCAGTTCTCATGTAGGTGATTAAACCGACTGATCCTTCGCTGTCTAGCTCAATACCTTCGTAAAGTTGTTGCGCCAGCATCATAGTTTGTTTAACTGAAAATCCCAAGCGGTGGTTAGCTTCTTGCTGAAGAGTTGAGGTGGTGAAAGGCGCTGGTGGTGGTTTTTTTATAGTGCGGTTGTTGATGTTGCCTACCAGCCATTGCTTGGACTGCAAATCAGCTGTGATTTTTTCTGCCTGTTGTTGGTTAGTGATAAAAAATTTATCCAAAACTTGGTCTTGATAACGTACTAAATTAGCCTCAAATTTATTTTGCTCGGCTTTAAAAATTCCTTCGATGCTCCAATATTCTTGAGCTGTAAAATTGTTAATTTCGCGCTCACGCTCTACAATCAAGCGTACAGTCACCGATTGCACTCGCCCGGCTGATAAACCTCGGGCTACTTTTTTCCATAAAAAAGGCGACAGTTCATAACCAACCAGCCGATCCAGAATGCGTCTGGCCTGCTGAGCATTGATTAGATTTATATCCAAGGCGCGCGGTTGTTGCAGGGCTTCATCAATTGCTTCTTTGGTAATTTCATGAAAAACTATGCGTTTGATTTTTTCCGCTTTGGGTTTCATAACTTCTACTAAATGCCAGGCAATAGCCTCACCTTCCCGATCTTCGTCTGTAGCAAAATAAATACAATCAGCTTCCCGCCCTTGTTTAATTAAACTAGTAACAAGTTTTTTAGCTTTGGTAGGTATAATATATTGGGGAGTAAAATTATCGTCTACCGCCACGCCCATTTTGCTTTTAGGTAGGTCGCGTACGTGTCCATATGATGAAACCACTATAAAACCACTGCCTAAAAACCGGCTAATGGTTTTAGCTTTAGTAGGGGATTCAACAATGACCAAATTTTGGCTCATAATATACAATTTTGTTTATACCACAGCCCACTGGAAAAAAGCAAGTTTTAAATCAGACTGACAAAATTTTGGTTTCCGGCATTTTGTACTAATCCTTCAATCTCTAGCAAGCTTAATTTGGCAGTAATATCACCAGCTGGCAAATGAAGTAAGCGGGCTATTTCATCTATATGTTGAGGTTCATTTTTAATTAAATTAATAATAGTGGCTTCCATTTCGGTTAGTTGGCGCTTTGGCCCTGCTCCACTGGCGGCGGTTAAATTAAAACTGTTAAGAATTTCTTCTGGTTGAGAAACCGGAGTGGCGCCCAGTCTAATTAATTCGTTAGTACCTGCTGATTGCTCGCTTAATATACTTCCAGGAATGGCAAAAACATCGCGGTTGTATTCCAAGGCTTGTTTGGCAGTAATTAATGCTCCCGAGGTCTGGGCTGCTTCAATTACTAGAGTAGCGCGGGCTAAGCCGGCAATAATACGATTACGAATAGGAAAATGGTGCCTTAAAGGCAACACTCCCGGCGGATGTTCGGTTAACAATAATCCTTGAGCATCAATAATTTTATTTGCCAAATATCTATTAGCCGATGGATAAATTTGATCTAGGCCAGAAGCCAATACCGCAATTGTTTTGCCGCTGGCTTGCAAAGTGGCCTGATGACAAGCAGCATCTACGCCGTAAGCTAGCCCAGAAACTATACAAATACCAGCTTGGGCTAGAGCGGGAATTATTTTAGCTATCACTTGTTGCCCATAGCTGGTTATTTTTCTGGCTCCGACAGTAGCTAAAGCAGGAGAATTTACACATTCCCAGTTTCCCTGCCAATAAATAACCGGTGGTGGATCACTAATCTCTTTGAGTAGCGTTGGATATTGATCATCAGCTACGGTCGTGACATTTAATTTCAGAGTTTTAATTTCTTGCCATGATTTTTCAATATCAGTTTGTTGGCGATGCAAAATTATTTCCTGAATTAAATTATCATCAAAACCAATTTGTTTTAATTGTTGAGCAGTAGCTTGCCAGGCCTGCTCCAAAGTAGCAAAAGCTCTGCGCAGCAAAGCAAAGCGGGTTGGGCCAATTTTTGATAAACGGCTCCAAGCTACCCAATAAACAAGGTCAGTTACTGAATTCATATAATTTTACTATTTTCCTAATAGTTCCAAACTACGCTTTAACCAAGTTAGCCATTCCTTAGTAGCCAGCGAATATTCAGCTCTTAAAACATCAGTAGAAAATTTCCAAGTTGGATCGGTGGTTAATAATTGAGCCAATGATTCGGCTGTGGTTTGACGCATAAAAGTTATTTCAAATTGTCCTTGATCGCCAGTAGCGTGGCAGCTAACTTCAGTTAGACGAGCTGACTCTGCTAACAATTTAAATTCCAGCAAAATCAGTAAATTTTTTAATAGTAAATCCGCCTGGCTATGGCCAAGTTCTCTGTTTAACACTTGTTCAGGGAAAGTTTTAAGTTCGTCGCGACTGCGAATATTTGCCAGTTTATGGTAAAGCTTAATGCGGGAATTTTCTTCAGGTACAAGTTCGGGTGTAATCCGCCCTTCCAGCGGCAAACGCAGAGTAACCTCTGGTACTTGTGGCAGAGTTTCACCGGTTTTTAATTCTTCAATAGCTTGAGCAATTAAACGGCTATATAAATGTAAACCCACCGCTGCTATTTGGCCATGCTGTTCAGTTCCTAAAATTGAACCAGCGCCTCTTAGTTCCATGTCTTTAAGTGCAATTTGCAAGCCCGCACCCAATTCTTTGGCTTCAGCCAGGATTGATAAACGTTTTTGAGCCATGGGCGTACTGGTTTTTTGGTTAAAAAAGAAATAGGCAAAAGCCTGTTTATCATTACGACCGACTCGTCCGCGAAGTTGGTATAAATCAGACAAGCCAAAATTTTCTGAATCTTCCACAATTAAAGTATTGACATTGGGCAAATCCAAGCCATTTTCAATAATAGTGGTGGCTAGTAAAATATGCAGTTTGCCAACATCAAAATCATGCATAATCTGAGCCAAATCTTTTTCTGGCAATCTGCCGTGAGCAATACCGATTTTTAAGTGGGGTAATAACTGTTGCAGTTTTACCATCACTGCTGGAATTTTAGCAATACGATTAACTAAATAATATACTTGCCCTTTTCTGGCTATCTCTTGTAGGATAGCTGTCTTAATTAGTTTATTATCTTGATGCGAAAAAAAGGTATTGATTGGTTTTCTACCCCAAGGGGGAGTGGTAATTAAACTTAAATCTCTAAGTTCAGATAAAGTAATATGCAAAGTGCGGGGTATGGGCGTGGCGGAAAGTGACAACACATGAAGAGAGGGTTTTAGTTTTTTTAAAATTTCCTTCTGTTTCACTCCAAAACGTTGTTCCTCGTCAACAATTAGCAAGCCTAAATTAGGAATATTGATGTCTTTAGATAATAAGCGGTGAGTGCCAATAATTATTCCCACTTTTCCCGCTGCCACCTCAGCTACAATTTTTTTAGTTACCGATGGTTCTTGAATACGACTTAATAATTTAACATTGATTGGCCAAGATTTTAAGCGTTTGCTAAAAGTATCATAATGCTGCTGGGCTAAAATAGTAGTTGGAGCCAGCAGAGCCACTTGTTTTTGGTTTAAAACAGCGCGAAAACTAGCACGCACTGCCAGCTCGGTTTTGCCAAAACCAACATCTCCACAGATTAATCTGTCCATAGGCGTGGTTCGTTCCAAATCAGCGGAAATTTCTGCCCAAGCTTTTAATTGATCTGAAGTTAATGGCCAAGGAAAGATTTCAGCCAATTCTTGCTCTTCAGCATAACGCTGCCAGGGAGTTAATTTGGCTACTGCTCGTTTAGCATAAAGTTCTAGCAATTCCTTAGCGACCTGACCAGCTTCGGCTTTAACTCGGGAAGTAACTTGATACCAGCTGGTGCCGTGTAAGCGATGAAGTTTAGGATGTGGTTGACCAATATAGCGCGATAAACGGTCGGCATTTTCCACGGGCACAAATAATTTATCATTATCAGCATACTCAATAACAAAATAATCATGTTTGGTTCCATCTATACCTTCGCTAGTCAGGCAAACAAATTTTCCAATACCATGGTCAATGTGTACTAAATAATCATTCCGCTTTAGTCGTTCTAGTGGTAAGTAAACATAGGTTGCGCCATACGTTTTTTGCTGCCAGGAAATATTACGGTCAGTTAGCCAGGTTTTTTGTCCAAGTTTATCTCGGAAACCTTCTAAGATCGGCCCCACTTCTGCGTCTACTGGGATAATGTTAACTTTACTGGCCAGCGTTTCCAAATATCTTTCTGCCTTGATCGGTTCTTGGGTTAGTAAATAAACAACATTATTTTTAACTAGTTCCTCTTCAATAAAAGATTTTATATCATTCCAGCGTCCGCCAAATAGGGGTATTGATTCCAGCCAGATTTTTCCTTTACTAAAAGGATCAGCGATTAAATAGTTGGTTGGTAATTTTAATAAATCTGACGTTACCGCTGAAGGCGGGCAATAAACTAAACAGTCGGTAGTTAAATAATCGGCAATAGTAATATTACTAGATGGTTTCAAAATTAAGGGTGCAATAGTCACCTCATCAATTTTTCTTTGCTTAGTAGTAATAGCCGAACGGCAGCTAAGAGCAGAAATTATATTGTCAATAAATTCAATGGTGATTAATTCATCAGCCGCTAAAGCCAGTTCGATTAAGCCGCCGCGTTTAATATACCAGCCGCCTGTTTCCAGGATGGGTCCCGGTTGATAACCAAGTTTATCAAGTAATTTAAGTAGTACGGTTGGGCTTTGTTTAGTATTAGTTTTTAATTTAATTGTGCAACCAGCTAATTGAGCTGGCTCGGGTAGAGGCAATGATAAATGGTCGCTGGAACCAACTAGCCAGCGATTGACTGTTTTGGCTGATTGAAATTTAAAAAAATCTTCAGGGAAAATAAACGGCGGTTGATTAAGTTTAAATAAACGATGCCACAATTTAAACAATTTAAGCGCTTGCTCTTTTTCTTTATGATTATTTAACAACCACAAAATACCATCCTGGAATAGGGCGGTTTTAAAGTGAAGCGCCAAGTAGGTTAGGGCAGTGAGATTAAATGGCAATTTTATGTTTTGTTGCCGTTGACCCTCAAAACCCTGTCCCAGCGCTTGCTCCAGCTTAGGGGATAGTTTGATATTCATTTTTTCCACAACTGTTTTTCCTTGAATTGTTGCCAAACGTTTGTTTAATTAATATTTTATTCTTAATTAATAATTATTAGCAAAATGGTAACTTTTTTAATTGCCAAAAAGTGATTACAAAAGGTATTGACAGTAACAGTGGTTTTTGCTAAGGTATTTTAACCTATTAATTTGGTTGATTTTTAGCCTTTTACCTTCTACTTACCAGTGGTTATCTGTTCGTGACCCCTCCTAAAGCGAGAGATGGCCTGCAAAGCTAAGGTCGGCTGGTTTTCCAGATGACCTTATCGCTGGTAAGTAGAAGGTAGTAGGTTTTTTTGTTGTCTTGAAATATCATTAGATTAATCATTGTGTTAATGCATGGCGGTACGGGGATTTTCTGCTAGCGAAAGTTTTAGGCGCGTCACTGCTTTGGTAAGAAAAAATGGTAACTGATTTTTTTCCTCATCAGTAAAGGATTGTAAAACATATTTATCAGCTGGAATTTCTAAACTGGGCCGTCCAATACCTAAGCGGAACCGCCAGAAGTCAGTGGTACCTAAATTTTCAATAATACTATCAACTCCTCGGTGACCAGCTGACGAAGCTTGCCAAGAAACCCTAATACTGCCAAATGGCAAATCAAGATCGTCGTGAACAATCCACAAGTTGGTGGTGGGTAGTTTCAAAAAATTTACCAGTTTAGCAACCGCTATTCCTGATTCATTCATAAAAGTTTGAGGCAGTACGGCTTTTATTTCTTGTCCCTTAATTTTAAGTTTTACGATTAATGCTTGCGAGCGCCAATTTTTCCAGTTAATTTCCTGTTCATTATTAATACTGCGTGTTAGTAGATTAACAACTAAGGCGCCTAAATTATGACGGGTGTTAGAATATTGTGGTTGGGGGTTGCCTAAACCAACAATTAAGATCATATAACTTACTTGAGCTCAAATAGCTAAATGAGCTGATATTTAGCCTAGGGGTATTATCTGATAGTAATTATACTCCACGTTTAGTATTAATTTCCAGTCTTAAGGGTAATTGTCTGAATTTGTTTATTTGTTTTCTAATAATTTTTTCCACTCCAAAGATTAAGGCCTTAGGTACTGTTTCTTGTCCAGCCAGAGTAATAATAAAGCTGGGTGGACGAATGTTGGTTTGTCTAAATCTTAAAAATTTTAGTTTTTTATTATTTTTAAAATAATGCCAACAAGCTCGAGTAACAGTTTCTTCTTCTGTTAGGGATAGCTGGGTTTGCCAATCTCGATGTAGTTTATGAGCCAAAGGTAATAGATTTTTTAGACCAAAATGGTTGGTGGCAGAGACAAATTTTACCGGCGCCCAAGATAACATTGGTAGCCACTTGCTTAAAGCAATCGCGGCTTGGGGCCAAGAATTTTTTGCCAATAGATCTGATTTATTGAGCAAGACAATAATTGGTTTTTTTGCTTCAGCAACAAATTGTCCCAGTCTTTGATCTTGAAAAGAAAAAGTTTGAGAATTGTCTAAAACCAACAATACCACATCAGCTTTCTGCAAATTATCTAGTGTTTGGGCAATACTGCGTTCCTCGATCAAAGTTGCGGCATTGGCTTTTCTTCTAATACCCGCAGTATCAATTAAACACCAGTTAATAGTTTGATGAGTAAACCAGCCGCGTTGGCTATCTCTAGTGGTGTGGGGTGTTTGATCAACTAAAGAACGTTCTTCGCCTAACAACTCGTTCATAATAGAAGATTTTCCCACATTGGGTTTTCCTACAATGGTAATATTTAAAGCTGCTTCCATTGTAATACTGGCTGTTAGTTTGGCAGTTACTTGGTCAAGTAAATCTCCAGTACCCGAGCCGTTTTTGCTGGAAACCAGGTTAGTGGCAAATCCTAGTATTTTTTTGCCAGCATATTTTTTTCTTAAACCTAAATTATCTATTTTATTAACCACCGCTATGACCTTGGTGCGATAGTTTTTAAATAATTTAGCAATTGATCGGTCATGCGGGGTAAGGCCGGTTTGTCCGTCAATAACCCACAGCAAGATTTTAGCCTGCTTTAATAATTTCTTACTTTTTTCAACCATACTTTTGGTTAAGGTGCTGTCAATCAATTGTTCCAAACCAGCACTGTCAGCTAGCCAAAAATTTATTCCGCACCAGTAAACTAGCGCTAAATTAGTATCGCGCGTAGTGCCTGGCTGAGGATCGGTTAAAGCCAACTCTTTGCCCACTAAACGATTAAATAAAGTAGATTTTCCTACATTAGCCCTACCAATAATTGCTACTTGATAATCAGTCATAATGAATTATGGATATAAACTGGAACTTTGCTCTGAACCGACAATAATTAAAAAATCCTCGCCTTGTTGGGGTGTAACATTATCTGAGCCCCAATCTGGTGATTTTAATAAATAGTACAAAATATCTTTGCTGGCCGGTTGGTTGTTAGAAAAATCGTAAATCACAGATTTGGTATAATTTTTATTCGGCGCATTGCCGTAATTAATTACTTCAAAACCTCGTTCTTTAAGTACACTGGCAAGTTTTTCCGCCAAACCAGGTTCTGCTGTACCGTTATTAATTACCACTTTAGCTTTTTCTTCCGGTACTTTGGCAAAAGTTAATAGTTTTTGAGTTAATAACTGAAGAGTGACGTAGTCGTTATTTATAGGTATTAGTAAATAGGCACCGTCTTCTCCTCTGGTTTCAGTTAATAAGCCAGTGGATTCAATATCCAATACTTTATGAACCACACGGGATGTATCCAAATCTTTTAATAAATTAGATAATTTAAGAGCGGCCCAGGGTTCAATATTAGTTTCGATATTATTTTGAAAAGTTTGATACAGTCTAATAATTAATTGGGGATTTAAAAAAGTTGATAAACGTAAGATTTTTTCTTTAGCTGCCAACAGCACTTGTTGCTGTCTATGAGCGCGAGAAAAATCAGAACCCTGACCGTTGGAACCGTGCCGCGATCTAACATATTGTAATACTCGTGCGCCGGACATTAATTGTTCACCAGCAGTAAAGGAAACAGTTTGGGTTAAACCATCATTAGTAGGAAATTGAGGGTCGATAAAAGATTGCTCTACATTTATTTTTAATCCGCTTAATTGATCAATTAGTCCTATAAATCCTGAAAAATCAATGCGGGCATAATAATGAATTGGTACTGCCAAAGTCGTGGCTAATACTTCACTAGCCAGCTCTACTCCGCTACCTTTTTGTTTGGCTTCGCCATAAGCATTAGCATTATTTATTTTTCTAATACCGTATTCGGGAATATTAACAGCTAAATCTCGTGGAATAGAGAGCATGGCCACGTCAGCTGTTTCTGGATTGATGCTTAATAAAATTATGGTGTCGGTTAAATAGGGCCCTTCATGTGCTACACCACCCATACCTAGCAGTAAAATATTTATTCGACCATCTGCTTCACCCTCAAGCATTTTATCAGAACTCATTACCAGGCGTTTGATGTTTTCCCAAACCGGGTGATTACCCCAGTCAGCCAAAGTGGCTTGGACGTGCGGTTGACGCGACCACCAAGTCATAAAGACCAATACCCCAATTAGCAGCAGGTACAAAAAAAATTTGCCCCGATTCGTTGCTTGTGGAGAGGGCGGAATTGTAATTTCAGGTAATAATGCCATAGCGCATCTTTACAGATGAATAGTTAGATGGTAACATTGGCTTTGCTTACCTGTCAATAAATAAGCATAATTTTTGTTATTTTTTAGCGATTTATACTCACTCGCCGTATCTGAATCCGTATATTAGTAAGCGAGCGTTCAGTTCAAACCGTGTTTGACCGGGACGGTTAGCTTAGCGGTAGAGCACTGGCCTGCCGGCAGGCAGGCTGCATTTACACCTATCCACTAAAGGCCACTTAGCTCAGTTGGTTAGAGCGCTGCATTCACATTGCAGAGGTCACTGGTTCGAGCCCAGTAGTGGCCACCATCGCTGTGGTAGGTAGTTGTAGGGGTCGTCCTGTGGACCATATTCAATCGTGTTTTAATGTTTTTATTGTACTAATCAGTAACAACTAATTGCTCAGACTAAGAATACCAGATATATTATATAATATGTGGAACAAAATTAAATCACCTGATTTTAAGAATGCCGCTGAATCATCGGGTGGTATTAAAGATGCCCTGATTTTTATTTGGGAGTTGGTAAAAGTCATCATAATCTCTTTGGCAATTATTTTGCCGATTAGATATTTTTTAATTCAGCCGTTTTATGTTAAAGGAGCTTCAATGCAACCGAATTTTTATGATAAGGATTATTTGATTATTGATGAAATTTCTTATCGCTTGCGTTCGCCAGAACGTGGAGAGGTGGTTATTTTTCATTACCCCAGAGATCGTTCGCAATATTTTATTAAACGCATAGTTGGCTTACCAGGAGAACAAGTGATAATTAAAAACGGCCAAGTGTTAATTAGTAATAATCAAGGAGAGAATTTTGAGTTAGTTGAACCTTATGTAACATTAGCAACTGCTACTTCTGGTAATATAGATATCTCTTTGGGCCCAATAGAATATTTTTTATTAGGAGATAACCGCGACGCAAGTTTGGACTCACGCAGTTTTGGTGCGGTAAAAATTTCTGATTTTATTGGCCGAGCTTGGATTCGCGGTTGGCCATTTGACCGCTGGGCTTATTTTTCTAATTCACCAACTGTTACTATTTTACCAATTACACCTTAATATTATTATTTATGCCAGTTAATTTAAAAGCCGAGGAAAAAAACATAAAACCAGTAAAAAAAATTGTGCCACCGCAATTAATTCGCGGTATGCATGATATTTTACCAGCTGAATGGGCTTGGTGGAATTTTATTTTAGAGTCAGTAGAATCGATAGCTTTAAGTTACAGTTTTGGTCGCATTGAAACGCCAATTTTGGAAAAAACCCAATTATTTACCCGTGCAATTGGCTCCACTACAGATATTGTGGAAAAAGAAATGTTTTCCTTTATTGACCAGTCAGAAGAACATTTAAGTTTGCGTCCGGAATATACGGCTGGTATTGCCAGAGCTTATATTGAACACGGCATGATTTCGCTACCCCAGCCAGTAAAATTATTTTCAGTTGGTCCAAATTTTCGCCATGAACGTCCCCAGGCTGGACGCTTTAGACAATTTTGGCAATTTGATTTTGAGGTATTAGGAGAGGCCGAGGCAGTGGCAGATAGTCAATTAATTTTAACTGCCGCAGCATTTTTTGAGCGCATGTCCTTGCCAGTTACTTTTAATATTAATAGTGTTGGTTGTCCAGAATGTCGTGTGCGTTATCGACAGACATTAATTGATTATTATCGGACTAAAAGATCAGAATTATCAGAGGAGGCAAAGAAAAGGCTGCAGCGTAATCCTTTGCGGTTGCTGGATTCTAAAGAAGAGGCCATTATAGAAATTAACAAACAAGCGCCGCAGTTGGTGGATTATTTGTGTGAAAATTGCCGCAATCATTTTGTGAAAGTTTTAGAGCATTTAGATGAGGTGGAGTTTACTTATCAGTTAGCGCCATATTTAGTTAGAGGTTTGGATTATTACACACGGACTGTGTTTGAAGTGTGGGGGGCAGATGGCGCTGGCTCTGCTTTAGCGGGTGGTGGTCGTTATGATAACTTGTTGGAAGAGTTAGGCGGACGTCCGACTCCAGCAGTGGGATTTTCTGGGGGTATGGAAAGAATCGTGGCTGAATTAAAACGCCAGCAAATTGCAGTACCGCAAACTCGCCAGCCAGATATTTTTATTGCCAGCTTAGGTGAAGCAGCCCGTAAGCGTGCCTTAAAATTATTTGAAGAATTGCGGCGAGACGGCATTAAGGTGGCGGAAAATTTTACTAAGAGCGGTTTAAAGGCACAGTTGGAAACAGCCAATAAACTGGGAGCCAGCTTTACTTTAGTCTTGGGACAAAAGGAATTAATGGATTCCACTATTATTATTCGCGATATGGAAAACGGCATTCAGGAAACAGTGGATTTAAAAAAAGTAATAAGTGAAATTACTAAACGCTTGGCTCATAAATCAACTTTGGAGCTGTCTGCCTAAGAAAAATAATCAACAAGTTGAAAGGTGGGTGGTTTTTATATTTGACTGAATGTAAAAAAACAGTTATAATATAAGTAACCATTTATCATTATTCTAAGAATTTAGGAGGTGACTAAAAGTCTGTGATTGAAGTAAAAAAGAAAGAACATGAATCAGTCGAAAGTCTAATACGCCGTTTTAATAAGCGTATTCAACAATCGGGAGTGTTGTTGCGTGCCAAAAAAAGAAGATTTTACGAGGTTCCCCGTACTAAAGATGAAAGGCGGGGGGCGGCTTTGCGCAGTCGGTTAATTCAGCAGCGAAAAGAGTATTTACGCAAAACCGGCCAATTGACCGATGAAGAATTAAAAAGCCGCAGTACTAAAGTGCGTAATTTATTAAAACGCGGGTTGCCTAAATAATATGTCCGTTTTATTAGCGCGTCTTGAGCAAGAGCTTAAACAAGCGTCGCGTGACCGCGCTGAAGTAAAAATCAGCGTCTTGCGAGCTGTGAAGAATACTTGGCACAATCAGGAAATTAAATTAAAAAACCAACAGCAGGAACTGGGGGAAGCAGAAGTATTAAAAGTAATACGCAGTGAAGCGAAAAAACGTCAAGAGGCGCGAGAGCTGTATCTTAAGGGCGGGCGGGAAGATTTGGCCAGCAGAGAGCAGGCGGAATATAAAATTTTAGAAAAATTTTTACCCACTGTGCCATCAGCAACAGAAGTTAAACAAGTAGTTGAAAAATTAAAACAGGAATTGGGTTGTACTGGCGTTCAAGATATCGGTCGTTTGACCAAGGCGGTGATTGATCATTTCCAAGGCGCAGTAGATGGCAAGACTGCCAATTCACTGGTTCGCGAAGCACTAACTTCTTAAAAAAAGTTTTAACTTTTTAAATTAGTTTTAATATGCGCTCACTCTTAAACAATAAAAAATTCCGAGTGTTAAGCGTAATTATCGGTTTAGTAGCGGTGATGTTTTTGTTGTTGCCGGGAATTTCAGCTTTAGCCCAAACCGCCGGTTTAGACGAATTTGGCGCTAGCACAAATTTGGGCAATCAGCCGTTAATAGAAACAGTTGCCAACATTATTAATATAGTGCTTGGTTTATTAGGAGTAATTGCCATCGCTATAATTTTATACGGCGGTTTTTTATGGTTGACTTCGCGTGGCAATGAACAACAAATAGATAAAGCCAAAAAAGTTTTGTCGGGTGGTTTGATTGGTTTGATAATAATTATGGCTTCGTTTGCCATTGCTAGTTTTATTTTTAAAAAATTATTAGAAGCAACTGGTGCTGATGTTGATGACTGTGCTGTGCCGCCCTGCGCTCCGCCTTGTTTAGTAAATTGTTTCGGCAGCGACTATTTAAAAACCAAATGGGTAACACCAACCAAGGAAAATGTTAAGTTATGTTTTGCACCCCAGGCCGGTTTTAATTATGAGGTGCAGAGTTCTTCGCCTGTTAATGAAACCACTTTCCGTGTTGAGGATGAGGCTGGTAATTTGTTTTATGACGCTGGTCTTGATAGTTATTATCCTGCCTTAGCCGATCCAAATGATGATGTAATTGCTTTTACTCATCCCAACCATGAGTTTGCCACTAATACTGTTTATAATGTGACACTTCAAAGTTTGATTGGATATGATCCGTTGCGGGCAAAGGATATTTTTCCAAAAACACCAGTAATAAAACGCTGGAGTTTTAAAACCGGTACTGAATCTGATAATACTGCGCCCGAGGTAGTGCCGCCTACTCAACCTAAAACAAACGAAACCGATGTTTGCCGCAATGCACCCATTCAGGTGGAATTTAACGAGCCGATGTATGCCCCTAGCTTTAAGGTTAACGATCCGGAGGGTACGGTAAAATTGGAAAAAATAAATGGCTGGGGCGGGGCATTTGTGTCGGATATCACTTTAACTGATCCGAGTTTTGGTAATGATGTGCAAATAGTAACAGTGGCCGCCACCACTACTTTAGAGGAAAATACTTTTTATAAAGTGACTTTAGTGGGCGGTCCTAACGGCATTAAAGATGCCTGTTTAATCCCCATGGTAGATGATTATGTTTGGGAGTTTCAAACCGGCACCACAGTAGATTGCCAACCAACCATTACCGCTGTTAATCCTATGACGGGCGATTATGGCGAGCAGATTAGCATTACCGGCACCAATTTCTTTTTAGACGGCGAAGTATTTTTTAATGATTTTGCTTCAGGCAACAATAGTTTTGATGAACAGCATAATATTCTTTGTTGGAATAATGAAACGCGCGACGGTGTTACTGCGTGTGTTAATAACGAAATCACAGTACGCGTGCCAGTGGGTGCTACTACTGGACCGGCTTATGATCAAGATGGTTATACTGTTAGTACAGGTCCAGTGCAAGTAAAAGTGGATCGTTTTTGGTCTAACGAGTGGCCTGGTTTTATTATTGGTAGTCCTTTTGTTGGCGAGCTTTCGCCAGGCCGAGGTGGCGCAGACCAATATCTTACCATTAACGGTTGGAATTTTGGCGATGTTGCGGGTAAAGTTTATTTTATTAATACCAATGGCATTAAAGTTGAAGCTGAGTCGCCGCTTGGTTGTGATGACTGGTGGCAAGAAACCGAGATTGTGGTCAAAGTTCCAGTGGTTTTGGCCGGTCAATTTTATGAGGTGCAGGTAGTAACTGCCGCGTTCGGTTCGAACGCCGTAAATAAGCAAAGTAATACAGAATTTTTTGAAGTTACAGCTGATCCCCCTGGGCCGGGTATTTGTAAACTTGATCCTACTAGTGAAGATATTTTAAATTTGCCAGTTAATGTTACGGTTACTGGGGAGCGCTTTGGTGTGGCTGGTACACTTACTTTTGAAACTATTGAGGCAACTGTATTTAACCCTCTTCCTTATCAATGGACGGCTGGCGAAATTATTAGCCAAACACCTATGATGGCTGGCGTTAATGCGTTGGGTAAGGGTGTTTGGCGCGTGCGTGTTACCAGCGATGGCAAAATTTCTAATTATAAAAGATTTACAGTTAGTGATACGAGTAGTAATACAACCGACCCATTTTTGGAGGTTATGGATCTATCGACCTGTAAAAACAATACTCAAAGCCCTAGTCCTTATAGTAATACAACTAATGTATGTACTAATGCTTTATTGTCGGCGCGGTTTAATAAACCTGTAGTTGATAATACTTTAAATAATAATATTTTATTAACAGATTGTGGTTTAGCTACAGCGCCAGATTGCTTAAATGGTGACCCGGTAAGTTTGGATTTTGGCAATATGGAAATGCTAACCAACAGCAGTAACGAGGTTATTGGTTTTAAAATCTTGCCAGCTTCATTAAATGCTAATCATGCTTATCTTGCCACAATTACGGCTGGCGTTTTAGCTTTGGATGGTTCAACTTTTCAATTTTCGCTGTTTGAATGGAATTTTAGTACTGGCGCTGGAGCGTGTTCAGTAAATAGCGTGTTGTTAACGCCATCTGGCGATCTTACTTTGCCCAGAAGTGATACAAAAAATATTACTGCTACGGCCAATGCTGCTAATTGTAATGTTATTTATACCAGTGGGTGGAATTGGGGTGCGGCTAATAATGGTGTGCCGCCAGATTTTTATGTAAACATGACAGCTGTTTCTCTTGTGTCGCAAGATGTTGAAGGATTAAATATGACGCCAGTAGGCAGTCCAGTACAGATTACTGCCACTGAATCCATATCCAATAAATCCGCCACTAAAGATGTTTATGTGGTTGCCAGCGTGCCAGGAACCACTATTCCGCCGCGCATAGATTCTATTAATCCTGATAATGGTCGGGCTGAGAAGAGCGTTACTACAGTTGTAACAATCAAGGGTGAACATTTTGGCACTCGTCCAGGCAAAGTATTTTTTGGCAGCACCGAGGCATCTTTTGCTACTTGCGGCAGTTGGAGCAACACTCAAATCATCGCTTCAGTGCCCCCTTTTCTGACCCACACCTATAAAATGAAAGCGGGTTGGAACTATGCTTCTCTGCCATTTAATGTGTCGAATTCGGCTAGGAGTGTCCTATTTCCGACCGCGGTCGGTGAATTATTTAAGTTCATTGGTGACCAGAATGTTGAAGTGGATAATCTTGAAGTCGGGTTTGCCTACGCTATAAAATTTAACAGTGCTCAAAATGTAACTATTACCGGTTCCCCTGAACTTTCAACTTTCTCTGTGTCATTACCTGCTGGTTGGAGTGATTTTGGCTCGCTGTCCACATCAGTACCCATTAGCGCTATAACCTATACCCCAGGTACAATTATTGATTTGCGTCGCTATGATACTTCCACAGGAAATTGGGTTGGTGGCATAACCCAAATTGACCCAGGTGTTGGTTATAGGGCTAAGACAAGTGAAGCTGGTACTTTAACAATAACCAATCCCATTAGCAGCAATCTTAAGGTTTATGTAGAAACAGCAGCCGGCGTTTCTAATATAGTTAATTTTACAGTCAATACCACTATTCGTCCTGGGATTTGTTCAATGACCCCAGATCAGGGAGTGGGCGGTACTAATGTGACTATCAAAGGTTATAATTTTACTGACACTAAAGCTGCCGGGCAAGTTAGATTTCCAATTTATGATAATGTCGGGGTGGCAGGTGTAACTTCAGCCAATATCAGCAAATGGTCAAATACTTCTATTGCCTACACTGTTCCTAATCCGCCTGAATTGCCCCGTACAGATGATGTAATAGTAAGAGTTAATTATGGAGCAGGTGATGTAGATTCCAATGGCGCGCAGTTTTATGGCCAGCCATTTATTACCAAATTAAGCCCCAGCTCTGGACCTCCAGGCGCTTGGGTTACAGTTAAGGGCGGCAATTTTGGTTCAGCAGCTCCAGGCAGAGTTTTATTTGATGCGGTTGAATCCGAAGCTTTACCACCCACTTGTCCTATAGATAAAGCTTGGACCAACAATGAAATAGTAGTTAAAGTTCCGAGTGCCTTAGGAGCTAATCAAATAAATAGCCAAGTTAATGTGGAAACAGCCAATCCGCCCGGATTATCTACTAGCACTACCAATTCAGGCAAGGTGTTTGATTATAATCCTAATTTACCTTTAGGTCCGGGTTTGTGTTCTTTAAATCCTAATTCGGTGTCACCCAGCAATCTAACTGTTTCTAAAGTTAAATTATTAGGCGAGCATTTTGGTGCTAGTAAAGTAGTTGGTTCTTTGATAAATTTTACTAACAAAGGTGATTTGTCAAATACTTGGTCAGATGAAGAAATTGAGACTAATAATTTAACAGCTGACACAGAATCAGGTGATGTGACAGCGCAAAAAGATGTTGATGTCACGGTGCGTAGATGTGTTGGAGTAATGTTTGGCGGCACTTGTATTGGCGTCTGGCAGGATGTTATTCAACAGCAGACAGTGGTGAGTAATTCCCGCTACTTTACAGTAGGTACAACCATTGCTGGCCCAGGCACGCCTGGGGATTTGCGAGTGACCAGTTTTGAACCAGCCGATGGTGAAATAAACATTTGCCGCAATGCCAGTATAGCAGTAACTTTTAATAAACTGGTTGATAAACAAACAATAATTTCAGATAATTTTTTATTACAAAGCAGAACCCAGATTAATTTACATACTGATAATTGTGGTACTTCTTTAGATCCTCTTCCAGTTCCAGAAAATTGGGCAGCACCAGTTTATTTTCCAAATGGTTGGGTAAAAATGCAAAAACGTTTTGAGGCTACTGTAAATTCATGTGAAATTGGTTTAGTTACATCTTCTGAAGCCGGTTATACATATTATGATCAGGCCTTTGCGGCTGATGATGCGAATCCTAATTCTAATCTACTAATTAATGGAGATTTTGAGCAAGGATTAAATAGTTGGAGTATTAGGCAGGGAAGCTGGAATATAATTAATGACGAAAAGCAGAGCGGAAAACAGAGTATTCAAATTATTTCTCCTGCTGGCCTTGGATATACAGGTGAGCTGACTCAGGCGTTTCCTACTACACCTGGTCAAAATTATACTGTCACAGTTTGGGTATATAATAAATTTCCCAGCACATTACGTGAAATAACACTTGATACTAATGCTGATAATATTGTTGATGTTAGTAAAGTTATGGTTGTACCAAGTTTGCCGCTATTTCCTGGCAACTGGCATCGTTTAACAGTTACAAGTGGTGTTATAGCTAAAGATGGCGGGCAAATGAATTGCGCAATTGCCCCAGGTTGCATGACCACCTTCCGAACTCAGGCTGACATTTGCCAGATTGCTTCGGTAACTATTAAGCCAAGCTCTTATGTATTTACTAAGGTTGACGAGGATCACGATTTTATTGCCACAGCACTAGCGCCAGATGGGCAGGAATTAACTGCTATTTATAATTGGGATAAAACCGATCCTGACAATGTGGTTGATATTACTACTTTAGCTGCAGGCCCTCAAAATGTTACTTTGCAAGAGAGTGCAACAATTGATAAAAACGGTAAAGCAGTACTTAACGTTATAGCTGATGGTCCTGGTATGGATGCTGGGGTAAAATCTGCTTCAGCTGATCTGGAAGTGTTTATTTGCGAAGTTCCTTATGAATTAACCAATCCCACTTATAATTTTAGTTTTAAATATTGTCGGCAAAGAACAGCAGCTGATAAGTTATTACCATTGTTAAAACCAATTCCTATAATCAATCCACCAGCGGATCCTATATATTATGAAGCATTGTATAATGTTGAAGATACCGAAGATGTAATTGGTTTAAGAATATATGATAATGCCAGCAGATTAACGCCTAGCGATTGGCTTAAGTATGCCGTAGCTAATGATTTAATACCGTCAGCGCCAGCAGTAAGCGCCATAACCATAGATGGTAATCCTGCTGCCCGTGGTGGTCAAACAGTTTATGTAACAGCACTTAATTTAATACCAGCTGTTCTACCCGCGCTCGGCACAATTGACGCTAATGAATATATATTATCTTTTAATACTAAAGCGGGTAGCGATACTCAAAATATTTACAAGCAATTAGTAGAAAGTTGGCAATTTAATACTAATATTCTTTTAGCATCTGATAAAGTTAAATTGAAAAACGATTTACAACGAGTGTTTGATTTGCAAAATATGTCTGATTTGTTAACGCGTTATGGCAAGCTGCACAGTTTTACTTTGCCCCAGCTTACTGCCGGCACTTATGTTTCGGACTGGTCCAACAGCAAATGGAAATCCTGGCAGCAGAATTTGGGAGCGGCCTTGGGAAGAAGTTTGCCCAATGATCCAATAAATAAATTTGTAAATTGTGAAGGTAATGTAGGTGAAACCTGTGATGATGGCACTGATTGCGATTCTGGTAATTGTAATGATTTAAAATGTACTAGCACTGGCTATGACCAAAATACTTGTTGGAATGAACAAGCTAAAGAGTTTATTTGTCCAGCAGGTTCTTATGTTTACCAATATCAGGCAACTGGTGCAGGTAGGGCCCGGTTGTATGCTAATTTTGAATATGGTGGCGTTGATTGGGGCGGCGGGTTTGAAGTTCCCACAAACCCAGCAGACACTAATCCGCCTAATGAGTGTGTTAACGCTGGCGCCATACCGGTTTATCAAGATGTAGATATTGAAGCTCCTTATGTATTGGAGATTCAAAAGAATAATCCGGCTAGCGGAGTGGTAATTAGTTCAGTTGGTGGCATAAATTGCGGTAGTGTTTGCCAAGCTAGTTATAATATTTTTGATCAAAAAGTGACCTTGACAGCCACGCCTACTGCCGGATCATCTTTTGCTGGGTGGTCGTCTGGTTGTGATAATCAAATAGGTAATACTTGTGTAGTTAATATGGATAATAGTGAAATAACCGTTACCGCTACTTTTACTAGAGATGAATATATTTTAAGCACTATTGTTACTGGTTCTGGCGCAACTGGTAGCAGTATTACTGGAGCATTAGCTATTTACAACTATGGGCAGGTGGCTTCTTTAACTGCCAATGCCGCCCCAGGAACGATATTTACTCATTGGAGCGGTTGTACCAGCGTTAATGGCAATGTTTGTAGTGTAACTATGACTACTAATAAATCAGTGGTGGCTTATTTTGAAAATTCATATAATTTAACAGTTAATCAAACCGGTTCAGCTGGTTCAGTTACTAGCAACCCTGTGGGTATAAATGTCTGTGCTGCAATTGGTTGTACTGCAAATTTTTTGCAGGATGTTGTGGTTACATTGACTGCTACTGCTGGGGCTAGTTCAGTGCTTGATTCTTGGACAGGCGATTGTGATTCAGTTTCTGGTAAAACCTGCATCGTTACTATGGATGCTAATAAAAATGTGACTGCCAATTTTGTCACTTTGATTAATTATTATGATTTGACAATAAATAAAAAAACCGGAAGCGGATCGGGTGTAGTGAACAGCAATATCGCCGGAATTAATTGTGGCAGTGATTGCCGCGAATCATATCAAGAGGGAGTTGTCGTAACTTTGCAGCATGAGACAACAGTTGGTTCAGAATTTATTACGTGGTCTGATCCTACCTGTGGAACAAATGATTCTTGTGTGGTTACTATGAATGCCAGTAAAAATATATCAGCCCAGTTTGATTTGGTAAGTTATAGATTAAATGTTTATATTGATGAGTCTGGCAATGAAACGGGCGGTGGAACAGTAGTTAGTAATCCAGCGGGGATTAAATGTGGAGGTGGCCCTAATTGGGCCGCTGATTTTGATTGTATAGAAGATTATACTTATGGCCAGACTATTACTTTAACACCCACAGCCAAAACCAATTTAGGTTATGAATTTGTTCGCTGGGATAGCAACCAAGTTACTTGCGGCGGCAAAAGCACTTGTACTTTGATTATGAATAGAGCTATTCAAATTGTAGCGGTATTTAAAAAAGTTTTTCCATTAATAGTTACCAAAACTGGTACTGGTTTTGGGCGAGTTTATAGCGATCCAGTGGGTATTGATTGTGGTAGTGATTGCGGCGGGCAGTCACCGGAGGAAGAAGTAAAATTTAGTCAAGATGAAAATATTGAATTTTTTGTTGTAGCCAGTATTGGCTCGATGTTTACGGGTTGGAGCAGTGATCCTGCTGGTCTTTGTTCAGGAAACGGGGCGTGCGTTGTTAATCGTTCTAATAATGATCCAGTAACAATTACTGCCGAGTTTAATCTTGCTCCAAATTCTTATTGGCTTAGCGTCAGTTTGTCAGACCCTAATCTAGGGTTTGTTACCAGCGATCCGGCGGGTATTAATTGTCCTGGCAGTTGCCAATCCTCATTTAACCGTGATCAAGTTGTGCAATTAACAGCTAATCCTATTGCTGGCGGGTCTGTTTTTGTTCATTGGCGTGGGTTTGAGTGTGAAGGGTTAACCGGTCTGTTGTGTAGTGTCACTATGCGCGAAGATAAAACTATTACCGCAGAATTTAATCCATTACAGAAGAATGTACAGGTTAGTGTGAATGCTCCGGGTGAAGGGTTGGTAGTAAGTGTACCGGCCGGGAAGATTGATTGTGACAGTACAGCTAATCATAATTTATGTAATAGTACGGGTGATTATTCAACGAATATCACTTTGAGGGCAACAGCTAATTTAGGTTATAATTTTAATAGTTGGAGCGGCGTTAGTTGTCAAGGTGGTAATTTTGCTCAGGATTGTACTTTTGAACTAATTGATAATATTAATGTGATAGCTAATTTTGGCACTGTGCAATATACAGTGAGTGTTACTAAATATTTAAATAATGTGTCCAATGGTGCGGTGGGAACTATTACCTTAGACCCACCGCCTATCATCTGCAATGCACCGGGATGTTTGTCTATTAGTCAGTCAATTGCTCAAACTACCGTTGTTACTTTAACAGCAACACAGGCCGCTGGTTACCAATTTGATAATTGGAGCAATGTTGCTTGCAACGGTGGAGTTCAGACCAATTTAACTTGCCAGTTTACTGTTTCGGCTAATACAACTGTCAGGGCAAATTTTATATTTGCACCCAGAATTTTAACAGTAAATGTTAATCCGATAAATTCTGGTACAGTTTCAGCGGCAGGTATTAATTGTACGGGCAATGGCGTAGTTGATTGTACAGAAAGTTATAATAGTGGTGACCCAGTTAGTTTGGTAGCAATACCAGCGGCTGGATATATTCTTGTTGATTGGACTGGTGCTGGGCTGGTTTGCGCTGGGGGTAATAATGTATCACCTTGTAATTTTAATATCAATTCCAGTATTACTGTTACTGCTAATTTTAATACAGCCGCGCCAGTCACTCATACTTTAACAGTGAATCCAGTTCCCAGTAACGGTAGTATTACTGGAACGGGTATTAATTGTCCGGGTGATTGTACTGAAACTACAGCCGCTGCTTCTGTTATCTTAGCTGCAAATCCGTTGGCTGGTTATAAATTAAAGCAATGGTTGGGTGATGCGGCTGTCTGTGGAGCAAATTCCAACTGTACCATTCAGCTTAATACAGATAAAATTGTGAGCGCGGAGTTTGAGGTTATAGTATTGACCCATACCTATAATATGGTAGCGAGTTGGAATTTTATTTCTTTGGCATTTAATGTGTCAAACTCGGCTACCAATGTCCTGTTTCCAACCGCGACTAGCGAAGCATATCAGTACTTAAATGGTGCGTATGTTTCTGTGACTAATCTTCAAGTCGGGTTGGCCTATTTTATCAAATTTGGTTACGCTGAAGATGTAACTATTACTGGTTCCTCTATAATTTCAAATTTTTCTGTACCGTTACCTCTTGGATGGAATGGATTTGGTTCATTGTCTACTTCAGTACCTCTTAGCGCCATAACATATTCCCCAGGTACAATCGGTGAAGTTTATTATTATAATAATGGCTGGGTTGCTGGTGTAACCCAAATTGATCCAGGTATTGGTTATATGACTAAGACAAGTGAGGCTGGGACTTTAACAATAACCAAGTAAAATGCAAAGTAACTATTTTCAATTTATTTGTTTAGCGCTTTTGTTGATAAGATCTAATAAGTTACTGTTTTTATTGGCTATTTTTTTATAAATATTTTATAATTAATTTAGAGTAATTTTTATGTTTGATAATATAACTAATAAACCAAAACCAAGTTCAGTAGAAGATATTTTTGCTGATACCGAAGTAACACCAACCAACATACCACCGTCACCAACTGCTGGTACCAGTTTTGTGCCGCTACCGATTCCCCCCGCACCACGAGCTTCAGGTTTAGGAAGTTTATCCACACCAACTCATCCATTATTTGATGGTGGAAAAAAGTGGCTAATGATTATTGGCGCCATCGTGGTAGTAATAATTATTGGCATGGGAGCTTATTGGTGGTGGACGAATACCAAAACATCAGCCCCTGTTAATACTGAACCAGAATTAACTAATCAGCCAATTGAACCAGAGCAGCCGCCGATAACTGTTCCGCCAGTAGAAATGCCAACTACCAATCCCGAATTAGAAGATACGGATAATGATCGGCTCAATACTCGTGAGGAATTTGAATTAGGAACAGATCCGCAGAATTTTGATACTGATGCCGATGGTTTATTTGATGGTGAAGAGGTTAAGGTTTGGCATACTGATCCTTTAAACCCAGATACCGATGGCGATGGTTATTTAGATGGCGAAGAAGTTATTAATAATTATAATCCCAATGGGCCTGGTAGATTATTGGAGTTGCCTAGTGGTGAAATAAATTTTCAGGAATTAGATAATATTTTAGATCAAATTAATCAGGAGGGTTAAAAAATCATGTTAGGTTTTGAAAAAAAACAAGAGTCATTAAATGAATCGCAGCCTATTGCGTCAATGGGGGTGGTTAAACCATTGGGTGAAATTCATACTATGCCAGGTGTAAGTGCGACAGCTGATTCAACTAATAATACTAATCAGCCTAAAAAAATTCCTTGGTTGGTAATAGTAACTGGAATAGTGGTTATTATTGCCATTGGCGCCGCAGTTTATTATTTTATTTTTTTTAATAAAAACGAACCGACGACTACACCTGAACCCACTGCGCCAATTGTAGAAAATGAAGAACAATCACCAACCGTACCCGAGCCGCCACAAGAACCTGAAATACAAGTTATCTTAACTCCTAAAGAACGCGACCAACAGCGGTACATGGATATTAATGTTATTAAAACTGGCTTGGAATTATATTATTCAGAGCGTGGCAGTTATCCGATAAAAATTACCCAGGTAACTTTGGGTTCTACTAGTGCCAGTACTTTGTCAGCAGCTGGTTTTAGTGATTACCCGCAAGCACCTTTATATTTAAGTAAAGTGCCGCAAGATCCATTAGTAGATCAAGGCAGTGTTTATACTTATTCAAGTACAGCAGGAATAGACTATCAATTAACATTTAGTTTGGAACAAGGAATTAGCAATTTATCTTCTGGAATACACTTTTTAACCTCTACCGGGTTTGATGGAGCAACTCAACCACCAACCAATGAACCAGAACCAGAAACCGAGTTGCCAACTGTTGCACCACCATTGAGTTTTGACGGCGATAGCGATGGTTTAACAGATGTGGAAGAAGTTATTTATGGGTCATTAATAGATAATCCAGATAGTGATGATGATGGTTATCAGGATGGCAGTGAGGTTAAATCTGGCTATAATCCAGTAGCTGGCGAGAGCGTTAAGTTAGAAGAATCAGGCCTAACGCAGCGCTATGCTAATGTAATTTACAATTATTCCATTTTGTATCCTACCACTTGGCAGCTGAAAAGTTCAGATGAGCTTTCTAGCGAAGTGATTTTTACTGGCGAGTCGGGTGAATTTGCGCAGGTAGTGGTTCAAGATAATCCCGAACAAAAAACTGCGTTGGAATGGTATAGCAGTTATGTGCCATCATTGCCTCCAGAAGAAATACCAGTAATTCAGATTGGAGCATTAACAGCAGTGCGTAGTTTGGACACTTTAAATATTTATCTGGCAGTTAATGGTAAGTTGATTACTATCAGTTATAACAATGGTACGAATAGTACAGCAGATTATTTAGCCACTTTTCAAATGATGTACCAGAGTTTTAATGTTACTGCCGTAGCGGCTGAATAGTTTAGTAGCTAGTCAGTGAAACAGTCTAGAAGTCAGTTTAAAAAAAATAAACAGCGCTTTATTATTGATATTGCTAATTTAAGTAGTCGTCCAGTACCTACATCTTGGCAACAGCACTGCACTAGTTTAGTAAAGCGTGTTTTTTTGTTGACCAAAGTTGTTGATGCCGAGATATCACTGGTTTTTGTTAAGCCTCAGTTAATTCGGCGATTAAATTTTAAGTATCGGCACCAGAATAAAGTAACTGACGTGTTAGCTTTTATTTATCAGAACGCCCAGAAAAAAATAAATGGTGAAATATTAATTTGTCTAAATCAAGCTAAATTGCAAGCTATTAAAAATTGTCAGACTTTAATTAAGGAAATAAGTATGTTAGCGGTTCATGGCGCTTTGCATTTGGCAGGATATGATCATCAAACTAATAAACAGCAAAAGATAATGAAAAGTTTGGAAAATAAAATCTTAAACTAATTTATGGTAATTACAAATTTTTTAAAAAAATTTATTTATGCCTGGCGTGGTTTAAGATATGTTTTTAAAAGAGAACGAAATTTTCAATTAGAGCTGTTATTGTTCATCATCGCTGTAATTATTGGTTGGTGGCTGAATTTTTCAGTATGGGCTTGGGCTATGCTTATTATTTTAGCAGTTTTAATTTTGTATGCTGAAATTAATAATACTATTACTGAAAGAATATTGGATTTATTAGAACCAAGATTATCAATCCACGTGGCTTTTTTAAAAGATGTTCAAGCAGGGGCAGTATTATTAATTGCTTTAGCGTCGTTAGTTGTGGGTGTTTTGTTATTGGTAGAATTTTGTAAGTGAACAACTAAATTATTCAGTTGATTTCTTTACCTATTTTTGTTAGGGCGTTATACTATAAGTAATAATATTAAATATCATGTCTGTACCCGATCTTATAACAGGATTAGATATTGGTTCTACTACAGTGAGGGCAGTAGTTGCCCAATCTAGTGGCGAAGGACAGCTTCAGGTTATTGGCTTAGCTGAAGTTGTTTCTCAAGGGATTCACAAGGGAGTAGTAACTAGCATTGAAGATGCCGTGTCGGCTATTTCTTCAGTTTGGGAAAAAGTTGAACGGATGACTGGTACTCCAGTAGAACATGCCT
>Ga0265296_1000290_pt1 | contig 86907 bp, 95 predicted proteins | sample MunlanPumphouse1_FD_189073 | JGI IMG/M metagenome (GOLD analysis project Ga0265296, IMG submission 189073) | Groundwater microbial communities from a municipal landfill in Southern Ontario, Canada - Pumphouse #1 | ecosystem: Environmental > Aquatic > Deep subsurface > Groundwater | place...
GGATCTGGCCTGAATCTGGAGGTTGTTAATAAATCTTCACCCGTTACCGCACGGACGAAAATGCTGTTATCGCGGTTACCGGGTCGTTTGCCTCATAGATTGCCCGTCCCACAATAATGCCGTCCACGAGCTTTGCGATGGCACCCGCATCTCCCCCCTGTGCCCCGACACCGGGCGAGAGGATCTTCCGGTCTCCCACGATCGTGCGCAGGATCTTCACGCGCTCCGGCCGGGTGGCCGGGGCGATGATCCCGTCAGCCCCGCAGGTGACCGCCATCTCCGCGATCTTCTCCGCGGTTCCGCCGTGGAAGAAGGCCGTGGCTCCCGGGTGGCTCATCTCTGCGACAACAAAGCACGCGCCTCCATAATCGGCTGCCACGTCCACGCAGGCCTGGACCGCGTCGCTCCCGGTAAAGCCGTGGCAGATGATGGCGGCAAAGCCGGCATCGAAGACCGCCTCCGCGATCAGCCGGTTGGTGTTCGGGATGTCGGCGACCTTGAAGTCCGCGATCAGCGGCTTGTCGAGTTCCTCAAGTTCTCCTGCAATGGCAAGGCCGCAGGAAAGGATGAGCGGGTAGCCGAGCTTGATGGCATCGAGGTGCGGTGCGCAGGCCTCCGCGATGGCAAGCGCCTTCTTCTTCTCTGTCACATCCAGCGCTAAGATCAGTTCGGTCATTTTGCCAGCCGCTCCATCACGGCTGCGGTGAGCATCGGCAGGGTGATCGTAGCGTCCCCGTACACGGTGACCGCCTGCGCCTCTTCCGTGATCTTGCCCCAGGACCGGGCCTCGTCCAGCGTTGCGCCCGAGAGCCCGCCGAGGTCCGGCCGGTCGCCGGTCAGCTGGACCGCGTAACTGAACCCGTTCGGGGTCATCAGCATACTCTGGAGGATGAAGTTCTTGGGCACACCGCCTCCGACCAGCAGCGCCCCGGCCTTCTTGACCGAGAAGCAGAGGTCGAGGAGGGCCGGCATGTCGGCGAATGCGTCCACCGTCACCTTGTTGGTCTGGGAGAAGAGCCAGTACTGGAGACCGATCATCGAGTCCTGCACGGCCGGGCAGTAGACTGGGATGTTGTTGCGGGCTGCGGTGTGGAGGATACCGGACTTCGCATGCTTCCCGATATGGGTGAGGAGCCCGGAGATGGAGATCGTGCTCTTCGGTTCGAGATCCCCGAAGACGCCCTGCATGAACTCTTCGAAGTGCTCGAAGGCTTCGTTGGGCAGGTAGATGTCGTAGATCCGGTTGATCTCATCGTGCCGGAGCTCGATGTCGTTGCAGAACGCGGTGCCGTGGAAGTGGTGGCACCCGATCGCCTCAATGATGTCGTGCGTCAGGTTGGCACCGGTCGAGACGAGCACATCGATGTGCTTGGCCCGGATCAGGTCCGAGACGATCCCGCCCATGCCGGCCGGCACCATCGCGCCGGCGAGACCAAAGAACTTCGTGGTCTCGGGGTCACGGAGCATCTGTTCGTAGATATTGGCTGCGTGGGCGAGCGATCCGCCGTTGTACGCGCCGGCCTTTCCCATTGCCTCTACCAGTTCGTTGACCGTCATGCCCGGCTTCACATGCAGCTGGGCAACCGGCTCATCACAGGGTCGTGTCATGATCTCCACGTCTTGCTGTACATATTGGCGGTCCGGGCACATAACAGTGTTTCAGGCCCCGGAGAAATATTCTGGGAACTCTTCGGAAACTTCCGTGGGATGAACGGAGATCGGTAAAAATATGGACAAATTTTCCCCGGAAATCAGGAAGATATATACCCTTTCCCGACGGTCTATCCTCTATGCAGGAAGTCCGGTTAACTCTCAAGAAGCGGGCATTTCCACCCCAGGGACGTGTGCGTATCAATGTCGCACACCTGTCTGATTTGGGAATCCAGGATGGGGACAAGGTAGATCTCATCAACGAAATAACCAAAAAAGCCGTCACAACCACCGTTGGCGCAGATACCATGGTACGGCAGGGGCAGGTCCGGGTGAGTGAGGAGGACCTCAAGGTGCTGGGTCTCCATGATGACGAGGAGGTTCTTGTAAGAAAGACTCCCCCCATGGGAGAGAAGCTCAAGAAGGCGGCAGCCGATGCCAACGCCGCGCTCACGAAAGAAGCAAAGAAGCTGGACGTTGCTGCAAAGAAGACGGCCGGGGATGTGAAGGCCGGCGCAGCAAAAGCAACGAACGCCGTCAAGAAAGAGACGAAGAAGGCATCCGAGAGCATCGGCAAGGCCGCTGCAAAGACCGCCGCTACCGTGAAAAAGACGGTGAAGAAGGCCAAAGGGCCCAAAGACACTCTATGAGAAACCCGTGATGTGGTGAAGCACCAATGGCAGCAGAAACTGTAATCGCACAGGCTCCCCTGTTCAACGATACCATTGTCCTGGGACTGGTGGTGGTTGCCGGTATGGCAATCGTCTATTTCATGATCCGCGAGATCCGGATCATGAAGACCTCCAACCGGGCCATCGAACTGGACCTGGAGAAGGACAAGCTCAAACTCCTCCAGCAGCACGAGGCATCGAAGGCGATCCCATTCACCCGGCTCTCGCATGAGCAGGTTGAGGAGATCCGGAAGGTTGAGGACGAGATCTCGATCCTTGAAACGAATATCTACGCAAAGGAGAAACTCCTCGAGACCCGGTTGACACGACTTGAAGATCTCGTGAAAGCGAGAAAACTGGACAACCTCCTCGCCAATACCGATGAACAGGAGAAGAAGGTGAGATAACCATGTACCCGGTTGTTAACCAGAATCCCAACCAGCAGGTGACCGGCGATTCGCTCTGGGACCGGTTCTCCCATATCCCCGGGACGATCGAATCCCGTGTTCCCACGTTCGATAAATCGCTTGACGTGTACTTCGACCAGCACTTTGCTGCGATCATCGAGGAGTGGGACCTTGTGACCGAGAGCGATCTCTCGCACCTGGAATCCCGGCTGACCCGCGTGAGCGATGAGATCAGCCGCCTCTATGCAGGAAAGATGGCCATCGAGACGCGGGCAAAGAAACTTGACGAACTGATCACCCAGATGGAGCAGTCATTATGATCGGCATGGACTCGTATCTCAATGCCTACGTGGACCGCCGGATGAAGTACATTGTCGAGGAATGGGACCTCTCGACCGGAAACGATCTCGCGGATTTCACGGAGCGGTTGTATGCACTGGAACAGGAGATCCCACGGATGCAGGCATTTGAACATGCAGCCGGGGACAAGCTGACCGAACTCGAAACACGGGCACAAAAACTGAAAGGGAGGATTTGAGATGGATCTCTTCACCTTCATCCTCCTCGTCCTTATCCTCTGTGCCGTCATATTCCTGGTGTATTACTTTTTCAGAGGTGCCAAAGGGAATCTCTCGCTTGCCCGTCCGGTGGAGAGCCGGGTGGACGAGTACCTTGACCGCAGGTTCCAGAGCATTGTCGAGGAATGGGAACTGGTCTCCCGCCCGCGACTCCAGACGTTCAAGGAACAGGGCACGCGGCAGATCGAGCAGGATGAAGTACGTCTTTCTGAACTGAAGAACTACGAGTCCGGCATGCAGACCACGCTGGTATCGCTGGAGGCACGACTTGACACTCTGGAAAAAGACCTTGCCACAAAAGGAAGCGCAAAAAAGTAATGGTCCCGATCGCTTCCGCGAGCTGAAGAAAGAGATCGTGGTGATGAGAAAGCAGGGGGAACCCCCCTTGAAGGATCCCCACAGTTTCGCGCAGTACATGTGCGATCTCTGCAACACACCCCACCCGATCTCCGGGCTCCGCCAGTGCGTGCTCTGCGGGCGCTGGGCGTGCGATGCCTGCTGGAAGGACGAGTATTATTCCTGCAAGTCCTGTGCGGGCTTAATAAAAATTCATGCGCTGATGGGCAGGGAATAACCCCGTCTTTTTTTTTATTTTTTACTGAGGTCCCTGAACCGGACTCAGGAGGACAATTACCAATTACCCGGCACCCTTATCCAATGGTTGTGACCGGGGTAATTTTCGGCGGAACCATGTAGGTCAGGGGCAGGATCTCCCCGTTTGCCGGGGCAATTGTTAAGCCGAACTTCTGGTAGGGGGCGGCGGTCTGCGAGGGACAGATGAGGAGCGTGAACTGCTCGGAATTTTCCAGCAGGAGGTCATGGTCGGCGCCTTTCAGGGGAATAAAGTTCGCCTTATGGGTGATCGTCCAGTTCGGGCAGACCAGCACCGGCGTCTCCCCCCGCGAGAGTGTCTCCCGGTCATTCCCGCTCGCCCACGTGATCGTGGCGTGGCCCATGTCGATCGCACCCGTGGTCATCATGAACGGCTGGACGGTCACCTCATAGGCCCCGAGCGCCCGGGGATTCTGGGTCTTAAACCGGACCGGCACACCATCGATCGGGCCGTCAACCGCGGGAAACCCGAAGGTTCCCCCGGTGCTGGTGATCAGGTTGCTCGTTGCCACGATCTCGTTCTGGATCATACCCTGTCTCTTGGGAGTGCTGGTACCCGGGAACAACTCCCCGTACCCGATAAAGCCGACAACCAGTACGAGGATTACCAGAAGAATGACTATTTCAAGGCCGGTGAGGGCCGGCTCGTTTCGTGGTGAAGGCCGGGTCTGCATGATCGTTTCCTGTTCACCGGGATCAGTTCATCCTCTTGAGAATGACACACCGGGATACGGCTCCGTAACCAATGATGGAGAGGAGAGGTAAAAAACCCTCCTTCCCTCCCTGACAACAGGTGTCCGGATGCAGGATTTTTAAAAAACCATACCCATTAATAATCAAAAACAAAAGGCACACTAGGGAAAACGGGAGTATCTGCGAAGTGCCCAAGGCACAGGTTATGGTATTCATGAACCCGTAAGTCCAAATTTTTTTACCTGAACAGAGATCTCACAGGGACCAGGAATACAATGGCAGAGAATTCAGCACAACCGGCACCGGCAATCGTCCCGGCACCATCCCGCTATGACCGGATCAAGGCCCGGGTCCACACGATACTCGAAGGCACGCCCCGGCAGGATCCCACGGCCCTCATCGTCCAGGCATTCCTCGCCTTCATCATCCTTGCGAATACCCTGACCGTGGTCCTCATCACGCTACCGGATCTCCCGGTCCCGGCGAGAAACCTGCTCTACATAATCATCACGATCTGTCTCTTTATTTTTGCGATCGAATACATCCTGCGCATCTGGTCATGTACCCATGCCCTCTCTTTCCGGGGCAGGGTGATGGATCGCCTGCGGTATGCAACCCAGATCTACATGGTGATCGACCTGATCTCGATCATCCCCATCTTCTTCCCCTTCGTATTCCCGCGGGATAATGCCCTCCTCCACGTTATCCGGCTCCTCTCGATCTTCAAGCTGGTGCGCTATGCCCGCAACTCCGAGGCACTCAAACTCCTTCACCGGGTCATCTCAAAGAAACAGGAGATCATCTCCATCCTGGTACTGTTTCTGGTCTTTGAGATCCTGTTCTCATCAACGATCATGTACCTTGTCGAGAACGCCGCACAGCCGGAGAAGTTCTCCAGTATCCCGGCTGCCATGTGGTGGGCGGTCATGACCGTAACAACGGTGGGGTATGGGGACATCATTCCCATCACACCCCTGGGTCAGACCATTGCCGGCCTCGTCACCATCGGGGGTGTCCTGCTCCTTGCCCTTCCCTCCGCCATCCTCGCTGCCGGGTTTATGGAGGAACGGCAGAGAGAGCAGGCCTCCCTTGAACTCTCCGATACAGAGTCATGGATAGCAATGCTTGAGCGTCTGGGCGCCTTAAACGAACGCGGGCTGATCCTGAAAGAAGAGTTCGAAGCGTATAAGGCCCTGATCCTGCCGCGATTGCACGAGCGGGAGAGGAACCGGGGGAAATAAAAAAAGGTGTTCAGACCGAGACGATCGTCTCGCCCTTTCTCATCAGCAGGCCGGTGATGATGCTGATGATGCCGAGGATCAGGCAGTAGATACCCACGAGCAGGATCAGGATCACCGAGCCCGTTGTGGTGATTGGGGCAAAGCCGATGATGATACCGAAGAGTACCGCGATGAACCCGCTGATGCCGAGCATGACCCGGAAGGGCAGGTCTTTTAGGGAGAAGGCGATGGCCAGTTCCGCGATACCCGTGATGATGGCCCATGCGGCGATCAGGATGGTCAAGGCAACGAACATCATGAACGGCGACATGAACATCAGGAGCGCAATGATCACGCCAAGGATCGAGAGGATGAGCACGCCCCAGTGAATCTTGCCGGCCTCTGCAAGGGAGAGAGCGCCGGTGACAATCGAGATGATCAGGAGGAAGATCCCGATAATATAGGCAAAGAGAGCCTCCATCCCCACCGGGATCATAAAACAGAGTACCCCGACGATCAGGGCAAAGATGCCGCGGGCTAACAGGCCGCCTTTTGTCAGAACTTCAACTTCCATAATGGATCATCTTCGATTAGCAATGGCATGGGATTTATGCATTTCCAGATGATGTGCGGGAAAAAAGAGACGTGATACGCGGGGTCCGGTCCTGTCCCCGCTCATACGATGATTATGCCGCCCGCACGCTGATCTCCATAGCCGCGATCTGCCGGTACACCTTTGCCGTCACCGACTGCGTCCACCGGTCAAAGACAATGGACTGGAACGGCTGCCAGATCGTCACCCAGCAGAAGATGATGAGCACGTTCTCGATCACCTCCACAAGGGGATCGCCTTTGAACGGGACGCAGAGGGCAATGCCAACAAACGAGGGGATACAGACTGCAATGGTCAGCCGGAACTCACGGAGCCCGACCCGCTGGGTCAGCCTCGTGCTCCGCTGCATCTCATCGGCCCGGATCCGGAAATGGGACCGTACCGCAGAAACGAGGGAGGTCTTCCGGTCCGGTGTCAGGTCGGATGCGGGAAGCGTGATCTCGATTTTGTCACAGAGCTCCTTATGGGTCCCCCTCTGTGAATCCAGCACCGTGTGGAAGATATCGCTCTCCGCCCGGTCCGACAACTCCCGGCTGTTCTCGGGCGTGGGATCGTCCGGGTCATAGAAATGGGCAATCGTCCTGAACGGCACCTGTGCCGTTGCGTTAGCAGTCTTTTGGTGTTCCGGCATGGCTGATCACGGATACGTTTAGTATCGCAAGAGGTGATTTTGCGGTGAGGCGGATAACCGTTTCCCCGTTGCCGTATGCGTCAGAAGTATCGGGAAATTTTAATCCGAGAGTTCTTATGGTAAAAAACCGTTTTCCTCTTTGTTGTGTGCTGATATCATGAGTGAAACTGCCAGTACCCCTAAGATGACTCCAAAGGAGCTGATGATCGTGATTGTGATCGCGCTCGGCTCGTTCATGGCCGGTCTCGATGCAACGATCGTGAATATCGCACTCCCCGCGATTGCGAAATCCTTTGATGTCTCGACTGTCGCAGTCTCGTGGGTGCTGAACGCGTATCTCATCATCCTCGTCAGCCTCCTGCTTGCGGCCTCCCGGCTCGGCGACATGAAAGGGTACCGGAATATCTTCCTTGGCGGTTTTGCCCTCTTCACGGCCGGGTCAGCGCTCTGCGGGCTCTCCCCCACGCTTGACTTCCTGATCGTGGCACGGATGATCCAGGCCATTGGCGGAGCGGTCATCTCGGCGCTCGGGGCCGTGATGGTCACGTCCTACCTCTCCACCTCCCTGCGGGGCCAGGCGCTCGGGATCGTGGCCATGTTCACTATGCTCGGGGCTGCCCTCGGCCCGGTGGTGGGCGGATTTTTGACCAGCGCCTTCTCCTGGCAGTACATCTTCTTCGTGAACCTGCCGGTGGGTATTGTTGCCATCATTCTCGGCATGCACATCCTCCCGAATCTCGCGCCGGTTGCCCCGAAGGCGAAGCTCGATATCCCCGGCGTCCTGCTCGTCTTCATCGCGCTCGGCACCCTGATCGTCGGCCTCACCACGGTGCAGGGCAGCGACGCGATGATGGGAGTGGCAGCGCTCATCATCTCGGCAGTCTTCTGGATCCTCTTCATTGTCCAGGAACGCCGGCCGGGCGAGCCGCTCGTGAATATCAGCCTCTTCAAAAACCGGGCCTACTCGCTCCAGAACGTGAACGTGATGCTGATCCAGATGGCGATGGCCGGCGTCATGGTCATCATGCCGTTCTACTTAGAAGTGGTCAAGAAGATCCCGACCGACAATGCCGGCACGATCCTGCTCGCCCTGCCCATCGGCATGATCCTGACCGCCCCGATTGCCGGAAAGATCTCGGACGTGATCGGCACGAAAAAACCGATCATCACCGGCTTTGTCATCTGCGCAGTCGCCCTCTTCCTCCTCTCGACCCTCACCGTCCACACGAGCGTGGGGCACATCTGCATCTACCTCTTCCTGCTCGGGGCCGGCACCGGTATCGCGTTCTCCCCGCTGAACAGCGCCGTGATGGGCGAGTGTTCGGCAAAGGACCGGGGCTCCACGAGCGGTCTCGTCAAGATGATGACAAATCTCGGCTCCTCGCTCGGAGTCGCGACCGTGATGCTCGTTGCCACCATTGCGGCCGGGCCAAAACTTGCCGAGTTTACGGCGCACTCGATCGAAGGCGCCAGCCTGGCGTCGGCATTCGATGCCGCGTTCCTCTTCTGCATGGTGCTCGAAGTGATCGGGATTCTCCTGATGCTCGCGGTAAATGAGAGGGAGCCGTCACCGGGCGGTGACGGCGAAGTGGCGATGGGGTTCTGAACTTTTTTTTAGAAGACCACTCACCTGAATTGTCGAGCGCCACACCATTATCGCCACAGAGATCAATGAGTATCTGAATGCGGGCACCGGTTGGTTCAGATACCGATAGATCACTGCCCCAGTCAGGGCAGGACAGCATCCTTCTCTCCACGCTGGAGTCCTCCCGGGATCTCATTGCCCGCCGGCTGGTCCATGAATATCACACGGTGACCGATCCGGACCTGAATTATTGTGCGGTCACATCGCTCCTCCAGATCATCTTTCTCAGGACCGGTCAGGAGTGCGGATTTGTCGAGCCCGGCACTCTCGCGGCTCTTGCGGGATGTGACGGGATCCAGAAACGAATGGCCCGGGCCTGCTCGGATACCGGGCTCAATCCGGAACTTTTTTTCGAATGCGGGCCGGAAGGTTCCCGCACGGTTCCCGCACGTCCCGATGAACCGCTTCGGGAGATCATCCGGCGGCTGGACCAGCCAGATGTTCCGGTTCCCGGCTCCCGGCTCGCTGTTGAGGAACTTGCTGCGGTACTTGACCGGTTTCTCGGGACACGTATGGAGACCGCGGAAGGCTGCCGGGTGAACCGTGTCGGCAAATCCACCCTGCTTTACACCGGGTCAGTGGATGTTCCCCCCCGGGACGTTGTAGAGTACCTGGTGCGTGAAGCGGTTGGCGGAATATCCGACCGATCCCAGAATCGTGGGAAGAGGCTCCGGGTGCTCGACCCGGCCTGCGGCTCCGGGTTCTTCCTGCTTGCCGCATACCGTTACCTTGTCCGCAAAAACACCCGACATCTCGTTCGTCCGGAAGAGATACAGATCGTTCTGAAGGATCTGGCAGACAGTTCCCTGTTCGGTACCGACATCGATCCCGAATCCGTGAGTGCGGCCCGGCTCATCCTGCTGTTTGCGTACATTGAAGAGAGCCAGTGTTCGGGTGCCGGTGTTGTATCGCCCGGCCAAGTGCGTGAGGTCTGTTCGTACCTTGTAAAGACCATCCGGTGCGGCAACTCCCTGATCGCACCGGATTATTTCTCGGGGAAGCCGGTCTTCCCGTTCAATGCGGATGAGCGCCGGCGCGTGAACCCGTTCGACTGGACGGAAACATTTCCGGAAATTATTGCGGAGGGCGGGTTCGATGCGGTGATCGGCGCCCCACCGCCCTACCGGCCGTTTGCAATCAAGGCCCGGGAAGAGTATTTCCAGACGCACTATGATGCCTATGCCCAATCGGCCGGTCTCTATGGGTACTTCATCGAGCGGGGGCTCTCGCTCTCAAAGCCCGGCGGAATAATTTCTGTTCTGGTTCCCGGCACGTTCCTGCGGTCCCAGTATGGAAAGTCACTCCGCCGCCTTCTCCTCTCCCGCCAGATCGAAACGATCACGAACACCGGTCGGACCCGGATGTTACCGGAAGGTACAGCGCCGGTGTATATCCTCATGCTCCGCAATCAGCTACCTGAACGGCCGTTTGTGGTCTCACCGGTCTGGAAAAAAGACGGGGCCCGGCAGGGAAGCGCTGCGCAGGATTTTTCGCTCGACCAGCGCTCGTTCGATGACGGGGGATGGAGGCTGGAGGATACCCGTACGGCAAAAATTTTAGAAAAAATTCTTGCTGCCGGCACTCCGCTTGAGGAGTACGCGATGGGGGAGATTGCTCCCGGAACCTGCCGGACGCGGAACAACCCGCTGGTGGTGGACTATACAACCAAGAACCAGCTGACAAAGAACGCCTGGTGGTGCCGGCACTTCTTTGTCCCGCTCCTTCGCCCGGCTGATATCCGGCGCTATGTGCCGGCGCGGCCGGAAAAATTTGTGCTGGTGATCGATGATCTCCGGAAGCTGCGGAAGTGCCGGGCGCTGGCTGAGTTCCTGGAACAATCTGCAAAGGATCCGGCATCGGAATCCGGTGTTCGTGGCCGCGAGGATGATCCGGCATCCGGTGCGGAAAATTTCTCCGGCTTTGCGGAACCGGAAAAGAACCGGCCAAAAATTATTTTCTCACCGTTCCAGCAGAGCCCGGCATTCTGTATCGATCCGGACGGGACGTACGCGATCGCACACTCGCTCCTCGCGATTCCCCGGAACGATCCGTTCCTTCTCGCGATCCTGAACTCCGGCCTTGGCCGGTTTGTCCTCACCCGCACCTGTCCGCTGACGGATCGCGGCTATCATGTCAGCTCGACAGTCCTCGGAAAATTCCCGGTGTACATCCCGGACTTCGACAAGCTCGCGGACAGGAACCGGCACGACCGGATGGTCTCGCTTGTTACGCATATTTTAGAATTAAACCGCTACCTCCCGCAGGCAAAGACCGACCAGGAGCGTCGGCTCATCCGGCAGGACATCGATGCAACGGATGTCCGGATCGATGCGCTGGTGTACGAGATCTATGGGCTGACGCTGGAAGAAATTACGGTAGTGGAGGAGAGTGCAATGAGATGACAAAAACTCATGACAAAAATATTACGCATGAACTCCCGGAAAACGCACCCAAAATGCTTGCTCGGGCAAAAAGTGATCTAAGCGTAGCACGAGTTGGAAAAATTGCAGATGTTACGATGTATGAAACACTCTGTACGCTCTGCCAGCAGGCAATTGAAAAATCTCTAAAATCATTAATGATTCATAACAATGTCCCTTTCCATCACTATCATTCAATAGACCAAATCGTTACGGAAATGGAAGAGTACAATATCCTTTTACCAGCAGATATCAAAGCCTCCGCTCTCGCATTTGTAACCATTGAAGGAGGATTTTGTTTTCCATTGACATCTCCAATGAATTTCGGTACAGCAATTCCGCTGTCAGAATATGCCGGAAATCGAAGGTATTCCTTGTCTGCCAAACTGCTTGAAAATGATGACTATCAACAGGCCTTGGCAAGATGTGAGAAAATTGTAGAATGGGTTGAGCAACAAATAAAAAAATAATTTTTTTTGAGATAATGAAAACAAACCTTTGGAAACTTCTCCTCTACATCCCCAACTTCGACAAGCTCGCGGACAAGTCCCGGCACGACCGAATGGTCTCGCTCGTTACGCATATTCTGGAAATCCGTTTCCGCCCATAATGGCGGTGACGGATTCGAGAAGAACCCGCAGGGTTCTTCGCTGATCGAACCGCTACCTCCCGCAGGCAAAGACCGACCAGGAGCGTCGGCTCATCAAGCAGGACATCGATGCAACGGATGTCCGGATCGATGCGCTGGTGTATGAGCTGTACGGGTTGACGGCTGAGGAGATTGCCGTCGTAGAATCTGCGTTATAAGGTCAACCCCCTCTAAAACGGTCATAGCGGCCGCCGGACAGCAGTTATTTTTACGCGTCCCGAAACCTGTGGAAAAATAGAGGCTGCTGGACGCCCGCTATTTTGCAGGTTGAAGTGGGGTCAAAATCGTTTGTTTTTAGAAATAAACCCCATTCTGCCCGATTTTCCAGAGGCGTGGACACAAGATCCACTCCGGCCAAAAATGCGAATCGTCCGTTTGGCAAACGGAGCCCATTATGGGCTTATCTGACCACAGCCCTCCGAGCAGTCATCAGACTGCGAGGAAGAGAAGAACCCGCAGGGTTCTTCGATTTCCGTGCAACAAAAAGGAAGAAAAGAACGCATCGACTTTCATCGAAAGAAAAATTAAAAAAAATTCCGTACCCCGGCCCGCTCACTTCTTCATCGGGGCAAAGAACCGGAACCGGACCTGCGAGTCCTCGATCTTCTTTGCGTGTGCCGGGTTTAAGTCCCTGCGGGCTTCGATGACGAGCCGGTTGAGGATGTTGTGGAGCCGGAGCGTGTCGTAATCCTTGTCCTTGTACTCGTTGAAGAAGTCCAGCAGGTCGTTCGTGCTCCGCAGGACACCGGTGCTTGCCACAAGGTTGAGCCGGTTTAAGGTCAGGGCGAGATTCTTCTTTGCCGCTTCCATCTTGTACGAGTCGCCACCCGCAAGGTTCAGTTCGGTGATCGCATTCAGGAGATCCGCATAGATCCTGAACCGGATCGAACTCTCGTGCATCCGGCGCTCGGCGCTGCGGAGCTGGAGCATGGCAATCGCAACCGCGATCACGGTCACGATCACAACGATCGCAAACCCGCCCATCAGGAGTAATGAATCTTCAGCCATGGTACTCCTCCTTACGGGTTCCGCTTTGCGGCGGTGAGGTCCACCTTGACCCGGTTGCCTTTCATCTCGATCTTGTACGGCCCGGTGACGTACATCGGGATCTGCTGGTGCGTCTCAAGGGAGTGGGTGCGGCCAAACCCGTAGGTATCCGTCTTCCCGTTGTCCATGTTGGTGACGGTCATCTCGAACCAGCAGTACTGGAGATCATCGTTGAGCGGAAGTACGGTGAAGTCGATGCCCCACGCAGCATTGTCCACCCGGAACTGTTCAGTGCGGGTATCCGTCTCGCTCTGGAACGAGTACGATTTCTGGAGGTAGTGGTCGCCAAGCGTAAAGAAGGCGGAGGAGGACTGCCCGGCAGTGGTCGTGGCAGCAGGTGCGGAGGCAGCGGGAACGGCCGTTGAGGACGGGGTGGCTGTCGCCGGGCTCTGGGTACACCCGGCGATCATGACCCCCGCGATGACGAGCACAAAGGCTGCAAGAAGAAGGGACTTCATATGAGTGAGTGTTAGGGAATCGTCATATATTATTGTTTATTACGTGAGGATCGTCCGGCCGTGACTCACGATCAAAAAAGCGTGTCCTGGCGGGTGGGTTTCCTGAGGTGCAGGACTTCACAGGCCGCATCTCCCACCGTTTCCCGGTGCTCGGGAAGCGAGTAGACGCCGAGGCGCCACTGTTCGCGTCGGGTCATGTTGAGGGTGTGGATGCGGGGCGAGAACTCTTCAAACGTGGAAAGGGACTTCCGGCTCTGCACCCGGACCCCGAGCGACATCTCGTGGGGGATTGCGGGGATGTCCACGAGCACTTCTTCGGGAGGAATTCCAGCAACATGCGCAATCCGGGCCGCGAGTTCCCGGGATTTTTCGAGCGGAATCCCGTCATTGTACGTATTCGCGTTCACCTGGTCGCTGCCGGCGTACACCGCCCGCTTGTAGAGCCGGCGCTCGTAGAGCCGGTGGGCAAGCTCCCGCGCAACCGGGCTTTCTGAATGATGGAGCGCCTGCATGCACGACGCATCGTCCATCCGGAGGAACCGGGCGATCGCGTCCGCGCTCATGCCGGCGCTGTGCTCCAGTGCTGCGAGCTGGAACATGCTCTCGCCGATCCTGCTGACATGGTGGTAATAGACGGTCGGGCGCATCAGGGTCCGGGCGATCAGGAGCGACTCGGCCGCGTTCACCCCGTTCTCGTCCAGCACGGTCCCGTCCGGGTACCGGATCAGGTGCCGGATCAGGCGCTGGGCATCGACCGTACCGTACGGGGCGCCGGTGTAATACGCATCGCGGAGCAGGTAGTCCATACGGTCCACATCGAAGTCGCCGTGGATGATACCGGAGAGCGGGTGTTTTCCTTCCACAACAGAACAGAGTTCCCTGGGATCGACACCCGCTTCCGCGAGCAGGTTTCTTGTCACGTCATCGATGACCGGTCCGATCTCATCGTGGCTGCGGTGGAGATACAGCTCCATCAGCGGTTCGCAGGCATGCGAGAACGGCCCGTGGCCGATATCGTGGAGGAGGGCGGCAGAGACAACGAGCGTATGTTCATCTTTGGGGAGCTGGAAGCGGCGGCACGCAACATCAGCAAGGAACATGGTGCCGAGCGAATGCTCAAAGCGCGTGTGGTTGGCCCCGGGGTACACGAGGAACGAGAACCCGAGCTGCTTGACATAGCGGAGGCGCTGCAGGACGGGGGAGTCGAGCAGCCGGAGGGCGTAGTCCTCCACCTCAATATAGCCATGCACCGGGTCCTTGATGATCTTCAGACTCACTAAAGAATCTTCATATACATCGCATAAAAGTATTGAGTAATGATTACCTTCCTGTCGGGCGGGACCGGTACTCCGAAGCTCCTGCGGGGCATGCAGAAAGTGATGGACCGGCACGAGATCGCAGTGGTCGTGAACACGGGCGAGGACGTCTGGATCTCCGGCAACCACATCTCCCCGGATGTGGATACGGTGATGTACCTCTTCGCGGGCATCCTCAACACCGATACGTGGTGGGGAATCCGGAACGATTCGTTCACCACTCACGAGGAGATAAAGCGGCTCGGCACCGACGAGTTCATCGGCATCGGCGACAGGGACCGGGCCGTGCATATCGCCCGCGGCGAGATGCTGCGAAACGGGATGCGGTTGACGAACATCACCGCGATTCTCTGTGAGCGGTTCGGGGTCCGGGAGACTGTCCTGCCTATGTGTGATACGGAAGTGACCACGCAGGTGAAGACCGAGCTCGGCCTCATCCATTTCCAGGAGTACTGGGTCCGGGGGAAGGGAAAACTTGAGATCCAGGATGTTGTGCGGACATTCCGCGATCCGCCGGTTGCCACGCAGGAGGCGCTCGATGCCATTGCGGCGAGCGAAGCGGTCGTGATCGGTCCCTCCAACCCGATCACGAGCATCTCTCCGATCCTGGAATGCGAGGGGATCCGTAAAGCCTTACAAGACAAGTACGTGATCGCGGCGAGCCCGTTCATCGGCGATGCACCGGTGAGCGGCCCGGCGGCAGCGCTCATGAAAGCCGCCGGGTTTGAGGCCAGTTCTGCCGGGACCGCTGCCTGTTACGGTGATCTGATCGATTGCTTTGTGCAGGATATCCGCGACCCCGTCACCGTGAAAGACGCGGTCCGGTTCGATACCCTGATGGTGGACGAGGAGAAGAGCGTGGCCCTTGCGAGCGAGATCCTCCGGCTGATCCGGGCATCCCGTTAAACACCCGGCCCGGATCGCGCTCTGCGGGTTCCGCCGGCAGAAACCCGTCGTGCAAATCTATATATCGCTTCGGAGTGACGGTTATCGTGAGAGGTCGTATCATCACATGGTCCCGAAGAATCTGAGTGTACCGATCATTTTTTTTGTCGTGTTTTTTGTCCTGCTTTCGGGCTGCATTGCCGAACCCGTTGCAAAGACCGGGACCGTCCAGTTCGCATCCCAACCCACGGGGGCCCAGATCTACCTTGACACCCAGTACCGGGGAAGCACCCCCAGTACCTTAACCGATATCGAGGCCGGCAGCCATTCCGTGGAGATCCGGTACACGGGCTACGAGAACTGGGATGCCACAATGACGATATCGCCCGGTGCCAACAACGTATTTGTCGCACTGGTACCGGCACAGGGTGTTTCTTCAGGAACGGTCGCTCCGACCGTCATCGCCACGATCCCCCCGACCGCGGTTCCCTCGCGGGACCAGCCCGTTTCACTGACCCTGAACGTGGGAAAAGATACGGTGGTGATCGGGGATTCACAGGTGTTCTCAGGAACGGCTACGGGAACCAGCTATGTGCTTGTCACCGTGTATGGTACGGGAAAATACACCAACGGGATCCAGCTCGACAACCCGCAGGTGAACGAACTCGGGGCCTGGAAGTATACGTGGAACCCGGGCTCATCCGTCCTGCCCGGTACCTACACCGTGATTGTGACCGACCTGAATAACCAGGTATCCGAACGAAAGCAGTTCTTAGTGATTGGTGGGGGAACGCTCACGGTAACCACTAACAGTTATGCAGCAGCGAAAGGCGACACCCTGCGGTTCTCCGGCATCTGCACCACGGGAGCGCAGAATATCCAGCTGGTCCTCTACGGCCCCGGTAATTACGCGGGGGGCGTGACCCTGGGTACGTTCTCGGTACAGGCAGACAAGAACTGGGATTTCAGATATTCCACCGACGCCACCATGCCCACCGGGGATTATACCATGTATGTGTACGATGTCCCGAAGACCGCGTCCAGCACCGTGAAATTCACGGTGGGTTACAAGCAGTAACCGGTGAAATTTCCGGGCCGTATTTCCTCATTTCCCCATTTTTAAAAGAGAGAACTGCCACAAGCGGCTTCAAATACCCGCCGATACCTATTTGAGGGTATTTATACTAATATTCGTTCGGAGAAGTCACATGAGTATTGGCAAGAAATTTCTCAACCTGTTCAAGTCAGGCAAGGACGAGCAGGAAGAGGCGCGCCTCCGGGCACAGAAGGAGCGCTACGATACCTTCCTTAAGGCACTGACCGAGGGCGATCTCGATGCCCGCTGGGCGGCGGTCCGATCGGTAGGAGACCTCGGCGAACCGTTCATCGAGCCGCTGATCCGCGGGCTCAAGGACGAGTACTGGATCATCCGTCGGGGTTCCGCCGACACGCTCGGCAAGATCGGCGGACCGGCAGTCCACCCGCTGATAGGCGCCATGGACGATCCCGGCGAGGATGTACGGCAGGAGACGATCCGGGCGCTCCAGCTGATTGGAGAGCCCTCCATTGCTCCCTTGATCCAGGCCACCAAACACGGCCATCCGCTGATCCGGCGTGGCGCCGTGCAGGCGCTCGGGATCATGAAAGAGGAACGGGCGGTAGCCGTCCTCATCGAGTCCCTCAGGGATCAGGATGCCGGCGTGCGCTACGAGGCCGCCGTTGCTTTCGGCCAGATTGGAGATACCCGGGCCATTGCCCCGCTGATCGCAAGCCTCAACGACCCGCAGGAGAAGGTGCGGATCGCGGCCATGGCAACGCTCTGTTCATTAGGAGCACCCGCCATTGCCCCGCTGATCCGGGCGCTCATCGACCAGAACGAGGATGTCTGCCGCAGGGCTACTCTCGCTCTCGTCACGATCGGCGAACCGGCCCTCGATTCCCTGATCGCGGCACTCGGCGACCAGAACCCGGGCATCCGCCGGGGCGTCATCGAAGTGCTCGGCCAGATCGGCAACACTCGGGCCATCCCGAAGATCATCGAGAGTCTCAACGATCCCGAAAGGCCGGTCCGGATTGAGACCGTCAAGGCGCTTGCGGCACTCGGCGTTCCCGCGATCGCCCCGCTCATGCAGGTCTTCCGCGATGGCGACAACCGTGTACGGACCGGCGCCATGGAGGCGCTCTGGATGCTCGGCCAGCCGGCCACCACCCCGCTCATCATGGTCTTAAAAGACGACCAGAGCGATGTGAGGATGCGGGCTGCCCTGCTCCTTGGAGAGATCGGCGACCAGAAGGCGATCGACCACCTGACCGGCCTGCTCTCCGATGAGAATGTCATGGTCCGGAAAGAGGCCTTCGAAGCCCTTGAGATGATCAAGAAGCGGACGTAAAGGTATCCTCCACCCCATAATTTTTTTGAATATAATCGGGTGCCGGCGTGTGCCAAGGCATCCCCTATTATTTTTACCCGGCCTGTTCCCACACCTGAAATTGCTGCAACCTTAAAAAAGAAAAACCGGACAGGGTAGTTCAGAGTTCCCCTAAATCCTTCCAGTAATCGTACTCGTGCTTCCAGAGATCCTTGTTGAACGAGATCATGCGCTTGAAATACTCTTTGCGCTCCTTCAGGAGCGCCTCCTGCGCCGGGTCGGACCACTTTGTTTTGATCGCCTCGGCCAGTGTCTTCCCGAGTGCCTTGGCCTCTTTTTCACCGCCAACGATTGCGTTCGGATCGGCCCCGACAAGCACGCCTACCTTCCCGACCGTCATGGCCCCGTAACTCCGGAGGGCCTCGTTCATGTAGTCCGCCACCTCGTCTGCTTTCGCACCGCCCGCGGTACAGACTGCACACCCGTACTTCCCAGTAAACGACTGGCAGTGTACCATGTCAGCCATCCGGTCGAGCATCGTCTTGAGCTGGGCCGATACCTGGTTGATGTAGTTCGGTGAACCGAGTACGATCCCGTCAGCATCCAGCATCTTCTCAAGGAGCGCCGGGAAATCATCATCATGGATGCACTCGCCCTTCGCGTAACAGGTACCGCACGCAGTGCAGTACTTGATCTCAAGACCGCAGATGTCCACGAACGTAATATCAGCCCCGGCCTGCCGGGCGCCTTCGAGTACGCCCATCACGAGGCGGCGGGTCTGGCTCTTCTCACCCTTCGGGCTTGCGTTGATGCCAATGATCTTCATGATAACCACTACTGTAATGATACCTGCCGGGCGCAATAAAGATGCACTGTGCCGGATCATACTGACTTACGTGCCCGACACCAGGGATAGAGAATATTTATTGACAGTCATCCCACCCGGGAGATGAGAATTTATCATGCTCATCCGTGATATCACCGACTATACCCACGAACGCGTCATCGACCGGTCGCTCCTCATCGAACTCCTCCACCCGGACAAGGTGCCGGAAGCGTCCGGGCTCTCCTGCAGCATCGCCCACGCTATCGTACGTCCCGGCGAATCGACCCTGCCCCACGTGCTGAAACGCTCCACCGAACTGTATTACATTCTCAGCGGCAGCGGGGAGATGCAGATCGATCGCGACCAGGCCCCCGTCCGTCCGGGCCAGATCGTCCATATCCCGCCGGGTGCCCGGCAGTTCATCCGGAACACCGGCACGGTCGATCTGGTCTTCCTCTGCATCGTAGACCCGAAGTGGCAGGCCCACGACGAGCGCATTGTTCCGTAATTCTAAAGGGTCCGGCACGAGCATCCGTGCGGCAAAAAAATATCAGAAAAAAAGGATGGATTAATCCCAGTAATTTTTCACGTATAACCTGGTCCTCTCCATCGTTGGCGTGAACAGTTTGAGCGCAAGGGGGAGGATCAGGATACAGAGCACGACATTGCCGATGAACCAGATCCAGAAGGCCGATCCGAGGTTCACGGTCTCCACGAGAGAGAGCGTCCAGACGCCCCACGCAGCACCGACGAGGTTGTTGATGATCACACCGAACAGAATCACGTAGGTATAGTCGCGCGGATTCTTCATCCAGAGATCGACGCCAAAACTCCGGATTGCCACGAGCGGGATGAGCACCTGGATGAGACCGGCAAGCGCCCAGAGGATCGCCACATCCGGATGCTGCACGAGCGTCTCGGAGATCATCAGCCCCGAGCCCACAAGCGTCCCGGCATAGGCTGCGATCGCACCATAGGCGCCATACCAGAGCGTGAAGAGGATCATGACCGGGGCCGCGATATACATAAGCGATATCACGCCAAAGCCGAGGGCCGGGAAGATCGCCGTCGAGATCCATGCAAGGATCGTATCGATGACGATGAGGATGAGCGTCAGAATGACAAAGGAGTAGTTCGGTTGACGGGCGTTTTTCATTGGTTCACCTGTACTCGTTATTGTATGCCCCCATACAAAGTATTTATTCCCCCGCCAGAGCCACAGGATTGCTCCATCGGGAAGGTGGAGCATTTATTGCATCCCGGGGCAGATATATCCGGAAATGGATCTGCCGTTTGTTTTTATCGATCTCGTCCTCCATATCGACAAGTGCCTGCCCGGGATCATCGCAAGCTACGGGTTCTGGACGTACCTGATTCTCTTTTTGATCGTCTTCTGCGAGACGGGCCTCGTGGTCCTGCCGTATCTTCCCGGCGATTCGCTGCTCTTTGTGGCCGGCACGCTTGCGGGAGCCGGGTACCTGAACGTTGAGATCCTGGTACTCACCCTGGCTGCCGCTGCGATCCTCGGGGACACCGTCAACTACTGGATCGGGCATACCACGGGCATGAAAGTTCTCAACCTGAAGTACAGCTTCGTCAGGACCGAACACCTTGAGAAGACCCAGGAATATTTCCAGAAGTACGGCGGCATCACCATCGTGATCGCACGATTCATCCCGTTCATCCGTACCTTTGCGCCATTCCTTGCCGGGGTCGGCAAGATGCGGTACCGCTGGTTTTTTACCTACAACGTGATCGGGGGCTGCCTCTGGATCGTTGCCTTCACGCTCGCCGGCTACTTCTTTGGCGGTCTCCCGATCGTCAAGGAGAACTTCAGTCTCGTGATCTACGCGATCATCGGCATCTCCATGCTCGCTGTCGCCTCCATCATCATCCAGATGTTCCGGCATAACACCACCTGCGATAATACAGCAGACGCCGCAAAAAAAGAGTGAGCACACGCGATCACTGTCCGGGTATAGCCCGGGTGATCCACACGTTTCACGTTTCTTCTGGTGTCCCTCCCTCTTTCTCGTGTCCCTGTTTTTCGAATCTCTCCTGCGGGACTGTTGCGGGAGGCAGCGGATCTGCACGTGAGCGTGCGGATACCAGAGTACGATGATGAACAGAAAAAAAAGGTTTTTGCCCGGCTTATGCCGGCTGGGCGTGCATCTTTGCGGGGATCAGTTTGCTGATGATGAACTCCGGGACCTGCTTCGAAGTCTTCACGGTCATATCGAAATTTGCATTGGTGCCGGTCGATCCCAGGTACGTGAGGGTGATCTGGAAATCGGTGTCAATGAGCGGGATACCGGCAACGGTGACCTGCGCATGCCGGGGATTGATCACGCGCTGCTGGCCCACGACCAGTTTCTCTTTTGTCCCGTCAACCTCGGCAATCAGTTCATTGTTGTACGAGGTGACAAGGATGTGACTGCTCCCGATCGTGATCGGTTCGCCATCGGGAAGGGTGACACGGTAGTTCGTGGTGTACGGGAACTCGGTGCCGGACTGTGAGTCAAGGACCGCAACGGTCAGGGTTACGATCGCGATCACGGCAACGATCATGACCACGGCAATGATACCGACAAGCACCTTGGCACCGGTACTCCAGCCGGTTTTGCCCTGCGATGAGGGGGATTTCGTTTTTTCTGCCATAATTCTTCTATTAACAGGGGTTTTTTGAATATTATATGGGTTGTGGATTGGTCGTGCGCCGGATGGGGTGAATATTTCGAAGGGAAAATTCTGGCTGAAGAAATTTCAGCGGGTTCAAACGAAGACCTGATGGTCTTCCCCTGTTTCAAGTCTGATGACTTTCAGCATTCTCCCTCATAGAGTCCCGGATCAGGGCATCCAGCAAATCGAAGAAATTCGGATGAATTTCTTCTCCAGCTTCGGGTCTGATGACCCTCAGCTTCCCCAAATCTCATTACCCTTTACGCCCCATAGATATAGGATTTTAATGCGCATACCCATCACAAACGTCACACCGGAATGCGGCCACGCGGAAGTCTGCGGCTGGGTCCACGAGGTCAGGGATCTCGGAGGTCTCGCCTTCATGCTCGTCCGCGACCGGACCGGCATCATCCAGGTGACCATCCCGAAGAAGAAAGTATCCGAAGCGGTCCTTGCCGCGGTCAAGGCAGTCTCCCGCGAATCCGTGGTCCGGGTCACCGGCCCGGTCAAGGCGATCGACAAAGCCCCCGGCGGCCGCGAGCTCGTGCCCGAATCGATCGAGATCATCAGCCTTGCCGAGACGCCGCTCCCGCTCGATGTCTCCGAGAAAGTCTCCGCCGAGCTCGACACCCGGCTCGATGCCCGGTTCCTCGATGTCCGGCGACCCCGCGTTGCCGCGGTCTTCGAGATCCGCAGCGCTGCGTGCTATGCGATCAACGAGTACCTCCACAATCACGGCTTCACCGCCATCACCACCCCCAAGATCGTGGCCGCCGCAACCGAGGGCGGCACCGAGCTCTTCCCCATCGCCTACTTCGACAAGGAGGCCTTCCTCAACCAGAGCCCGCAGCTCTACAAGCAGATGATGATGGCCGCCGGCTGCGAGAAGGTGTACGAGATCGGACCGATCTTCCGGGCCGAGGAGCACAATACAACCAAGCACCTCAACGAGGCAACCAGTATCGATATCGAGGTCTCGTTTGCCGATCACCTCGAGGTCATGCGCATCCTTGAAGACCTGGTCGTCAAGACCTACGAGTACGTGAACAAGACGTGCAGCACCCAGCTCGCCAACCTTGAGATCACCGACTTTGCGGTGCCGAAAGCGCCGTTCCCCCGGCTCCCGTACGCAGAAGCGATCGAGATTGCGGCAAAGAAGATCGAAGAGCCGATCAAGTACGGCGACGATGTCAGCCCCGCGGCCGAGCGGGCGATCGGTGCCGAGATGGGAGGCCACTACTTCATCGTGGACTGGCCCTCCGAGATCCGGCCCTACTACGCCATGCAGTACGAGAACGATCCCTCGATCTGCAAGGCGTTCGACATGATGCACCCGCGAATGGAACTCTCGAGCGGCGCCCAGCGGGAGCACCGGTACGATATTCTCGTGAACCAGATTGCGAAGAAAGGCCTCAACCCCGAGAGCTTCGAGTTCTATCTCAAGCCGTTCCGCTACGGTATGCCGCCCCACTCAGGCTGGGGACTCGGTGCCGACCGGCTTGTGATGACCATGCTCGGTCTTTCGAACGTGCGTGAAGCCGTCCTCTTCCCCCGCGACATGCACCGGCTGGTCCCATAACCCCGACCACGAACTATTTTTCCTTCCGGAACAATCGATCTGTACGATTTCAGGCCGGGAATACCCATGTCCAAAGCATATTTCATCAATAAAGTACTGGCAACGACCGTTGTCGGCAGCTATCCGGTGGTAAAAGCCGGCGGTCTGAAAAGTCTCTTTGACCCGCTCGCGGGTGCGGTCGAAACCGCGGTTACCGACCAGATCGGGGCCGGTATCGATATCATCTCGGACGGGCAGGTTCGCGGTGACATGATCGGGAACTTTGCCGGAAAACTCCCGGGGGTCAAGGAGCAGGACGTGATCGGCAAGATCCAGCCGGCAGCCGGCGCGATCACCACAACTGACACGAAGTATGCGATCGCGAAGTTCCCGAAAGTAAAAGGGATCATCACCGGCCCGTCCACGCTCGCCCATGGCCTGCACATCAGCACTCCGATGTACCGGAACAAGGAAGAACTGGCGCTCGACCTTGCCGCGGCACTCGTGCCTGAGGCACGGAGCCTTGAGGCCGCCGGGATTACGGTGCTTCAGATTGACGAGCCGATCCTCTCGACCGGTATTGCCGATCTCGCGATCGGGAAGCAGGCAGTGGAACTGATCGCCGCATCGGTCAGGGTTCCCGTATGCATGCATGTCTGCGGGAACATCGCGAACGTGATCGACGAGATCCTGAAGTACAATGTGAATGTCTTTGACTTCGAGTTCTCGAATAACCAGGCGAACCTGGACATCATCTCGCGCCGGGACCTGACCGGGCACATGCTCGGGTACGGCTGCGTGGACTCGTCCATTGAGACGGTCGAGACCGTGCCAGAGATAAAGAAGCGGATCGAGAAGGCCGTGGAATATTTCGATCCGAAGATCCTCTTGATCGACCCGGACTGCGGCATGCGGATGCGAAGTCGCGAGTCTGCCTACTGGAAACTCAAGAATATGTGCGAAGCCGCAAAGGAAGTGCGGCTCGCGCTCTGAGGCGCCCGGGCAAATTTTTTTTTGGACCGGTTTCGCAAATGGTTCCTAGTTTTGAGGGATCGGGCCCGATCAATACATTCATGCCCAAATCCCCACTAACTTCTCCTCTGGAGATACCATGACCAGAACCTGTCCGAGCTGCGGAACCACATCGGATGATCACGCCCGGTTCTGCAACAGATGCGGGTACCCGTTTCCTGCGATGCATCCGGATAATATGACACGGGTACAGCGGCGGGATGAACCGTTATACGAGGAGCCGGCGAGCGCCTACAGAACGACGCCCCCAACCCGTGCCCCGGCCGCACAACCACCGGAGCGAAAAAAGACCGGTGGGGGCAGGCCATTGCCCTTCAAAAGATTCCTGATCGGAAATCGTCTTACGATCATCTACATGCTGGGAGCAATCGCGATCATCGCGATATCACTCCTCGGGATCACTGCGGGGTTCGGAGCATCGGGAACGAATGCAGCAAAATCGTTCACGAACACCACCGCTCTTGTCGTCACTCCCACGGCCTCGCCCCTCTTCTGGATCGCATTCCTCATCTTCGGGAGCCTCATCTGGAGGATGTTCTGCGAGATCGCTGCCATCGTGTACCGGACGTATGAACCCGCAACCAGCGGGGGAGACGCCCCATCGTACGATGAGACGCCCGAAGATGTCGCAGGGTCGGAAGAGATGTACGAGTGTCCCCACTGCGGGAAGGAGGTTTCGGCCAGCCAGCTGCGGGAGTGCGAGCACTGCGGAGTCCAAGGATGCAGCCACTGCATCCGGATGATGGGCCTCGTCAAGAAGACGATGACCTGCAAGGACTGTTTTGAGAAAAAATAATTTTTTTCAAACAAGCAAAAAGAGGGCGATTCAAAAATATTTGTGACGATTGAAACGCAAACGCAGAAATTTTTTTTAATTTCTCTTTTCAAGATTTTCTTTTATTGCATTCTTCAGATCGTCCGGGAGATCAACCGCGTCCAGTACGAGCGGCAGGACCTCCCGGGCGATCTGTTTTCCCGGGGGGGTTTGGAGATATTCCCTGATCGCTTTGTGGCCATCATCCGAGGAGACATACTTACAAATTGTCTCCATGCCCTGAGGGGATGAGATATACGAGGTAACAATTCCTTTTATCATGCTTTCCGCGTTCATGGATGACAGTCTTATACGGATTACTCATGTTTAGTGGTTCTGGTAAGGCAGAGCGGCGACCCATTTTCTCCTCGTCCGGACCCATTCTCACGGACTCCCGGTCCAGGCTCCAGCAGGTTTTCACCCCACTTTCGCCATCCAATAGCGCCTATTAGCGCATTTTTACCCCTCCGGTGTAAAAATCCGAAATCCGGGGCCAATACAAACGATTAAAAATGAATTCGCATCGGTTTTTAGCGAATTCGGCATTTTTTCGGTGCACCGAAATTTTCACACCGGGAAATATCGCTAAAAATGAACCCCATTTGGAAAAAGGATGCCAAAACAGAAAGGTGAGGTCTTACTCACCGTCAGGGTCTTTGGGAGTTGTGGTTACCGACGGTGAGCCTGTACCGGCGGCAGGGGGTTGGCTGGCAGGAACCGGTGGGGAAAGAGACGGTACAGCGGACCGGGCCGTCAGCAGCCGGCCATCGCGATCAAGTTCTGCAAGCGATGAGTCCCCGACCCGGAAGAACCGGAAGATCCCGGTGGGCGAACAGATCCAGAGTTCGCGGGATATACCCGGGCATAATGGCATGAACCGGAGCCCGGCAAGATCCGCTTCGGCCTCCCGCTCAAGCCACACAAGCGAGCAGCGGAGATGGCGTACGCGTTTGATCCGGACCTGGGCCAGGCAACCCGGAATAAAGATTGAGAGGTGGCAGATCATGCCGGGCCCGTGCCGGTACAGCTGGACCTGCCCCCGCTTTTTTGCGATCTCATCTGCTAGGTCCAGCGCCCGCTTAAGATACCGGCCGCGGGTCACGGGCGATCCTCTCCGTCGGAGATCCGTGTGCTGTGATTCATACCAGATGGCCTTCCGGATTTTTCCGGGACGTTTGTATTCACCAGCTGTTGAGCATCAAGGTACATACACTTTATAGTCGAAGGGGTGAACACGGTGGCAAGATATAATTCATTTCTTAGTTGATTTAGATAATCTAAATATTGGCAAACTACTAAAAATTGGGTCCTTATACCTGAATTCAACCGGTTTCTCATTTTTATAATACATTATATACTCGGGTGAAATCATCATCGTAATCGTGGGATTTCTGTTGGGATTATCGGGAGATTCCCCATTGAATATTATACTTCCCAATGAATGATTCGCCTTTTTTACAACGTCACTACTGATTTCAATCATCCATACGTAATGAGGGAAGTCTGCATTTGAGATTGCATCTGCAACAAGTGGAGGATACCGATGTTGGTTAGAGAACCAAAATTTTACTCTTTGTGATCTCATTAAAAACGGCCGAATCTTAATTTTTTCAATTGATGTACTCGGCCCGAGGAGCATTTTATTATTTAATAAAAATATTTTAATTGCATCCGAAAGATTCTTTTTAATCACATCGTACTGAAGCGTTTTTTCCGGAAGGAGCACTAATGCCTCGTATAAATGTTCATCAACGTACTCTGCGGGAATTGTGATAAACGGAGATCGACTTACATCATGAATGATGAAATCCCCACAATTTCCGCCCTCATCCATTGTATGGCCGATCGCTACTACTGAGTGATAGGCTCCATTCGGAGGAGTATCTGATGAATATATGGGCAATTTTAATAAATCATCCAATTTAAAAACTAAATACACTGGTATTTCGGACTCGATATAAGAATATAGAATTTTTGAATCCATTATTTGGCATGTTGTTTCACACACTTTGCCTTTTCTTCTACTTTTTTTGGGAGATAACTCCAACATCCCTTTCTGGCCATGGTAATAGTAATAAGGAGTCTTAATTTTTTTGAGTATCTTCGTAAACTCATGAATGGCAACAGGAGATGTGCCATCTTTTTTAGGTAAATTTTTTATGATATCCGTAAGGGAGATATAATTGGATCCCAACTCATTTGCCATCGTTGTTAACATTATCCATAGACAGGCAGGAGCACAGCATCCTAGATTTTCATCAGGTTGTGTATAGGGCACTGTTATAATAGACGGATTTTCAAAATCGTCTGATCTATAGGGTTTCCTGCAAGTTACAAAAAAATTTTCCTTTTTTGGTATAGGAAGAAAAGCGTCACTAATAGTATTTGAAATCGGTCTGAAATCAAAATGTCCATGATGTTGAAATGATTTTTTTGATTTTTTTTCAACGGTGACATAAAACCGAGTTGCCATATCTTTAATTTTTGCATGATGAAAATAGGTACCGGGAGTTTCAGTTTTAATGATTTCTTGTTTTTCCTTTTCCCACTCTTTACAATTAACTGACTGAATGACTTTTACCTGCTTTAATTCTCCCTGATATCCAGTATCACTAAATTCTTGAATTATCTCGTCTATTGAAATGACCTGATTATCAGAATCCATAAAAATTAATCAGCATCCAGGGAATATCGTATAGCACCTTTCTGCCAATTCATCATTTCTTTATACGAGTGAAGATTTGATTCGTGGATTCTATCAAACAGGACAAGATTATCAACGGGCAATTCATCATCAAAAGAGAGATCGAGATCAATATCAATCCAGATAGGTTTGAAATTTTGTTTGACCATTTTAATCAGCAATTATTTGATGCGAATTTTTTTCTTTTCTTTCACATCCACATCAATTTTGTTGGCAAGATCTTTCGTCTCTTTTTTGCTGCGGATCATATTAGCGTAAGATGCACGCACTGGGCTGGACCGGGTTGGCATATTTAACACACTTTCGGTATTTGACGTATTGTTTATTTAACAATAGCGGTCTGTTCGTCGATTTGCGATCATTGGATTCATCATTTCGGCAAGCCATTCACAATATCAAAGTGATCTTAGTGATGAATCCATTAAGGATTATTCCTAATATATTTACATCACTAATTAAAAAATTAGCTGGCTTCAAGGAGATTGTCAGATTACAATAAAAAAAATTATTTCATATTAATGGTTATAGTGGAGTTTTGGTTATATGATCCAATTGTGGATGATGCTAAAGACTCTAGGGAGGTAGAATTTTTTGGGAGGTCGAGAGTGGAAGTACAATTTTTGAGGGAACTCACCTCTGAACCGCTCATAAACATTGAACCTAAGAGCACAATCACAAATAATTCTACTATGAGCACGGTTACAATAATAATATAAAGCCTATTCATATTTTCGAGAGAAGAATCTAGATCTTTTGAAAACAGCCAACCTTTGATGACGATCAAGACGGTTATCACGAATATTGGGAAAGAAATGAACAGCGAATTTAAACAGTGATTCAATATTAAAAATGAAAAGGAAACTGGTATTACAATAGCAGAAACTGCTCCAAACCAGGCACCGATATGAACCCAACTAATTAATGAATGATGAACTTTATGATGATGAGTGATTCTTAATGTCTGATTATCTTGACCTTTTATCATCAAAGAAACGATATGCTCGGTCCGATTGAACTTCAGTTTTCCTTCTTGAATTAGCTGATCGATAACAGAAAGATCTATCTGATCGTTCTTCTCGTCAAGGATATCAATATAATCATCGGCTTCAAAATTTTCGAGACTCTTGATAACTATATAGAGGTCTGTTCCGCGTTTGAGAGGAAAACAGAGTTCTGAATAAGTGGAATTTTCATATTGCTCAACATGATCATCGTCTCTTACAGAAATAACATATTTAATAGTAATTGTACGATATTCTCCGGGATAAAGCAGCCGATCACGCGGCAGTTTGATTTCGATGCAATATGGTGATGCTCCTTCAATATCAGTAACATTTTTTGAGAATTCTAACAGGTTTCCATCTGTATCGAAGAGTTTTAAAAACAGCTTGTATTGCCCGAGATCAAAAATAATCTTTGTTTGATTTTCCTTAGTGTTATTTAAAAATGTAATTTCACTTTCAACATTTATTGAAGATAATGTTTCAAATTCCCAAAATTCTCGAATTCTTTCTACAACTATCTCATTTTCTGAACTCATTGAGAAGACACTATTTTTAATGTATTATCCTTGTTATTTATTCTTGTCATTTATCCGTGTTATATTTACTTTTCCGGAGTAATATCCGGTTTTATGAGATTATAAATGCGCTATCAACTGCGTTGCAACATCAACCGCCTATACGGTACCGTTAACGTAACAGAACCTAATTCCGGAACGCTTAACTCTCACCGGAAGATACCCATGCATATGCATGGTTCCTTCCGGGTGATTTTGCCCCTCATACTCGTACTGTCCATCCTTGCCGCAGGATGCACCCATACTGCATCCGCACCGGCCGCACCAGCGGCCACGCCCTCCCCGGCGTCGCTCCCGTCCGTGACCACCCAACCGGCACTCCCCGCAACGCCCGGCACGACAACCACCGCCAGCTGTTCGCTCGAACCCGGGCCAACCGAGCAGGTTCCCGAGGACGAATCGATCAGCATCACGGTGAGCCGGAACACAATCACCGAGACTCCCACCATCTCCGCCCGGCTCAATGGCGGCCTCGGGCTGGGCCAGGTTGAACGCATGACCATGACCGTGATCCGTTCAGACTGTGTCACGGAACAGGATCTCCGTGACGCACCAAACGAGGGGTACACCCTCACGCTCATGGGCACCACAAAAACCGATCGCGTGATTGTGGTACTCACGATGGACTCGGGTAAACAGTACACCGTGATCGATAAGGATTACCCGTTCCAGGGAAATTTCTAAAATTTTTTTTGTAAAAATGATCGGCCCCGTAAGATCGCGGGTCACGGGATTTTGAAATTTTTTATTTTTTTACGCACCGCTGCCGCCGAATTTTAACCGGAGATCGCGGCGTAAGAGTTTCCAGCCGTGGACCCGGGGCAGGGCATCCACAAGGATCAGTCTCTTCGGGACTTTGTAAGAGGCCATGTGTTCCTTACAGTATGCCACAAGATCCGTTTCTGAGAGCGAAGCACCGGGCCGGAGCACAACTGCCGCCACCGGAAGTTCCCCTTTTCGTTCATCCGGTACGCCAAAGACCGCGACATCTGCAACCGCCGGGTGCCGAACGATCACGTTCTCTACTTCGGTTGGATAGATCTTCCAGCCCGACATGATGATCATGTCCTTCTTCCGGTCCGTGATGCAAAGGATGCCGGCCGCATCGATGTCGCCAATGTCACCGGTCAAAAACCAGCCATCGGGCCGGAAGACATCACGGGTCGCATCCGGCAGGTTCCAGTACCCCCTGGCCACGGCCGGGCCGCGGATGGCCACCTCCCCGCTCTCGCCAAACGGCAGCTCCTTCTCCGGGTCGGCCGGGTCCACGATCTTCAGCTCCGTGTAGCCGACCGCGACCCCCACGCTCGTGTAGTTCTTGGTGAGATGCGGGTACTCGGGCAGCGTGGTCGTACCCGAGCCGATCACGATCGTCTCGGATAAGCCGTAGGAGTTCGCCACCGGGATGTGGTAGCGCTTGTCGAACGCCTCCCAGACCGCGGGCAAAAGGCCACCGCCACCCGAGATGATCACGCGGGCGGTCGCGAGGCGCTCTTCAGTGCCGGGCGCGGCATGGGCGAGCGTGTGAATGACCGGTGGCATACCGGCAAGGATCGTAGCCCCGAACTGCTCCGCAAGCGCAAGGTAGTGTTCGAGCTCGAACCGCTCCATCATCACGTACGTGCCGCCGGCCCGCATCACGGAGAGGCCCCACGAGAGGCCGACATGGCCCATCGGGTAGATACCGAGGTACGTGTCCACGGGCCGGAGCCGGAGGGCGTCGCGTTCGGTATCGAGCGCGGTCATCCAGTTGCCGTGCGTCAGCATCGCACCTTTAGGCTTGCCGGTCGTTCCTGCCGTGTACTGGATGTGGCAGAGGTCTTCAACCGAACAGTTGACCGACCGCATGTTCGCCGGGGCGGGCGGGAACGATTCCCATGCCACGCAGCCCTTCGCAGCCCCGCCCACGCTGATGATCTCGGCAACTGTCGGGATATCCTTCCGGATGGCGCGGATCACGAGAGCTCCCTGCTGGTCCGTGATCACCGCGATGGCGCCGGCATCGCGGATCACGTGCTGGAGTTCCTCGCCTTTGTACACGATGTTGGTCGGCACCGCAACCGCACCGATCCGCCAGAGCGCAAAGTAGCTGATCAGGTACTCGGGCGAGCTGTCGAGATAGATGCAGACCCGGTCACCTTTCTTCACGCCAAGCGAGAGGAGTCCCTGACCGACCCGGTTCATCTCCTCGCGGAGCGTCTTGAAGCTGTAGGTCTTGTTCCGCGAGGGGCAGACGAGAGCCGCCTTTGCCTCGGGAACACTCTTGGAATCGATGAGGGTGGATACGTTGGACATGGATAGGACGTTCTGAATACAAAATTGGGCGCTGATGTATATAGGTGTTCATTTTCTGCAGGGCCCGGACCAACCCGGACGATGCCAAACTATTTCTTTCTCTGCCCCGAAATATCAGCCGGACAATTATGACGGAAGAGTCACACCAGCCCCAAGCCCCGGCCGTCAGCCAGCCTGCAGCCAGTCCGCAGGGATCGAACCCCGGTCCGCAGCAGCAGGGCCAGCGCAGGGACGATCGCAACCGGGGCCGTAACCAGAGCCAGGGAAACCAGCGGCACCGGTTCCGGCGGGACCGGCCCCCGCGACCCGCACAGGAAACTCCTGCCGGGCCACCAAAAGAGAAAGAAGCAGATAACGAAGACGAGGAAGAGTCCGGGCAGGACCGCTCGTCCCAGCAGCACCGGCACCACCGGGGCGGAAGGCCCCCGAAACGGATCGTTGAAGAGTGGGCAAGCGATATCTATTGCGAATAATTAGCCCATTGCGAGCAAAGTTTTTGAAAATCTGATAAAAGAAAAATATTTTTAGAGTTTTTTTTGGAAAATCCTTAAGAATTTTCCCTATGGCTGAACTAAATTTATAGGCAATATGGCTATTAACAAGATAATAGCTATGATAATACCAATTATAATTGCAGCAATCAATTTTTTTCCATTCATATTTTATTCCACCGGATTTGAGCTTTCTGCCATTACTATCCGGGTTATTATTCTGAATGCTGTCTGAGAATAAAATATTTTTGTTTGAGTATAAAAAAATACATATGCACTTTTTACTAATTTATCCAATTATTATTCCTGTTAATTTTCCAAAAAGTTTTGCACATCCTTCAAACCATATTTAATAGACTGGCAACATCCGCCACGTTTACGATCCGTATCCCAATATTCTCCATGTCGCGGACATTCGCCCGGTGTACATCTTCGGATGCGGCCCCGGTGGCGTCATCGACCAGCACGGCCGGGTAATTGTACGCAATCGCATCGAAGACCGTGGTCCGGATGCAGTTGGGCGTCTGGATGCCGCAGACAACAACGGTCGTAACCCCAAGGGTCCGGAGCATCAGGTCGAGTTCCGTGCCGATGAAGGCGCTCATCCGGATCTTCTCCAGCATGTACTCGCCGGATCGTGGTGCCAGTTCATCGATCACCGCAGCGCCGTGCGAGCCGGCAACGGCAAACGGCTGCTTTCTGAACTTCTCCTGCCGGATGATCTCCACGTCCGAGCCGTCCGGCCGGTGCACGCGGACGATGTGGAAGACCGGCAGGTTCCGGTTCCGGAACTCGGCGAGCACGGCCTGGATCTTCGGGATCACGGCCCGTGCCCCGAGAACCCGGTTTGGTTTTCCTTCCAGGACAAAATCGTTCTGCATATCGATGATCAGGAGTGCTGACGTTCCCATGATGTTCCCCGTTAGACTATTGAGACCCGGCAGATAATAACTCTGCAACAACTCCGGAGCAGATCATGGACATTCTTGTGCAGGCGATATGCCTCGTTCTGACAGGCATCGGGGCCGGCACGGCCTCCGGGCTCTTTGGCATCGGCGGCGGGGCGCTCATGTCCCCGGTCCAGTTCTGGCTGTATGCTGCCGGCGGGATGGATTCAACGCTCGCCACCCGGCTCGCGTTCGGCACCTCGCTTGCCGTGATGCTCCCCACGATGTTGAGCGGGGCACTCGGCCACCACACGCGGGGGGCGGTGAACTGGAGGGCCGCCGTGCCGATGGGGATCGCGGCAGTCTTCGGGGGACTTCTTGGGGGCACACTCGCCGCCCACCTGCCGGGTATCGTGCTCCGGAGCTTCTTCGCCGTTCTGGTCATCGCGATCGCCATCCGCATGATCTGGCACCTCCACGAATGCAAAACCTGCGAGCCGAAGGGATCGCCGGGCATCCATATCCTGCTGGGATTCTGTATCGGCACGGTCTCGGGCCTTGCCGGTGTCGGGGGCGGGGCCCTGTTGGTCCCGGCGCTCGTCATCCTGCTCGGCTACCCAATCCACCGGGCGGTCGGGACGTCCTCAGCCTGCCTCATCTTCTCGTCCGCAGGGGCCGTGACCGCGTATATCATCAACGGATGGGGCGTTGCCGGCCTGCCGCAGTACTCGTTCGGGTACGTGGATCTCGTGACCTTCGCGATCCTTGCCGTCACTACGATCCCGCTCGCCCGGCTGGGGGTGCGGTGCGCCCACGGTTGTTCCGGCCGGAATCTGCAGATCGCATTTGCCGGGCTGCTGGTCCTGATCGGTGTGGCAATGCTGGTGAGCGGGTAAAATTGAGTGCAGAGTGCGGGATTTCAGGAATGACCGCAAAAAAAATTTCAGTTATCGTCTTTTTAATTATCCTGAAAAATTAAATACAAAATATCTGCACGGTTGGAAGGTGAGTGTAGGCACCCGCAGACGGGTGCCGGCATACCGTTCCGATCCCGTGAGGCGATGATACCATGAGAACCCGTAGTGTCACATTTTTTACCGAGAAGGAGGAGAGACTCGTCAATCTCTTCGTTGAACTTGGAACGAAGAGAAATATTGCTATGGTGCTTGTTTTTCTGGCAAATATGCCCGAAACAACCTCGCGTGATATTGAACGGAGCACCGATCTCCGCCAGCCCGAGGTGTGTATGGCGATGCAACACCTGGTTGGCAGGCACTGGGTCGCAGTAAGGGACAGCCCGGCAACGACCAAGGGACGTCCGCTCAAGATCTATTCCCTGGTAAAACCGATCCGGGAGATCGTCGGCATCATTGAAGAGGAGAAGACAAAGGAGGCAGAACACAAGCTCCAGCTCACGAAAAGATTGCGCAAGTACGTGCCGGGATAGTACCGGGGGAAACCCGGCCCATAGAAAATAAATCCCCGGATCTTGCAAAAATTGCAAATTATCAAAACGGTTATACCAAAAACATCGGAATTACTGGATATTGGATGATTCCATGACCCTTAAAACCATTTTTGACTGCACAGAGTGTCCGCATCTGGTACAATGTGACGCTCATATTTCTGGAGGAGATCACAAACACAGTGAAGGATCCGATCCCTGTAATCTGGTTTTAGAGTCAGAAGAAAATGACGTTGAGATGCGGTAACCGGTCTGGTACCAGGCGAATGGAACTGTTTTCACCGTCACCCGTGAAGTTATTTTAAAAAAATTGAGTTACTGGTATTCCGGCGGCTGGACCACTTTTGGCAGCCCGCCCTTGAAGTGCTGCTGGATCTTGGTATAGTACTGCCGGAGGTTCTCGTTCATGGTCGGGTGAACCTTCTTCTGGGCCTCTTCGAAGTGCTTCTTCGTCACGGTCGCCGTCCCGCCCCTGAGGGCGAGCATGCCTGCTTCCCGGCAGAGGGATTCGAGATCCGAACCAACGAAACCTTCCGTGATGCCGGCAAGCTCTGCGGCCAGCTTCTCGCGGGCCGGGTCGGTGAAGGATAATTTCTTCTCGGAGAGCAGCTCCAGGAGGCGTCTCCTCCGCAGGCCCGCGGGGAGCCCGACACGGTCCTCTTGTGCCGGGGTGATGGCTGCCTTCACGTCAGCAGCCGTGACTGCCTTGTCCTTTCCGAGCTTCTCGACCAGTTCCCCGAGCGCGTCCTCGTTAAACCGGTCGGTCAGCTGCACGACCTCGTCAAGCGATGAGCCGTCAAGGGGCATGAACCGGATGTGGATGCCGATGATCTTCTTCCGGTCCTCAGGCCCGGGTTCGCCGATGTACACGAGCCGGTCGAACCGCCCTGCACGCAGGAGCGCCGGGTCCACGATATCGGGCCGGTTGGTAGCGCCCATGATCACGACATCCTTGAGTTCCTCAAGGCCGTCCATCTCGGTCAGGATCTGGTTGAGCACATTGTCGCTCACGTGCGAATCGCTGCTCGTACCGCGGGCCGGGGCCAGCGCATCGATCTCATCGAAGAAGATGATGGAGGGCGAGACCTGCCGGGCCTTCTTGAAGACCTCGCGGACCGCCCGTTCGCTCTCGCCCACCCACTTGGAGAGGAGCTGGGGACCCCGGACCGGGATGAAGTTCGCGCCGCTCTCGCTTGCGACCGCTTTTGCAATCAGGGTCTTACCCGTACCGGGCGGACCATAGAGGAGGATGCCCCGCGGGGGCTCGATGCCGAGATCCTCGAACTTCTGCCGGTCAGTGAGCGGGAGCTCGATCGCTTCCCGCACCTCGGTCTTGGCCGAGTCGAGGCCCCCGACATTCTGCCACTTTACATGGGAGACCTCGAGCATCACTTCGCGCATCGCGCTCGGACCCACGTCGCGCTGGGCGCTCCGGAAGTCGCTCGCATAGACCTTGAGATTGTCCAGCACTTCCGCCGGGATCTCTTCTGCATCGAGGTCCAGGTCGGGGAGGTAGCGCCGCAGGGCGCGGATCGCTGCTTCCCGGGCAAGGGCTGCGAGGTCGGCACCAACAAACCCGTGGGTCTGCTGGGCGAGCACGTCCAGGCTGACATCCTCTGATAGGGGCATACCCCGGGTATGGATCTTCATGATCTCGATCCGGTCCGGTTCACCGGGAACGCCAATCTCGATCTCCCGGTCGAACCGGCCGGGACGACGCAGCGCAGCATCGATCGCATCGACCCGGTTCGTTGCGCCGATCACGACAACCTGCCCACGTTCCTCAAGACCATCCATCATAGTCAGGAGCTGGGCCACGACCCGGCGTTCCACCTCCCCGGTCACTTCCTCACGCCGGGGGGCAATGGAGTCGAGCTCGTCGATGAAGATGATCGAGGGGGCGTTCTCACGTGCCTCCTCAAAGACCTCGCGGAGCCGCTGCTCGGATTCCCCGTAATATTTCGAGATTACCTCTGGGCCGGCAATCGAGATGAAGTGCGCACCGCTCTCGCTTGCCACCGCCTTTGCGATCAGGGTCTTGCCCGTGCCGGGCGGGCCATAGAGGAGCACCCCCTTGGGGGGCTCGATCCCGAGCTTCTGGAAGAGTTCCGGGTGCCGGAGGGGCAGCTCGATCGTCTCGCGGAGCCGCTGGAGCTCATCCTTGAGGCCCCCGATGTCCTCGTAACTGAACCGCTTGACTCCCTCGAAACCGGCTGCCGGCTTATCCGAGAATTCGATGGAGGTATTCTTGGTGATGATCACCGCTTCTTCGGGTTCGATCTCGACGACCTTGAACCCGATGATCTGCGGCTGGATGAACGGCAGGCCGAGCATCACCGGGACGGTATCGTTCTTCCCCACCGGGAAATCGATCAGGCCGTTCACCACATGCGGGTTGTTTGCGATCGGGATCTTCTTCGGGAGATCCTCAGGGGGTGCGAGCACGACCCGCTTTGCCTCGATCTCGTCCACAATCTTTGCAACCTTGACATTGTCGCCGATGCTGACACCGGCATTGATCCGGGTGAAATTATCGATCCGGATCTTCTTCTGGTTCCAGTCCTCGACCAGAGACCGCCAGACCTTTGCAACGGTGCGGCGCTTTCCTTCGATCGCGACCAGATCGCCGGGCGAGATCTTGAGTGCGAGCATTGTCTCAGGATCCAGCCGGGCCTTGCCGCCACCCTGATCGCCGGGGTATGCGGAATCCACCCTCAATTGCACTTCTGGCATTACCTTAAAGGTCATATACGCAGGGATAAATAGGTACTGATAATGCGCTACCTCATACTCGACCCGTTCAACGGGGCGGCGGGCGATATGATCACCGCTGCCCTGCTGGACTGCGGGGCGGACCGGGAGATCGTCATTAAGGCGATGAAGGCCGTGGTAGCAGAGCCGCAGATCTCCCGCGTGACCCGGGCGGGAATACAGGCGCTGAAGATCGATACGAAGGCGCTGCCGGTCCACCGGACCCTCTCCGATGTGCTGAAAAGAATCGAAGATGCCGCCCCCCACGTGCCGGCACCGGCGCTCGCGATGGCACAACGGGTCTTTCTCCGTATCAATGCAGCTGAGGAGGAGGTGCACGGAGCCCATGTGCATTTCCACGAGGTCGGGGCCGATGACGCAGTTGCGGATGTCATCGGGGCCTGCACCGCCCTTCACACGCTGGGCGTAGATGGAATACAGATCCTGCCGGTCACGCTCGGTCACGGGACCGGTACCGGGTCGCACGGCACCTTCCCGATCCCGGCACCGGCAACAGCTGCTCTCCTCCGGCACACGAACCTTGCCACGATCTCCGGTGTCCATGCGGGAGAACTCTGCACCCCGACCGGCGCTGCACTCCTTGCGGAGTTCGCGACACGGGGGATTGGTGAATTGCCGGCGTATGCCATCAAAACCGTCGGGTACGGGGCCGGCACCCGCGACCCCCCGCATTCACCCAACGTGCTCCGGGCCATGGTCGTGGAGACGACCGGTGTTCCCGGGACCTCGGGAGAACTGGCGCAGGATACCGTTGACATCCTCGAAACGAACGTGGACGATGTGAGTGGCGAGGTGATCGCCCACGCGATCGCCCGGTTCATGGAGACCGGGGCCCGCGACGCGAGTGCCACGCCGATAAAAATGAAGAAAGGCAGGCCCGGGTACCTGATCCGGGTGATCAGCCTCCCTGAGATGAGCGTAGGGCTCGCAGAACTGATGGCCCGCGAACTTGGGTCGCTCGGCATCCGCTGCATCCCGGCGGTCCACCGCTTCATCGCGGACCGGACCATCGAAGAGGTGGAGATCGAGCTTGCCGGGAAGCGCCACAGGTTACCGGTGAAGTACGGGTGGATGCACGGCTCGGTGTACACGCTGAAGGCGGAGTTTGAGCCGGCCCGGACCGCTGCTGCGGAGGCCGGCGTACCGGTCCGGGACGTACTCCGGCTCGTGGAAGAGGCTGCATGGAATCGGGTAAAAACCGGAAGCGTGCAGTCCCCCCAATAACTTTTTCTCATGACCGTCAGCATCAGGACCCCGCGTCTCGAACTCATCAGGGCTACCGTTGAGATTCTGGAGCACGACCTCCACGACAAAAAAGAACTGGCCCGGCTTCTCGATGCTGAAATTCCCGCTGCATGGCCACCGCCGCTCATGGACGAGAGCGTGCTCCGCGATTTCATCCGGATGTGCGCCGACACCACCGGGCCTTCGTTCTCCACGTGGTACTGGGTCCGCGATGAACCGGGCGCGGGATCACGAACACTGATCGGAAGCGGCGGAGTCCTGCCCATGGAGTCCGCTCCCGACACCGTGATGCTTGGGTACTCGGTGCTCGATGAGTTCCGGAACCGGGGCTATGCAACCGAGGCTGTCCGTCACCTGATCCCCCACATCTTCTCCCTGCCGGGCATCCGTCGGATCGCCGCCACAACTTACCCGGACCTCGGGGCTTCCATCCGGGTCCTTGAGAAGAACGGGTTTACAAAGACCGATCTCCCGCTCTCCGGCACCGGTGCAGAGGAGGGCACGGTCAGTTTCCTGCAAAAAAGGTAGCGCCGGGACCCAGGTCCCGGGAAACAGGGCGGCATTCCGTTACCTGAACCTTACTTCCCCGATCAGGTGCGTGGCGTTGGCAAGATCGCTCAGCACGATCTTCTCCGGCGACATGGTATACAGGACATTGTCGATATACAGCGAGCGCCTGACATCGGTACCGGGCTCCCGCGGACCCCGGTGGTGGACGACGATACCATTCTGGCTGAATCCCCGGTCCGGGCTTACTCCGAAAACGTAAGCGCCGGACCATTCCGATGTTCCATCGGTCTGGGGCGCAACTGCAGGTTCGACGATATGGGCCGGGAGGACAAGCAGGCTCTTCTCCCGGTCGAACAGGAACGCCCGGTGATCGCGGAGCACTTCGGAGTCGCTGCCATATCCGCCAAGTTTCTCTTCATCGACCAAGTGAGGGTTGTGCACATCAGTTACATCGAAGAGCGCGATCTTGAGGCCGCCCCGGGTTGACTCCTTCCCGATGCCGATCAGGTGGGTGGCATCGTAGGGATGCAGGTACTGGGAGAACCCGGGGATGTGGAGCTCCCCGAGAACCTTTATGTGGCCGGGGTCCGCGAGATCGATCACGAAGAGCGGATCGGTCTCCCGGAACGTCACCAGGTACAGCCGGTCTCCCATGAACCGTGCGGCGTAGATCGTTTCACCGGGGGCAAGATTTGCAAGAGTGCTCACGGTATCGAGCTGCCGGTTCAGTACCGAGACCATGCTGGACCGGGTGCTCTGGCCGCGGGTCCATCCCTGTTGGGTGGTGGCAACCCGGAGGTACCCCCCGTACTCATCCAGGGAGAACTGGTTGAGGAGCGTTCCTTCGACCGTCCCCCGGGCAACATATGAGAACTCCCCGTCATCGAGGGAAAATGCGTAGATGGAGGTCATGCCACCGGTCTTCCCGGAACGGTAGTCCACGGTCTCCGGGACCGCGATGTACAGCCGTGCGGGCGAGACGTAGACAGTACCTGCAGACCCGATGAGGAAGGTCTTTGCCTGCACCGGTTCATTGACCGAGACATCAACGGAGCCGATGGTGGTCAGGGCATATCCGTTGTCGGTGGTATTGAAGTAGTAAACTCGGGGCACGGCAGTTCCCGCAGCGCTGTCAGCAATCTTCGGGAAGGAGATGGCGCCGGCATACGGGTCCACGGTCCCGGTGGAGATGGAGTACAGTACCGGTCCAATCATCCGGGAGTCCTCGTAGCGGCCGTCCATCTTGATCTCGCGGACAAGAGAGGGGTTGGCCGGATCCTCCACCGAGAAGATGAAGATGCCGGTCCGGACCGGGGTAAGCGGGTAATTCCTGCACGGCCCCGTGCCGCAGTCCCAGTACTCCTCAGGCTCCTCTGTTTCCGTGATGAGGATGAGCCGGTTCCCGTACTGGTAGAGATACTGCGGTGTTCCTGAGAACTGCCGTGAGGCAAGAACGCGGGCGGATTCCGGAGGATTAGCCTGCACGATCGCAAGCGTATTGCCCGTAATGGCGTAGATATACGTCCCGTCAGTCTTGATGATGTCAGCCTCTTCAACTCCCCGGACCTGGACATTGGTTCCGGACCAGGCCGATCCCTGGACGGCAGGTGATGTCACGGACGATGAAGATGCGGAGAACGATGACTCTCCGGAAGTACTGATGGTACCGGTCGAACCGCTGAACTCCCCGCTCTGGCTCTTCTGGGTGGGCTTGAACGATGAGGAATAGACCTCCACAAGGATCTCGGCACCTTTGGGCAGGTTTGTGTACCCGCTGATCGTGAACCGGTCGCCGATGTAGCGATCCCGGACCGGGTTCACGGCGATGAAATACCCGGCACGGCCCGGCTGGGGAAGCGTTGCCGGCATCACGTGCGTGCTCCCGGCTGCCGATACTGGATCGAGGACATTGAAGAGAGCCGTTCCCGTTGCATCCTGGGTGATCGCAGAAGCCACGACAAGGTACTCGTCCGGTTTGAAGGCGGACGTATCAACGGCATACGTCCACCGGTGGGTACCGTTTGCGATCAGGCGCTGGAACGCCGCAGATCCGCTGGCATTTTCCGGGAGGATCTGGAGTTCCTCGGGGGAGATCCGGGCTTTCAGGAATGCCTCTGCATCGGTTTCCGTTGAGAACTGCCGGATCTCTCCCTGGGACGGTGCGATCAAAACTGCGGGTCCGGGGGTTGCGTTGATCGTTGTTCCCAAGGACCCATGCGGAACTGCCGGTACGGCCGTGAGCAGCAGGGCAACGATGAGCCCGGCGCCCAGTCCCCCGAGCAGGAAGAGGAGGTTGTTTTTCTGGATCATAATTTCATCTCTACGATGGACGCAGATGCCATGCGGCGGTGCGTTTTCATCAGGATCATCGGGAGGGGTAGTTAAACGATTTATGAGCAAACACTCTACATGTCACCGGATCCGGTCGGGATAAAAGAGGAATCCTGATATGATCCCCGCGATCAGCTGTGATCATGAAGGAGCTCTGGATCGCCGTGCTGCTCTGCGCCGGGGCACTACTTGTGCTGGCAGCTGTACTCCCGGCAGATCAGTTCGGTGACCGGTCAAGCCTGTCATTGGGCGGTGAAAATTCCCTGCACGGTCCCGGGCAGGATGGGGTTGCAGGCCTCTTTGCTGAACCCATCGGGACGCGATCCGGCAACAGGACCGCCCTCTTCTCAAAAGAGGTAACAGCCGGCACCCGGTATATTGTCGTCTCGCTCTACAGCGGCGATATTACCGATCCCATCTCCGTTACCATCATCACTCCTGACAGGACCCTCGGCCCCTTTTTCGATGAATCCGATGGTATTATTGACGGAAGGATTGACCTGAAGATCAGCAACCCTGAGACCGTGACACCGGGACTCTGGAAGTTCCTCGTCCACAGCAACAAGAACATCGCTTACGGGAGCCTCGAAAACCTCTCGTGGATCAGGACCGGCACGGGCAACCACAATGCTGATGAATAAATAAAAAAAATGTAATGGTACTTACTATGGCCCGGACCCGGTCGTTCTCTTTGCTGCTCGTTGTCCTGCTCGGCGCACTTGCCGTGCCGGCCATTGCGTTCCCGCAGGAATATACGATTGAACCGGCATTCGGGGTTGCCGGCGTCGCAGCACAGGATATCGTTCCTATCACATTCTGGGACCTTACGTTCCGCGAGATGGCAATCGTCCTTGCCCTTGCCATCTCCCCGTTCCTGCTCGCCCCGGTCGAGATCGTTTTTGCGGTCAAAGTCCTCTCGTTACTTGGTTTCAGGAGGATCGCCCGGGGAAATGTCCTTGCAAATTCCATCAGGAATGCCATATACGGCCGTATCCGAAAGAGCCCGGGTATCAGTCCCGGGGAACTGGCGGCAGAGACCGGTATCTCCCGCGGGGCCCTGGCATACCATCTCGCCCTGCTGAGAGCCATGGGTAAGATTGTCCTGGTAAAAGACCATGGCGCAGTCTGCTGTTTTGAAAATTCCGACACCTTGAACCGGTGCGAACAACTGATGCTCACCTGCCTCCGTTCGGATACCGGCAGGAAGATCCTCCGTGCCCTGGCCCGGACCCCCGGCCTGTCCCGGGCAGAACTCGGGCAGATCTTGTGCGTATCCGGGCCAACCGTTACCTGGCACATGAAACGACTGGCATCAGACGGTGCCGTCAGCATCAGCAGGCAGGGGAAATTCTGTCGGTATGTCATCTCGGATGAGATGACGGCATTCCTGAAACGAGCCGGCTCCTCATGGGGAGGTTGCGAGATACTCTCACCGGGAGAGAGCGGTGTGATTCCCCGGGCTGCATGGGCCCAGCCTGCGGAGAGCTAACGGATTCCAGGACGGGCAGGTGCCGGTAACGCTGAAATCCGGGAGTGCTATCATGCCGGCAGCATGGTTATTTGTGAATCCTGTACACAAAAATCCCGGGGCAATTTTTTTGAGATACTGATATTCCCCCGTCCGGTCGTACGGGTTCCTAGCCAGCGTGTTGTGGATGCCAGTATACACGTAATAATCCTCCATGAGCTGCCGGTAGCGGGAGGGATCATCGCCCGCGAAGGTGTCAAGCTGGCCGCGGAGGAGGGCAATTCTCGCATCGACTTCTTTCTTCTGCACTGAGATGAATGCCGTCTCATCAGCAGAAGAGTAGGGAAGAGTCCCCGTTCCTTCCCGGATGACCAGCGGGGTGCTTTCGAGAGGGGTTACCCGGGGAGACTGCCCCACCAGGACGTACTTTACGGACTGGGAAAGGTTCGCGGGAACCACTCCTATGAGCGAGACGCCCGTGGTCTCGACATACAGGTAGCCGGTATTCCTGTACCCGGTACTCCCGTCCTTTACGCCAACCGCCATATGGTGCTCCGGTATGAAGAGAAGAAGGGCCGCATCATACCCTTCCCGTGCCAGCAGGCCGGCGAGCAGCAGGCTCTTGTCATCGCAATCGCCGGTACCATCGACAAGCGTTTCAACCGGGAACCGTGCCGGGGTATCGGGCCGGGTCCCGGAGACGGTGTCGTAGGGAAGGCTCTGGACAAAGACCGTGAGCAGTTCCAGGTATTCGTCATCGCTATACCGGTACTCCTGCCGGATGGCCCTCAGCGTATGGAGGAGCTCCGCGTACATTTCATCCTGGTGGGGATCTTCTATGAACGCCCGGTAATAAGCGGGTGCTGCATCCATGGCAACAGTACCTTCGGGGACGGTTGCAGATTTGTCTCCGTTCTTCGCCCCATAATAGAGCGAGGTGCTGACACTGACACTGACGGTGATATTGGTCTTCTGGAACGGGAACGTAAACTGGCGGCAGAGCAGTCCTGTGCTTTCGTTGGATGCGATGGACGGATACGTGGAGAGACCGCGCGATACTGGAGCGATGGCCGGGTTTGCTGCAGTGCCAGTGATTCCGATCTTTCCGTCTCCTGTACCTCCCTGAACAAGGAGAGCGGAAACCGGTGAGGTTAAAAGGAGGGCAATGAGGATACCGAAGGCGGCAGCCGCCAGGAGGGGCCCGACATTATACTCCCGCAGAGTTCCGCACAGGATTTCTGGGAGGTGGTGGCGGGTGAACGGACCGTGAAGCACTCTTTTCCGATGCGGGACTGCAGGCCGAGTGAACACCTTCATAATGATCGTTCCCTGTGATAAGGATGATATTGGCCTGAAGTCGAAAAAGGGTTCTTATGTGGGTGCCATGAAATTTATGGTTCTCATTGCCACAATTTCTCAGGTGACACGGGCCGGAACCCTTATCTCTTCTTCCTGACGATATTTCCAAAGATACGGAGGGATCATGAAGATTGAAAAACAGACCAGCGGGAATGCGGCACTTGATACCCTCCTCGGGGGCGGCCTTGAACTGCGCACGGTCACCCAGTTTTACGGGGAACCGGCGAGCGGCAAGAGCACCCTCTGCACGATCGCGGCGGTTGCCTGCCTGCGGGCCGGCCGGGCTGTGGTGTACATCGATTCCGAAGGCTTCTCGATCGAACGGTTCCGGCAGATTGCCGGAGCCGATGCCGAGAAGATCGCCGACCGGCTCTTCCTCTTTGAACCCGTTGATTTCGAACACCAGGGATCGATGATCCTCGAAGCCGAGAAGGTCCTAAAGGCCCACAAGCCGGGCCTGCTGGTGATGGACTCCGCCACCGCCCTGTACCGCACCGACCTTGAGAAGGGCCGGGACGCCATGCAGGCACTCACCCGGCAGATGCTCCATCTCCTCGGGTACGCGAAACGCTACGAACTCCCGGTGATCATCACCAACCAGGTGTACATGGACACCGTGAAGAACACCTACTTCGGCCTTGGGGGAACCGCGCTGGAACACCTCTCGAAGGTGATCATCCGGCTCGAAAAGACCGAGATGCCCGGGATTCGGCGGGCGCGGCTCGTCAAGCACCGCTCCCGGCCCGAGGGCGCATCGTTTGACTATACGATCGTGGAAGACGGGATTGCCCTTCGGTAACCTCCCGCCCCGCTGAAAATTTATATCTTATTACGCGAATATTTCCTGACCTATGGCACTGAGAAGGGAGATCACATCCAAGATAACGGATCTTCTGCAGGAGAACCCGCAGGGCCTCAGTATCACGGAGATCGTGAAGCACGGGGGCATCAACCGGAATACCGCAGGGAGGTATCTCGACAATCTCCTCGTCACCGGCCAGGTGGAGATGCGCCACTTCGGCATGGCAAAGATCTATTCCCTCTCATCCCGGCTGCCAGTCTCTTCCGTGCTTTCCATCTCAACAGAACTCGTCCTGCAGCTGGATGCCGGCCTCCGCATTGTTTTCTTAAACCAGCCTTTTATCAATCTGCTCGAAAGCACCGAGAAGGAAATCGTGGGAAAGAACATAGAATTCTCAAAAATACCGCTCTACTTTGACGAGACATTTCCCACGGTCCTTGCCTGGATCCATAACGGGCTTGCCGGTACGGAGTACCATGGCGAACTTGCCGTTCCTGAAAGAAAAAAGGTCTTTTCCTGCCGGGTTGTCCCGACCGTCTTCAATAACGGCCAGAAAGGGGTCTCGATCCTCTTCGATGATATCACGGAGCGGAAACAAAGCGAGGCACTCTTAAGCGAGAGCGAGGAGCTGTTCCGAACCCTCGTCAACAATGCCAATGACCTGATCCTGCTCCAGAAACTGGAGAGGGACGGAGTACAGGGGAGATTCCTTGAGGTGAACGCGGAGGCCTGCCGCGTGCTGCAGTACACCCGGGACGAACTCCTTACAATCGCGCCAAAGGAGATTGTGGCCCCGGAGAGTGCCGGGATTTTGAGCCGTAATGCACGGGTACTCAAGGAGTGCGGGCATGCCACCTTCGAGATGGACCTCCTCTCAAAAGAGGGGCGGCGGATCCCGGTTGAGGTCAACACCCATATCTTCGAGTTCCGTAAAGAGTCCGTGGTTCTCTCGCTCGTTCGGGATATCACCGAGCGCAGGGAGGCTGAAGAGCAGCTCCGGCTTTTGAAGATCTCAGTGGACAGCGCCTATGATGAAGTCTTCTGGATGGATCTACGGGGCAATTTCCTGTACGTCAATGACGCAGCCTGCAGGACAACCGGTTATTCGCAAAAAGAGCTCTGTGCCATGAATATTTCCGGTCTGGTTCCCGATCTCACGCCGGAGCAATGGGCAGAGCATTTCTCCGATGTGCGGCAGAAGAAGGTACATTACTTTGTGAGCCGGCACCGTCGCAAAGATGGCGTCTTCATCGATGTGGAGATCGGATCGGTCTATGTCGCACGGGGTGACGCGGAGTATAAGTTCTGCTTTGTCCGGGACATCACCGAGCGTAACCGGGTCGAGGCGGCCCTGCGCGAGAGCGAGGCCCGGTACCGCTCCCTGGCTGAGGCATCGGAGGACATGATCTTTGTCATCGATCCAAAGGATACGGTCCTCTACATCAACCAGATGGCTGCAGATTTCCTTGGCAAACCTGCAACCGCCATAATCGGCCATCCCCGCAGTGCCAGCTTCCCGACAGATACCTCAGACCGCCAGTACCAGGCACTCCAGCACATATTTGCAACAGGCCAGCCGGTACGGAGCGAGGGGCCGATGAGTGTCCGGGGAGAGGTCCGGTGGTTCGATCACGCGATGGTGCCAATCCCTGACGCAGAGGGGCACGTGACCTCGGTGCTCGGGGTGTCCCGGGATATCACCAAACGCGTTGTTGCAGAACAGGAGCAGCGGCAGAACGAGCAGAACAACCGGTTCATTGCCGAGCACTCCGTGGATATCATCCACCGGCTCTCCCCGGACTGCGTCTGCACCTACACCTCCCCGTCGGTCACCACGCTACTCGGGTACACTCAAGAGGATGTCTTAGGAAAACCCGTCCTTTCGATGATACATCCCGACGATCTTCCGGGCGTGATAAAGGATATCGCGGCAATCCGGGAGAGCGGGCAGGATACCGTTACGTCCACCTTCCGGTTCCGGCACAAGGACGGGCGGTATCTCCGGTTTGAGTCCACGACCCGGATTGTCCGGGACAACTCGGGGCAGGTAAAGGAATTTTTGAACATCTCCCGGGATATCAGCGGGCGAAAGACCGGGCCGTCCGCACCAGACGAGCCCTGAATACGGGAGCAGGAATGATGGCGGGGGATCTCACTTTCACCCCCCGCGTTCCCTGTGCTTAAATCCAGCTCCTGCACAACAAAATGGCATGACCGGGTGCAGCGAGAAACTTATGCGGCTGACCTCCGGCAGCCAGTACGATGTCTGCATGCCGGGGGAGTGCATGCAGATGCTCACGTCGGGTGCCTGCATCACGTACAACCGGCATACGGAAGGCGGCTGCAACCGGATGCTCAAGGTGCTCCTCCACGGCAGCTGCTCGTATGACTGTGCCTACTGCTCCATCCGGCTCAACCGGTCCCGGCTTGCCTTTGCCCCCCGCGAACTGGCGGACCTGGTCCTCGATCAATACCGGAAGAACCTGGCCGGGGGGCTCTTCCTCACCTCGGGGATTCCTCACGACACCGATGAGGTGATGGGAGAACTCATCGAGACCGCCCGCATCCTCCGGCTTGAAGGATACGACGGGTGCCTGCACCTGAAGATCCTGCCCGGGGCCCGGCGGGAAGACATCCGCGAGGCGGCGCGGTGGGCCAACGAACTCAGCCTCAATATCGAGACCACCGGGGAGAGCCGGCTCCGCGCCCTCTCCGGGATCAAGGATTACGCGGGCGACCTCCTGAAGCGAATCGGTTGGATCGCGGAGGCAGCGCCCGGGCGGCACACCACGCAGATGGTGGTCGGTGCAGCGGGCGAGACCGACCGGGAGATCTTCGACTGCGTGACCTCGCTCTACGAGAGGGTACTCCCCTCGCGGATCTATTATTCCGCTTTCCATGCGCTGCCCAAGACCCGGCTCTCATCCCACGAAAGCACCCCGGCCTGGCGCTCGCGCCGGTGGTACCAGATGGACTACCTTATCCGGGAGTACGGTTATGAGCGGACGGAACTGTTGCCGCTCCTGGACGGGCACGACACACTCCCCAACGACGACCCCAAGGCGCTCCTTGCCCGCGGAAATGACCCGCTCGATCCCAATGCCGCATCATTTGACGAGCTCATCCGCATCCCCGGGATCGGCCCGGCCACCGCTCACGCCATCATCTATGCACGGGAGGAACGCCCTTTGAGAACGCCCCGGGATCTCGGCATGCCGGTCTCCGGCCTGAAGCGGGCGCTGCCCTATCTCGCATTCTCAGGAGTTGCCCGTCAGGCAACCCTTGCCGGGTTTACGTAAGCCAATAACTCCGACTACTCAACACAAAAAAAAGATCAGAAGGGGATGATGCCGGAGAAGACCGTTGCTGCCGGGCCCTGCATGATGGCGTTCCCGTCTTTCAAGGTGATGACGAGCGGCCCGCCGCTGGTCTCCACGTTCACGACATCGCCCACGAGGCCGATGTGGTGCAGGACTGCGGCCGATGCTGTGGCCCCGGTGCCGCACGAGAGCGTCTCTCCCTCGACCCCGCGCTCGAAAGTGCGGATCCGGATACTGCTCTTACCGGTCTTCTCCACGAAGTTCACGTTCGTTCCTTTCGGGAAGGACTTGTGGTGGCGGATGGCGGGTGCGTCCTTTTCGATATTCACCGCATCCACGTCATTTACCACGATCACCGCGTGCGGCACACCGGTGTTTGCCGCATGAACCTCGTACGCCCCGATCTGTTCCTTGTACTCGCCCTTGCCGGTGGCCGGGATTGCTTTCCTTGCAAAGGCCGGGGGGGTCATGGTGATGCTTGCCATGAACTGGTCGTCTTTGTATCCCATCGAGACGCCGATCTCACCGGCAAGGGTCTCAACCGTACAGGACTCTTTCACGTAGCCGGCATCGTACGCGAACTTCGCAATGCAGCGGATGCCGTTGCCGCACATCTCAGCCTCGCTCTCGTCCGGTTGCAGGATGCGCATCCGGATCGAGGATTTCGCTGAGGGGAGGAGGTAGATGACGCCATCCGCCCCGATGCCGAATTTGCGGTCGCAGTAGAGGGCTGCAAACTGCGCTTTCATCTCGTCCGGGATAATTGTGTGCCGGAATTCATCGATCACGATGAAGTCGTTGCCATTTCCGTGCAGTTTGGAGAAGGGAATGTCCATACTAATCCTCTGAAGTTGCTGTCGGCCAGCCCGGTGATCGGGATGCCGGTATTGCCTACAGCTCTGGCGCTGTTCCGTTCAATAAAACCATCGGAACAGGGCATCCGCCCCGACCCGATGACCAAAAAGAGATTATTCCCCGTTTACCGGAGGCGTATCAAACGTTTTGTGGAACTCTGCAATGTCCCAGCCGAGATACTCCCGGATGATCACGTACGCCATCTGCGGGGGAATCGCACCCTGTTCGGTGACAATGAGATCGATATACTCCGCCGGCGTCACATCAAACGCCGGGTTGCGGACGGTTACGTGCGGCAGGGTCTTTGCGATCTCGTCCGCCAGCACCTCGCCGGGCGGGCGTTCCTCGATCCGGATCAGTTCCCCGACCACGGTCCGGGGCGCGAATTTGTAGGTCTCGGCTGCCACGATCACGTTCACGCGGGCCTCGGCTGCCGTATGGGCCACCTGCGAGGTGCCGATCTTGTTCACCACGGCCCCGTTCACGGTCACCGCGTCCGCCCCGACGATCACGAGATCCACATCGTTGATGAAGGACCGGACCGCGGAGTCGACGATGAAGTTCGTCTTGATGCCGGCATCGTTCAGGGTCCGGATCGTGATGTGCCCCTGGTTCCGGGGCCGGACTTCCGTTGCAAAGACCTCGATCTCCTTACCCTGCCGGTGGGCCTCGATCATGCAGCTGAGCGCCACCTCCGAGTTGCAGTGCGTGAGGATCACATCCCCGTCCCGGATATGGCGGGCCCCGAACTCCGCGATCTTCTCCACCGCGTGCTGCGAGGACTGGATGAACCGTTCGGCCCGGTTGACTACCCCGACCTGCGCCTCATCTGCGGTCAGGACATCATCGAGCCCGGCCATGACAAAATGGACCGCGTTCGGAAGCGAGACCGCCGTCGGGCGCGTTGCCACCAGCTCGGCTGCTGCCAGCTCCATCTCCTGCCGGAATGCGGCACAGTTCTGGGCCTTGACTGAAAGGGCATGATCCCGGAGGGCCTCTGCCGCCGCACGGGCGATCCTCCCGGCGCCCCGGATCTCCATGCTCTTTATCTTCTCCGCAGTTTCAGTAACGATCATCTTATTGATCCCATGTATCAGGGAAGTTCATAGAGTTATTGAAAGGAATCATCATGTCGGTTGCCGTGGTCTTTGACAGTGCCGGAACGCTGCTGAATACCTACCGGGTTGCAAAGGATATCTGCAACCGTCAGCTGCTTCCGGGGGTCGAGACCACCACCCTGACCTTCAGTTCAACGGACCGGGTGCTGATCGTCCTCCCCGTCCATTCCAAGGATCTGATGGCAGCGGATCCAGCAATGCCCCTCTCCGCGTACCTGATCGACCGGAACATCGGGTTTGGCGTCAGCTGCACCCGGAAGATCGTGACCGCCGAGGATATCGGCGATGTGCTCTACACCGACAAGCGGGCCCTTGCCGGGGATCTGCAGGAGTGCATCCGCAATGTCTGGACGGTCTGTAAGCAGGAGTACATGGTCACCCTCAACAGCGGCGCGATCATCAACATGGCCCACAATGCGGTGGAGTTCACCATCACCGCCGGGGGCTGGCCGTTTGACGGGGCAAAGGAGACGATCACGGCCCTGCACCGGATGGGCGTTCCCACGTTCATTGCCTCGGGGGACCGGGTCACGAAGCTCGAACGGATGGCCGATCACTTCGGCATTCCCCATGACCGGGTGTACGGGGTTGCTACCCCGACGGTCAAGGCGCAGATCATCCAGGATCTCCGGCAGGAGTACGACCGGGTGGTGATGGTGGGGGACGGGATCAACGACCTGCTGGCGCTCAGGAGCGCCGATATTGCGGTCCTCACCACCCAGCAGCCGGGCGAGCGGCCCGAGCACCTGTACAAGGCTGCCGACCACGTGGTGAACAATGTCAGCGAGGTTCTCGCGATCGTCCAGGACCTTCTCGCGGGAACAGCAAAAATTAGCGATCGTGACGACTGTAGTGCATCACATAAAAGGTAATATCCTACCTCTGTCACATTAGATACAAGGGTATTATGAAGGCTCCATTGATCACGGTCGACAACCTCTCCATGGATTTTGACGGCGAGAAGGTTCTCAAGAATATTTCCTTTGAGATTGGCGAGGGCGAGATCCTCGGGATTATCGGCAGGAGCGGCGCCGGTAAGACGGTCCTGATGCACCTCATCCGCGGCGTTGAGCAGCCACCGACCAGCGGGCGGATCGTGTACCACGTAGCCGCCTGCGATACGTGCGATTACATGGATGTTGGCAGTGCCGCGAGCAAGCCCTGCCCCCACTGTGGCAGCACCTTATCAAAACACGATATCGATCTCTGGAACGAGAAAGATGAGGGCCTGAAGCGGCGGCTGATGCGCCGCACCGCCATCATGTTCCAGCGGACCTTTGCCCTGTACGGGGACGACCGGGTGATCGAGAACGTGCTTCACGCGCTCGATGACATCAACTACCCGCAGGATAAGGCCATCGGCAGGGCCGCGGACTTAATCGACCAGGTCCGGCTCTCCCACCGGATGATGCACATTGCCCGCGACCTCTCGGGGGGAGAGAAGCAGCGGGTCGTGCTCGCCCGCCAGCTTGCAAAAGAGCCCTTCATGCTCTTTGCCGACGAGCCGACCGGCACCCTTGACCCGGGTACCGCCAAAGTCGTGCATGCAATGCTGATCGAGGCCGCGAAGACCAACAACATGGGTATCGTCGTCACCTCGCACTTCTCGCAGGTGATCGAGGATGTGGCGAACCGCGCAATGCTGCTCGTGGACGGGAAGATCGAGAAGATCGGTGCGCCCAAAGACGTGATCGCGGAGTTCATGAAAGGGTGCGACGACACCGAAGAGTTTGAGGAGGCAGAACTCGGGGACAAGGTCGTGGTTGCCCGGGACCTGATCAAGCGTTACATCTCGGTGGACCGGGGCGTTGTCAAGGCCGTCAACGGCGTCTCGTTCGAGGTCTACACGAAGGAGATCTTCGGGATCATCGGCAAGAGCGGGGCCGGCAAGACCACGCTCTCCGGGATCATCGCGGGTCTTGTTGAGCCGACAAGCGGCGAGATCAATGTCCGTATCGGTGACGAGTGGATCGATATGACAAAGCCCGGAGTTGAGCAGCGGGGCCGGGCCACCGGCTATATCGGGCTCCTGCACCAGGAGTACGACCTCTTCCCCCACCGGACCGTGCTCGACAACCTCACCGATGCGATCGGCCTGGAATTCCCGAAGGAACTGGCCATGCGAAAGGCACTCGTCACCCTGAAGATGGCGGGCTTCTCCGATGCCAAGAGCGCCGAGATCCTAAACCGCATGCCCGCCCAGCTCTCCGAGGGGGAGCGGCACCGGGTTGCCCTCGCGCAGGTCCTGATCCGCGAACCGAGGATCGTGATCCTCGATGAGCCCACCGGCACGATGGACCCCATCACGAAGATCGATGTGAAACACTCCATCATGCACTCACGGGAGGAGATGGACGAGACCTTCATCGTTGTCTCGCACGACATGGAGTTCGTGCGGGACATCTGCGACCGCCTGGCCCTGATGCGGGGCGGCAAGATCATCCAGATTGGAAAGACCGCTGAGATCCTCGCGATGCTGACCGAGGAAGAGCGGAAGATCATGAGCCAGCCTGCAGCCTGAGGCACTCATGATCACAATCCACCTCGACGGGAAGAGGATGGAACTGGCGGAAGGGAGCCAGCTCTCTTCCGTGATATCCAATCATCCCCCGGGATGTGCCATCGGGATCATCCGCCCGGCAACGCAGGAGCAGATGAAGACCGCGAGCCTTGCGATCACCACGACTGCCGGGGAGTTCACGATCGAAGCAGCCGGCCAGGATACCGCTCTTTTTACTGCGCCGGATAGTATCGGAAAACTGGCGCTCCACTGGAACGACCGGTACGCTGCGGCGTTTGGTCCCTTCCCGTCCTCTATTAAACCGGCCCGGAAACCCCGGGTGTACGAACGGGGCGACGTGATCCTCGGGTGCGGGGGATACGAACCGGAACGGTCGTACCTGATCCTTGCCAGGACCCGGCATTCGGCGGACCACGGCGCTGACGAGAACGGCGGGGTTGTCGGCAGGGTCGTCAGCGGCAAGGGTGTGCTCGACCGGTTTACCACCGGGGACCGGATCACCGGCATCGAACCGGTGGTCAGCTGGGCGGATACCAGCCGCTCGTTCACTACGACCGATCCAACGCTCGTGCTCGAAGACGGGATGCAGATCGTGACCCGGCTTGAGATCGTGGCACGCGGATACAGCGAGGGAAAGATCACCACCGAGGCGGCCCAGAGCGTGGAGCACCTGCTCCTCACCCTCCAGAACGGCACCTTTGTGGTCGGGAGGGCGGCAAGCACCCATATCTTCGATTTTCGGCGCACCGAACCCGATACGATCGGCCGCGAGGTCCGCGGGCCGCGGCGCGAGGGAGCGGTCACGGTCCGCAACACCGGCCGATCGGCGGGCGGGATCGCCATCTACCGTACCGATGTGCCGGCAAGCATGGCCCACAACATTGCCGGGCAGGTGGTGTACGGGATCGAACTCGCAAAACTCGCAAAGGAGAACGATGTCCTCTCTGTCAAGGTGACCCCGCATCGGATCGACCTGCTCGGCAGGCCGCTTGAGGAGGCCCTGGCAATTGCCACTGCGGCAAAAATCACGCTGAACGCGGACAAGACCGGGGAGAACCGGATCGTGATCTCGCAGGAGCCGGGCACCACCCTCGACGTCCTGAACGAGAAGGTTGTCTCCGTGGTCACAGCGCCCTCCGACAAGGTGATCGATATCACGCTTGACGATACTGCAGCCCCGATGAGCTGCGAGGTCTTCCGCCGGTTCACCGGCCTTGCGGAGCACGACTGCGGCATGATGCCGGTCTTCTTCAAGTTCGAAGACGTGGTGCTCTTCAAACCGCCGGTGGCGCCGGGCACCAAGATATCCCCCGAGAACCAGCCTGTTGACGAGGCCCCGGCCGCAGCCCTCGCGATCACGAACGATTCGCGGAAGGGGGCGGGCCTTGTCGGGGTGCGGCTCTCGGCCAACAAGGAGTTCGGGCCCACCTCTGAACCCTTCGAGGGGACAAATCTCATCGGGCACGTGATCGATACCGGGAAACTGAAGAAAGTGAAGGAGCGGGAGATGGTGTATATCAGGGAGGTGAAGCGATGACGGAATACAAGCCGGTCCTTGTCGGCACCGTCACGAAGTACGTGGTCGTGGAGTCATTCGAGATTACCCCTTCGGATCTGGCAATCCGGGGGTACGAGGTCTCGAACGGGGCGATGATCAAGGAGACCTGTTTCGGCCTTGTCGTGACCGGGAAGCCGGACGAGGTGGACCGGATCGTGACCGAACTCCGTAAGGTGGACCCGGACCATATCTTCATCAAGGACCGGGGTTTTCCCCCGGGCGATCCCCGGCGCTGCCGGGCCAACCTGGGCGGCGCACGCCCCGGCTACCATGGCATGGAGTTTGAGATGACCATCATCCCCTATATCTCCCACGGGCTTGAGGAACTGAAGAAACGCGATGCGGCCACCGTTCCCGCACCGGCAGACCCCCTCGTACACGAATCCCTCGATATCACCTCCTTAAAGAAACTGATCGATGCACAGGAGTCCTGAAAAATGGCAAAAGTATTCATCTATCCCGCAACGAGCCTGATCCTCTCTGACCTCGTGTCCCGGCACGGCCATACCCCGCTCTCGTCAGCCGTTGCCATCCGCGAACGCATCCAGACCGCAGGACTCGAATCCCCGCCCCTCCAGATCACGCCCGAGGAGCCCAAGAAGGGGCTGAAGTGGGCGGCCGTCGAAGTGCCCAGCGGCGTCCGGGGCCGCATGGCGCTGTACGGGCCGATGATCGGGGAGTGCGAAGCCGCGATCATCATCAACGATGCCGACCTCGCGTTCGGGTGCATGGGTTGTGCCCGTACAAACGAACTGATCAAGTTCCTCCTGCGCCAGAAGGATATCCCGAAACTCGACCTGAACTACCCGAAGAACGAGGAAGAGGGCGTCAGATTCGTGGCCGCAATCAAACGGTTCCTGGACGAACTCGGGGGGAAGAGATGACCCAGCAGCCCGTACGGATCGCCCAGCTCTCCTGCGGTGCGGAGTATTCCGGGGTCCAGAAGGAGATCGATGCTGCGGCTCGCGAAGTGAACGGCGAGATCTTCTTCCCGGACATTGCCCTCAAGGATATCCGGCGGGACTTCGATGCGTTCGGCCTCGATGTACGGAGCCCCGACCTCAAGCTCGCCATTGCCCGGGCGAAAGCCCTTGTCGAGGGACGGGTGGAGGCCGACGCGGTCTTCATTGCCACCTGCTTCCGGTGCGCCGAGGCTGCGATCGTGCGAAACGAACTCCGGCGCTACATCCACGAGAACTCGAAACTCCCGGTCGTCAGTTACTCCTTCACCGAGCGGACCACCTCCGGCACGCTCCTCACGAGAATGGAGGCCCTCTCCACCATAGCCCGAAGGCGTGCTCTCCTTGCCCGCGAGACCCAGCAGGGCATCACCCTTGGCGTTGACTCGGGCTCCTCGACCACGAAAGCGATCATCATGAAGGATAACAGGATCATCGGCACGGGCTGGACCCCGACAACCGAGGTCCTGAAGAGCGCCCACACGGTGATCGAGAGCGCCCTTGCCGAGGCCGGCATCACGATGAAGGAGATCCAGGCGATCGGCACGACCGGATACGGGCGGTTCCTCGTGGGAAAGGACCTGAACGCCGACCTGATCCAGGAAGAACTGACCGTCAACTCGAAGGGGGCGGTCTACCTTGCGGACCGGCAGCACGGCCCCGCAACCGTGATCGATATCGGGGGCATGGACAACAAGGCCATTGCCGTGATGGACGGCATCCCCGGCGTCTTCACCATGGGCGGGATCTGTGCCGGGGCGAGCGGGCGGTTCCTTGAGATGACCGCAAAACGGCTTGGCGTTGACATCACCGAACTCGGCCCGCTCTCCATGAAGGGCTTTGGCGGCAAGGTGCCGATGAACAGTTACTGTATCGTCTTTGGCACCCAGAGTCTCGTGAACGCCCTCGCGGCCGGGTCCACCCGGGAGGACGTGGCTGCCGCCGCCTGCCACAGCGTGGCCGAGCAGGTCTTCGAGCAGCAGCTGCAGGAAGTGGACATCAAGGAGCCGGTGATCATGGTCGGCGGCACGTCGCTTATCGAGGGGCTCGTCCATGCGATGGGGGAGCTGCTCCAGACCAAGATTGTCGTGCCTCACCACTCCCAGTACATCGGTGCCGTGGGATCAGCGCTCCTCGCATCGGGATTCATCAAGGACGAATAAGATGCTCGCTGTTGAGTACTTTGAAGTTGAGTGCCCCGAGCCGCTGGGCGCCGAGTACTATGAGCAGATCACGAACGATGTCCTGCTCGACCACAACCTGCTCAAAGTGATAAACAAACTCCACATCTGGATCGACCCCAAAGTCCCGGTCTTCATCGCGGTCGCCACCTTAAAGCCGATCACGAGTGTCATCCGCGTGGGCGACTGCGCCAATGTCAACCCGCAGGAGGGTAAGATGACCCTTGTCCTGTCCGACGAGACCTATCTTGCCCCGATGCTGAAGATCTTCTGGGATCGCTTCGGCAAAGACAAGGTCGACCAGCCCGACCGGTTCACCGTGATCCTGACCGGTGTTGAGGCAACACCCGCGGAAGTCGAGGAGATCGTGATCGGCAATCCCAGCGAATCGCTGCACAAGGACCTCATCTATGCCTTCCGGTGCATTGCCCCGGAGGGGTTCCGGCTCCGGAGCGAGGTCTTCACGAAAGACAAACTCACGTTTGTGGCAAGCGAGAACACCCTTGCCGAGGATATCGGCACGCTGGTTGCCTCGCTGTACAAAAAGATGGGCGAGGTGCCGCCATGACGCTCGTCCCCGTCACCTACAAGGGCGGGATCTTCCAGCACGACATCGTGGTGGACTTGATCGAGGATCTCGGCGGGTATGTGGTCCAGAAGCACGTGCTCGCGCAGGAGGTCGTGCTCCAGTGCTTTGTGCCCCGCGAGGATATCGAGCTGATCCGCCAGATCTCGCGGCCGCTCTTTGGGGAAGTGACCGACTCCCCGCTGGTCGGCACCGAGATCGCGGTGGTCAGCATGAGCCTGGAGATCCACCACCTGCCCCACCCGTCCTGCGACATCGCGGAGTACGTCCGCAGGCTCGGGGCCAAGAGCAACATGGTGAGCCTGGCCCGGGGCCCGGGGAAGCGGATCGCGGGTCTGAACGACGAGGAGCGGGACGTGATCAACGAGCACGACATCGCGGTGTACCTGCTTGGCAACTTCGAGACCTGCATTGAGTACAAGATGCCCACGCTCCGGCGCGGGATCGAGGTGCCGATCGTGCTCTGCGGGGGCCCGGACATCGAGACCCTGAAGAAGATCATCGACCCGCCGGTGGACGGCTACGTGGGGAACGTGGGCCGGTTCATGCGGAGAACGAAAGAGGCCGAGGAACTGGGGAAGCTGGACGAGATCATCGCCGAGATCACCCGGGTGCTTGAGAAGAAGCGGGACGCGATTGCAAAGGACCCGCTCTCGGTTGCGCCAGCGCGGCTGATGGGTCTCATCAAGGAGAAGATCCCCGAGATCCTTGAGGTGACCTCGCCCACCCCGCTGACCGTGCAGATGGCCGGTCTCCGGGTGAAGCTGCCCTACGATACGTTTGCAGAAAAGGTCAGGAAGATGGAGGTCGAGGACGGGATCACGCTCGGGGATATCGCGGAGGTCCTGCCCTCGCGGATGCGGGACTATATCCTTGTCAAGATCCTCCCATTTTCGGAGACGAATACGGTGGTCTGATGACGGAAACGACAAAGAAGGAGTTCGAGGAGCGCCTTGCCCGCATCGTGGAGCAGGGCGCGGATGTAACGGCCGAAGAGTGGATGAAGGCGATCGAGGTCGAGTACGGCAAGGTGCCGCTCGTCTTCAAGCGGATGGGGGAGCGGCCCGAGGTGCTCATCTCCCACCTGCTCTACAAGGGGACGGTGGCGCAGACGAGCCCGCTCGACCCGAAGTTCGTGGAGCTGATCAGCATGGCGGTGGGAGCGGCCTTGAAATGCCCGCACTGTACCAGCTACCACATGCAGGCGGCGCTGAAGATGGGGGCGACCCGCGAGGAGATCCTTGAGGTGATTCTCTTATCCGGTATGATCTCCAACTCGTCCGTGCTCGCAAACGCGTACCGGATCTTCGATGAGAAGGTGGAGAAGTGCGTGCCGTGCGAAGTGAAACCGCCGAAGGCCAAGGAGAGGAAGAAGGCGAAGCGGGAAGCGGCAAAGAAGAAGAAGTGACTGCCTGTTCTTTTTTTAATGAGCCCTTTTTTCCGGATCTTTTTTTACAGGTAGGCCCGGCTCATCAATTGAGGGTAACATCCGGGGAGTACGGGGTTATCCCCCATCTACATAATCAACCCGGCGATCTTTTACGCCGTGACCGGGTCGAACACCCGAATTCATATCGAATTATATAATACAGCGGCAAGATACATGCTGATACGATGAAATCCCCCTGGCGCGTCCCTCTTGCACTGGTGGCGATGTCGCTTCTGTTTTTCTTTCCCGCCATAGCCCCTCCTGTTGACAGCGTGTTGCGGGGCCTTGGGGCTCCCTCCGACGTGACGATCTTTGTGTCATCCATGATGTGGAGCCCCACACTCCTTGGCCTCATCTCGTTGTGCGGCGGGATTGCGTTTCTCGTATGGACCCGGGGCGAGAATCCCTCGTGGCAGCTGGGAATCCCCCTCGTTGTCGCGTACGCCATTATTGTATTGTCACCGGTTGCCGTGGGATTCTTTGTCATACACGATATGACTCCCCCGCTCTACCACCCTGGGGTGGTGTGTACGATCCTGGCCGCGTACGGGACGGTCCTCCTCCCTCCCGGTGCAGCACTCTTCTTCTGGTCGCAGAGACGGGCGGGATGGTGGGCCCCGATGATGACCGGTGCTGCCCTTGTCATAACGCTGAATGCGCTGGTACTCACGTTCTTTGTGCTCTCCCCCTACCTGATAGCAGCCGGATTGCTCCCCCCGGCGCAGCCCCAGTACATCGACGGTCACCTGGTGAAAATGGCTGACGGGGAAGGGATACTGTACCTGTTACTCCACTACATGATAGGACTCCCCGTTCTCGGCATCTGTATCCTTGCGCTTGCGGCGCACACTTCGTACACGGCCCGCCGGATTACGGCTCCCGAAAAGAAGACGTGAGACCGGGAAGGGTGGTGGCGGGCGGCCGGGAAGAGTGATGAGATGTGTTCTGTTTTTTGAACACTCCACTTTTTCCGGATCTGGTTAACTTTTTGCAACCAAGGTCTGCTTAAAATTTTTTGAGCAGGGTCCGGTTGATCGGCTCGCGGGTTTCAAGCAAGGTCCGGTTAAAAAATTTCACGCAGGGTCTGCTCAAAAGTACTTCAAGCAAGGTCTGCTTGAAAATTTTCACGTAAGGTCTGGTTGATTTCCCGGATTTTCCTGCGACGTGAAGGCATTTTTTGGGTTTCTGGTTCAGGCAGATCCGTTTAACTTTTTGCAACCAAGGTCTGCTTGAAAGCACGTTGAGCAAGGTCTGCTTGAAAATTTTCATGCAAGGTCCGGTTGATCGGCTCGCGGGTTTTGAGCAGGGGCTTGGGGGGTGATTGAAATTTTTTGGGCAAGGTCTGCTTGAAAAATGAGTGTGCAGATCATGCGCTGATCTCAGCACACAGGATCTCGGCCTGCTCCAGAATGGTAGCCACTGCCTTTGGCTGCTTATCGGGCGGATACCGGTATTTGGTCAGAATACGCTTCACCATCACCCGCATCTTTGCCTTGACGCCTTCCTTTACGGTCCAGTCAATGGTGGCGTTTTTCCGGATCTGATCCACCAGTTCATGGGCAATCTTCCGGAGTGTTTCATCGCCGAGCACCATGACTGCACTGTCATTGACCTCAAGGGCTTCATAGAAGGCCAGTTCCGCTTCCGTAAGTCCGAGATCCTGACCTCGTTTGTCCGCTTCCCGCAGTTCCTTTGCCAGCCTGATAAGCTCCTCGATGACCTCAACGGATTCAATGGCCCGGTTCTTGTACCGGTGGATGGTCTCTTCGAGCATCCGTTCAAAGGAACGCGACTGGACGAGCCGCTTCTTCTGCCGGGTCCGGATCTCGTCATTCAGGAGTTTTCTTAAGAGTTCCACTGCCACGTTTTTCTGCGGGAGCCCCCTGACTTCTGCAAGGAATTCCTCAGACAGGATCGAGATATCCGGTTTCTTGAGACCGGCAGCAGAAAAGATATCGATGATCTGATCGGAAACGATCGCCCCGCTGACAATCTGGCGTATCGCATGTTCCATGTCCCAGGTCCGGTCTGCCTTCTCGCCGTCACCATCGAATTTTACCAGCGCTGCCCGGACGGCCTGAAAGAATGCCACATCGTCCCGGATCTTTAAAGCTTCATCGTGAGGAACCGCAAGGGCGAAGGCTTTGGAGAGTTCCGTAACTGCACCGATGAACCGTTTCTTACCTTCTTTTTTACCGAGAATGGCACTCTGGGCAACCGGCAGGAGCGCAAGCCGGCGCTCGGGGTCTTCCCAGTCCGACCAGTCAAAGCCGTGGAAGATACCGCAGCAGATCTCGTATTTCTCCTGCATGACGGCAACTGCCTCTTCCTGATCGATTGCGGTCTTGCCGGTGCCCCCGTTTTCGGTATAGTTGGCGATCGCTTTCCTGAGTTCATCGCCAAGACCGATGTAATCGACAACCAGACCGCCCGGTTTATCCTTGAAGACGCGGTTGACCCGGGCGATGGCCTGCATGAGGGTATGTCCCTGCATCGGCTTGTCGATGTACATGGTGTGGAGCGGCGGGACATCGAAGCCGGTCAGCCACATATCACGCACGATGGCTATCTTCATCGGGTCATCGTCATGTTTTGTCTTCTGGAACCGTTTCGCGAGCGCTTCCCTGCGGGGCTTGTTCCGGATATGCTGCTGCCATTCCAGTTCATCGGTTGCCGAACCGGTCATGATGACCTTAAGCAGGCCCTTGTCATCCTCATCAGCATGCCATTCCGGGCGGAGACGGATGAGTTCCGCATAGAGGTCAACGCAGATCCGCCGGCTCATGCAGACGATCATCGCCTTGCCTTCAATGGCCTCCTGCCGCGTCTCGTAGTGATCTACGATGTCCTGTGCAATGAGCGAGACCCGTTTCTCCGTCCCGATAACCGCTTCGAGCGCTGCCCACTTCGATTTGAGATCCTCTTTCTTCTCGATCTCTTCTCCTTCGGTGATCTCCTCGAACTGGGGATCGATCTTCGGGCGTTCTTTCTCGTCGAGATAGATCTTCGCCAGCCGGCTCTCGTAGTAGATCGGGACGGTGGCCTTGTCCTCGACTGCCCGCTGGATATCGTAGATGCTGATGTAGTCCCCAAAAACGTGCCGGGTGTTCTTGTCTTCCTTCTCTATAGGAGTGCCGGTGAACCCGATGAAGGTCGCCCCGGGGAGTGCGTCCCGGATATGGCGGGCGAACCCGTCGATGAAATCGTACTGGCTCCGGTGGGCTTCGTCCGTGATGACGATGATGTTCTTGCGTCCGCTCAATTCGGGATATTTGCCGCCTTTCTTCTCCGGGAAGAATTTCTGGATGGTGGTAAAGACGATCCCCCCGGACCCGACTGCGAGCAGTTTTTTGAGGTGCTCCCGGTCGGTTGCCTGCACCGGCTTCTGCCGGAGGATCTCGTGGCAACGCGAGAAGGTGCCGAAGAGCTGGTCATCGAGGTCGTTCCGGTCCGTGATCACTACGATCGTAGGGTTCTCCATCGCGGGACTGAGCACAATCTCGCCGGTGAAGAAGACCATCGTTAAGCTCTTTCCCGACCCCTGTGTGTGCCAGACAACCCCGCCCCGCCGGTCCCCGCTGGGCCGGGATGCATGTACCGTGCTTTCGACCGCTTTTTTTACCGCATGATACTGGTGGTATCCTGCCATCTTCTTGGCAATTCCGCCCTCGTCATCGATCTCGAAGACAATGTAATTCCAGACCAGATCGAGGAGCCGCTGCTTATCGAATGCACCCCGGATCAGCACTTCGAGCCGGAGCAGGGTTGGCGGTGCGAGTTGTTCGCCCTCAATGGTCCGCCACGGCATGAACCGTTCGCGGATGGAGGTCAGGGTGCCGATCCTGGCTTCAAGACCGTCCGAGATGACGATCATCTCATTGTGGGCGAACAGTCCCGGGATCTGCTGCTTGTAGGTCTGGATCTGCCGGTATGCGGTCTCGATCGTTGCCTTTTCATCGGTCGGGTTCTTCAGTTCGATGATGACGATGGGGAGCCCGTTGAGGAAGAGAAGAATATCGGGTCTCCGGTTGTGATGGTTCTCGATGACGGTGAACTGGTTGACCGCGAGCCAGTCGTTCTTCTCCGGGTGATCGAAATCAGCCAGCCGTACCTGGTCGCCTTTGATGGTGCCATCGGGCCGGTGGTACTCGACTTCAACCCCATCGACCAGCATACGGTGGAATACCCGGTTGTTGTTTACCAGAGATGGGGAGTCCGGATGCAGGATCTTTTTTAGTGCAGCTTCCTGAGCATCCGCCGGGATACCCGGGTTGAGCCGTGCGATTGCTGCTGCGAGCCGGGGTTTCAGGATCACGTCATGCCAGTGTTCGCGCTCGGCTCTGGGTTCACCGGGGGCGATGTCCGGGCCGAAAAGAGTGGTGTAGCCGAGCTCCCGGAGCCATGCGAGGGCGTGCTCTTCTACGTGGGATTCGGCGATTTTTGCAGCAGGCATCCGGTATCTGAATCAGGAGTACGGTTTCCTCTACGATAAGCTTTGGGAAAAATAATTCTGAAAATATCTGAAAATTACTGAAAAATTTTCAGGTTCCGGGAGTCCTCATCTGCGATCCCTTTTACCTTGAATGGCCCGGAATCCGGGCCGAAAATACGCATTTCAGAAAAAGTTCCGTCGAAGCAACTACTAATTTAGGAGATTTTAGTAAATATTAGTAGTTGGGAAATGGTCTGATAATCGGGTAGTGGCATCTATCAGTTTGTGAAATGTTGATAGATTTTGATAGGTACGGATTCCTCTAAGGGATGAAACGTTACAAGAGTTATCGCGACACTTTGTCGCGAAAATTGTCGTGATAGGGAGGTTTATGGAATTATTTTGAATAATCGCGACACGTTATCGTTCCATTCAGGCCGCGAGTTCCTCGACGATCGTATCCCGCGTGCTCCACGAGACCGGTGTTACCTCATAATTCCTGAATATGTCCAGCACTTCACCGGATATCGCGTGCTCTGCATTGTTCAGGATAGCATACGCTTTTGAATCCGGTGCCCGGACTTCCTTGGTATCGATCCATGAGAAGACCATAGTCTGTGCGGTATCGCGGGCCGGGCGGTTGACGGCCTGGAGGATACGCTCGGGCTGGCTCCGGGATTTCGGTATGACGAAATCGAAGAGATGGTCAAGCCCGCTCCTGCCGGTGAACTTTGCTTTTGGGGTGTAGCGGATATCGTGGAGATCGAGCCATGCTATTACGTCTTCGAAAAAAACGCTCGCGACCGTAGGCATCGCCAGATAAAACAGATCATTGATAGCAAGCATTGCCTGTATCAGGTTGTGCTTTTTCTGGGCGAAGTTGTCCTGGGACGCACGAATGGTAAGTTCCCCGTTGGCAAGCTGTACTCCGAACCCGTTGAGTGTCATAGTCAGGAGGGCAAGTCTCTTGGGGGTGTCGAGCTTGCACCCGGACCGTTCGAGATCGCCGAGAATATAGCCATCGTCAGAGAGGAGGTAGTCTCCATTCTGGCGCTTGATATAGATCTGGAGATAATCGTTGTGGCGATCGAGATACGGTGTCGTGATCTCGACCCATTCTTCAACCTGCCGGAGCGTGGTCGTATCCTTGAGCCACGAGAGATAATTTTCCAGCAGTTGGTTTGTTTCAGCGATCATTTAGAGAATCCCCCGGTGTAAGTTGGGCGGATGTGTGATATTACAATAGTTCATGAAATCTTGTAATTTGTCCAGAGGCATATTCACGTGCGGAATCATTGAGGTCATCTGGTCATTTTGTCCATAGGATTGTCCAGATGCATGTGCAAGGGGAAGACCTGGAAACAGACTGGCTAAACCGTTACGGTCAGACCCGGCATCTGATCCCATGTCCGGCCTTCAAGCACACGGCCGGCCCGTTTCTTGATTACGCCACCCCATTGCTTGAAGAAGAACGGAACATTAGACGCAAGGCATATGTCCCTGATATCCGTCACCCATTCTTCCTGCATAGGCCGGGCACCGGGTCCCGACTCTCCACCGACAATTACCCAGTCGATACCGTCAAGGTTCAGACCCGGCAGCGGGCCGATTAATGGCTCCAGCGAGAGAAATTTGACGGGTGCATGTGTCGACCGGAGATCATCTATCCGGTAGAGACAATCCTCACACTCAACACTGACACCCAGCCAGACATTCTTCGGGATCCTGATGGTCTCCTCAATTTCCCTGAACCGATCGGATCGTTTGGTAAGGATCTGGAATGTATGCCACGATGCCTTTCTCATGACATCGAAGGTTTTTTTGATAAATGGCGTCGGGACATCTTTGTGGTAGAGATCGCTCATCGAGTTGACAAAGATCATCCGGGGCTTTCTCCACTCAAGAGGAAGGGGGAGCATCCGCTCCTGAAGGGTCACCTTGAACCCATCGCGGTAGTTCGGCTGCCCCATTGCCTGAAGCCGGTACGACATCCGTTCCGCGTAACAGTTCTTACAGCCGGGGCTTATCTTGGTACAGCCGGTTACCGGATTCCACGTGGTTTCGGTCCATTCGATGCCGGAGTTAATTGCCATTGTATTATCCACTCTTGTTCGGGAATGTTACCATAACATCGTCTGCAAAGGTTGGAATACTTTTTCGTTGTGGACGTTGGTTAGCAGGAGGATTTGTTGTAATTTTTCCCTGTCGTTCAAGGCTGATCAATGCATCCTTATAATTGCGGCTGACGAAGCGCCTCCCTATGTTATGCCTCTCGAAGATCTCTCTCATGGAATGTGTCGTACCAGCATATTCAGAAAGTAGCATCTCTTCTAAATCCTCCAATGGTCTTGAATATTCAAATAAGCGTACTTGTCTTCGTGTTGCAGAATTATATTCGAATAAGGGTACTCCCTGAATATCGCTTGAACTCTCTTTGGCCATGATATCTTTCATGATCTCATAACCTCGCACATGTTTCGTGGCTAGGATCAAGTGATGGCTCGTACATTTCCGGTGAGCGTCCTTGAAACAGAATGGCAGAACATACGTAGCACCCGCATCATACAGAGCTGCCGTTACTGCTTCTATGATAGCGAGTTCCTTTTCCTGGGAGGGGACACTCTCAAGTTCCTCACGGAGTTTAGCTGCCCGATCTTTCCCGAAGAGAGCATCCATATGTTCCGTAACTTTGGGATTTGTCAAGCTCGCCTGAATCCGGTTGTAATTGAAGAACAGGATGCAGTCACATCCCCAGTTCTTAAGTACCGATCCGATAAGTTCGATTGAAATTCCCTTATACCCCCAGGGATCAAGGAAAAACAGCGTTGGGACAAGATGAATATCTTTGAAAAACGTCTCAAAACCAATATCGATGATATTACTGGACACTTTGGGGGGATACTTCATCGATTTAATGCCGGGTAAACTATCAATTGCGATTTTAAGGGAAGTTGCATAATCAGGGTCTGCATCATTGAGAAGGGATACGAGCATCTCCCGCATATCGGGCTCCTGAATTGCCCTCTCCAAAATTAATATCGGTGTAGATTTTGTACCATCCTGATAGATACCGGGACCGGCAAAGAGATCGATGTATGCAATTTTTTTATCGAATCTCTTTGCAGAAGGAATAACCACTTTCGCCCAGGCCCAGAAATATTTTCGGACAATCTCGGATTTTACCAGCGATTGTTGCCTCGGATCATCAAAAAACTCGTTATTGTTCACACAATCCCTCGGTTATCTGATCGTTTTGCAGTTACTCGTGTTCTTGGCAGTAACGCACTAAGATAATCATATCATTAATTATTATAAAAAGGACCGGTGCATGGATTGAAAGTGATTGCAATCCCAAACCCATTTTGCAAACTGATTTTCAATAAACAAAACCGATATTACAATCCAACGTATACTATTTCAATAAAAAAATGTGTGGAGTTCAAGTTTACTTTCTACATTGCCCTAATCATCGCATTGGTTATCAAAATGAGATTGGAGATGACAATGGATATGACAGCAGTAATTATGACAAAATGGGTGATCGCTCGCGTGGATGGTGGTTCCGTCCGCCCTTTGTTGTGATTGGCAAAAAGTAAAAGTAAGTTTGAGTCCACGTTGAGCGATCCAGGAGTTCAATTCTCCTGCTCCACATTTCTAAAAGGTCTGTTGTCTTGTGGTCGGAGCCCTATCGCTCTCATGCTGAGGGGTATACCACCAGAAATTGATGGGTTTACTGGGATCACGTGTTTTGAATCCTTTAAACGTCCTGAGACTTACGTTCAGACTATTGTCTTTACATCTCGAATAAAATGAGGTCGCGAGTGGACATCTCTGATGATGCGATCGGCTGAATGAAGTATTTTGTTCCTCATTATCATCTGTTTCAATTAGCATTTTCTGGGTATTATTGATAGCCAGCCACCGTTCGATAGTATCGTAGTGTTCTCTGGAATACACACCCAGACCAACGAATAAGTCAGCCAACTGGATGAATGGTTCAAGATGAGATTGCCTGGGACAAATATCTGAAATTCTGAAATTGCGTTTAAATTCTACGGAATATTGGCTGAATCCCGAAGGTCTCTGAATGATCTGCCCTTCAATACTGGCTCCATTCAAATGTTCATTTAGATCGGCCCAATCCATCTGTTCCTGTTCGTCAGGACATAATCGCCATATCGCGTCATCAGACCATCGTCGTTTAAAGACATTCCTGAAAACATGAAAATACATGATATGGAAATTCCGGATGTCATCCCGGAATCTGATATCATGTCTCTCATCCTGTGTATCCCATGTGAGAATATCGATTCGGATATCATTCGTCCGGACTTTTCTGATAGCAAAATCACATAATTGCTCTGCCAGTCTCCGATATCTGGAATCGTCTAACTTTTTAAAGCCGAATTCGTCAGTCCCGGAGGCTGAAATTATTCGCGTGAGTTCTTCATTGAGACGAAGATAATTATGCGCGAGCATTGTTACGATTGAGATCCCGCGATATCTTCCCGTATTCCAATGAGATTCGTCAGAAAATGCAATGTGTGAAAAACCATTTTCCGGCATAATATCGAGGATTAGGAAGTCATGGTGTCTGGTACCTGAATCTCCCCGCTCATCAGTTTCGGCAGCAGCACATCGCGGATCTGGGCGAGCGTGCGGGACTGCTGCTCGTTACTTCCTATTTGGGCGTATAGTGGTTCGACCTGTTGAACGAACTTGGTAAGAACCTCATCGGGAGGTATGAGAACATTCATCGGTTTAAAATTCGATTTTGAGATTTCAAGGAACGTCGTTCCATTGGCTCGGTCAATTATTAAAGGTAAATTCTCTCTTACCCATGACAAAACGTAATAATTCGGTAGAGCCCGATCACATATGATTGCAATAAACCCTTGATTTATCGAGACAGGGATCTTTGTGAGTGCGATATACCCAATAGGAGCACGAGAAGAGAGAAGGACCGTCCCAAGTGGTAAAATTCGGGAACTTATCTGATCCACACCCAAATCAGTGATTTTCTTTTCCGTATCGAGCAATATCGGTGTCGATAATCCTGCTAAGTCTTTGGGTGTCGCAAAGGGATGTGCACCGTTTTCCCAAAAAGAGGCATTAGTTGTACTCGGAGTACTTCCACCAACAATGGTTGTTGATTCCCCGATTGTTCCAACCTCCCACCCCTTCGGCACCTCCCGCCCGTCAACCTCTTCAAAGCCATCCGGAAACAGCGCCGCAATATCAGCCGGCAGCCCGGTGTCGCGCCCATCAGCCTTCGCCCGCACCGGATCGAAGTCCACGAACCACGACTGGAAGATCGCCCGTGCCATCGCTTCGAGCGTTTCGTTCATCTGGCGGTTGAGCTCGATCTTGTCATCGAGCGAGCCGAGGATGCGGGCGATGGCGTGCTGGGTGGGGAGAGGGGGAACGTCTTTTTCAATTCGGGAGACAAAATCCCATTTTGCTCTCGGCATTTTAGTACCTTCTGACGCACGGGTTGCTTCATCAACGAATTCCTGTGAGGCCATCCAAAAGAAAAGGAATTTTTGATCGGTTTCTGGTTTTGCTCTCACAACCCAAATATCCGTTGAACAAACTCCATCGACCGGAGCGAGAACTACTTTCCTGAAATATGGACGTAATTTTCCAAAGAGAATGTCACCTTTTTTAAATCGAGTTTTAGCACTGGTAACATCATTTGAAACACCATAACAAGAAAGTCTGAGACCTCCTTCGATTATATGTTCAAGACCAACGTATGGGACGTTTTGCACTGCGTTTGGATCTATTGTATCTTTAATAAGATCCGCGCAATCTCCAAATGTTTTCGATTCCCAGACATCGTCGCTCATGAGTGAGTTAATCAATATTCTCCTTCATCTTCATCATCGTTCTGACTTGCTGCCAATGCGAGAATCCCTATCCCTAGCAATGCGAGTCCTCCAAGAAGCTGGTTCCGGTCCTTTGTCTGTTTATTATTCATGATGAAATTGTATAATCGGGCATATTCGGACATCCTTTTCTGTTCATCCGAAAAATCCAGATAATGGATATTGGTAAGCATTCCGGTTGGTTTCGTTTTATCAAGAAGCAACGGAATGATGATTTTATTTTGACCAAGAGCTACACCAATTTCCTGCTGCACATATGAGGACTGTTGCGCAAACTCACTATAAAATACTAGAAAGATATCGGATGTAATGATGTTTTGAGTGATTTGCTGACTAATTATGTCCCCGGGTTTTAGATCCTTGTCCGCGAAAAAAATTTGAACTCCCTGAATCTGGATAAGATTGTTCAGGACAGGTTTGATCTTCTCAATATCTTTCGTACTGTAGCTTGCGAACAGGTTGAAATTCTGATTCTGAATCATCTGATTTTTTTTCGTTGAGTTGAGAAAATCAAGATTACCGCCCATGATTCACTCCGCAATTCCATAACCCAGTTTTTTCAGGTTACCTGCAATCTCCCCTTCCAACCGCTCCGACTCCCGGAACTGCTCCCCCAGTTTCACCACCAGCCGCCCCATCTTCTCCTCAAACGGCTCGCCATCATCCACGACATCCTCGGCGCCCACGTACCGCCCCGGTGTCAGAACAAAACCGTTCTTCCGGATATCATCAACAGAAGCACTCTTGCAGAACCCCGGCACATCCGCATATGTCCCGGCTTCCTTCTCGCCCCGCCATGCGTGATACGTGGATGCAATCCGGGCAATGTCCTCATCGGTGAGATCGCGGTGCACCCGGTCGATCAGCGTCCCCATCTTCCGGGCATCGATGAAGAGCGTCTGACCGCGACGGTTGCGGAACTTGTGATTTTTCTTGTCCCGGGTCACGAACCAGAGGCAGACCGGGATCTGGGTGGAGTAGAAGAGCTGTCCCGGCATGGCAATCATGCAGTCCACCAAGTCAGCCTCGATGATATTCTTCCGTATCTCTCCCTCACCGGACTGGTTCGAGGACATGGACCCGTTCGCGAGCACGAAACCCGCGATGCCGGTCGGTGCGAGGTGGTAGATGAAGTGCTGCACCCATGCAAAGTTCGCGTTGCCGGCCGGGGGGAGGCCATACTTCCAGCGGGCATCCTCTTTGAGCCGCTCGCCGCCCCAGTCACTCATGTTGAATGGCGGGTTGGCGAGGATGAAATCTGCTTTTAAATCCGGGTGCAGGTCGTGGTGGAAGCTGTCCGCGTGCTCGGGGCCGAGGTTGCCCTCGATCCCCCGGATGGCGAGGTTCATCTCGGCCAGTTTCCAGGTCGTGGGGTTGGACTCCTGCCCGTAGACCGCGATATCCGCAACATTGCCCCCGTGCGCCGCGACAAATTTCTCGCTCTGGACAAACATTCCGCCCGAGCCGCAGCAGGGATCGTACACCCTGCCCTTGTACGGCTCGATCATTTCAACGAGGGTCTTTACCACAGATCGGGGCGTGTAGAACTGCCCGCCCTTCTTCCCTTCAGCGCTTGCAAACTGCGAGAGGAAGTACTCGTACACGCGGCCGAGGATGTCCTTCGACCGGTGCTCTTTCTCGCCTAACCCGAGGGTACCAATCAGATCGATCAGCTCACCCAGTTGGGTCTTGTCCAGTGCCGGGCGGGCATAATCTTTCGGCAGCACACCCTTGAGCGAAGGGTTGTCCCGCTCGACTGCCACCATCGCGTCATCGATCAGCTTCCCGATCGTGGGTTGCTTCGCGTTTGCCTGGAGGGTTGACCAGCGGGCTTCCTTCGGGACCCAGAAGACATTGGCCGACAGGTATTCATCCCGGTCCTCCAGAGTCTGGTACCGGGCCCGCGGTTCGGCAACGTACCATTCGCTCGTGGGATCGGAGAGCTCGGTCTCAAGGGTTACGTGTCGCTCCTCAAAGGCATCCGAGATATACTTCAGGAAGATGAGGCCCAGAACCACGTGCTTGTATTCCGCAGCATCCATGTGGCCCCGGAGTTTGTCGGCAGCAGCCCAGAGGGTTGCTTCGAACCCGAGGTTTGCCCCGTTGCTGGTCTTCTGTTTCTTCGTGCTTTGCCGGGCCATGAATGACGTTCCTTCGATGCACTTCTATTTTCGTTGATGTGCGTTAAGGGTTTTGAAACAATGTCGGAACGATAGATAAGAGTGGATTTTACTTTTCCCTGTCGTTTTGTCCCACCCCCCGCGTGGTTCAATCCCATAACCTCCGGGTTATACCAATCCAACACCAATCCGTGCCCCGATTCCCCTATAGAGGATGGAATAACTGCGAAAATACCCGCATCGACCAAGAACTATATATTCTTGCATATCTTTCTAACAATAATCATAATGCCCCACGAATTCTGCACCCGGCTCACGGCGAAGATCAGGCGACTCGGATACACTCCGCACCGTGCGGACTGTATTCTCTGGTTCCTGGTCCGGTCCATGACCCTTGTCTGTGCAGTTATGGATGTACTCAGTGTACCGGAACGGGCATTGTGGGAGCCTGGCAGGAGATCTAAGAGTCCCGCAGTGGAACCTCTTTTCGTGCTTCCCGCTGCATTCGGAATACATCGACTGCCGCCTACCTGAATCGCGGCCTGTCTTTTACGTGATCGTTCGTACGGGCAGCAGAGCCGCTCTTTGGGCCGGCCGTTTTTAATCGTCACAACGCAGGCCGCAGGTCCGGCCGGCAGGCTGCTTCCGGCAAGACTCCTGCTGCATCCCCCTTTGAGGACGGTGACGAATACGGTACCGGGATTTCCCGGTACGAGTGAATCGCTGGAGACCATCTACAGAACAAATGATCAGGTATGACCACAGTGACAAAGAACGATGAAGAGAACGAAGTGCCAGGCGTTGTCCCGGCCGGTACAGCAGGTGCCGGCCGGACGCCCCGGAATGTGACAAAAGAACGCCGCCAGACCGTGAAGGCAAAGAAGAGCCGGGCAGGAGCACGGAAGGCGAGGAAACGGACCGCCCGGAAGACCAGAGCAAAACCGTCGGGCAGGAACGTGCCCGGCAGCGTGGCCGAGGCCGCCCGTATCCTCCGGGAATGGGGCTACATCGTGGGACGGGTGACAGACCCCGAACTCCCCATCAGCCTCATCGCCCACAAGGGCCGGGAGATCCTGTCCGTTGCGGTGGTCCGGCCCCGCGAGCCCGTGCGGAACGCATCCGACGTGCGATACTGGTACTCGCGTGAAGTGCTGGAGCTCCAGCCCTACTGGAACTCGGATGCCGACAACATCCAGTTCTGGCTCTTCAGCCGGGTGGCCGGGCTCCTCCGGTACCGGGTCTTCCGGGGCGGTATCTGGAACGTCGAGACCATGCAGAACGGCTGGCAGGAGAAGCGTGCAGGAACGGCAGTTCAGGAAACGGAGAACGAAGAGGCTGCCGTACAGAGATCGCGTACCGCTCCTTACCCGGTTCACGCAACCGGGCACGGGTGATCCTCCGATTGGTGTTCCACACAGAATCGGTTATATCCCCATCCCCCATGCTGTATGTCAAAGGGCGCCCCGAGACAAAGGAAACACAGAAACAAAGAAGGAAAAAACATGGCAGACTTTACCACAAGCAACACCACGAAGAGCGCGGTCCGCAAACTTGCCACCCCGCTCGCCGACGTAACTGCCTTCGACAATATTGTCCAGGGCGTCATCACGAACAACCCCTTCCAGTGCGTTTCATACAACGCACAGGGAGTGAACCATCCCCCGGTAGAACAGAGCAAACAGGGATACACCGCACGGGTCATCTACCAGGACACCGATGCAAAGACCATTGCCGTAATTACGGCACGGGCACCCACCATTGCGTCCTTCACGAGCGTGGCCAACCACATCGTCGCCGATACAGTGGTCGCAACCGCCATCGGCGGGACACCGATCCGGGACCTTGCAAACGAAAAGTTCGCGGCTTCCCTGAAATGCCACGATGCCAATGGCGAGATCTACTTCGTGAACTTCAGCCGGGACCAGGTGACCCTCACCTCGTTCTCGGACGAGGCAATCCGGAGCAGGGTCGAGACATGGGCGGACACCGTCGCAGCCCTGGCGTGAGGTGATGATGATGGACAATGAACTCATCATCATGGGAGCATTCCTCGGCACCGGACTGCTCGCCTACGTGATCATCCCGGGACTCCTCGTCATCTGGGACCGGGTCCTCGACCACATGGAGAACGGAGGCAGCTCAAAACCCTGAAAAAACCATAAAAAATCACCGGGCGGGGGGAATCAGGCCCCCCTGTTTTCTCCGGTTTCATCCAATACCGGGGAACCGGGTGACAGGGATAAAAAAAATCGGTCTCTTTTATTTGCTTTCTTTTCCTTTACGCACTTCTTCTTCCCGGGTCCCGAACAACTCATTCACCATCTTCACAGCGCAGAGATCCCCGCACACCGGGCAGGTCTCCGTTACGCCGTCCCGCTCATGGATCTCCCGGGCATGGTCGCCATAGAGCGAGAGTTTGAACTGTTCGTAAATTCCGGCTTTCCCGGCCAAACGTTGATTATTCCTCCCGCCCATCCACACTAAGGAAGAAATGACGCCGCCAGTACTGCTTCAGGAAAATACCGAGCTTGACGAGATTATCCGCCGTATCGTTGACGCTGCGAATCCTGAACAGGTGCTCCTCTTCGGCTCTGCTGCACGCGGCGCGGCAGGTCCTGAAAGCGACCTCGATTTTCTCGTGGTGAAAGCAGGCAGATATAACCCGAGAACCGTTGCAGGGGCGATTTACCTGAAGATGCGTGGCATCGCACGGGCAATCGATCTGGTCGTGGTCACCCCCCATCAGGTCGAACAATACCGGAACTCCCCGTTCAGCGTGGTGTACCCGGCACTGAAAGAAGGCAGGGTGGTCTATGAAAGGAAAAACGCGGTCGCCCGATAACCCGGACGAATGGTTCCGCAGGGCAGAGAGTTCTCTTGCGCTTGCCGGTGCAAAAACACCGGGGGTACTCTATGAGGATCTCTGCTACCAGGCCCAGCAGGCCGCAGAAAAAGCACTCAAAGCCGTGTTTGTCGCCCGGAAGATTCCCTATCCGTACACCCACGATATCAACGCCCTCCTTTCCGCACTTGGACAACAGGGTCTCACCATTCCCGAAGACCTGTGGGACGCAGTGACCCTTACCTCGTATGCATCCGATACACGGTACCCGGGCTTCGTACTGCCGGTAACAGAGAAAGAGTACGATCTGGCGGTTGTACGGGCACAGGCCGTCTTACGCTGGACCACAGAACAGATCCGTTGATACGCAATTATTCCTCTGGAAGATGAGATCTGACACGTCACAGGGACCACGTTCCCGTCCGTCCGTGTCTTTTGCGTTTTTCGTGCATTTGTACCATCATAATGCACGATTTTGTCTGTTTTCGTGCAGTATAGCGATCAAAAAAGGGTAAGAAATGCTATAAAGGAGAGAGATCAGGGATGCGAATCCTTCCGCTTCCCCTTCTTCTTCCCGGTCCCGAACAGCTCATTCACCATCTTCACGGCACAGAGATCCCCGCACATCGAACAGGTATCCGTTGCCCCGTCCCGCTCGTGGATCTCCCGGGCATGGTCGCCATAGAGCGAGAGTTTGAACTGTTCGTCCCAGTCCAGCTCGTGCCGGGCCTCCGCCATCTGCACCTCGCGCTCCATCCGCCAGCCTTCGGGCTTCCGGACCGTGTCGCCCACATGAGCCGCAATCTTCGCGACCCGGGTGCCCTCAATGATATCGTCCACGTCCGGCAGGGCTAAGTGCTCGCTGGGCGAGACCATGCAGAGGAAGTCCGCCCCGTTCAGGCATGCTGTTGCGCCGCCGATGGCCGCAACCACGTGGTCGTAGCCCGGCGCAATATCGGTGACGATCGGGCCGAGCAGGTAGAGCGGGGCGTAATCGGTGATCTCCTTGATCATCCGGACATTGTAGCCCACTTGGTCGAGCGGCATATGGCCGGGGCCTTCGATCATCCGCTGGACACCCGCTTCCTGTGCCCGTTTCGCAAGCGTCCCGAGCGTCACATACTCCACGGACTTCGCCAGCTTCCCTGCGTCCTGCAGGCAGCCGGGCCGCATCCCGTCACCGAGGCTGACCGTGACATCGTACTCCTTCAGAATCTCAAGGAGGTAGTCGTACTCGGCATAGAGCGGGTTCTCCTCCTCCCGCTGCATCATCATCGCGCAGTGGAACGATCCGCCCCGGGAGACGACCCCCATCAGCCGGGGGTCGGCTTTGAGCGCCGCCAGCGCCTGCCGGTTCACGCCGCAGTGGAGCGTGAGGAAGTCCACACCCTGCTTGCAGTGCTCCCGGATCACCTTGAAGAGCAGGTCGGCCGTTACATCGCCGGCATTACCCGCCCGGCGCACCGCCTCGTACACCGGCACCGTGCCGACCGTGGTGTCGAGTTTCAGGATCTTCTTCCGGATCGCGACAAGGTCGCCGCCCGTGGAGAGGTCCATGAGGGCATCGGCACCGTTATCGAGCGCTGCCTGCGCCTTCTTCACTTCGAGCGCCGGGTCGCACCGCGAGCCCGAGGTCCCGATATTGATATTGATCTTGACCGTGCAGCCCTCACCGATGGCACAGGCCTTGTGCTTCCGGTTCGGGTTCTTCGGCACGACAATCCGGCCATCCACGATTCCCCGGGCGAACCGTGCCGGCTCCATACCTTCCGCTTGAGCCACGGCTTCCAGCTCTTTGGGAAGTTTCTTGTGGCACCTGCGGATGAGCGAATCCATAAAACACATCTGTTGTGAGTCCTTATTATTGTGCATGCAGGTCGAGTGGCTGACAAGCGGCGATCCGTGGGCGAACTCCTACATCGCAGGAAACATCCTCGTGGATGCCGGGGTTCTCCCGATGGTGGTTGCCCCGTACAAGGAACAGATCGAGACCATCGTCCTCACGCACTGCCACTTCGACCATATCGCACGGGTGAAGGAGATCGCGCACATGTGCAAGGCGAAGGTGGCCATCCATACGATGGACGCCTTGGGCCTGATCGAGGATGCCCGGTCCCTCTCCATGAATTTCGGCGCCCGGTCGCCGGGGATCATTCCCGATACCAAGCTCAAGGACGGGGATAAGATCGGCAACTTCGTGGTCATCCACACACCGGGCCATACACCGGGCTGCATCTGCCTCTGGTCGGAGAAAGACCGGGTGCTCATCTCCGGCGACACGGTCTTTGCGGACGGGTACTTCGGGCGGTACGATTTCCCGGGCGGGAGCAGGACCGACCTCTCCCGGTCGCTCGAACGGCTCTCAGGCCTTGACGTGGAGGGATTGTATGCAGGCCACGGGCAGCCCACGGATGAGGGCGGCAGCCGGTGCATTGCCGCAGCCATGGGGCTGATGAAGAGCGGATATGGATAAGGGCCTCTACTGCCTCGTGTTCGGGAACCCGGCATGCCAGGTCTTGGTCGGGGCGCTCGGCGAGATCGCGTTCCGGAAGGGCTGGCACGTGTACGTGGGCTCGGCGCTCGGGAGCGGGGGTCTTGCCCGGCTCGAACGGCACGTTGCCCTCTCGCGGGAGAAAGACAGGAAGCCGAAGTGGCACGTGGATTACCTCTCCACCGACCACTGTTTTACGCTCCGGTACACCGTCCACGCGGTGACGGAAGAGCGGTTCGAGTGCCGACTCGCAGGAGCCCTCGGGGATCCATCCATTCGCGGGTTCGGGTCGAGTGACTGCGACTGCCCGTCCCATCTCTTCTACCGTACGCGGGATCCCGTGAGCGGGATCGAACGTGCGTTCCGGTCACTGGGACTCGTCCCGGTCACCACAACCATCAAGAACCCGTAATACCGTAAGGGTATCATATGAAGGTTCTGGGTATCTCAGGAAGCCCGCGGAAGGACGGCAACACCGCGACCCTTGTGAAGCTGATCCTTGACCGGTGCCACAAGGCCAGTATCGAGACCGAGTTCGTCTCCCTAGCAGGAAAGAAGATCCTGCCCTGCCTCGGGTGCGAGAAGTGCCGGGAGACGAAGTGGTGCATCATCGAGAAGGACGACTGGGATAAGGTGATTAAAAAAGTGCTGGACTGCGATGTCCTGATCATCGGTTCCCCCACGTACTTCTTCGATGTGAACGGCCAGACCAAGAACTTCATCGATCGCACCTTCTCCCTCTATCACGACCGCAAGCTGACCGGCAGGAAGGGCGTGGCCGTTGCGGTGCACGCGAACAAGGGGGTGAGCCGGACCATCCAGACCCTCGAAGGGTTCCTCTCCACCCACGAGTTCGCCTCGCTCGGGTCCATCAAGGGAACGGGGTTCCACGAAGGCGACGTGCTCAACGATGCCGAGGCGATCAAGAAAGCCGAGAAGACGGCGGATAAAATAATTCAGCTCATCAGGACCAGGCACGGGTAATTTTAGTACCCGTGCTTCTTGCCGGTCATCTCATCAATATCGATCCGGATCACGCAGACCCGCCCGAGATCCTTCTCGCCAAAGACGTGCTCTTCTCCCCCGTAATGCTTCAGGATACAGGTAAGTGCACGCTGCTTCTCCGCATTTTCGTTGACAAACGTGGCCGTCCCGGTGCAGATCACACTTTTGTACTGCATCTCCCATGAACAGGGATTGTCATCCGGAAGGGGTCCTTCGGTGCTGTCCACCTCCACGCAACAGCGGGGGTTGCGCCTGAGAATATCAGTCTTCTTTCCTTCTGGGGCGCAATGAAGGTAGATTGCCCCTCCCTCCCGGCCAAAACAGAGCGGGACCACATAGGGATCAGTACCATCAGAGAGAGCGAGCCGGCATACGGGGGCTGCATCAAGGATCGCCTCCATCTCTGCAGGATCCGTGATCTCACGATCTTTTCGCCGCATATGAGGTCCTACCTGCCGGTCGTCCCCGAGGGGATCAGGTCATACAATGTCGTGCGGCGGGCAAGAGTCCTCCCGAGGTCCTCTGCTATCCGCTGCATCTCCCGGGGGTCAAGGTAATCGGTATTGGTTGCCCCCGCTCCCTTGGAGATGCTCTCCTCAAAGACCGTGCCCCCCAGATCGTTTGCTCCGGCAATAAGGCCGAGCTGGGCCATCTTGATCCCTTCCTTCACCCACGAGACCTGGATGTTTTTGAAATTATCAAGGAAGAGCCGGGCCACCGCTACCATCAGGTGATCCTCCCGGCCCGTGGCCCCGGCCCGGGCCTGGCCTTCCCGGAAGATCGGGGTATTCATGTGGATGAACGAGAGCGGGACGAACTCGGTGAATCCCCCGGTCTCGTCCTGGATGTCCCGGAGGATCGCAAGGTGCGCCACCCGGTCCGCGTCGCTCTCGCAGTGGCCGTACATGATCGTGGCCGTACTCGGGATCCCCAGCGTGTGGGCCTCGGTGATGATCCGGATCCATTCTTTTGTCGGGATCTTCCCGCGGCAGATCCGGTCGCGGACGGAATCGACCAGGATCTCCGCCGCCGTCCCGCACATCGAGTTGAGGCCGGCCTCTTTCATTGCTTCGAGCACCGCGACCGTACTCATCCTGCTCTTCTTTGCCGCATAGGCAACCTCCATCGGGTTGCTTGCGTGGAGGTGGATCTTCGGCGCCGCCTCGTGGATCCAGCGGTATACATCGGTATAGGACTGTGCGGTGAAGTCCGGGTGGAGGCCGCTCACGGTGCAGATCTCCGTGCACTTCCGTTCCGTTGCCAGTGCCACTTTTCTCTGGATCTCTGCCTTGTCGTGGAAGTAGATCCCCTCATCGCCGGGTTTCTTCGAGTACCCGCAGAACCCGCAGGCGTTCACGCAGAGGTTGGTCACGTTGATGTTCTGGTTCCGGACATAGGTGACCGCGTTCCCTGCGCGTTCTTCACGCACCCGGTCTGCGGCGGCAGCAATCTCCCAGACCTGCCGGTCGCGGGTCCGGAAGAGCCGGAGCGCCTCGTCCGCGCTCAGACGGTGGCCGCCCTGCACATCATCCAGTAACGTCTTCAGGTCCTGTTCCATAGATCCCCACGGTTGTATCACGGAGCATAGCAACTCCTGAAAAGTAAACATATCGCTCCAGAATTCCGCAGGATTATCATCCGGCACGCCAACCTCTGTACGCGTATGAAACAGTCAGAAGTCCGGCTGAGCAGAAAGGTTGCAGAGGGGTTCGTCATTCCCCTTGGACCGGCCAACCTTGTTGCCATCAAGACCGACGTGGGACTCGTCGGGTGCGGTGCATTCGATGTGGCGGCGCTCGATTCCTTCAGTTATCCCGCGGCAAAAGTGAGACCCTCTGTCGGGCCGTCGATTGTCACAACCGACGATATCCTGACCGGGATCGTCAAAGAGGCCAACCGTGCCGCGGTCAGTCGCGGGATCACGAACGGCATGACGGGCCGCGAGGCCCTCGAACTCCTCTGATATCCCTCCCTTTTAAAAAAGATTCTCCGGGTCAGGCAGACTCGTACAGCGTTGTCCGCTGCTTCAGTGTGCGCCCGATGTCGGCAACGATCCGTTCCATATCCTTCGGGTCAAGATAATCTGAACCCGAAGCCCCGGCATTCCCGGTCACGTCATCCGTGAACATGGTACCGGCAAGGTCGTTGGCACCTGATAGCAAGGCCAGCTGGGTCATCTTCAGGCCTACTTTTCCCCACGCCACCTGGATATTGTTGAAGTTGTCGAGGAAGAGCCGGGACACGGCGAGCATCAGCAGGTCTTCGCGGCCGGTGGGTCCGGCCCGGGCAAGGCCCTGCTGGTAGATCGGGGTGTTGGTGTGGACGAAGGGCAGGGTGACCAGTTCCGTGAACCCGTGCGTCTCATCCTGCACATCCCGCAGGATGCCGAGGTGCTCGATCTGGTGCTCGGCCGTTTCGTACGACCCGTACATGATCGTTGCCGTGGACCGGAGCCCGGCCCGGTGCGCCTCCTTGATGATCCGGACCCAGTCCGCGGTCGAGACCTTGCGGGGGCAGATCACATCCCGGACGGAATCGACCAGGATCTCCGCTGCCGTGCCCTGGATGGTGCCAAGTCCCCCGGCCTTCAGCCGGGTCAGCACTTCCGTTGTTGAGAGACTTCCCCGGTGAGCCGCATGGGCAACCTCGTCCGGGCTGAACGCGTGGATGTGAACGCCCGGGTGAATCTCGTGGATCCAGTCCATCAGTTCGCAGTAGGTGTCGAGCGTGAACCCCGGGTGAACACCGGAGAGGAGACAGATCTCGGTCACGCCCCGCTCCTTTGCCATCCGGGCCTGCGCCTGGATGCCATCCTTGTCCATGCAGTAGGCTCCCTCATCGGTGGCCTTCCGCCCGAAGCCGCAGAATCCACAGAGGTTCTTGCAGATGTTGGTCACGTGCAGGTTCTGGTTCCGCACGTACGTGACGGTAGCCCCCACACGGCGCTCCCGCATCTCATCGGCAGCGGTCGTGATCTTCCAGACATCCCGTCCTGTGGTCTTCATCAGGAGCGTTGCTTCGTCCGTGGTCAGCCGGTGGCCGCCCAGCACATCATCAAGGAGAGTGGTTAGTTCGGTCATCCTCTGGCCCCTACTTCTGGTTCTTTCCCGCTCTCTTCTTAGAGCCTGATCCCTTACCTTCTGTCTCTTTGCTCTCCCGTGATTTGAGGTAGAGCTCGTGCAGGATCATGATGATGATAACGACCGCAATGACTTCCCAGATATGGAGCGGGAGATACCCGACCAGCGGGACGGAGAAGAGCGATTTTCCGACAATCCACTCGTCCTTGACCGGCTCGGGCGTGCCGATCCCGGTGTACCGGGCGAACTGATCGGGCACCGGGTTGTTGTCACCCCACGTGATGTACCCGCTCGAATCAGGAGTATAATTCGTCTTGAGCTGGTTGCCGCGGATCTCCGTAACCGGTGTTCCCGCAGTGACCTGCATGATCGCCCGGTGGATGATCGGGTGGACCGAGTTCAGGCCATTGGGCTTGTAGATGATCACGTCGCCATACCCGGAGAACTTCGTGAGATTGGCCGCCTTTGCCGTATCCCAGGTCATGAACTCCCCGTACCGGTCTTTCTGGACCACCACCACGAGGTCCCCGATATGCATGTTGGGCTCCATGCTCTTCGATTCAATCGTGACAACCGCAGGCCACGTACCGCAGATGAGATAGAGGGCAAGGGCAATCGCACCAACTACCACAACAACCCAGAGAAGGTCGCGGGCGAGCGAGACGGCCCAGTGGTCACTGGTGCGGAATTGTGTGATCAGGGTGCGGACGTCCCGGGGTGAGTCTTTCTCGGCCATAGCTGTTCCAGTACCGGTTTTGTATAGTGTTGAATCCCGCACACATTAACCATGTGGGATGTCGAGTCTCATCAGAGACGAGACTAGAGAAGAACGCGTCAGCGTTCTTCGAAGGACGGGTGTCGAGACAGGAGAAGAGCCGAAGCATCTTCGACCGATCCCAAAAACCCGCGACCGGTCAGTGGAAGAAAACACCGGACAGGTAATACAGGCCGAACAGGATGAGGAAGACGCCGCAGGCCGCCATGACCACCTGGTAGGTCCGGTCGGAGAGGATCGTTCTTCCCTGCGATACGCCGGTCGAGACGAGGGTGTACCAACCGGTATCGGCCGCCCAGTGGCCGATCATGAACGCCCCGGCAAGGATGAGGCCGCCTTCCAGCCCGGCGATCACCATGGTGCTGCCCACCGAGAGCCACCAGATCCAGAAATAGGGATTGGCTGCGCTCGTAAGGAGGCCTGTCATGTACGGATTTGAGGCAGCCTTCCCACTCGCTTCCTGCGAGACCACGGAAAGAGAAGCATCCCGGGAGCCCCGGAGGGTCAGTATACCAAAGACGATCAGGGCAATGCCGCCGATCACCGCAATCAGGGCAGTATAGGGTTGCGCTATGGCAGCAAGGCCGAGCACGATCAAAAGGAAGATCGCTGTCTCCACCACGATGTGGCCAAGTGATATCTTCAGGCCGGTCTTCCAGTCTCCCCTTAAAGAGGCCTGGATGGTGGCAACAAGAGTCGGGCCGGGGGCGAGTGCTCCCGTGAGGCCGATGACAAACCCGACAGCCAGCATGGAGACAAGATCGTACATAAACGGTATTTCCGTGAATGACAGGTTCGCCGGGCAAGATTATCAACCATGGCAGGCAGGGATGACTGCCCGGTACAGCTGCACGAAATAACAGTCTATATTCGTGGGGCACCCAATATTCTGGTATGTCCGATGCGCAGGAGATCGCCCACCGGTTCCTCGATACCAAGCTGCAGGTCCACCCCGATGTGGTCCGCTATATCCTGGAACATGACGAGCCGGGTCTCATCGAGCGCATCATCAGTGCCGTGCCGGAGGGCACGGTCGTGGTCTCGGCAAAACACATCCCGGGGGTCCACCCGACCCGGGACGGGGTCCGCTTCCATGTCGACCCGGAAGTCGAGGTGGTCACCGGCAGCGCCGGTACCTCGGGGCCGGTGAACGGGACCATGGATTACCTCCACTATTTCCGGGACCGGTTCGGGCGGCTCGGCGGGATGATCCGGAGCAGGGCCGGTGCCATGCCCATCGAGGGTCTCACCAAGAGCACCCGCTACCGGCAGGAGGAGTGCACGGTGATCGGTATGGTCGTCGACGTGAAGACCACGAAGAACGGCCACCGCATTGCGGAGATCGAGGACACGGCAGCGTCCATCGGGGTGCTCTTCCGAAAAGACCGCCCGGTCTTCCACGATGCCGAGAAGATCATCCCCGACGAAGTGATCGGGGTGAAGGGCAAGCTCTCCAGCGACGGGAAACTCTTCTTTGCCGAACTTTTGTACCGCCCCGATATCCGGATCGATCATGCCCCGTACAAGAGTACGACCCCGGGAAAAGCGATCTTCATCTCGGATGTGCACGTGGGAAGCGACACCTTCCTCGAAGGCAGCTGGAACAAATTTGCCGACTGGCTCTCGGACACGGATTATCAGTATCTCCTCATTGCCGGCGACCTCGTGGACGGGATCGGTATCTATCCCGGGCAGGAACAGGAACTGACCATCAGGAACATCTACGAGCAGTATGATGTCTTTGCAACGATGATGCGGGACCTTCCCTCCCGGATGAAGATCATCGTTGCGCCGGGCAACCACGACGTGGTCCGGGGCGCCGAGCCGCAGCCGGTGCTGCCCGAGCAGTTCACCCGGAAGTTCCCCGAGAACTGCGTGCTCGTCGAGAACCCCGCGTTCGTGCGGCTGCAGGGCGTCGGGGTGCTGATGTACCATGGCCGGTCCATCGATGACATGATCGGCCTGATCCCGGGTGCGTCCTATGACAACAGCGGCCTGATGATGGAAGAGATGCTCCAGCGCCGCCACCTCGCCCCGGCCTATGGCCGGAGAACCCCGATCGCGGCAGGCAAATCCGACCGGCTGATCATCGATACGCTGCCCGAGATCTTGCACACCGGCCATGTCCACATCAAGGGCATCACGAATTACCGGGGTGTGCTCGGCCTCAATGCCGGTACCTGGCAGTCCCAGACCAAGTTCCAGAAACAGATGAACGTGAACCCGACGCCGGCGCTCGCCATTGCGGTGGATCTCCAGACACTGGTGCCGGAGACGTTCTCGTTCGTGTAAAAAATTTTAAAAGGATTATTCTTTCTTCTCTGCGGCGGGTTTTGTCCCGTCTGCCGGCGCTGCAACCGGTTCCTTCTTCTTGGGCCCTGCAACGGTATACGTCTCGACACCGCCCCGGGCGGTCATGGCCGGGCGGTACTGGGTGTCCATGGTGAGACACTTGGTCGGGCACGTATCAACACAGACAGCGCAGACCACACAGCGCATGTTGTCGATCTGCCACGTCTTCTCCTTGACGTCAACGACAATCGCCTGCGTAGGGCACTTCCGCTGGCAGGTCCGGCAGGTAATACACCCTGCCGGGGTGATCGTGACGTGTCCCCGGGTATTGGCGGTCTTCTTGGCCGGTTTTACCGGGTACATCAGCGTTGCCGGGCGGGAGAAGAGGCTTTTTAGTACCGTTTTGGTATTCTGGAAGAACGACATCGCACTCACCGCTCCGCACAGCCGATGCAGGGATCGATGCTCAGCACAATCACCGGCACATCCGCCAGCTGGCACCCTTTGAGGATCTTCACCAGCGGTGGGATGTTTGTGAACGTCGGGGTCCTGACCCGGTGGCGCACGAGATTCTTCTTGCCATTGCCCTTGATGTAGTGGACCACTTCACCCCGGGGCTGTTCCGTCCGCGAAAGGTATTCCCCGTCGGGAGCACCGGTCACCTTCATATCAACCGGGCCATCGGGAATCTTCTTAATGCACTGCTCGATGATATCGATGGATGTGAACATCTCCTTTGCCCGGACCGCACACCGGGCATAGCTGTCGCCACCGTGCTCGACAACCGGTTTGAAGTTGATCTTCCCGAGTGCCCCGTAGCCGGTCTCGCGGATATCAATAGGAAGGCCACTGCCCCGGGCGGTTGGTCCCACGGCACCGAGGGAATAGGCGTCCTCTTTGTTCAGCACACCGATACCTTTCAGACGGTGCTGCATTGAGCTGTCATGCAGGAAGACGTTCGTGAGATCGTTGAGCTCGTGCTCCATGCCTTTGAGCCCCTTGAGCATCTCATCGAGTTTCTCCGGAGTAATGTCCTTCCGGACTCCGCCCACCTTGCAGACGCCCTGGATGACCCGGCCACCCGTGGTTGCTTCAAGGTCGTCAAGGATGTGCTCCCGGAGGCGCCATGCGTTCATGAAGACGCTCTCAAATCCCATGCTGTCCGCAAAAAGTCCGAGCCAGAGCAGGTGCGAGTGGAGCCTTGAGTATTCGCCCCAGATCGTCCTGAGATACTGCGCACGCTCGGGTACTTCGAGGCCCATGATCGCCTCAATACCCTGCACATAGGTCTGGCTGTGGATGAAACTGCAGATCCCGCAGATTCGTTCCGCGATGTAAACATATTCGGTGAACTCGCGTTTCTCCACGAGTTTCTCGAGGCCCCGGTGCACGTACCCGATGGTCGGGATCACATCCACGACGAGTTCGTCTTCGAGCACGAGGTCGAGGTGGAGGGGTTCAGGCAGGACCGGGTGCTGCGGGCCGAACGGTACCGTTATTTGTTTTGACATGAGTCGTCCTCCTTGGTGATGGTCACGGAAAACGGATGTTTGATCGCCGTCTTGTAGAACGTGCCCTTGAAATCGATGTTGATCCCGGTCACGGTCAGGCCGTAGAGATCATGGATCTCGTTCTCGTACACGAACGCTCCCCAGTACACCCCGCTGATGCTCGGGATGACGGCATCCTGTTTCACCGTGATACGGTAATTTGTCAGGAGATACTCCTTATCGTACGTGTAGATGATCTCAAAATCATCACCTACTTTCGTGCACCCGATCTGGACGAGCCGGTGGCCATCGTTCTTTGCCTCCTCTGCCTTTGCCACCACGTCTCCGACACTGATCGGAGTGATTGTCTGTGTTGCCATTTACTGTGCACCTCCGCTCTTGGGTATATGTTCTGGATGCAGTCCCGCATGCCGGTGGTGCTCCTTCTTGTCGGCATCGAGCACCATCTTCGTCCGCTTCCCTTCAAGGATACCGAGCGCCGTCACGATCCCGTCGATGATCGACTCGGGGCGGCAGGCGCAGCCGGGCACGTACACGTCCACCGGGATCACCTTGTCGATCCCGCCGGCTACGTTGTAGCACTCCCGGAAGACCCCGCCCGAGCAGGCACAGATACCGACGGCCACGACCACGTTCGGGTGCGGCATCTGATCGTAGATGTTCTTCACCACCTCCCGGTTCTGCTCGTTGATGGACCCGGTCACGACAAAGATGTCGGCATGTTTCGGGTTGCCGGTGTTGATGATGCCGAACCGCTCGACATCGTACATCGGGGTCAGGCTTGCAAGCACCTCGATATCGCAGCCATTGCAGCTCGAGGCGTCGTAGTGGATGATCCAGGGGGATTTGGCAAGATACGTCATACGTGACCTCCGAAAAGGATGTAGAGGACGGCAAGGTTCACGAACCCCACCACCGCGGCGATCAGCCACGAGCTCTTCACAGCGAGTTGCCACGTCACACGGGCATTCGTGTTGTCAATGAAGATCTCCAGCAGGTACACGACCACGACGGCAATGACACCCAGCAGGGGGTTGAACCCGAAGAACAGGTACACGAACCCCAGCAGAAAGACGGTCTCGTACCAGTGGGAGATCTCGATCCAGCCAAGCGACGGGCCTGAGAATTCCGTGGTGACCCCCTTGACGATCTCCTGGTGGGCGTGATGCGAGGTCGAGATATCGAACGGGGATTTCCGCAGCTTGATGGTCAGCACGTAAAGGAATCCGAGGAAGAGACCCGGGATGAGAAGGATGACGGGCGAGGTGCTCGCGGCGATATCGTTCACGTTGAAGCTTCCCGTTGCCACGTATAATCCTACGGCGGCCAGGATCACCATCGGTTCGTACGCCATGATCTGGAGCAGTTCCCGCTCGGCCCCGATGTAACTGTAGGGTGAGTTGGCGGAATACGCACCCAGTACAAGGAAGATCCCCGCAAGAGTCAGCGCAAAGATCACGAGCAGCAGGTTGCCGCCCGCAAAGAAGAGCGCTCCCGTGAAGGCCATGAAGACCACGTAGCAGATCGCATAGTAGTGCTGCGTCTCGTTCACGACCGCATTTTCTTTCTCGAAGAGTTTGCCCACATCCCAGAAGGACTGGAAGATCGAGGGGCCTACCCGGCCCTGCATGTGCGCCGTGATCTTCCGGTCGATACCGGCGATCAGTCCCCCGATGAGGGGTGCAACAAGGACAAAGACGATTGCCCAGACAATGTTGATCACAGGATCACCCCCTTGAGTGCAGTAGCAAGAAACATGATGACGATCAGGGCCGAACAGAGCCAGATGCCGGCAGGCCTGAGTTTTTCCTCACCGAAGTAGGGGTGGAGGTAGTAGTTCGAGAGAATTGTCTTCTTCTGGATACCGAGCGAGCCCGAGAACCGCAGATCCTGCGTGGTCGTCCTCCCGCCCATGTAGGGAGCAAGGTGCCGGTGTTTCCGGTGCGGCAGCAGGATTGAGAGCGGCAACAGGACGATCATGAACATCATCAGGATCATGATGATGATGTTATCCTGCGTGATCTGGGCAACAACTCCGTAGTTTTGATAGATGAACGGTTCGAGGAGTTTGGTGGAGAGCAGCGGGAAGACGAGGGTGGTGACAAACGAGAGCCCGGCGAGGGCAAGGAGCGCTGCCCATTCACTCTTGTCCACCTTGGCAGTGATCAACCGGCCATCGGTTGTAACGGTCAGGATCTTGCCCATCCATTTGGCCCAGAAGAAGACCGTCATCGCGCTGCCAAAGGCGAGGATGATGACGAAT
>Ga0265296_1000291_pt1 | contig 86728 bp, 85 predicted proteins | sample MunlanPumphouse1_FD_189073 | JGI IMG/M metagenome (GOLD analysis project Ga0265296, IMG submission 189073) | Groundwater microbial communities from a municipal landfill in Southern Ontario, Canada - Pumphouse #1 | ecosystem: Environmental > Aquatic > Deep subsurface > Groundwater | place...
TTTTTGATCATTTCCAAGTTTGTTTGAATAAATCTAATTCTTCTTGTCTCTGTCTTTGAATGTAGGCGCGGATGATATTGTCCGTAATGCCGATAGTGGAAACAAAATACCCACGCGCCCAAAGATGCCTACCCCAGTATTGCTTCTCTAAATCTGCAAATCTTTTCAATAACCTTTCCGCGCTCTTTCCCTTGATCCACTTCATTGTGTCAGAAATCGAATATTTAGGCGGTATCCTAAGGTAAAGATGCACATGTTCTTCCTGTACCGAGCCTTCCAAGATTTCTATGCCTTTCCAGTCGCAAACTTCTTTAATAGCCCATTTCAAAGCGATCTCAATTTTTGGGTCAATGATCTTAAAGCGATATTTAGTTACCCAAATGACATGATAGCGACAATCATAAACTGCGTGCGCTTGCCTTTTATACTTTTCTAATTGATCTTGAGGCATAAGTCGGAGATAGTGAGTTTACCGAACTATTTGATTATTAATCGTTATTTCTTGCATCAATATTTTCAATATACCTATACCTTAAGTTAAACTGACTTCGTCCGCAAGCGGTAACCATGGACGACCGACTACGTCGGTGGAATTCTTAAGAATTAAATTTTTGTTTCTTGATTTTTAATTTTTAACTAATTTTTATTTGCTTAATTTTTATTGACATCACAAATAAGACAATAATCCAATAAAAATTAGCTAAAAATTAAGAAATAAAAATTAGTCTTGAACAATTATAGGCGTTCCTATTGCCGCCCAATCGTAAAGCTGTTTAGCCGGTCCCACGCCGAGGCGCACGCAGCCGTGAGAGACGCGCATACCCAAATGATTTGCCCCTTCCTTGTAACCGCCCGGCCATTCGGGCAATTCATGCAAGCCATGACCTTTAGTAGTAAAAGCCATCCAATAGGGCATATATAACCCATATTTAGAAGACCAAGCGCGCGGATTTTTACTTAAAATACGAAAATTGCCCAAGGGAGTGCCCATACCATACCGACCCGTGGACACCTTGGTGTCTAAAAATATTTTCTCTCCTTCGTAAGCCTTCAAATTTTGCTCTGAAATGTCAATCATAATCTTCTTTAAACCATTAAAATTGTAGTCCAAAGCAGGCAAGATAATAATTTCCGCAACCTTATCGCCATCTAAATCTGCGGCCGCCAGGTTCACCCCGCCATTAAAATTCTTTTCAAAAGGATAATAACTGTAATCAATCAGGTCTTTTATTTGAGCGCTCAAACCGCTCACCCGGCTTGCTTCACCTCCCACCCCCTCCGCCTCCCCCTCGGGCAGGGGGAGAGCCGCTCCCATTCTCTCTTCTTCAGAATCAACATCTTCTTGCGCAGTTTTCACCCCGCCGATATTATAGGGGGAACTCTTCTGAATCTCGCCCAAGTAATTGAACGCTCGCACATGCGGCGCGCCGCCCGGACCAGCGCCAGCCAAAATTTCGCTGACGCCGTCAAAATTCAAATCCGCTGTAGCAATATCCGCACCACCTTTAAAACCTTGATCAAAAGCGATGAAGCTGGATTCTAAAAGGCCATTACTCTTATATACTTTAATCTGGGCTTTACCCTGACGCGCGGCAGAAACAATGATCTCCGGAAGTTTATCTCCATCCACATCCGCCGCGGCAACATCCACGCCACCTTTGAACTCGCGCGGAAAAGGATAAAGGACAAAATTAGTCCGTGTACCGTTTCCTTTAAAAACGCGCACCTCGGAGCGCGTACCTTGCCCTCGCGAAACCAAAATTTCCGCATTACGGTCGTGATCTAAATCCGCAAGGGCAATGTGCACGCCGCCCCGAAACGCCGCTGGCTCTCCAAAAAAATCCACTAAGACAGTTTTGTTAACATCCGCCTTGTAAACCTTGATATGGGCGCTCTCGCGGGAAGCAACCGCCACTGCAATTTCATCCTTTTGATCGCCGTTAACATCCCCGCAAGCCACATCAACACCTCCCAAAAATTCTGCGTCAAAAGGATAAATTACATAATTGGTCTTTTTGCCCTGATAGTCATAAACCCGCACTTCGCTTCTCCGACCCGGCCCCGCACCAATCACAATTTCCTTATGACCATCACCATTTAAATCCCCCACGCAAACCGAAACCCCGCCGCGGAAATCATTTTCAAATAAATTAAAATCCTGACCTTGTTTAAGGTTCACAGCTTTGAAAATACGACCGAGACCAAAATAATCGCGAGCCTCTACACTTTTTAATGGCCCAAAAATCATTCCTGACATTAAAACTGTCGTAAAAATTATTATTTTTGTTTTTATCATTTTTGTTTTTATTTACCTCGCCGAAGCCCGCAGGGCGGAGGCGGGTTTTACCTCGCCGCAGTCAATCCAGGGCTGACGAAGGCGGGTTTAGTCCTCTTTTAGAAAGCTATTTTGGCTTTCTTTGAGTCGGACTTTAAAAAGCTCGCCGGAGATAAAACCCCTTAAGCGAGCTCTTTGTACTTGACTGCTTTTATTATATCATATTATGGATTTTGAGTCAAGAGTTTTCTTTGCCGAAAATAAAAAAGTCCCTTTAGGATGTCACTCGCGAGCGACATCCTTTAATTTCTAGGGATTTTTTATTTCCCATAACCCTAATAGCTTAACAACAGTTGAATCCTCTCTGCCTCTCCTTCCAAAACCTGCCCCTCTCTTTCCACCCTCGTCGTTCCTCGCATATGCATTGGCTTCATATTTTCAAAATGCAAATCAATAATTAAATTTCCATCCTGATCTAATGAAGGATGGGCGTGGAAACGCGGGTAAAAACCAGCGCCAAGCCGGCGCACATATCCTAATTCTCTGCTTCTTGGATCACGCAGGGGCTGGTAGCCCAAACGGCGCATAAGGTTGGGAATGTTTTCTCTGATTTTTTCTTTGGGTATTTTAATACGCATAATTTTAAAATTAAGCTTGCGCCGCGATCATGGCTTTTACTTTCATCAACCGCGTCAAATTCCCTCTCTCTTGTTCATCTAATTTCATTGTAATCTCGCGAATCGCGGACTGTAAATTTGGCACTAAAACATATTCCAAAGAATTCACTCTCCGCCGCGTTTTCTCAATCTCGCGGCTAAGCATTAAAATCGCTTTTTCAGTCTGCGCCAAGCGGACCATTTTTTCTAAAGAAGTCTCAAATCCTTTCAAGCTTATATCTAATTCCGCGACAGTATCCAAATAACCATAGCAAATCGGTTCTCCTTCCTTTTGAACCTCAAAAAGCGGCACTTTGATATTCATTATATTCTTCTCGCTTGTTCGCAGGGAAAGCTTCATTTTGGGCAACATTAAAGCCGCCTCTAGGCTTTGGGCTGGCATTTCAGCGGCGGCGAAAGCAAAAAACAAAAAAGCCTCGCTTAATGATTTTTCTACCACTTCGCGGACGTCCTTGGCTTCGCGGACCACCTGCATAAAGTCTTTCATCAGACCGTCCCGTTTCTCTTTTAATAATTTATGCCCTCTTTGCGCGACTTTGAGCCGCTTTTTCAATTTAAGCAGCTCCACGCGCGTGGGGTTGATTTTGACTTGCATTATTTTAAAATCCCTCCCCGCCCGCCTCGCCTGAAGCCGCGCCCGACAGCGCAAGACGCAGTCGTTGCGGGCGGGCGAAGCGATGGCGGGCGCGGCCTGCCCGCCTCGCTCTTAGCTCGTGAACGGACAGGCCCCGTATAACAACAAGTTGTATACGGGGCAGGCTAACCTAAAGAGAGGGGGTTATTTCTTTGAATATTTCTCAATCATTTCCGGCTTCACTCTCTTTAACTCGGACTGCGGCAAAATAGACAAAAGTTCCCAACCCAAACTTAAGGTTTGAATAATGTCACGATCCTCATATTCACCTTGACGGACGAATTTGTCTTCAAAGAGAGAGGCAAACTTTAAATATTTTTTATCGGTTTCATCCAAACTCTCTTCGCCTAAAATCACGGCTAATTCTTCCACTTCCTTACCGCGGGCATAAGAAGCGAATAACTGATTTAAAACACCGGAATGATCCTCGCGGGTTTTACCTTCGCCGATTCCTTTGTCTTTAAGCCGGGAAAGGGAAGGTAAAACATCTACGGGCGGGAAAATCCCCTTGCGGTGCAATTCGCGCGCAAACATAATTTGGCCTTCGGTAATGTAACCAGTTAAATCGGGCACGGGATGGGTTTTGTCATCCTCGGGCATAGAAAGGATCGGAATCTGGGTGATGGAACCGGGCTTGCCTTTAATGCGCCCCGCGCGTTCATAAATAGTGGAAAGGTCGGTATAAAGATAACCCGGATAACCACGCCGACCCGGAATCTCTTTGCGCGCCGCCGAAACCTCGCGCAAGGCTTCACAATAATTAGTCAGATCAGACATAATGACCAACACATCCATTCCCTTTTCAAAGGCTAAATATTCAGCGCAGGTTAAAGCCATTCTGGGCGTTGCAATCCGCTCCACCACGGGATCATTAGCAAGGTTAATAAACAGCACTGAACGCTCAATCGCTCCGGTTTTTTTAAAATCATTTTGAAAGAAATTCGCCTCATCAAAAGTGATTCCCATCGCCACGAACACCACCGCAAACTTCGTTTGCTTCTCCATTCCTCCCTCCTCCCTCCTACTTCCTAATTCCCTTTCCCGCAGATCCCAGCGCATCTTTGCCTGCCTCGCGATTTGAGCCGCAAGGCGCGCGTGCGGCAAACCAGCGCCTGAAAAAATAGGCAGTTTCTGACCACGCACCAACGTATTCATACCGTCAATCGTGGAAACGCCGGTTTGAATAAATTCATCGGGATAAGAACGGGCATAAGGATTTAAAGGCAAACCATTGATATCTAACTCTTGGTCGGGAATAATTTTAGGTCCGCCATCAATCGGCTTGCCCGCGCCGGAAAACACCCGACCTAGAATATCCTCGGATACCGGCAGTCTCAAACCTCGTCCCAAAAATTTAACCTTGGTGCCAGCGCGCGGCACGCCTTGCGGCGTTTCAAAAAGCTGGATTAAGGTGAGTTCGCGTCCGGCTTCCAGAACCTTACCTAATATTTTGCGGCCTTCTTTTGTCTCCACTTCCACTAACTCTTCATATTTCGCGCCTTCAATCTTTTCCAAAATTATTAAAGGTCCCGCAATTTCTTTCACTGTTTTATAAGCTTTGGACATAAAAATAAAGTTAAAAGTTAAAAGTGAAAAGGTAAAAGCTATTACATATCAATTACACCACTTTCTCTATCTTCTCCCAAACCTTGGGATACTCTTCCTGTATTTTATCTTCGGGAATAAATTTGAGTCGGGCAATATCTTCAATAATTTTCTGCTTAAATAATGCCTTCAAATCCACCTCTTTAACTTTGGAAAGCGCTAAATCATAGAAATCAATAATAATCTTTAGCATACCATATTGTTTGGATAAGGAGGTATAGGTATCAATTTCATCAAAGGCATTCTGATGCAAAAAGTCTTCCCGAATCATCCGGGCAACGCGCAAGATTAATTGGTCCCGCGCCCCTAAAGCATCAAAACCGACCAAACGCACAATCTCTTCCAAATTGGCTTCTTCCTGCAAAATCTCCATTGCTCTTTGGCGATACTGATTGAAATCCACAGCGACATTATTTTTAAAATACTCCTCTAAATTTTCAGTGTATAAAGAATAACTGGTCAACCAATTGATCGCTGGAAAATGACGCTTGTAGGCAAGCGCTGAATCCAAAGCCCAAAAAACCTTAGTAACACGCAGAGTGTTTTGCGTTACCGGTTCAGAAAAATCACCGCCCGGCGGCGAGACCGCGCCAATCACGGACAAAGAGCCAATGCGCTTCTCCGATCCCAAACACTCCACGCGGCCAGCGCGTTCGTAAAACGCCGCCGTCCGAGTGCCGAGATACGCCGGATAACCTTCTTCACCGGGCATCTCCTCAAGCCGTCCCGACATTTCCCGCAAAGCCTCGGCCCAGCGCGAGGTGGAATCCGCGGTAAGCGCGACTTTGTAACCCATATCACGATAGTATTCAGCGATGGTAATCCCGGTGTAAATGGAAGCCTCGCGCGCCGCCACTGGCATATTAGAAGTATTAGCAATCAAAATCGTGCGCTCCATTAATGGTCTTCCCGATTTCGGGTCTTTCAATTCTGGAAATTCAATCAAAACATCGGTCATCTCATTCCCCCGCTCCCCGCAGCCAATAAAAACGATAATCTCCGCATCTGCCCACTTAGCTAACTGATGCTGAACCACTGTCTTCCCAGACCCGAAAGGACCCGGCACGCAAGCTGTGCCGCCTTGGGCAAGCGGGAAAAAGGTATCAATTACCCTCTGACCCGAAGCCATCAAAGTATCAATGGGTAAATTTTGTTTCACCGGCCGCGGAATCCGAATCGGCCAGCGTTGCAACATTGCAATCTCTTGTTCGCCTTGCGCTGTTTTAATCTTCGCGACAATATCTTCCACTTTGAATTGACCAGCCTTAATTGCCGTGATTTTCCCCCCTGCACCCGGAGGCACCATAATTTTATGCATAATCAAGGAGGTTTCTTGAACCGTGCCTAAAATATCGCCTTCCTCCACAACATCCCCTTCCTTTTTTACAGGCTTAAAATCCCATTCCTTTTCGCGGTCCACCCCCGGTGCTTCCATACCCCTCGCGATAAAAGCGCCAGACTTGGCAAAAATCAAATCCAATGGTCTTTGAATACCATCATAAATGGCTTTAATCATTCCCGGTCCCAGTTCCACAGACAAAGGTCTGCCGGTTGTCTCCACTAATTCTCCCGGTCCAACACCGGCGGTGTCCTCATACACTTGAATGGAGGCTTGGTCTTGGTTTAAGCCAATAATCTCGCCGATTAATTTTTTCTCTCCCACTTTGACCACATCAAACATCCGCGCATTAGGGATGCCCTCGGCGATCACAAGCGGACCGGAAACTTTTACAATGATTCCCTGTTTATTTTCTAAATTAGACATAGTTTAAAAAAGCTAAAAATTAAAAACGAAAAGCTAAAAGTTAAAATTTTTCTAACTACCTTTTGGTCACATCCGTCCCGACGGCGCGCAACATCGCGTCGTGAATAATTTTAGAAGCAAAACCTTTCGCGCCGGAAGGATCAGGAATAATGGTAATCGCTGGAAAGGTCTGCTCGTTTAATTGCTGAATCAGGCTATAAATCTCTTCAGCCAAAGATTCAGGAATAAAAAGAACACCTAAATCATCTTGCGCGATTTGATTGACTCTCGCACGCGCTTCAGAGCTATCTTTCACCGCGTATGTCTCCATTCCCAAAGCGCGGAAGCCCGCGACAGTTTCTTTTTTACCTATAATGCCAATTTTCATTGTTCGATTGTTCAACTGTTCAATTGTTCAATTGTTACAAATAACAATAGAACAATAAAGCAATGGAACAATTAATCTAACTTCCTATTAACCGATGAATCTCTGCTGGAACGATGCCTGCGTTCTTCAAAGTTAAAATTTTGTGAATCAGCTTTGTCTCCTCTACCTTTGCCTGCCAAAAAGCGAAGACCGGCTCAATGCCCAGAATTTTATTCTGCGCTTTTTCTAAAATTTCAAACAAAATCCGGCGCGCCGCGAGCTCCAAAGAAAGCAGTCCTTCTTTTTCCACCTGCTCTTCAAGATGTTTAAATTCCGCCTGCTCTTCCAAATCGTCAATGGACTTAACGAATTTATCTTCATTAGAAATTTTAAACCGCCGTAAAGGAATTAAGCCGCCGGGAATAAAATCCGCTTCCTTCCCTTCCTCACCCCGAATACGAAAATAAATCTTCACATTAAACAAATCAATCTCTCGCCGCAGAAAATCCTTCAAAATCCTGGATTTAATCCGCGCAAGTTCCCTTATCAAAACTTCAATATATTTACGATCTAAAATCAAATCAATTTCTTGAGGATCTTGATTTTTTTCATAAGTTTTAAGAACTTCACGAATCACCCCGTTCAAGTTGTAAGGCAATTCTTTTTTTATCCCTTCTAAAATCACCTCTCGCAATACATCTAATTCAATTGTCCCTAGGTTGTTTAATTGCGCGTTTTCCCCCTGAAATTTGAGTTTTATTAATGATTTGAGATTAAGGAAATCATACTTGAGCCACAAGAACCGCAAATCCTTATCTCGTGAAAAAAGTTTTAAAATTAAATCTTTAACCCCCTCTAAACCCTCATTTAAAACAACATCAAAATCTTCAGGGCCTCTAAGGTCTCCTAAATACTGGCCGTAGTGGGTCTCATTTAAAACATGCAAAGCCTCCTCGGCGTTCTTCGCTTCAATCATTCTCTCAAAATCATTCTGGTCCAAAAATTCCGACTTCAAAGTCTTTAAATAAGAAACGAGATAAGCATTGTGGGTATGATTTTGGGGAAACATTTTCCTATAACGTGCAACATACAACTTGTAACGCAAGAACTCTTCTCCATGTCATAAGTTTTAAGTCACACGCATCACTGAAATAAAATCTTCGCTACTTCACTTTCCAATTCCTGCCGCTTTTCTGCCATCAGATGGTCAAAAATATAATCTTCTTCCATAAAATCGCTGGCCGCGATAAAACCGCCCTTGCCCCCGACTCTCTTATCGGATAACTTAAAACTGGAATATTTTGGCGCTAATTTTGCCAAAATCGATTGACTATTCGCGGTCGGGATGATTTTTACTTTCTCCTCGCCCAAATGCTCGCGGACGTTTTTCAAAAACATTTCTAAAAGCTTCTGCTGCGCCACGGGCTCTTGTTTAGTTAAAGATTCCTAAGCGCAACTAAAAACTTCATCAATTAATGCTTGCTTTTCGCGTAAAAGATTATTCTTTGCTTCCCAGATGGCTTGAATCCTCATCTGCTCTTCGGAGGCATCCTGCAAATGCTTCATCTCCGCGGTAAAAACGCGACATCGCTCTTGGATTCTCTGCTTCGCCTCATCCCTCATCTTTCGCGCCTCTTCTTTGGCTCCGGCTAAAATTTGCTCGGCTTCTTTCGCGCCTTCCGCTAAAATTTTTTCTTTGATGATTTCTAAAGACATCGTATCAAATTCAAAAATTAAAATGTAAAATGTAAAATGATCATCGCTTCGCGAGATCTCGCGAAGCGAGACAAATCAAAATGTAAAAAAAAATTAAAATTTTGCATTGCCCGCCCGCAACGCTATTAGCTTGTGAGCGGGCGCAGCCTGGCCCGCTAGCTTAAATGGCAGCTTAGGCAGGCGGGCCGGGAATTTTTACATTTTGCATTAGTCAAGATTATCCAACCTTAATCCCGTTTATCAGTAAGATTGTAGCCAATAGCCCTAGAACCGCATAGGTTTCCACCATCGCCGCCATAATCACTCCTTTACCCGCGGTAGATTCATCCTTCGTAATCATATGCAAGCCGGCAACAGAAACGCGCGCCTGATAAATCGCCGAAATTAGACCACCTATGGCCACAGGAAGGCAGGACAAAAGTATTTGCCAGCCAATGGCAGTAGGAATTTCAATGGGATTTCCAGCCAAAAGACCGACTTTTAAAAGCACCCAAAAACAACCCAAAAAACCATAAATCCCCTGCGTAGCCGGCAATGCCTGGAGGAGTAAAACTTTGCCAAAGATTTCACTCTTTTGAGCGGTAACGCCTGCCCCGGCCTCTCCAGCCATACCTACCCCCAAAATAGAACCGATCCCCGCTAAGATAACCGAGGCTGCTGCTCCGATAATTGCAAGAACAAGACCCATGATAGACGACGAATTCCTGATCTAATATGGTTAATAAGAACATCTAACCATATAGATCAATGTCATTCGTGAATTAATTTTCAATTTCCAATTCTCAATTTTTTCACCCTCGCGGGTGACCACGGGAAGAGGCGTGGTAATCAATTTCTGATGTCTAAATTTCTAAACTGTTGCCCCCGTTTAGAAATTTCTCATTTCTAACGGGGTTTAAAAATTAAGTCACTAAAAATTTAATAAAAATTCAAAATTAGAAATTAAAAATTACTCTTCTTTTATCCTTGTAAACTTGTACTCCCTCTTGAGCGGCTTAAACATCCTCCCTCCGCCTTCCATAAACTTCGGAAAAAATTCTACGAATTGCAGGCGCGCGGAATGAATAAAGCCGCCTAAAATATTAATCCCCATATTAAAAAGATGCCCGCCGATCAAAATCGGAATCATCACCAGTACGCCTACATAAGGAACCATATCCTTGAAAAGCAAAGCGATCACATTAATCACCAACCCGATAATACTGGTGGTCAAACCCAAGGCCAGAAGCCGTGAATATGACAAGATATCCGAAAGCATCCCTACGACTTTATAAAGCGACAAAAGACCGCTAGTAAACTTCAAAAAGATGTTCTTTTTCTGATACCCTTGGGTCAAAACTAAAATTATAGCAAAACCAATCACGGTATAACCCCCGATTCGAGCTAAAGATGGAAAAAACAATTTCGTGATTCCAAAGAAAATAATCGCCAAGATCGCCCACACCCAAATAAAATCCCCTAATAGGGCTTCCTTAATCCTTTTTTTTGATAAAAGATATTTCACATTCACCATCCGCGCAAACCAAGATTGCAACAACCCAAACAACAAAGAAATAATCATAATTTGCAAAGGACTTTTAATCGGATCAATGACCTGCAGGGAAAGAAGAAAATCGCGCAAGCTTGATGCTGGAAGATCTATTAAGCTGATGCTGAAATAGGCTCCGTAAAGCACCCCAACGATGATTGTGGTAATACTGCAATAAATCATTAATTTAAAAAGGCGCTTCACCCCCTCTGACAACTTCAAATATTTCACCACTGCCACACTGGCAATTAAAAGGACAATGCCATAACCAGCATCGGAAAGACACATACCAAAAAATATCGCAAAAAAGAAGGATAAATAAGGGGTGGGGTCTAATTCATTATATTCCGGGAGGCCATAAATTCGGGTTACGGATTCAAAGGGCTCCATAAGGTTTCTATTGGCCACAATCACTGGCACCCGTTCACTCTTTTCTTTCTCTGTCTTTTCCAAATAAACACCAGGAAATTTTTGGGGCAAAATTCGCTGCAATCTTTTAAAACCAAGACTAGAAATCCAGCCAGAAATAAAACTCATATAGCGCGTATCTTCTATCCAACCTGTTGTGTCTTTTACTTTCTTCTTATTCTGCCAATAATCATAAACCATTTTGACCTTCCCTTCCTCGCTGCTTGCTCGCTTGATTTGCTTTAAGACATCTTTTTTCAATTTCTGAATTTCTTCCAGCCTTTCCTCTATTTTTTGAATCTCCGAGGCGGGCGTATTCTCGCAAGGCAAAACAACAATGCTAAAACCCGTGCTTTGTAAATCGCGCAAAAAAATCTCTTCATTCTTCTTGAGGTATGTAATCACCAAATAATAATCCTTGACCTCCTCTTTAACTTTGCGAATATTCACTTCGCCATTCACCACCTTTTTTAAATTGGACAAAGCTTGCCCCGGAAGAATACCCAAGACTGATTTGGTTTTTCCAGTTTCCAAATCCGCCCGCGTCAAACCTAAAGTCTGCCACGGCCTTAAGATCTCCATTTTTTCTATCCGTTCTTTTCCCTCTATTTCCAACCTGACCAAATCATTATCCCATTTTTTAAGATCATTCACTAACTTTGAATAATCAAAACTTCGGCAAATTTTTTCAAAATCCTGGTGGGAAAATTCTGGGGGACCAGCCAAAAATTTTTTGACTCCCGCCAGCGCCCCTTCTTTCTCTTTTGCCACGCGTTCCTTAAAAAGATCCAAGACAAAATCCAGTTCCGCAAGCAATAAATCAATTTCGTGCTCGCTGGATGGTTCTTCTTTTTTTGTCCGCACATCCACAACTTCAACATCTCCCCTTTCCTGCAAATAAGAAAGGAGCGCGCTCTTCTTGTGTTTGTCAACCACAATATTAAATTTTTGCATCGGAATAATCATAAAATCTGATTAATTTAGACCACGAAGTCAGTTAAGTAAGAGTGAAAAATTCGTTAAATCTCGTTTAAAATTCTCCCCACTACAAAATCCGCCGCTGTTTCAATTTTACCTTGCGCCTTCGCGGCGATACTTGCGACTTCCTTCTCGCTATCTTCTAAAATTTCTTTTTCTATCTTCTTTGCTTCTTCAGCCGCGGTTTTTAAAAACCGCTCTTTTTGTTTTAAAAAGCTTTCTTCTTCTCTCTTTATTTCTACTTCTGACTCTAAGCGCCCCCTCTCCAAAATCTTTTCTTTTTCTTCGCGCGCCATTTCAATAATCCTCTGCGCCTCGGCTTCTACTTTTTTAATTTCTTTCAAGGTTTGTATTGACGACATTGGTTTTAAAAATTAGCCAAAATAAAAAAAATTTCCAGAAAAATATATTCAATGTCTAGTCTACTCCAAATTACAAAAAAAGCAAGAGATAAATTGTGGATAATCTAAATAAAAAAACCGCCTTCTTATAAAAGGCGGGGTTAATCCCTATATCGTGCCCGCTCTGGGACCAATTGAACTAGGCATCCTGGAATCTCCCAAAAATTCCTTTTGCTAGCATATCCCGCGTCAAAAGCATCAATCAAGATATGGAAGCAATAAGCAATGATTGGTAAAAAGCTATGGGTCAAGAACCATGCGCCCAGTATGATAAGCGCGGCCATTGGCCAAGTATGGAAGAGGTTCGCCTTTTTATCGTCAAGCACTTCAAAGCTCCGAACCCAAGCTTTGCCGAAAGGAATTTTATCTTGCTTGCGAATCTGTAATGCTATTTTCACTCGTTTCCAGTGGAAAAAATGGTCCACGTCCACCAGAATACCTGACCAACAAGTGATTATTACAACCCATGCGTAATGCCAACCAAAGCTCAAAGTCGTTGCCAAATTGTTGAACCAATGAGCCAAGATAACGAAAGCAGTGCCTACCAAATGTGTCTTTGTATCAGCCATTCCAAACCTCCTTCACTATTCTGAACAACAAGAAAAACTAAAAACGCGCCATACCATAATTAAAGTATTATTATCTAAAGAGCAATGTTTCATTGAACCATAAAATCAAAAATAAATCAAGAGTTTGCAACTAATAATTTACTTGCTATCCTAAACATTACACTCTAATATAAAATTGGAGGGAAATGATCTTTTTAAAATCACACTACCCCTTACAAGGGATGGGAGGAAATCTATGTCAGACCAGTATAAAACAGAAATTATTGATCCGGGCGACCAAGCTTCACATCTTGCCCACGAAGTCTGCGTCCAAAGCTACTCTAACTGCAAAGCGGTAATTATTGTTCCACACCAACCGGGGAATTTTCGCGGATCAGTCGGTTTTCTTTGGAAGCCGCACATCCTGGAAGCAATGGCGAGAAACAGGGTTGATCCCGAAAGTGAAGTATTAACCCATTGGGAAATGCTCCAAGAAGTGGAAAATGACGGCGCTGGCGGCAAACCCCAATTTTTTACCCTGTTGGGAATACTTGAATTCTTTCAACGTCTGGGCTTCGAGATTATCACAATGACTGCCGATGATTTCGCCCGCTCTGGAAGATTTCCCGCAGTGATGGTGAACGAGATAAACACGAAAAGGATCACCGAGGAAAATTTTCCTCTCTTCCAAGCCGCAATGGAAGGATACGGCAAGGCGCTGGAAGAAGCTGGACTTGTAAACATCACCGGCGAAATTGCCATAATGAAGCACAGTATCACTGCTTTCTGCGACACAGGATCTTTAGCAGAATTTATTCTCACTTGGGGAGGCACTTGTATCGGCTTAGCCCACCGCGATCTCTTGATTGATGGGTCGGAAATCAAGCCCGGAATGCCGATTGTCGGATTCTGGGAGCCGGGCTACCGTTGCAACGGCGGCACGTTCTTCACTAACTTAATCCTGCAAAAATTCGGACCGGAGATACAAAGAATCAAAGATAATCCTCGAGCTCTGGACTTTATCGCCAATTTAACCATACCTTCTAGAAGTTATGCCCGCACTATTACACGTATCGCGGGCTGGTATCCGGACGGAGGCATCGGCAAGCCGCTAGCTAAGATTTACGGCATTGCCCATATCACCGGCGGCGGGGTCTGGAAAAAATTTGGCGAGTTGTTGCCCGAGGGCGTTGGAGCGAATCTTGACTCTATGCCCGAACCCACCGAAGTTCTGAAACAAGGTCAGGAACTTTCTTGGGATCTCCCGGATTTAAGACTCACGGACAGACAAGCCTATGGCACGCTCCACGGCGGCTGCGGCATGCTCCTTGTATGCGCGAAAAATGACGCGGAAAAGATTATCGCGGAGGCAGAAAAAGATAGAATCAGCGCAGAAGTGGTTGGTGAAACAACAGCATCGCCGGACAGAGAGGTAGTTATTCATTCACGCTTTAAGGAAGGCAGAATCCTTTCTTCAAAAAACCCTGAATAAAAATCAGGGACAACAGAAGAGTTATATTACTCTTCTTTTTTTATAAACGATTTTTTGGATTTTCAAAGGAATAATAAAAGGCTTGCAAAATAGCAAGCCGTGTTGAAAAAGATACTGCATTCCCTCTTTATTTTACGCCGGTGTCAGTGGTTCCCTTTTAAGCTTTGAGCAGGGTCGCTCATTACACTCGCCGCAATGCTTTATATTACGCTTCTTTGCACATTTAACCAACTCTTTTACTCTTTTCACTTCCTCTCCTAAAACTTTTTCAAGACCAATTCTCTTTACTTGCTCGAGATTGCCAACAACATCATTATACCAAGCCGGCGTATCAAAAAAGGCTTTTAATTTTTCGCAAGGAAATTCCTTGCACTCGCAACACACTCTCAAACCTTTTACCTTTATACAACAATCATAAATCTTGCAGATTTTAGTGTATTTTAAACAAAGCCCTTTCCGAGAAATGCATCCCCCGCAGCTTCCATCCTGCAAAGCGCTGCACTCTCCGCAATACAAACCACAAGGAGCAATTAAATCTTGATCCATAAGTATGAATAAAAGCCAAAACTATGATTTAAAAATTTTTCATTTTAAATCATAATTTTGAATTTTGCGATTTGAGTTTTGAATTTTCAATGGTGCGCGCGGAGGGAATCGAACCCCCGACCGTCTCCTTAAAAGGGAGCTGCTCTACCTAACTGAGCTACGCGCGCTCGCAAGTCGTTCAGACCCCAAAGGTAAAAAACAAATATATAAAATAATTTTGACTTCCCGATTATATACAAAAAATCCCCCCTTGTCAAAACTTTTGTCTGGAAGAAAGCAAGGAGGACTTAGTCTTTTTCTTTGCGCCAAAGGATTAAGCCCGAAACCAACATCAAGACTGCTGGCGCTAAAAACCACCACATCCGATAGTCAATAATATAGGACGAGAGGCGGGAGAAAGTTAAAATTTGAATCTCCAATTCTGAATTCAAGAATAAACTTAAAATAGACAAAAGCATCGCGGCAAGCAAAAAACCGTAAACGCCAGACATCACTAAATTGACCATTCCCTTTTTGCCGGAACTTGCGGCTAAATATTCCGCCCAAATTGCCAACAGAACCATAACCACTAAAAACAAACCTATTTTAAGCGCGGGAGACGCCCAAATCCCGTAACTTTCAATATTTAAAGCATTATTCAAACAGCTGACAACTTTATTCCCGACCTCATTCACTACCACGAAACTAATGTAACTGGAAACAAAAAGCACCACGATTTGCCCTTTCCGGAAAATAAAACCATAACCAGCGCCGATCGCTAAAAATAAAATGAGTCCAAAATCCCAAGTAGAGAACATAAGTTTTTTTGCCCGCAGAATAATAGAAGGCGGACCTGCCCACCGAAGCTAAATAGTAGCACCGGTGGGTTTTTGTTTTTATTTGAATTTAATCAACCTTTTAGTATTATACCACTTTTTTAGAAAAAATTCCAAAACCCCTTATCTTTATCCACATTCGCCGTTTCGCCTCCCTCGTTCTCCAGTTCTTTAAGGAGCGCTCTTTCCCGCCGTGAAAGATGCCTCGGCACAATTACGTTAACCTTGACCAATTGATCGCCGCGGCCGCGGCCACCAAGATGAGGAATACCCTTCTCGGAAAGCTTAAAGATCTTGCCCGATTGGGTTCCCGCTGGAATTTTTAATTTCACCGCGCCGTCATAGGTCTTGACCCTCACTTCCCCGCCTAAAGCCGCTCGAGTAAAAGAAATATTTACGGCGGTTAAAACATCGTCTCTTTGACGCTCAAAATAACTAGAAGGTTTAATATGAATATTCAAATAAAGATCGCCGGAAGCCGCGCCGCGCACTCCCGCCTCGCCCTTGCCTTCCACCTTAATTGTTTCACCGTCGCGCACTCCCGCTGGTATCTCCACAACAATCCTCTCCTCATCCACCACCCGACCCGTGCCCGAGCAACGGGTGCAGGGACGGCTAATCTTTTTACCCTCCCCTCCGCATTCAGGGCAGGGAGACACTTGAGAAAAATTCCCCAAGAAAGTCTGCCGCGTAATCCTCACCTGCCCCGTTCCTTTGCAACGGGGACATTCTGTAACTCTGCTCCCCGGCTCCGCGCCGCGACCGTGGCAATGGCTGCATACCACCTCTTTGCGCAAGCGCATTGTCTCTCGCGAGCCTGTGAAAACTTTCCCAAAATCTAATTCCAAATCCGCTTGAATGTCCGCGCCGCGCACTCCCTGCCTCTTGCGCCGGCGGCTCCCGCCAAAACCGAACATATCCGAAAAGATATCGCCTAAATCAAAATCCGCAAAATTCGCGTTAGAACCTTGGGTGCGAAAATTATTAAAATCAAAGCCTGAAAAACCAGAAAAACCAGCGCCTCCGCCCGAGGCTCCGGCTTCACCAAAAGTAGTGCCGAATTGGTCATACTGGGCGCGCTTCTTCGGATTTCCCAAAACCTGATAGGCTTCATTTAGTTCCTTAAACTTAGCCTCGTTGCCTCCATCTTTATCCGGATGATGCTGGTGCGCCAATTTTCGAAAGGCTTTTTTAATTTCTTCTTGGGTGGCATTTTTAGAAACGCAAAGGATTTGATAGTAGTCTTTCATTATAATAAAGAATCAAGAAGTAAGAATTATGAATCAAGAATAATAAAAATTGCTTAGGCATTCTGTTGGTTCAAATCTCCTGACTTAAACCAACGAAGGGACGTCATTGCGAGGAGTCCCGAGCTTGTCGAGGGACGACGAAGCAATCTCATCGAGCGTAATATCTAGTTTTATGAGATTGCCTGCCCGCCATCGCTTCGCTTCAGGCGAGGCGGGCGGGCTTCGTCGTCGGGCTTCTGCCCTCCTCCTCGCAATGACGAATTAGTTTAAATTTTTAGTAATTTCAACCCAATCTCCTCTGAATATTTTCTTGAAATTTCAGCGTCCCATTTACGCACGACGATTTCGCAAGTCGCGGCGACGCGAGCTTCCTTTAGATGTCCGCCGAAAACTTGCGTCGCGGCGTTCCCTAAAACAATATGGGCGTGTAAACCATCACGCGTGATAGTCGCTAACAAATTAACAATCTCCAATGGTTCATTAAATTCTTTTTCGCTGTATTCTTTTTTATCCACGCGGTAATGGGCGAGCTTCGCATAGTCCACCGCCCCTAAGCCCCAAAGAATGCCGCTTGCTATTTTTTCTCTTTTTAAAAAATCTTCTACGGTCTTCACAATTTCTTCTCCCCGCTCTAATCTCAAAAGATATTCATTTTTAAAAACCTTTTTAACCCTCATAAATATATATAAATGCAGAAACAGTTAAAATAAGAGGTGAAGCCCAAGTTCACCTCTCCTCTTCCTTCTTTTGGACCTCAAAAGAGCGCAAAATACCTACAGGGACCGAACCAGAGATTGCACCATTGACCTTTAGTTTGCCGTCTATTTCAGTCATTTCAAAACTAAATTCCTGGCCATTCTCTAAAGCTTTGAGGTCAAATTTGAGCTTCAAGTCCCTGGGATCAACGATTTCCATAGTTCCGGTCAACCTTTGATTATCACGATCAATAGTGACCTCAAAAACCGTTCCTGCCTTTTCTTTCCTCACATTGATCTTTTCTCCACCAAACATTTAAATCACCTCTATTTTCTTTAATAGCCAGATTTTAGGATAAATGATTCTAAAATTAAAAATAACCAATACCTCTTCATAACCAAAACCGCCCCACTAATCCCATAACTTAATGGTTTTGGTTTTGGCAAGTACACCCCGCAAGATATTTTGTCCGCGAGGGCGAGGCCCATTTTTAAGAAGATTTTCTCATCTTCTCATTCCTTCTCGCTAATTCTCTAGAGATTAGCGAGAAGGTATACGAAAAGATAATCTTCCACTAACAGGGTAATAAAGAACAATTTATTTCTTCACTTCTTCATACTTTCCTTCCTCGGGTTTCTCTTCTTTCTTTTGATCTGGAGCGCTTTGCGCCCCGTTCCCTTGCTGCTCGGAGCTTGTTTGAGCCGCCTGCGCTGCCTGATACATCGCTTGACCAATTTTTTGAGCGACTTCGGACAACTCTTCTATTCCTTTTTTAATCGATTCAATATCATCACTGTCTTTGACTTTCCTTAAAGCCTCTAGTTTTTCTTCAATCTCTTTCTTGTCGTTTTCAGAAAGCTTATCTTTTGCTTCCTTGAGGGTCTTTTCGGTCTGATAAACCAAGCTTTCCGCCTGATTCTTGATTTCTATTTTTTCTTTTTTCTTCTTATCTTCCTCGGCATGCGTTTCCGCTTCTTTTTGCATCTTTTCAATTTCCTCTTTAGATAATCCTGAAGAAGCTTCAATGTGGATTGACTGCTCTTTTCCAGTTGCCTTATCCTTTGCTTTCACATTTAAAATTCCATTAGCGTCAATGTCAAATGTCACTTCAATCTGCGGGATACCGCGCGGCGCGGGCGGAATGCCGTCCAAAATAAAACGACCTAAAGACTTGTTATCTTGAGCCATCTCGCGTTCACCCTGCAGGACGTTGATTTCCACCGATGGCTGACTATCCGCCGCCGTGGAAAAAATCTGGGTCTTGGAGCTCGGGATAGTGGTATTCCGCTCAATGAGCGGCGTGCGAATACCGCCTAAAGTTTCAATACCTAAAGTAAGAGGCGTGACATCCAGAAGTAAAACATCTTTAACATCGCCTTGCAATACGCCGCCCTGAATTGCGGCGCCAACGGCGACCACTTCATCAGGATTGATGGATTTATTCGCCTTTTTGCCAAAAAATTCTTCTACTATCTTCTGCACGAGCGGCATCCGCGTCATTCCACCCACCAAAACTATTTCCTCAATATCTTTGGTTTCCAACCCCGCGTCTTCCAAAGCTTTTTTACAAGGTCCGATGGTCTTCTTCACCAAATCCCCGATCAAATCTTCCAATTTTGCCCGCGTGATTTTCAGAGTTAAATGTTTAGGACCCGAGGCACCCGTAGTGATAAAGGGTTGATTAATCTCTGTTTCTTGGGCAGTGGATAATTCAACCTTTGCTTTTTCTGCCGCTTCCTTCAATCTCTGCATCGCCATCTTATCGCCAGACAAATCAAGCCCCTGATCTTTTTTGAATTCCTGCAAAATCCATTCAATAATTATTTGGTCAAAGTCGTCGCCGCCCAAATGCGTATCGCCATTAGTGGACAATACCTCCACCGTGTCTTTGCCGATATCCAAAATAGAGATGTCAAAAGTGCCGCCGCCTAAATCATAGACCGCGATCTGTTGTTCTTTCTTTTTATCAAAACCATAGGCAAGCGCCGCGGCGGTCGGTTCATTAATAATTCGGCGCACATTTAAACCGGCGATCTTGCCCGCGTCTTTGGTCGCTTGACGCTGCGAGTCGTCAAAATAAGCCGGCACGGTAATCACCGCGTCCGTAATCTTTTCCCCCAAATGCTCTTCAGCGTCGGTTTTCAGTTTTTGCAAAACCATCGCCGAAATCTCTTGCGGCGAATAAAATTTGTCTCCCACTTTTATCTTCACGCCCACGCCTTCTTCTTTAATCTCAAAAGGCATTATCTTTTTATCACGCTGCACTTCAGGATCGGAATATTTACGGCCGATTAAACGTTTAATGGAAAACAATGTATTTTCGGGATTGGTAACAGCTTGCCGTTTAGCGAGTTGCCCCACCAAACGTTCGCCGCCGCTCGTTACCGCGACTATAGACGGCGTGGTGCGGTTGCCTTCGCTGTTTTCAATCACAGTCGGCTTGCCGCCCTCCACGACTGCCATACAAGAATTTGTTGTCCCTAAATCAATGCCTAGAATTTTCATATTATCTTTTTAATATTCCTTATCTCTTTTAATCAAGATGATTAACAATGGTTTAGAATATTAATGGTTAAATTAAAATGTTTGGACAATGAAGCAATGAAGCAATGAATTTTAGAACGTGTCCTGAAAAATCCACCTTTTAGAACACCTTTCTTATTGAATTATGAATCAGGAAGCAGAAATCAGGAATATTGAAAATTATTTTATTCCTGATTCATAATTCCCTATTCAACCTTAACCCTTGCTGGCCGAATGACTTTGCCATTCAAGCTATACCCTTTTTGTAAAACCTCTGCAATCTGGCATTCCTTATCCCCTTTCTTCTTTACTTCTTTATTAGTTTCTTCCTTTTCCACGGCTTCGCAAGTACAAGGATCAAATTTGTCCCCTGCCTGCAGCTCAATTTCCTGTAAACCTTCAGCCGCTAAAATATTTTGGAAATGATTCTTGATATGTTTAATCCCCTCTACCCAGCTTGTTTTTTCCCAACCCTTGGGCGTATGTTTTAATGCCTCTTCCATGTGATCCAGAATCGGCAGTATCTTTAATAATAATTCTTCATTGGCAAACTTGATTAAATCTAAATTCCTTTTTTCCATTCTTTTCCGATAATTCTCAAAATCCGCTCTTTCCCTCTGCCAACCCGCCAGATTTTCCTCTGCCATTTTTCTGTATTTCTCCAGCTCTTGGTTTGCCCGTTGCTCCCCTCTTTTCTTAATAATCTTTTTATTTTTTATCTCTTTCATAAAGTTATTTACAAATTGCACATTATATAATAAAAACCTTAATTCTTAATTCTAACTAAATAATTCTAAAATTTGATCTCCAAATCCCACCATCAACATTCCGCTTACGGTCGCACCGCCCAAAAATTTAGTAACATAGTCTAAAATAGACATATTACGTGCGTAATGCATTCTTTTCGGACCGATCAAAGCGATAATCCCTTTTTCACCCGAGGGTAGCTCAAAGTGAGACACCATTAAAGCGCATTCTTGAGCCTCGCAAAAAGGGTTTTCCCCTCCGATATATACCTCTAAATCTTGATCCTCGGATCTCACTAAAACTTTAATGTTCTCGTCTAAAAGATCAACCATTTGCGTCATTTCGAAGACTGACTCGGGGCGCGCGAATTCCGGCTCATTTAAAAGGCGTGAGATTCCAGAATCAAAAACCAAATCTTCGCCCAGGATGCTCGTTAAGGCAACATTCCCCGTAAGTTTGGCTAAAAGTTTTGTTAAGTGGTGAAACAGTTTTGTGTTTGCCGCCCTGGTCTTTAATAATTCTAAGGCTAATTTCTTCTGCTCTTTACGGGACAAATTTCTATCCTGCATTAAATAATCAATAAAATAGCGATAACCCTTGTCGGTCGGGATACGTCCCGCGGATGTGTGCGGCTGAAGAATCAAGCCCCTTTTTTCCAAAGCAACCATTTCGCTGCGCATTGTCGCGGTTGAAATATTAAAATGAGATTTCTTGACGATCCTTTCTGAAGAAACAGGCAAAGCCGTTTCCACATATTCGCGAATAATCGCTTTTAAGATTTTATTTTGTCTGTCTGAAATTTTAATCTTCATAGAATAATATTCTTATTATTGGTTTTCCCTTCCTTTGGCTCAAGACTTATCCACAGGATTAGCACTCTCACTCCCTAACTGCTAATTCCATTATATACCCCTATTAGCACTTGTCAAGTAGGAGTGCTAACCCCCCACCTTTTAGAAAAAGGTGGGGGTAAAAATTAAAAGTGAAAAGTTAGAAATTGACCTTCCCCCTGACAAGGGGGAATTGAAGGGGGTTTTAAAAACTTATGACAAAACCGCTACGATATGCTACTCTTAAAGAAAGAAATATGATTTAAAATATGCTTGAAACTTCCTTTCAATTATTCCAAAAACAACAAAAATATCTGGAGAAGATGCAGAAAGAGCGACCGGATTTGTTTGAAGTGGACAAGTTGTTTAGGGAGGAAGAAGTCCTCCCGCAAATTGGGATCACTACCCTAGACCCCAAACGACCCGAAGGTTTTCTGCGTCTTTATCCCCAAGATTTTATTGTTGAAGAAATCCAAAAGGATGGAAGTTTGAGCCAAATTGAACCGAAAGACAATGTGCCCGAAAAACCTAAAGAAGAAAAATTTACCCTCTATGCCGATCTGGTTAAAGTAGGAATCTCTACTTTGGAAGTTGTAAGCCGTCTAGCCAAAGCCTTGGAAATAACACCGAATAAAATCGGGTACGCGGGAATCAAAGATGCCCAAGCGCTATCCAGTCAAAGAATCGCTCTGCCTAAAATTGGATATGAAAAAGTAAACCCCGTTAGAGAACTTCATTCTCTAACGGTTCCCGCTAACGGTGGCATTAAACCACCGTCAGCGTCTATATCTTCCCCACCACCGACTTCGTCGGTGGCTTTCTCTAACGGGGTAAAGGATTTAAAGTTAGAGGGGTTTTTTTTAAACAATTTTTTCTATGGTCGGGGGACAGTAGAGGTTGGAAGCCTGCTTGGCAACCGTTTTACCATCTTCGTCCGCACCGAGAAACGTTTTCCGCGCGAAGAATTAAAAAATAAATTAGCGGCTATAAAAGAAAAGGGGTTCTTAAACTATTACCAAACCCAACGCTTTGGCGGCGCGAGAATGTTAAGCCACATTCTGGGAAAGTTAATCTTGCAAAAAAAATATGAGGAGACGGTAAAAACATTCCTCACCACGCCCAGCGATTATAACATTAAACTAATCAAAGCCGTGCGCGCTCGAGCCGCGGAAAATTATGGCAATTGGAAACGAATGCGGGAAATATTAAATCATCTGCCTTACAACTTTCAGAATGAAATAAAAATATTGGAATATTTGGAAAAATATCCCAGCAATTTCATTGGCGCCTTAATCGCCCTCCAAGACCAAACCCAACTTTGGGTCTATGCCTACGCGAGCCTCTTATTTAACGAATATTTATCCTGGGCGACTGAAAATAATGAAACCATTCCCCGCGATATCCCTTTGCTTTTAAGCCCTGATTATCAAGACCAAAATTTCTACCGCGTTCTCCTTGACCGCGACGGAATTCGTGATTTGCAAGAAGCCTTGCGGCCTTTTAAATTTATTCCGATCAAAAGACGTTTTAACCCCGCCTTAATTTTCCTTAAAAACATTCTTGCCAAATCTCTGATGAGTGGCGTTATCATCAGCTTCTCCTTGGATAAGGGCGCCTATGCCACAACATTCTTAATGAATCTCTTTAAACTGCGCCAGGGTTTGCCCATTCCCGCATGGCTTAATCGCGATCAGATTGACAGTAAAAAGATCCTGGAAATCGGCACTTGTGAACCGGCTTGCGAGAGATTAAAAGAATATATTTTTTCGGTGTTGGATTATGAGAAAGAGTAATTGGTAATTAGTAATTGGTAATCAGTAATTGGGGATTAAAAAGGTTGGCTCCATAGTCCCCGAGTGAAGCGAAGGGCTGTGGAGCCAAGATGCAAGCCTTCATAAATCTCTATATTCACTTTAAAAAAAATATCCCGGCTAAAGTAAAGGATATTTTTTAATATCTCCTTTCTTGCCGGGATTTGATTAGATAACATCCATCCTATACGTGTTTGGATGGTCATCTGGGATAACGACTTGCCATGCTGCAGGTGAACTATCCGGAGCAGCAAGGTTGATAGTGTCTAATCTATACTGCCCTTTACTAGGGTCTTCCGAATCACTATAGCGGAAGTTGGCCCAGATTACTGCATCATTGAAACGCATCTTAAGAATTCTTTGTACCTGATCCGGAACTGCAACCTCTTCTCCACTAATGCTGAAGTTGAGAAACAATACCGGACCCTTACCTGGAACATCCTGCCAATGCCCGCTAACATACTTTAGACCAAGGGATTTTAATTGGGGGAGCAGTTTTGTAATTCTGATTCCCTTGTATTCACCTTTCGACACTACGCAGTATCCAGTATCACCTTTTGGACGGTATGCCTGGAAGTCCAACCCTCTCTTCTCTGCCTCTGTGGCACGTTTTGCATAAATTCCTTCTTCGTCGCGCTCCTTCTTCTCAAGACCAAGCTGACTCACTTTGACCCCTTTCAGCGCCATGATTTTGATAATAACAGTCTGTCTGGATTTCGTGAGAATGGTCTGTCTCTTCTGTTCTTCCGTTCTATCCACTACTTGTCCCATTTTTTGTCTCCTTATTTGGCTTTCGCCTATTCGGGTTTTGAACTGAAATATAAAAGAACCCAATAAATTCTACGAAGCTACATTATAGCATATCTGCCTGAAAAAGTCAATAGTTGGGCATCTATTGTACCATTTTGGCTTAAATAAGCCCAAAATGGCTATTTTTAACCCAGACAATCCACGATAAAGGCATATTGATCCCAAAAGAGCTTATTTGCTTCAAACTCCTCTGAAGTTTGCCTTTTATCTGGAAACGGCGGCGATACAAACCCAGCATAAACAGTATTAAACCGAGGAGCTGGCTGGTTATTGTACCATCGCAGGACAACAATCAACTGATCAATTCCAGGTACAGGAATACCTCTGATTTTATTAACCTCATATAGGTCATTTGCCCCTCTTTGCTCTCTGAAAACTAGACGAGAATTTTGGGAGGTAATTTTAACCACTGGGCATTCCCCGATCTTCTGACTCACAGGGATTCCTTCTGTCTTTTTTATACCTTCATCTATCTGCAAGGCAAAAGTGCAATCTTTACATCCTGACTTGACGATCCAATAATATTCCTCTGACGCGGTGATGATTCTTAATGAATATTTTTTCGCAAATGCGAACACCAACCGCGGAGAAGCAAGCGCAGGAATTCCGCCGGTGAAGTTTGAACCAGCCGTATTAAGTTGCTGGTCAATTAGCTCATCGGTAATCACAATCTCCCTGCCCCGAAACATAATCTTCTGTCCTACTAAAAGATTGCGCTCTTCTGGGGACAAAGACGAAAAATGCTTCAAAAGATAAAACCAGTTGCTGGGGTCATCTTGAAGCATTTTAATATGCTCGGGATTAACCCTCTCTCCCTTGTCACCAAAAAACTTAACCCCATCTATTTCTACATAGCCTTTCTCCCAGCTTTGCATCTCTTATCCCTCCTTCTATAAACATTTTTTTTAAACTCTCGTTGGTTCAAGTCTCCTGACTTGAACCAAACATTTCTACAGCCCTACTAAATAATCAAAAGACCAAATTTTCTTTAATCTACGAAACTACATTATAGCATATCTACCTAAAAAAGTCAATAGCTTTAACATCCCCAATACGCTATTTTGGCTAAGATAAGCCAAGAATGGCTATTTCTAACCCTAAATTTTACCCCTTTACCTCTTGAAGGGAGGGGTGGGTTATTTGTAGAGACGCAAAGTTTTGTGTCTCTCCTCTAAAAGAAAAAAGAGACCGCTTGTAAAAAGGTCTCTAGAGAGATTAAACATAACCATAATACCCTACCAGCAGATCTCGCAGGAGTTGACGTCCTCTGTGCAACCTAGACATAACTGTTCCTATGGGACAATTGAGGATCTTCGCGATCTCCTTATATGTATATCCCCACAGATCCGAGAGGATAATCGCTTCACGACAATATTCCGGAAGCGCTTTGATAGCTGATGAAACTTCATCATCAAACATATCATATAAAACTTCATCTTCCGGCGTCTCTTTATTAATCAGCTCACCCTCCCTTTCCGCCTTGTTTACATCCACCTTTTCGGGTTCTCTTCCTTGCTCACGATAACTATTAATAAATAAATTCTGCAAAATTTTGCCCAGCCACGCCTTCACATTCGTCCCTTTCTTAAATTTATCAAAGAACTGCCAAGCCCTGAGAAAGGTCTCCTGCGTCAAATCCTCGGCGTCTGTCTCGTTTCTCGCCATTCGCAGAGCATTCTGATAGATATAATCCATCCAAGGCAGGATGAGCTCTGCAGACTTATCTAGCGTTAAAGTGTTATCAGCCATCTTTTTCCCTCCCTTACTCCAGTAAAATCAATAGCTTCATGATGGTCATATATTCTCGCTCACTTCCAAAGCGGCTAAGAATACCAAAATATTCCTATTTTGTCAAAGTAAAAAAAGAGCCAAGGAACTCATAGCTCTTTTAAAAAATCCATTTCCTTAAAAAATAGATCACTGGCGAATAAAGCGCTAGCGCGACCATAAGCACAATAAAGGTTTGATAGAGACGATGATGCGCCGCTCTATCCGAGTAAAGGCGCAAGGTGTTGCGAACAGTGTGCTTTATCCACCAACTGCCAGCATATAAAGAGAGAATCAGCCCAGCGTATTTTACGCTGTATATAATCAAGCGCGCGCATATTGCCGGCAGTTCATTAAAAAAAAGAACGAATGAGAACAAAATAATTTTCTTCTTCAAAACAAAAGACCCTCCTGTCTGAAAAATTGACTCTTGATACTATTATATAACTTTTTGCTGGATAAAAAACCACCCTGCCGCGCAAAGCCTGTCAATATGAAATAGATTTTTATAAACTCGTACCGCCACGGGGATTTGAACCCCGGTTACTGGGCTGAGAACCCAGTGTCCTAACCACTAGACGATAGCGGCAAATCTAATTAAAAGTTTAAAATGAAAAATTAAAAATTATCATCGCTTTGCGAGATCTCGCGAAGCGAGACAACTCAAAATTTAAAATTGAATAATTTTGAATTTTACATTGCAATTTTACATTTTACATTTTTAATTTTACATTTTCCTCGTCCATTCCTCATTCTGCCTCACCAAAAGCTCCCGCGCGCGCAGAGGCTCCAGCATAATATCTTTCACGATTTTCTCCATCCGCATTGCCTGCGAACCCTTCACAAGAATAATATCATTGGGTTTTAAAATATTCTCAATATCCTCCAAAACCTCGTCGGTGTAATTATATTCAACGATTCTCTCTTCCGACATTCCAGCCCGCCGCGCTTCATCCGAAGCAAAATTCGCTCGGTCGCCGACCGTGATTAAAAGGTCAGCCATTGAACGGGCAACCCGCCCCACCTCTCTGTGACCCGCTTCTGTTTCTTGCCCGAGCTCCAGCATATCGCCCAAAATTGCCACTCTTCTCCTTCCGGTGGGCGCAACTTCCGCTAATGCGCGCAAAGCGGCAATCGTAGAGACAGGCGCGGCATTATAAGTATCGTCAATAATCAAACTATTTTTGATCCCAGGGAGCATGCGCATTCTGCCCGGCGGCGCTTGAAAATGTTTCAGGCTTTCCGAAATCTTAATCAAATTCATTTTAAAATAAATCCCAACGGCGGCGGCGGCGAGCGCGGCGTAAATCTGATGCCGACCCAAAACTTTTGGCAAATGCACCGGCACACTATTGCCTTTGTAATTTAATTTAAAGCCTAACCCCCCTTGATTAGAAATTACACGAATATCTGAAGCCACTATTTCTTCTCGCAAGGGTCTTTCCTCATCCTTTAAAAGACCATATTTTAGAATCGGCGACCGACCCTTCATTTCCGCCACGCGGGGATCGTCTCGGTTCAAAACAACAAGACCATCAGCCGCGACTCCCTTGACCAACTTTTCCTTCTCGTCCCGAATCGCTTCCATGGACGCAAAAAATTCCAGATGCGAAGGACCAACTGCAGTGACTACGGCAACGTCAGGCCGCGCGATATTCACCAAATAACTAATATCTCCAGGTCTATCCGCGGCCATTTCTAAAACTAAAATTTCCGGATAATTTTTGGTCTTGCTTAAAACGAGCCTCAAAGCCTGTCCCAAAACATTAAACCAAGCGCCGATGTTCCTCGCGGGCGCTTTCACGCCAATAATGGCGAATGGCACTCCCAATTCATTATTATAATTCTCCGCGCTTTTGCGCACCCGTCCGGGAAAGGCGGCAGCAAGGACTGTATAGATGGCGTCTTTGGTGGAGGTCTTGCCCACGCTGCCAGTAACCGCCACAATTTTGGGGCGGTGTTTTTTCAAAATTTTCCGAGCAGATAAAGCGAGAATTTTTTGAAGAAAAATTTTCATAACTTTAATGCAAAATTGAAAAATCAATCTTTCGACTGTGCTCAAGATTGATGGTGAGCAAAGTCGAACCATCAAAATGCAAAATGATCATCGCTTCGCGAGATCTCGTCTGAAGATCTGGCGTAGCCATGACAGGCGAGATAGTGCAAAATCACAAAATGAAATTAAGGTTTTTGGGAATTCGCCATCTATGGTTTCAAGAATCTTGATCCATAACAAACCATAGTTTCTAAAGAATAAATCCTGAATTCCCAACAATAAAGAATAATTTTAACATTTTACATTGTCATTTTAATTTTTGATATTTACATTTTACATTTTTATTATTCTGACGGCGGTATTTGGTAGTAGTTCACCAAAAATTGGACCAACTCTTTGAAAACAGGCGCCGCGGTGTTCACGCCGTCTGCCTGAAAATTCGGCCCTGATTTTGGATTATCAAATTTCACTAAAATTAAAAATTTGGGATCTTCAATCGGACCATAGCCGATAAAAGAAGTAATCACTTTTTCCGGATCATAACCCCTTTCACTTTTCAACGGCACCTGCGCTGTTCCCGTTTTGCCTGCCAAATGATATCCAGGCACTCTTCCGGTCTTAGCATAACCGTTATCCACGGAACTGACAAGCATTGCTGAAATAGTGGCGGCGGTCCCTGGTTTTAACGCTTGCCGCACAATTTTAGCGGGAATCTTTTCCCGCGTCTCGGTGCCGTCGGGATTATAATGAATAATCTCTTTGACAATATGCGGGGTAACCAAATTCCCATTCCCCGCCATTGCCGCTGTCGCGTTGGCAAGTTCAATAGGCGTAACGGCAATCCCTTGGCCATAGCCAATCGTTGCTAGATTGGATTCCCGCCAAAGCTGGGGGTTATTTAGTTCTGTGTTCGCCTCGCTGTCCAAATCAATGCCGCTCAACTCATTAAAACCAAGTTTGAGAAGACCATTATACAGCTTTTCCGCTCCTAAATGTTCGTTCACAAACACCATTCCCGTGTTAATGGATTTCTCCAGAACATTAGTCATTGTTTGCACGCCGTAACTTTTATTGTCATAGTTATGAATGGTGTAGCCGCCTATATTGGCCGCGCCCGTATCAGTATAAGTTGTGCCTGGAGCGACCACGCCTTCATCCAGCGCGACGGCCATACAAATTGGTTTAAAGGCCGAGCCTGGCTCATAATGTTCAAAAATTGCCGCATTGTTAAAAATATTAATGTCTTTAACCTCCGCATATTTATTATTATCGTATGTCGGATAATTAGCCATTACCAAGATCTCCCCGTCTTGGGGATTCATCACAATAATAGAAGCGGAATCCGCGCCCCATTTCTCCGTTGCGCTTTTTAACTCGGCTTCCGCCTTATATTGGATGGCGCGATCCAGAGTGAGAATTAAATCATCACCATTTACCGCGGGTTTAATTTCCTTTTTCCCAATGGAGATCCAACGCCCAGCCACATCCCTCTCGGCTTCTAAATGACCCGATTTTCCCGCTAACCTCTGCTCGTAATAGCCTTCCACGCCATAACGACCTTTTCTTTGGTCGCCATCATACCCGACGAATCCCAAAATATGAGCCGCGAGCCCACCTTCTGGATAGATGCGCCAGGACTCCCTGGTAAAGCCAACTCCCTTTAAATCTAACTTTTTGATCTCTTCTACCTTTTCATCTGTAACTTTATTTTTCAAAGGTTCATATAAATCGTCTTCTTTAGAGACACGCTCCAGAATAACCTTTTCATCTATTTCTAAAATAGGAGCGAGCTTCTTGGCAAAATCATCAGGATTTTTAATTTGCTTAGGAACAGCGTAAACCAAATTTAATTTTTGATTGGAAGCAAGAGGATAGAGGGCGTCTGAATATTTGTCTTGAACAAAAATCTGGCCCCGTTCCGGAGTAAGACTGGCCACGACTTGATGTTGATCTTGCGCCAAAGCCACATAAAAACTGTGATTTACCACTTGCACCACAAAAAGACGGAAGATGATTAAACCCATAATTAAAAAAACAACCGCAAGCAGAATATCTATGCGAATGTCATGTCTTTTGTGATGCTTTTTATTTTTGCGATAGGACAAAGTTTTAAAAATCTATTATTCAATTGCTCTATTGTTGAAAGTATTAAAAAATTATTCAATAAACCCCGTTAGAGAACCTCGTTCTCTAACCCCGTTTAAAAATTTATTTCTAACGGGGTAAACAATTAAGCAATTAAACAATAAATCTTAATGTTATGTATTATGTGTTATGTGTTTTATGTTTCAGACTTTTAATTTCCTTTCAAAGCTACAACCGTGCCTTCGGGGGAAATATAAACAACCTTCTGAAGCGGCACCATATTTAATTTTTTTACCCCCTCTTCCACATTCCGCACGGATTGCAACTCTGCCGCGCGTAATTCTAATTCACGATTCTTTTCTTTTAAGTTATCAAGTCTATCTTCTAAATCTTTAATCTCATAGCCCTTCGTCGCGATTTGATTGGCTTGAGTGAGGTAAAAAAGACTTATGAAACACAAAAGAATAATCGTCACAAAACACAAAGTAACCGGCCCAATTTTGATCTTCCCCCTAATTGCTTTTTTTCTTTTTCCTCTTTGAATATCACCGCTCTTTGAAAGTGTGAGAAAACGCGCCATTTTCAGATCTTGACTGATCCCCCTTTTCCCTTTGATCAGCCAATAATTTTTTCCGCGACGCGCAAAAGTGCGCTTCGCGATCGTGGATTTTGCTTAATCTCTCTATTTTTAGGCTTAGTTGGTTTTTTATTTAAAATTTTGATTTGCGGCAAATGGCCACAAACGCATTGCGGCACTTCTGGCGGACAAAGACAGCCGCGGCTCTCGGTGCGGAAAAAATTCTTCACTATTCTATCCTCTAAAGAATGAAAAGAGATGGCTATAAGCCTTCCTCCTCGTTCTAAAATCTCTAAAGCCTGCGGCAGCACTATTCGCAAATTTTCTAATTCATTGTTCACGGCGATTCTCAAGGCTTGAAAAATCTTGGTTGCTGGATGAATCCTGCCTTTTTGAAAAAATGTCACTTTCAAAATAATCTTAACCAAATCTTGTGTTGTTTCTATCTTCTGTGTTTTGCGCTCTTCCACGATCAGTCGGGCAATTTCGCGCGCTTTCCGCTCCTCTCCATATAGGCGCAAAATCCGCGCCAAATCTTCTTCATTATAATGATTTACAATATAAGCGGCGGTAGTCCTCGTTTCTTCGCCATGCCGCATATCTAATGGCTCATCTTTCAAAAACGAAAAGCCGCGGCCTGAAGACTCAAGTTCAAGAGAAGATAGACCCAAATCCAGCAACACACCTTGCACATTTTTAAAATGATGCTCCTCTACAACTTTTTTCAAATCGGCAAAGTTGCCTTGGACCAAAACGGCGCGTTCGCCAAATTCTCTTAAATTCTCGCGCGCGATTTTAATACTCGCCGCGCTCCAATCAATGCCGAGTAACATACCGCACGGGCCAGTGCGCTCTAAAATAGCTCGCGCGTGGCCCGCTCCCCCTATGGTGCAGTCAATGAAGTTTCGATTGGGTTGTGGGTTTAAATAAGAGATCACCTCCTCTAATAAGACGGGAATATGTGCAGAACCTGCTCTTGTAATAATTTTCAATTTTAAATTCTAAATTTTAAATCAAATCCAAATTTTAAATTCTAAATTTTAAAACTTTTTTCTTTGTTTTAAAATTTAAAATTCAAGCATTTAAAATTGATTTAAAATTAAAAATTAAGAATTTAAAATTACACACCCAGTTCTCCCATCGCCTCCGCGATCTCGGTTGAGTCTTTCTCTGTCACTGCCTTGTATTTATTCCAAAGCTCCGCGTCCCAAATTTCCAAACGGTTATACAGACCGGCGATGACGGCTTGTTTCCCAAGCCGCGCGTAGTGGCGCAAATAATCCGGAATCAGAATCCGCCCCTGCTTATCCATCTTGACGTCCATCGCGCCGGCAAGCATAAGACGCGCGAACGCGCGCGACTTCGCTTGACTTATAGGGAGGCTCGCCAACTTCTCGGCAAGTTTCGTCCATTCTTCTTGACCATACAAAAAGAGACAGTTATCAAGACCTCGCGTCACCACGGCTCCGCTTGCTAACTTTTTCCGAAATTTTGCTGGAACAGCTAGACGACCCTTAGTATCTAAACTATGACTGTATTCGCCGATAAACATTATAAAACAACCGATCCCAAATATTTCGGCTTTCCTTTTTTGGCGAGCGCAAAATACTTCGGATCTCCCCCTATATACTCTCGTCATTGCGAGGAGCCCCCCACCTTTTACAAAAGGTGGGGGGCAGCGAAGCAATCTCCTCGCATGAAAGTCTATTTAATTAAATTTTTATATTTTTATTCTTAAGTGGGTTATCCACCTTTGACCTGACTTCTCCCCACTTTTGTCCACAGTTCCCCACAACAAAGTTATTATACACCATTTCAATGTTCCCGCCAACCATTGCAAACCACTCTTCCCTTTGGCTTATTTAAAGGGAAATATAAGATAATCTTAAACTTTATCCACAGTTTTTAAAACCCTCCCCCTTACCAAGGGGGAGATGGCCTGCCCGCAACGCCTCGCAAGCTCGGCTTGCGTGGCGGGCGGGAGGGGGTCTATTCTCTCCCTCCCCTCCCAACCTCCCCTCGGGCAGGGGAGGACATTTTTTTCCAAACAAAAAAATCCTCACCAATCTGCGAAAGGACCCAGCCCTTCATCTTTTTAAAAAAGGTGAAGGGGGAGGAGAGAGATTTTCTCTGCGTCCAAAAAGGACACAGAAAGTCCATTCGCAGGTTGGTGAGGACAAATTACCCTTTCCTCAAATGGCATTTTAAAATACCATTTAGGGAAAGGAGGAATAGGATCATAAAATAAAAAAAATTTAATCCTATCCTCGGAAGCACAACTATTCGCCAGCCATTGCCGCGCGATAGTTACAAAAATTCACCCAGCCATCCTCTTTTGCTACTTTTCGTAGCAAAATAATTTCAGCATCAGTGACTTCATTCCTACCTGGAGGCAATAAGGGCTCAACCATATAGTTGCCTTTGCTATAAACCCAGTGACCACCCGGAGACAAATCGGTCACTAATTCTCCAGTTTTAAATTGAAAAACGACGGATAGAGGAGATACCTTTAAATAGCAAAGGTCATAAATCCCCCATCCGAGCCATCCCACAATAAAAGCCAATAACAGATAGATGACCGAAAGAAAAATTATCCTCATTTTTTTCTCCTTTGCCACTTTAATGTGGCTTATGGGTTTTGGGTTTTACTAATAATGAACAATCACTCTTTTGGATTAAACTCTAATTTTTCTCTCCTACCCCAGGGATCGGGAGATTTTCCCCCTGATAAGGGGGAAGTAAAGGGGGTTGAATTTTTTTATAACCACTCCTCAACCTCCCGCTTTCCAAAGGGGAGGAACTAAAAGACTTTAACCCAAAAGAATGAGCCAAGGGAAGAAAAAATATCTCTCAACCCTTGACTGAAACGGCTTTAAGGATTTTCATTAAAGGGGTTTTCTCGTCCCCCTGACTGATAAAAATCCTCGAGCATAATACCCACTTTTTTAAAGAAATTTTTTAAAACTTGAAAAATCTTTTTCATTCCTCACCTCCTCAACAAAAATGACAACTGTAGCTTAACGACACCTCCAAATTGCCTTTTCTTTTTTAAAAAGAAACTTAGAGATAACTTTAGGCACCTTAAATTACGCAATGCGTCGTCATTCAAGAATTAGGTAAGAATACACAGAACAACAAATAAAGATTGAAGGAATGGATAAACAGACGAATTATACAGATCATTTCGTTTATCCATTCCTCCTGCGGATAGATTTTGGTTTACCACCAAAAATCTATCTGTATTGTTTTCTCTATTACTCCGCCTTTATAGGCGAGACAATAAAAATGCAAGACATGCCACCACAACAATCACCTCCTCTTACGGTTAGCTTTACTATCCAACAACTGAAACTTTATTGACTTATATAGACACCTTCTTACTCTCCTCCAACTAAATTTTGGAAAATTTTCCAAAGCTTGGTTGAAGGACTGACGCGAAGAAAAAAATGTGCGTCAGTCCGGAATTCGCTACACGAATTTTATTCCTGCCAGGATGTTAACCCCAGCGAATTTGGCGAATAACCATATTATTCCATAGTTCGCTAGAATCCATAACAGAAAGCATAAACATGCAACAATTATCATATAATCGTTGGGGTTAGACAACATGATGCCAACGATTAATAAGAATGTGAACAATCCCATAATTATGGTTGCAACATATAAGATATTTGCAACCACTGAAACTGCGTTGCTTATTTCATAACCATGCATTTCTAACAGGTTGAATATAACATTTAGTAGAGATAAAAATATCCCCACTATTGTTATAATTATTATTGCCCAATGAAAACGATAATGGGCAACCTTGTCGTTATACCCTACCTCTTGGTCAGCTCGAACTGGTTTTTGCGAAAATTCCATCATTCTGCACTCCCAAAATATTCAAAGGCTGCTTTCCATACTATGCCATTTCTAACACAATAAATTTGTAGATTAATGTGCTGGATCATAATATCCAGAACGCATTTTTTGGGAATGCGAACTAAAATTACCCAATCTCCTTCTTCCTCTAAAAAATAGAACCCATTTTTCTTTTTCAAGAGTCCGGGTATCAATTTTTGGGCATCTACTTCTGTTTCATCTTTACGACAAACAACGATCTCTTCTAACCTAATCTCCAAATCCACTTTATTCATTTTCTTCTCCTCGGCCATTTCTGACCTTTCAAAAAACCTTAAACCTTTTCTTTCTTCCACCCCAGTAAATGCCATACCTTCAAATCAGGCCATTACCCTCTTTCTGGCAGGGACGGAAAGATTAAAATTAAGGGCAAATATTAATCGCTCCAAGCGACCAAACTGTGGCTAATCTTTCCTTCCCTGCCCGAGGGGAGGTTGGGAGGGGAGGGAGCTTCAATAGATAGACCCCCTCCACCTCCCCCTTGGTAAGGGGGAGAAAATTTCAATTTCGCCGCACTTTGGTTGCTTGGATATGGTATTCGGTTTTAAAGAACACATAACCCCTCTTAGTCTCCCCTTATCAGGGGAGAAACTCTTAAAGAGGACGATGTAGATGAGAAATAGGCGTAATAAATATTTTGGCCCTCTCCTCTACATCGTTCTCTCTGCTATAAACCTAAACGTGGTTCATAGCTGGACTGCGCTAGACATAGTGTAGCTCGTCTTCTCTTATATAAATGATAAAGAATCATTACTTCTAAGTCTCTTTCTCCCCTCCTTGCAATAACATTTGGAAAGAAACTTGGAAGTGAGGACCAGTATTTCTCTGGTCCGAAGGTTTGTATTTAACTAAGCCTAGCGCAATCCTGTCTGATGCCACACGGCATCTCTCCCAAGGTTACCAGGGTCTAGTATTTGTTGACCCCCCAAGAGAGTCATAACGAAACTATGCGCATCAACAATAGGTTCGTCTTCGTCTTCTTCATCATCATCTTCGTTATCATCTATCTCATCATCAAAGTTTACCACTCAATTCACCTCCTTAAATTTTGGCAGTCAAATGTTCAAGTTCAAACGTTTCTCAAGAAGACGATGCAGATGAGATTTTGAATGGGATTATTTTGGAAACGGCAGCTGTCTTAGGGTGAATAATTAATATGAATATTACCCTAAGTAATCCTGCCAAAAAATAATCCATTCGCACTCTCTCCTCCACATCGTTCTCTTGAGGATTTTCTCAAACCCCCTCTTCACTCCCCCTTTGAAATGGGGAGATTTTGGTAAACAAATAGCCCCAAGGTAGAAAACCTAAGGGCTATTTGTCAAAATTCTGAATTAGTATTAAAAGGTTCTCTCTCCTTTACCCTCCGAAGCTTCAGCGCAGGAGGGCTTTACCTCGCCGAAGTCCCAATGGGACAAAGGCAAGTTTTTAATAATATATATAAAATTGTAAATTAGCATTTTTCTTATTTTGTTTTAGGACTGTTATCATAGCATACTTTGATATTCTTGTCAAGGGTTTCACCTAATTTTGGATCATTTTAAGGCTTTTTATCCATTATTCTAAGCCTATCAATATTATTTGTTCAGGTAGAGAAGCAAGAGCGGTGAAGATCAAACAGAGTTGAATAAAAATCATCTACGATCCTCGTTGGTCTTCACCGTTTGCGGATTCAAAAATCTTGTATTGGATCCCCATCCAAAGGGGAGGAATTTTCTGAACCTTCCAAATTCCACATCGTGAAATCTGAAATTTGGAAGATTGGTGAGCTGGTTTTGCCTAGGTTTTTTCTAATCCCCAGAAAAGTTACTTTCCAAATCTTGTTGGAGCAAGAATTAATTTGAATGAACATATATATAAATTTTCCCTGCTCCAACCGGATTTGAAAATAACTTTTTGATATTTTGTTTGAAGTGGTATTATATCATAATCATATATTTTTGTCAAGAGTTTATTCTCTTTTATAACAAAAAAGGGCTTATTGTAGCCAAATTTTTATTTCTTAATTTTTAATTTTTAACTAATTTTTATTTGTTTAATTTTTATTACTCTTAATAGTGGATAAGATTTTGGAAAACATTTTGGCGTAGCCTTGAGTTTCTAGCCATAACTTGCGGCATTCACTTTTTACGCTAGCATCGGCTTGAGCCAACATTCTTAACCAGTGCATTGTCTCCTTGGCTTCTTTCTTACAGATGTGGATTTTGTTCTTGAAATCTTTTTTACTTGACGCGCCGTTCGCTTCCATCCTTCCTTTGTCAGGATTTTCAATATAGTTTGCTCCAATAGAAGTGCCAGCTCTAACCAACTGGCTGATAATGGGTAGAGTCACTGCATTTTTAGCCGCTTTCTTGGTTAAAATAATGATTTTCTCCCCTAATTGTTCAAACTTCTCCTCTAAATCATAACTTTGCTTTGTATTTATGCGGGGCATAAATGGTTTAATAAGTAAATAATTCAATAAAAATTAGCTAAAAATTAATAAATAAAAATTAAAAATTACTTTCTACTCTCCCCTCAACGCTTCCACGGGATCCATCCTGCTTGCCCGAATCGCAGGATAAAGACCGGACAATAGACCCACAAGCGTGGCAAAAACAATAATACTGCCTATAAGCCACCAAGGCAGCGCAAATAAATCAACTTGGGTTTGGACAATGTTTTGCGCGGCAATATAATTATTAAGAAGAGAACTTAAAATTACAGTAATGCCCCAGCCGCAGAGCACGCCAAAAAAACCGCCGATAAAACCAATCGCAGAAGCTTCCAAACTGAAAATTTTTAAGATGTCCCGCCGCGACGCGCCGACCGCGCGCATCACCCCAATCTCACGAGTCCGCTCCAGGGTAGCCATAATCATCGTATTGATAATCCCGAGGGAAGCGACGCCCAAGATGATAATCCCCACGCTTCCGAGAGCAAGTTCTAAAATCCTGAAATATTTGGTCACGCGGTCAACCAAATCATCTAAAGCGACTGCTTCCAAGCCCATCCCCTTAATCTCTTTGCTAATCCCCGCGACCTTTTGCACGGAATTTGCCTTCACCCGCAGACTATCATAAGTTACCATTTTCTTAATCTCGCTCGCCTGGGTCAAAGGGATAAAAACTCCATAGCCCAAGATATTCTCTCCCCGAGCCACGCCGACAATTTTTAAAACTAAATTCTTTTGGCCGAAGGTTAAATTTAAAGATTTACCTAAAAATCTCTCTGGATAATCATTAGAAAAATCTTTCAAAAAATTCTCTCCTATGACAGCGCTTTCCCCTGCCAAACTTGAAGCGGGACTACCAGCGATCAATTTAAAAACATCCGTCGCCCCTGACGGCACGGCAGTAACCAAGGTCTTGCCTACTTTTTTTTCAAAACCGCTCAAGGATACCTCATCAGCCATTAAAGTAACCATCGGATCCACACGCGCGACATCAGGCAGGCTTTCCAACTTGCTGATTGTTTCGGAGTCCAGAAGCCGATTCCCATCCTCTTTCTGATAAACATTAATGTCTGTTAATTCTCCCGTGTCTTTCAGACCTTTAACGACGATCTGCTGTAAACCCACGCCCAGAGAAACCATAGAGCTAATTAAAGTCGTGCCGATAAGAATCGCGAAGGTCGTTAAAACCGTGCGCAACTTGCGGCGGCGCAGATTTTTGAAAGCAAATAAAATTGCCGAGGAAATCTTCATAGAGAAAATTCAAAATGTAAAAATTAAAATGAAAGTTTAAAATGTCAAAATGAAAAAAATTTTAAAATTTTGCATTGTCTCGCTGTGCGAGATCTGACCATAAAGATCTGGCAAATCCAGAAAAATTGAAAATTAATTTATCACTCTCCCATCCTGCATCCTTAAAACCCGAGGCGCGATTCCCGCCGCTTCCGAATCATGGGTAACTAAAAGCACGGTGACGCCCAAGTGCTGATTAATATAAGATAAAATCTCTAAAATCTGTTGGCTTGCCTGCGAATCTAGATTTCCTGTCGGCTCATCCGCCAAAATAATCTCTGGCCGCGTCACGAGAGCGCGCGCGATGGCTACCCGCTGGCGCTGACCCCCTGAAAGTTCACTGCCCTTATGTTCAAGCCGGTCGCCTAACCCCAGCCATATCAGCAAATCAGCAGCAATTCTATTTCTTTTCCCCTTGGCAACATTAGCGAATAACAAAGGCAAAGCGACATTTTCCACGGCGGTTTGCGAGGAGTCTAAATTAAACATCTGAAAGATGAAGCCGACTTTTTGATTGCGGTAAGTAGAAATGGCTTGGTCCGACAGACTGGTCAAACAAAGCTGGTCCACAAAAATATCGCCCTGATTCGGCCGATCCAAACCGCCGATCACGTGCAAAAGAGTGGATTTTCCCGAACCCGAGGGACCCGTGATCGCCAAAAATTCACCCCGGCTGATATTCAAATTAATACCATCCAAGGCAAAAATATTTTCTCCACCCATCTTGTAGATTTTAGAAACATTCTGGAGGGAAATCATAACAAATTAAAAATTTTAAATGAAAAATGTAAAATTATAACGCAAAATCCAAAATTCTTCAATTTCTTAATTTTGAATTTTAAATTGCAATTTTCAATTTTGAACTTTTAATTTTTAATTTTATATTCTTCCCCAATCCAATTCCGCTGGTTTGTGGCTGCCGATTCTGTCCACTAACTTTAAATAATCACTCTTAAAAATTGTATCCACAAAACGGTCATGCATTTCCTGACGATACAAAAATTCAGCGAGCGACACTACCGTATAATTTAACTCCTCGCCTAATCCCTCTTCTAATTTTCTCACAATACGCACGAGCGCTTTTTTATTGATCCTGCCCACAACAAACAAATCCACCGGCGAATCATCTAAACCAATGAACTTACCCGAGAGACAGGCAAACTTGATTCCCGCTAACTGCTCAATGTCCCGAGCCAATTTACTCCCCTCCAATCCCGCCTTGAAAATCAGACGCTTTAATTCCGGATACAGTTTAAACTGATCGTTCGGGTAATAATACTTCTTGCCCTCCTGGAAGCGACTCTTGAGCAGTCCTAATCCCTCCAAATTCGCAAGCTCTAGTCTCACCGAATTAATCCTTTCATCCAAACGGCGGGTTAACTCCCGCACATAATAAGATTGGGGCTTGCCCGCCAAAAAAATCGCCAGTAGCTTCACCCTTACTTTGGAAGAAAATAATTGTTCCAGCATAGAGTTGCTTTTGAACAAGTTAGTTGTTCACTTTTAATATAGCATAACAAAAATCAGAATGTAAAGCTAGTCCAGTTTCTAAATGACCTAAATAACAACAGCTAATTTTAAAATTCTTGCAACTTGTAACATATAACCCAAGACTTGAGTTATATGTTACACGTTATAAGTTACAAATTTACCCCGTTAGAGAACTTCGTTCTCTAACCCCGTTTAGAAATTTATTTCTAACGGGGTTTACAAGAATTAGGTCAATTAGAAATTTCACCACCTTTTGCATTTTTATCTCATCAATATTATAATGTAAGTAAATACTTTGTATATATCTTATGTTCCAACGCTCAAGGTTAGAAATTCAAAACACCAAACTGCTGATTTCTAATCCTAAGGTGCGCGAAGGCTTGTGTAATGTTTTTATTTTTGAACCTGAAAGAGGAAAAGAGAACTTAGGAGAGCTTCTTATTCTTATCAAAATTGAGGAAGACAATAGAGATAATCGGGAGATCGCCCAAGGAATCGTGGAAATTGTAAAAAATGAATTTTACCGCGATGCGGAAAAAAATCCCGAAGAAAACTTAGAAGCTAGTTTGGTGAAAATCAATGAGATTCTGAAAGAGTTAGCCTCTTTAGGCAAAGTGGCTTGGGTGGGTAAGTTGGACGCAATCATCGCTTGTCTCCAAAATAAAAAGCTAATTTTAACCCAAACAGGAAAAGCCTTGTCTCTTTTGGTCCGCGATGGCGAGGCTAGTTTTATTACGGAAGGACGGCAGGAGGAAAAAGAAGGCCAACCCCTCAAAACTTTCAAGGGTTTAACCTTCGGTCTTTTGGAACCCAACGATCACCTTATTCTTTCCACTGCCACTTTACTTGATTTCTTCTCTCCGGCAAAACTCATCCAAATCCTCTGCCGCGGCACCTTAAAAGAAGCAAAAAATTATCTGGAAGAATTACTTAAGGAGCAAATTGAGACAGAAATGGTAGGGACAATCCTTGTCTCCTTAAAACGCATTCAGTCTAAAAAATCTTTCAGACAAAAAGAAGAACAATTATCCGCTTTAGAAAAAATTGGCAGGCTTGAGGATTTCCCTGAAGTAGTGGAAATGGCAACAGAGGAAGTAGAAACTCAAGCTGATTTCCTGCAAGCAGTGGATAAAAGACTGGAAGCAAAAAGAAGGGAAAAATTTCCTTTCTCCCTCTTTTGCGCTCTCAAAAGCTCCTTCTTGATTTTAAAACAAGGAGGGCGATCTTCCTTTAAATATGTCATTAAAATACCCCAATCTCTGTGGCGGTTCATTCTGCTTCCTTTCCTTCTTCTCCTTAAGAAAATATTTTTGTGGTTTCCTGTCCTTTGGAAAAAACTTCTACCCCTCTTCGGAAAAACAAGGGGTCTCTTGGCGCGCAAAAAGATAAAAACCCCAAGCGTCACCCCCATTCAAACTAAACAGGGAATAATCACCAAATTATCCTTTGTGAAATACATTCCAAGATTCATCAAACCGATTTCTCTCCACCTACAAGCTATTCCTTTGCGAAGCAAAATAATTCTTTCCAGTCTGATCGTCGCGCTATTGTTCCTTGCCTCCGGTATCATCTTCCTCAAAAAATATCATTCCCCCCAGCCCCAAGTCGCGCAAGGCGAAGAAACGATTCTCCAAGAGGCCGAGGGAAAAAGAAAAGCGGCGTTAGATGCAATGATTTACAAAGACGAAAAGCAAGCAAGGAAACTTTTAGAAGAAGCGGACCGCCTTACGGGTCAAATTTTGGGTTCGGCCACGCGTCGCGAACAGGCAGAGGGTTTAAAAAGCGCGATTGTAGAGCAATTTGACAAGATGGATAATATCACCCGCATCACAGAACCAACGCTTATATTGAATGCTGACCAAATTAACTCTGGTTTCAATCCGTTAGACTTAATTGGCTTGGAGAATGGTCTCTACACTCTCTGCGGTCCCAACAATATCATCCTCCGCCTTGATCCGCAAAAGAAAGAAGCAGTCCAACTCTCGCCCAGTTTTAATGATATAGGCTACCTCGTCCGCGCTTCCCAGATTGATCAAGGAAAAAATATCCTCTTTGTCAACGCCGATAACGAATTTTCTCTTTTTGATTTTAATTCCTTTAAAATTGAACCTATCACGACCGAACCCCCCTTAGAGCCCAACAACATTCAAGATTTAGCTGAATATTCCAACAAAATCTATACCCTCAATCCTAGTGAAAACCAAATCGTGAAATACACGCGCACGATTGGAGGCTTATCCAAAGGAAGCTTATGGCTTTCTGAAGGTGATATTAAAAATGGCGCTTCTTTAGCAATTGACGGTGATGCCTATGTCTTGACCCTCAATGGTGAAATCTTGAAATTTCGCGCGGGAAAACAAGTGAATTTTAATAAGCCCGCAATCCAGCCCGCCATGGAAAAACCCGCGAAAATTTTCACGCGATTAAATGACAAAAATCTCTATCTTATTGATCCCCCCACGCGGCGCATTATTGTTTTAGAAAAAAACACGAGCGAAGTGCTCCGCCAATTTACCTCGGACCAGTTTAACGACCTTAAAGATATTTGGGTAGCACCGGATGAAAAAATAATTTATGTTCTAGCGGGCAAAAGCGTCTTTCAGATAGAAAACAAGTGAATTTTTATTTTTTGATTTTTAATTTTTAACTAATTTTTATTTGCTTAATTTATATTGTTATCATAAATAATACAATAATCCAATAGCTCAATAAAAATTAGCCAAAAACTACCTGCCCGCCATCGCTTCGCCCGCCCGCAACGCCTTGCGGCTAGCATGGCGGGCGCGGCTTCAGGCGAGGCGGGCGGGAGAAATAAAAATTAAAAATTTTAAAAAACAGCCCTTGAGCTGTTTTTGTTTAGTTTAGTTTAGTTTTATTCCACCAACCTTCCTTTGACAATGAGTCTTTTCAGCGGCGTTCCAACCGGCCAACAAGTCATTAAGGAAATAGTGGGTTCGGAAGTGGATGCTAACACCTGCACTTCGTTTTCGGAAACAATTATTTTATCAATGACTCTATATAAATATTCTTTACCCTGATAATATACTTTGATTTCGTCATTTGTTTCTAATTTATCCAAGAGAGCGAAAATATCTTTATAATCTCCTTTGCGCCAAATATAATCTGATGAATGGCCAAGGATAAAATAATTCCCTACCTCCCCTGAATTTGCCGTCCCCGGATAATGGACGACGCCGTTCTCTAGACCCTTTTGAATCGTGCTCTCTTGACTATTCTCCACCTCAATGACTGGCACATTCACATTAATTTTAGGGATGATGAGCCGAGTTTCCGCTGGAATCCCCTCCTCGCGGGAGGGCTTCTCTAAAATAGTCCGGATTACTTCCGCCTTGGGATATTTAGAATAAAAATAATATTCCGCCTGCTTCACCAAAGCCTGATAATTGATCACTCCAAAAACCACGGCTAAAAACAAAACCGCGTAGATTATTCTTTTAATTAAACGGAGGGGATGAAACATAAATAAATCAAAGTGTAAAAATCAAAATGTAAAATGATCATCGCTTCGCGAGATCTCGCGAAGCGAGACAGTGCAAAATTTTAAAATGAATTACGTTTTTTGGGAATTCACCATTTATGGTTTTAAAACCGAGGTTTTCATAGGGTTTTGCCACGCCTTTGCCAGCAGTCACTAAAAAGGCGTGAAAAGGCTAAAGTATACCACGGTGAATACAGTGGCCTAAATTCCCAAAATCATTTTGACATTTTAAACTGTCATTTTGATTTTTGCATTTTACATTTTACATTTCTATTATACCAAACTTAGAATAAAAAATCACCTCATACTCTGGAGGTGATTTTTAAATCTCTATTTATTTCAATGTTACCGTCGCTCCCGCCTCTTCCAATTTCTTCTTAAGCTCTTCGGCTTCAGCCTTACCCATCTTGGCTTTAATCACTTTAGGGGCGCTGTCCACAATATCCTTCGCTTCTTTTAGTCCCTGCCCGGTGATTTCGCGGACGAGTTTGATCACCGCGATTTTGGCATCGCCAGGGGCGGTCAGTTCCACATCCCATTCTGTCTTTTCTTCAGCAACGCCCGCGGCCTCACCGCTCCCAGCAGGGGCGCCAGCGGCAGACATAGCCACAGGGGCAGAGGCAGAAACGCCAAATTTCTCTTCAAGAACCTTAACCAACTCCGATAGGTCCAATACGGTCATCTTTCCGATTTCTTCCACAATTTTTTTGAACTTCTCTGGAACTTTAACCTTTTTTTCTTCCTTGATTTCTTCTTTTGTTTCCTCGGCCATAAATTTTGTATAAAAGGGAGAATACGAATTATCAAAATCTTGATGAATTATTATTCTGCGCCTTTTTCGCTAATATTTTTTAAAATATAAATTAAATTACGCAAGTTACCCGCCAAAACGTTGGCAAAACCAGAAACTGGAGCGGCGATCGCGCCAACAACCCTGGCCCGCATCTCACCGCGACCCGGAAGTCCAGCTAAACTTAAAATTTCTGTGTCCGCCAGAAAACGTTTATCTAAAATACCACCTAAAATTTTCAAATCCTTATGCGCTTTTTTAAAATTAACTAAAACGCGAGCAGGCGCGATCTCATCTTCTAAACCAAAGGCCAGAGAAAGCGGCCCCTCCACCTTCACTTCTTCTTTTAAAACCTTTAGATCTTTATCCTGTTCAATGGCGATTCCGAAAAGCTTTTTTTTTGTAACTTTCAGAACAGCGTTCTCTTTTTTGAGATGGCGGCGCAGATCTTGGATTTCAGAAACTTTGAGATTTGTAAAATCCGCAAAAACAACGCTTTTCATTTTGCCAAAAATTTCGCATAACCATTTTACCTCTTTTTCCTTTTGTTTTTTGGTTTTGGCCATAAAGTTGGAATTAGGAATAGCAAATTAGGGATAAAAAAATAAAGTCTTTTTCCCAAGAGGCTTTATCAAATACAAAAAAGTCAACTTGCTCTTTCCTGCACGAGATTTACCAAGCGGCTCATACCACCCTACTCGTGGTCTTGGGAAGCATATGTATTATACACTGGCAGAAGAAACTGTCAACCTTAAGGGGATTAAGAATTATGAATATTTTTATATTCCTAATTCCTAATTCCTGATTCCTGATTCATTTACGGAAGATATTTCTGCTTGTTCAGATTGTGCTCCTGCAAGTTTTTGGAAAAAACAGCGGGTTGTCCTTCTGGATGCAGGAAATACAAATAGTCCGTCTCTTCGGAATAAATCACTGCTCTTATCGCGGCTAAACCTGGGTTGCAGATCGGACTTGGCGGCAATCCCTTGTAACGATAAGTATTATAACGGGAATCCATTTGGACATCCTCCAAAGTGGGCTGGCGCGATTTTTTACCGGTCACGTAATTCACCGTGGCGTCGGATTCCAAAGAACGATCCAATTCAAGGCGGTTATAAAATACCCCCGCGATCTTCGGCATTTCCTCTTCGCTAGCCGATTCTTTTTCCACAATGCTCGCCAGAATTAAAACATCATATAAATTCTTTTCCTGCTTCTCTATCTCTGCCGAAAGATCAGACCCCATTTTCTTTTGAAAATTTGCCAACATCTTTTTCAAAAGATCTTCCACGGCTTGATCCTTGTAAACCCGATAAGTATCGGGGAACAAAAAACCTTCCAGGGAGGATTCCGGAGGTGTCTTAAAATGGTCAGCGAAGACGCTATCTTCAAAACCGCGGGTCGCGACAATGAAATCGTCTCGCTCAATAAGCTTTAACCCCGCTAAATACTGATCAATATCCTGCCGATCCCAACCTTCAATAATTGTAATATCTATCTCCTTAGGCTCTGGTTTGCCAGTCAAAACGCGGACAGTTTCGGGAATATTAATCTTGGGTGGCAATTTGAATTCACCCGCCTTAAAATCCTTCTCTCTCTTCTCTGCCCAGACATAGACTTCAAAATACCAAGCATCGCGAATAAAACCTTCCTTTTGCAAATTGCCGGCAATCTCTTTGACTCCCTGACCTTCTGTAATCACAAACTGCCGCGTCCCCTCGCTCTCGTTAAAGGATCTATGGATCTGCCATTCAATAAAAAGCAAAACCGCTAGTAAAATGAATAAAAATGAAATTACAAAAAGAATGATGGTGTTAAAAATTTTCTTCATAGATTGGAATCAGGAATAATGAATCAGGAATATAAAATATTCATAATCACAAATATTTCTTCTGCCCATTCTTCTCCAATGTCTCCACGATCTTCTTTACATCCTGCGACCGATCCTTGGGGCAGATTAACAAAATATCTTCCGTATCAATGACCACCATATCGCGCATACCGATAGTAGCCACTAATTTTTTGGCGGGCGCGTAAATTAAACTGCCGTCCGTATCCAAACCAACGTGATGGCACTTGATATAATTCTCGGCTTGACCGTGCGTCAAAATTTCCTTGACCGCCTGCCATTGCCCCACATCGGACCAGCCAAATTCCGCGGGAATGGTTAAAATCTTTTTAGTTTTTTCCACGATGCCATAGTCCACGGAGATGGGCTTAATCTTGCTGTACTCTAGGTCTAAAACTTTTTTTTCTTCCTTCGTGCCAATGGCTTTTTGAATCTTCCTTAATTTTTTATAAGTGTCGGGAAGATATTTTTCAAAAAGCGCGACCAAGGCCTTCGCCTTCCAAAAAAACATCCCCGAATTCCATAAATATTGGCCTGAAGCGATATAACGTTGGGCGGTTTTCAAATCCGGTTTTTCCACGAAACGTTTCACATAATAGACAGCATCCTTGCCTCGCTTTTTTAAGAGACGACTGCGTTCAATATAGCCATAGCCGGTTTCAGGATAAGCCGGATTCATACCCAAAATCACCGTGTATTCCGGTCTCTCCGAAACAATCTGTTCGGCTAATTTTGCCACCCGGCGATATTCATCTTCATCCAGAATATAATGGTCGGAGTAGACGCAAGATATCACTGCCTCCGGATCCCGTTTTTCCAAAATCACCGCCGCGAGGCCTAGAGCCGCCGCTGTATCTTTGCGTTCCGGCTCCAAAGAAAAATTGGAAAGCGAAAGAGAAGGGAGTTGTTTTCTAATATCCTTAAAATTTTTCCGCCCCGTGGTAATGAGAATATGCTTTTTATCCACGGCTTTGGCTAGACGGGTGAAAGTTTTTTGCAAAAGCGTGCGGTTGCCAATAATGGCTTGGGATTGTTTGGGTTTAGCCTTGCGACTTATAGGCCAAAGGCGCGTCCCCGTTCCGCCCGCCATAATCACGGCGTAGAACATAATATTAAAGTGAAAAGCTAAAAGTGAAAAGCTAAATTTCAAAACTAAAAACTTCTATGATCTTTTTCCTTTTTGATAATCTTAATGGAAAATCGATAGGCTCTGTATTTTACTTGATCTTGCTTTTCCATAAGTTTTTAGCTTGAAGTTGTGGCTTTACACTTTGCGCTTTTACTAATGGCACGAATGAGAATCCTGGCTCTTCGGTAATCTCAAAATCATCTTCACTTATTTTTTCCAGTCGCGTCATTGTGCAAGTATAAGGCGAACCCACGGGAATGACCATCACCCCGCCCACTTTTAACTGCGCTTTTAAAGCCTCGGGAATCTCAAGCGCCGCCGCCGCCACAATAATGCGGTCATAAGGCGCCGCTACCGGATGCCCTTTCCAACCATCGCCTAAAATAAATTGAACATTGCGGAAACCTAATGCCTTAACATTCTTCTCGCCAAACTCTTTCAATTTTGGAATTACTTCTAAGGCGTAAATTTTCCCTTTGGCGCCAACAATGTGCGCGAGCAGCCCTGCCTGCCAGCCAGAGCCTGAACCCACATCTAAAATCTTGTCTCCCCTTTTCGGGGCGAGCATCTCTAGCATCATCGCGACGGTCAAGGGCTGGGAAATCGTCTGACCGAAACCAATGGGTAGAGGGGCGTTAATTTCCGACTGTTCGCGCAGATCCTCTGCGCTTCTACCCTCCTTGGGGATAAAACGAAAGCGAGGCACTCTTCTAAATGCCTCAATGATCCGCGGCGTGCGCAAATGTCCTTGACTGATTAGGGTTTCAATTAGAGCGGACATAATGATGTTTATAATCTAACATAAATTCTTTCCTAAATCAAGGAAAGACCCCCTCCCCGCCCGCCTCGCACTCCCGCCGCGCCCGCCATGCAGCTAAGAGCGTTGCGGGCGGGCGAAGCTTGTGAGCGGGCAGGCACCTCCCCCTTCCGCCCAAGGCGGACACAGTGGAAGGGGGAGTGAAAAATCCCTTGACTTTTATCTTTATAACTTCTAAAATCAATGTGCTCTGAATATCCTTGGATCTTTACACTCATACTGAATTGGAAGGAGAGAAAAAATGGAGAGAACATCTTTTGTTATAGCAAGCGTAGAGAATGGAATAAGCGCTGCGACATTGTCCGCAATTACGGGCATTATTTACACAATGGCGGAAAAAGTGGAGGAAGCACTGTCTCCCTTGACTAAATGTCCTATTATTTGGGGTATTATTCCTTATCTGTATAATAATGAGGAACCTGCGTGCACCTATTCTGTTTCTATATGTAAAGGTGTGGAAACGCCTGAAGCATTGCGGCTAATCCACGTAGATGGGGCTCTGATGAGCGTGGCCAAGGTGGTCGATCATTATGTTTCTGCGCAATTCCCGCTAGAGATGATTGAAAGCAATATACGGGATATTATTAGTGACTTAACAAAACAAATGCCTTGACCCACGGAATAAGCTGGGTCTTTTTTTTATATAAAGTTAATCTCCCACCCCCTCCCCGCCCGCCATCGCTTCGCTTCAGGCGAGGCGGGCGGGCATCTCCCCCTCTTAATCAAGGGGGGAGTAAAAATCCTTGCTTTTTTTCTTTAGATATGATATAATATAACCATCAAGTACAAAGAGCTCGCCCCGTGTCTAAAGCGAGCTTTTCGGCTTTTTAAGGATGTCGTTCGCGAACGACATCCTAAAGAACGGCAAAATATCCAGATTCCAGCCTTTTAACCCATCTTTACTAAACATTGAATTATGGAATGTATCGTCATTGCGAGGGAGGCATCTGATGCCGACCGAAGCAATCTCCTAAATCTGTATAAATACAGCTCGATGAGATTGCTTCGTCGGGCTCAAAGAGCCCTCCTCGCAATGACAAAATGAATTTCGTAATTCCAAGGTTACTAAAGCTTGGGAGTGAGTAAAATCAAAACAAATATCCTACCCCAAAACAAGGGCGGGACACATAAAATGAATATCAAGACTATTCTCAAATGGTTCGTGCCGTATAAGAACAATCAATATCAACCTTACGCTCTGCGTAAAAAGGCGCTTACCTTTTATGTCGCCGTGATTTTCATACTGAAGGCGAGCGTCGGTTTTTTGTTTTTCGCTTTTCCGGAAACCGCCTATCTCTCTCAAGTGAGCATTAAAGAAATCGTAGACCTCGCGAATCAATCTCGCGCCGAGGTAGGTCTCGCTCCCCTTAAACTGAATGCCAAATTAAATATCTCGTCCGCGGGAAAAGCCGAAGATATGATGACGAAGCAATATTTTGCCCATAACTCGCCCGAGGGCGTGGAGCCTTGGTATTGGTTTGAGAAAGCGGGCTATCCCTACACCTACGCGGGAGAAAATCTGGCTCTCGGTTTTGAAACAAGCACGGGCGTGCATCAAGCTTGGATGAATTCCAAAGGTCACCGCGACAATATTATCAATCCTAATTACAAAGAGATTGGCGTCGCGATTATTTACGGCAATTTTGAAGGCAGTTTCACCACGATTATTGTTCAGCATTTCGGCTCTATCGAATCCACAACTCCCCAAGAAGTCCCTGCCTATCCGCCTCCGAAAAAAGAAACCCCGGCGCCGACCACCCCGCCTCAAACCCCGGCGAATCCCGACCGCACGGCTCCCGCTCCCCCGCGCATTCTAACCCCCGATCCCCGCACGCTGACGAATAATAAAGAAGTAACCATCACGGGACAAGCCGAAAAAGAAAGCACAGTTTTAATCTATGAAAAAAACCAAAAGATCGGCCAGACCAAAGCTACTAAAAATAACCGCTTTAATTTTGCTTCCGCTTCCGATTTTTCCGATGGCGAACATTCTTTCCGCGCCATGGCGGTGGATAAAGCAGGAAACCGCAGCGCTTTCTCTAAAAGCGTGGCGGTGGTCATTGACACAACTCCGCCGGTAATTGATATGGAAAAATCATATATCCTGCCCACTTATCTTAATCCGCTTAAAACCTTTGATGTCTTCGCTTATGTGACTGGCGAACCGGTGGAAGTCAAAGCCACTGCCGGTCAAAATGAAGTTATTCTCAAAGAAAAAGAGGCGCATCTCTATCGCGGCGTTATTAACCAATCAACAAGCGGGGTCTGGGTTCAAACGAAAGATGCCGCCGGCAATGTTGCCAAGGCAAAATTAAACTTTACCCAAAATGTCAGCAGCGAGCGCGACCTGCATCTGGTGAACTCCGACAATAGTTGGACGCTTTTCTTAAACACACTGGATCAAACTAGCCGCAATCTTATTATAATCTTTAGCGCCGCGATTATGATTCTTCTGCTTGTAAATATTCTTGTGCATATCAAAAAACAAAACAGTAAAACCATCAGCTCTGTCTTGCTGATTATCCTTATTAACGGTCTTCTCCTGGCGGCTTAATCTTGGTTATTCTTGAGGCCACTTAAAATAAAGGTCGAGGTCTCAAAGTAACAATAGTAAAACCCGCCTTCGTCTCATTGACTTCGGCGAGGTAAAACAAAAATAAAAAACACCCTTAAATAAATAAGAGGGTGTTTTAATTCTTAAAAATATTGACAGCGTGGAATAAAAAAGAATATAATGGTAGCGGATAGGTGAATACCCCTCCCAAAAGAGTATTAGCTTATTCCAGCCTTCAGGGAGCCCTTGATTTTGAAGAAAGCTCCCGGAAGGCTTTTTATTATTTTTAGGACTTCCGCGTTTGATGTCATCCCCGACCTGATCGGGGATCCAGGTTAATAGCACTAATCCTGGATTCCCGCTTTCGCGGGAATGACAATAGGTATATTCAAATTTAATTATTATCAAACACGAAAGTCCTATACTTATTGATTTATTGTATTGCCAAGATTAAATAATGCAATAAGACATTAAAACAATAAAAATTAGCTAAAAATTAAAAAATAAAAATTAAAAATTATTCGTCTGTGGATAACTTTTTGACTCCTCTAAGCAAGGTGAGATATAATGATATATCTTTAGGAATTTAAGCCTCAAAAATAAAAAAATAATGTTTCAGAAAGAGCGAGGAAACCGAGTCAAAAAAAATCAATTCAGCGGATGGATTGTTTATATTTTATTGATAAAAAAACAACGCAGTCGAAAGTCCCTTTGTTAATTCAAGGGACTTTTTAAATAAAATAAGTTTGCTTTCTAGCCTCTTTGAAATCAAAGAGGTACATCCCCATACTTCTAAAAGTGTGGGGGTAAAAAACAAAGACTTTAACAAGGAGGGATAAGTCTCCCCTTTTTAATTTATAAGTAAGAAGTAATAAGTGAGAAAAAATAAAGATGATTCAGAGAGATATTGAGAAAAGAAGTTTTGATTTCGCGGTGAGGGTAATTAAGATGGTTAATGAACTGCCTAAAAGTATAGCCGCCTATGAACTAGGCAAACAGGCAATCAGATCAGCTTCTTCTATTAACTCCAACATTGTCCAAGCAAGATCAGGTGTAAGCAAAGCAGATTTTGTGCAACATATGAAAGTTGCTTTGAAAGAAGCGAAGGAAACTGAAAGATGGATTGAGATGATGATAGCAGTTAATCTAGTCTCTAAAACAAAGACAGCATCACTTTTACAAGAAAATGTAGAAATCATCAAAATCTTGGTCACCATCGTCAAAAATGCCCAAGTAAAATGAATCTTATCACTTCTAACTTATTACTTATGACTTTAAAAGAAGGGAGGTGTTAAAAAATGAAAAAAATTATTCTAGGCTTAGTTGCTGTGGTCGCTATCGTCGGCGGCGTCATAGCGATGTCCGCCTTTGAGGCGCATGTCGTCAATGTCACCGCGAAAATTGAAAATGCGTTGAATGTACCAATTACAGAATTGGGATTCGGTACGGTCTTCCCCGAAGAAGTCCTTAATAAAACCCTGGCTGTGAACTTAAGCGAATCTTTTAAAGAAGCAGCGGGTTGCAACACAACAAACTTGATTCAAAACGGTGGATTTGAGACACCAGAAGTGACGGACGCGGCCAAGTGGGAAATTTTCCCCAGTGGTGCCACAGGGCTTTTTTGGACCATTGGATGGGAACCCGGACAGTCAACTACCTATGGCGGACAAACTCGTCCGGATCCGGCCCTCAAAGAACTACAAGAAGGTGTCAATGGTTGGCTCCCTGCCGAAGGCGACCAATATGCTGAGCTCGATACTGATTGGTTTGGACCGGGTAACCCCTTAAGCGGCGAACCTGCTCGTGTCAACATCTACCAGAATATCACCACGACCATCGGCAATACCTACAAGCTCACTTACAAGTATTCACCGCGACCTGGTGTAGGTGCAGACAATAATACACTGATTGTCCGCGTGAATGACAGCCAAGTAGCAACTCATTCTGCTGTTGGAGGCAGTAATACCATCTGGACTGAATACACTTATGAGTTTAAAGCGACGGGTACCACAACCAAGATTGAATTTGCAGCAGGTGGCGCTTCCGATTCTTTGGGTGTTTTCTTGGATGATGTAAAACTAGTTGAATGCGGTCGGGTCAATACGGTTGATTATGTCGTTCGTCAGAAGCCCAAGTGTGTTGACGACACTAATCTTTCCATTCATCCCCAAGTCACTCATAACACAAATGGCGATTTTGCTTGCCCTAGAGGTTCAACGATGATGCCTTTACTCTGTCCTTATCTCTCTAAATCAGAAACAACGAGTGATGGCGAAGGCAAAGATAATGATGGCACGCCAATTACAGCCTTTCACGGACCGCTTACTGGCTGGACAATGGCAAATACGGAGGCAAATCAAGTGAAAGGAAAGCTGTCCGCGGCCATTAAGGACATTGCGGATGAATGGCTGATTGATCTCCATGTGCCCTGTTTCAAAGGGATGTGTGCCCAAGACAATGTAATTCCGACAGATTACCAAGCCGATCCAACACTCGAACATGCAGTCTTCGGCTGTGATCTCTGGCTGGAAGTAACAGGCATTGATCAGGAGCAACCGGCTCCGTAACATAAAGACAACCTTGAATTCACTTTAGCTAGTTTTCATTGTTGATCGTTTCCCCTCTGCTTCTGCTTTAGGCAGACGGAGGGGAGGGATCAGTGATGAAATCATCAAAAAAAATTATGCTTGAAAATAATTCGGAAGAAGAAAAGAACCCCGAAAACGAAACGGAAAATCCAGCCCAAAAATTAATGTCCAAAAAAAAGGCAGAAAAGCCGCAAAGAAAAAGAAAGGTCGGGCGCACTATTGGCTATGTAATCATTGCCATTATCGCGGTCTTTATTGTTGTCCAGCTTTTGAGCGCTTCCTATTACAAGATGACGGTCAATGTCGTGGAGGGTGAAAACGTGGTCGGGGTCAATCCCACTGCGGACAAATTAGATTTTGGCGACCTTTCCCGCGGCAGTGGTATGACCCGCTACATAACTTTAAAAAGCGCGGGAAAATCCCCAAGTTACATTATTGTCTGGAAATTTGGCGGCGTTGCCTCGCTCATTAAGGTGGAAAAAAACTACTTTACACTTAATTCCGGTGAAGAGGTAAAAATTACTTTTTCTCTTACCATTCCTCCTTCCGCCCAAACCAAACACTATAACGGTCAAGTGATTATTTTCAAACTACCCAAGATTTTCTAAGTATGAAAAAGATTTTGAAATATTTTCAAAAGCGTAAGGAAGAAAAATGCACCCAAGCGGAAGAATTAAGTAAGAGGCAAAGAATTTTCCGGAAAGCTATCGGTTATGTATTTTATGTTGGGATTTTAATTGGACTCTTCTACGGCACACCCAAAATTCTATCCTATCTTCTAAATACTAAATATCCTTTTGCGTCAATTACATCGGGGTCAATGTGGCCAGTCTTAAAGAAGGGAGATCTCGCCTTGATCTGCAGTGCGGAACCTAGCGAAATCAAAACGAATGATGTCGTGGTTTTCCCTAATGAAAATGGCGCTTTAGCAATCCACCGGGTAGTTAAAATAAATGGCGATAAAATTATTACCAAAGGAGATGCCAACACTAAAGAAGATAAACCAATCAACCGCTCCGACATCTTGGGCCGACTTTGCACAGTGGGTTCCCTTGAAGCAAAAATCCCCAAACTCGGATTAATCGCTCCACTTTTTCACTAAATTATTTATGCCAAAGATGAGTAGTAAAAATAAATATTTAACTCTTGGTCTCCAAACAATACTAGGGATATTTATTGTTTTTGTTTCAACTTTCTTCTGGGCAAATAAATCATTTGCTTATGAAGCGCATGTGGTGGGCGTAACGGCGATGTTTCAAAATTATGTTTGCGGCGATGGCAATCTTAATCCCGGCGAGGAATGTGATGATGGCAACAACAGTAATGGCGATGGCTGTTCGGCAACTTGCGTCCTTGAAAAAACACCTAGTTGCATGAAAATTAACGAGGTCTATTATGATCCAGATGATGCGCATGGCGGCGGGGATGCCGAATGGATTGAACTTTATAATGCTTGCGGATATCAAGTTAATCTTAAAAATTGGTATTTGAAAGACAATACTAAAACGGAAACCATCCATCAAAATTATATTATTAACCCAGATCAATTTGTAGTTCTCGCACCCAATGCTTCAATTTGGGAAAAATACTGGGATATTACCCCTACGAACGCCATAAAAATCGCTTTGGGCGGAGGACAAAAAATGTTTGATAATCTAGCGAATGACGGCGATCGGGTTTTCCTTTATGATAATCACGATAATGGGATTGACGCGGTAAGCTGGGGAACAGACACAACCGCTTTTGACCCGAACGTCCCCGGTGTTGCCGAAGGCTATTCTATTGCCCGTATAGTCAAGGGCGTGGATACGGATAAAGCTGCTGACTGGACAGATTTAACTACACCCAACCCGGGCACCAATCCCCATTCAACAATCAAAACAACTATTCCTGAACCGCCTAAATTACCAACCAGTAATCTTAACATCGCTGGCGACAGCACTCCCACAACCACCGATACGATTGTCGGCGATGCCACTGATTCCACACCAAATAATAATCTTCCAACTAATGATTCCACGCCCGCGACTGAAAATAACATAATAACCGACCCCGGCGATTCCACGCCCGCGACTGATACCCTTGAGGGAGAAGAACAAAAAGACATACCCCCTGCCTTAGAACCAAATGAAAACCAAGAAGACAATAATAGCGCGGAAAATCCTGGTGAGACAGAAAATATTTCTCCTCCCTCCGGTTCTGATGATTCTCAAACCGATTTAGCGCAAGAAGACCCTGTAACAGACAATACGCCATCTGAAGAAGGCATCAATAATACCGATTCATCCCTATCCCCGCCCGAAAATCCAGAGCCAGAAGAGGAAACCAGTACAACCAATAACCCAGAATCAAATTCTTCTTCTGAATCTCCTCCCCCTAACCCCGCAGAAGGCACGGAAAATAATTCCTCTTAAACTCTCTGTATTTATAATTTTTATGATTAAGTTGGACCGCAAATTAAAACGAGTCCTCTTTCCTCCCCAAGAAAAAAGTTTTAGGGCTAAATTATTTATTTTCTTAACAGGAGCAATAACCCTCGTTTTATTTTTCTTCATTCTGCAAGTAGAAACAACGCGCGTCTCGGCGCAAGCCTTGCCTATTGCTGTTTCAATGAATCATATTGATTTTGGTTTGGTCTTTCCCGGGGAGAGTCTGGAAAAAAACTTTACTGTTTATCTTGCCAATGGTTATACCGAAAAAGTAAATTACACGTTAACTCAAAGGAGAAAGCCCCTGCCGCTTGAATCCGAGATTAAGGAAGATCCAAATATGCCCGGTTTCTATCGCGACCTCTGCCCCTTTCTCACCAAAACCACTAAAGAGGGGGAAGGTGATTTGGAAATCAACGCGTCGGTGGCACCCACCACTGATCTTACCGATAAATGGCTGATTGACTTGGCAGTCCCAGCGCTGGAAGGCTATGTGGCTCAAGAACACGGTGATAAGATAGTGAAGATTGCCGGCGACTATGGCTGTGATATCGTGATTGATATTGAGCTACTTAAAAAGAATGGTACAGACGGAAATGGAGCTGGCGGCGGTCCAGAATGGTTTTGGCAGGATATGAATCTTGCGGGAGCCATGGAAACAGCCACATCTCCAATTAAAAAAGTTGCGCAGGCAGCAGTCAAGTTACCGGCGAAACTCCCCCGCGTTGGCGCGTGGAGCGCGCTTATTGCCGCCTCAATGGGCTTAATCGCGACAGCAACCTTTTACAGAAGGAATAAAAAGTAGAGAATATTATGGATTGTGCTAATTAAACATCTTGGTTTTAGGGGAATTTAAGGCTATGGTATTCACCGTGCCTTTCACTTCTAAAAATTATTCTAATTAACCTAATTATTCTAATTATTCTAAGCAAATCCCAATATCTAATGTCCAATGTCTAAAATTAATTTTTGGTCATTCAAGATTTGGTCATTGGTCATTTCTTAGGTTAATTAGGTCAATTAGAACAATTAGAATAATTTTGAATGAAATTTTGAATGGTTAACTCCCAAGGTGTTATTTTAATAGAATGACTAGCGCAATTCATAGAATATATTTTATAAATCAAAAAGACTTTTCTAAAAAGTCTTTTTTTATTCCCCCCTGTGGATAACTTTCTTGAATCAAATCTTAAATGAAAATATAATAAAAGTGCGTGTTTCCGCTAATGTTACAGTCATGCCGTTCTTTCGCTCCTTAGCGTCTAACGCCAAAAGGAGCAATTGCTTATCCGCCTTTTAAGGACAAAGACGGATACCATGCCTCTTGGGGAACTTATGTTTTTTATGGGTGTGTGTTGGGTAAGTTTTCCAAGGGCACTTTTTTTTGACAAAAAAAATAAAAAATGGTATTATAGAAAAGCTTTATTCCAAGAACTTGTTATTATTCTTGCTATTATTTTGGCACATTTTATTTCAAAAATAAGGGGGGTGAAAAATGAAACAAGTTGCCCAGTATCTAGCTGTTATTTTATTCTTCTTTCTATTGTTTTTCGGTGGAGCGGACACGGATAACATAAGCTATCTCCTTGTCATTCTGGGAGTGGCTATATTGGGAATAATCACGATTATTATTCTGGTTGTCGTTGACTACCGCCGTCATCCGCCCATTACAACAGCGGACTTGATTAAGAAAATTAATTTTGACACGCATCAAGAGATCATTAAATCAGCCCGCCGTTCTTAAGGATCTGACCATTCAAGATCCTTTTTTTATTAGGACTTACGCGATTCAGGGTGTTTTGTGTCATTCCCGACCTGATTCAGCCTTCGCAGCCAGAAGCATTGCTTCGGCGAAGTAGGCTCGGGAATCTAGGTCCTACTAAGTAAGCCAAATTCTGGATTCCCGTTTTCACGGGAATGACAAATACGTAAGTCCTTTTTTATTTAAAAACAGTAGAGACAGGTTTAAAACCTGTCTCTAATCACTACAAGATCAACGAATATAAATTATACCCCTAATTTTTCTTTCACTTTAAAATAGCCGTCAAATTTTCCTCCCAATATCTCTTCAAAAATATAAACAGCATCAAAGGGAATTGGTTTACGGAGTAACTTATCGCCGTATTCTTTTTCTAGATATTTGAGGAGATCTAAAAACTAACTTTGGGACATTATTTCCTAGGCTTGAGCTCAATTTCTTCTTTCTGGTAATCAAACTTAACCATGAAAAGATTGAAAAATCCTTTTTGACCAACAACACCATAACCTAAACGTGCAATCTCCGGAAGAAATCCAACCTTTATTGCGTAACACCAGCCACCTACCTTAACCTTTACGGGATGGATATAATAAGGCTGCACTACTCCCGTGATGCCTCCCACTTTTTGTTCCTCTCCTTCATAAATATCAATACCCAAAACTTCTCCAATTTCGGCATCAAAAATGCAAAAATCCGCCCCCGAGTCTATCAAAACCTCATAAGGGACGGAATTGCTTTTATAACTAATCTCAATCGGAATAATAGGACGAATAATTCCTCTTCCGTATTTTTTGTATTTGAATTTCATAAGCCAAAACCAACATATGTCACAAGTCTGTTAGGCATACGTGTTAGAATAGGCTTTTCAAATCCGCGTCTTTTGGCTCTCTCCCACGCTTCTTTGGCCGTTCTCCCGCTTGCAATTACTGTTTTTTCGTCTTTCTGTAAAGCGACCCAAAGCCCTTTGTATTTTTGATAAATTTTAGTCCAATCAATAGCCATAGATTTAATTTTAAGATAACATAAATTATAATAAAGAACAATCCCAAATAAACAAAAAGATGAAGCCTCTAGTTGATTCGGTTCTCCGAGTTGAATCAATAAGAACTAACAAGAACAAAAAAGGGCAGTATTACTACTGTCCGCTGGAGAAAGAATACAATTCCCTATTTTGTAAAATAAAAAAGAGGTCAAGATTTTTAGACTTGACCCCATTATGCCAATTACCGAGGGTGCAAAACCGCTCCCCTAAATCAATCTCCAAAATTAGGAGAATTACTGAAGAAAAAACTGGACTTGAGCGTTTACAGCACTCACCTCACCCTTGGCAATAGCTTTCTCAACATCCTTCCGGATCCTCTCACCGTCTAGGGGTGAAACTCGTAGGATAAAATGCTCATCGTTATTGACATCCAGTTCAGTCAAGAATTGTTTTTCTACTACTGTCACCCTTGCTAGGTGGGTGGTATCACCCTTTTCTATCTTCCAAGGCACAAAAAAGGGATTGGGACGCCATTCTTCCTCCCCGATTTTTACGCGGAGATCAAAACGGATATAATCCCTCCCGTATGACCTGGACTGTCCAGCAAATTGAAGGGCTACCACCGGATAGGTTTCCCCTTCTTTCATTCTATTTGAGATGTACTTAAGGTTACAACCACTCACAATAGCCACAACCATCACTAATCCTACGGCCAGCAATGCCTTCTTCATCATTATTCCCTCCTTAATAAACAGACCGAGACGATAGAACCAAGAACCAAATACTCATTATAGATAGCTTACCATCTGCAGAAATATCAAGGAACAAGAAATTATTTTAGATCAAATCCAAAAATATGGCAAGATTACTATATCTGATCCACAAGGTTCACCTTTTAGAATATCGCCCTTTCTACACGAAAAATTCTTTCCACGTCTCTCATTAATTTACTAACTGGCAGGTCATGTCGTTTGCGAACGACATGGCAAGGCATCGTGGACGATAGCCCCTCGGGGCTCAAGTCCTCTCGGGACGAACGGCCTGCCCTCAAGCGAAGCCGAAGGGTTAGAAACCATAATCCAACGACAAATGACGAGTTTTTTTAACACAAAACCCCGTTTTAAAACGAAGTTTTGTGTAGTATATCTCTTATTAATAACCGCTATAAAAGCAGGTCGTCAAAAAAATTATCGCTTATTACGGGCTTTTGTCTAACCTTCAGATAAGAAGAAGTATTTGCTTTAGCTTTAGCATAATCAAAAGCTTCTTCTACTGTTGCTGGCTCGTTTCCTTCTACCCCGACATAATCATGGACATCTGCTAAACCTTGCAACATTCCTTCATTGACAAAATAACGGGTGAACACTCCTTCGCCATCTTTGATTCCGTCTCCATCCACATCTTCTCCGGCAGTTGAATAAACATAAGCTGATTGAGTTTCTCCGGTTGCCATAGAAACTACTCTTCCAACGCTTGCCACATCGTTCATTCCGCCAGCAAGGCAAGAGTCAAAAATAAAAGCAATCCTTTTAGTAGTAAAACCATCAAACCAATTCCTTAATTCTCCGTCCCATATGTAAGTTATATTATTAGCCTCGGTGTTCCAGACAACAATGCCTTCATCTGTGAGTTCATCGTCTCCGTCCATAGCTGTCCCTTTTGTTCCGTGTCCGCTGAAAAAGAATACCACTTCATCATCGGGATTTACTGCCTTGCTTTTTATTGTCATTACAGCATTAGAAATATTCCCATAAGTAGGAATTCCGGCAAGGATATATTCTCCAATAGAGTTCTTAAAACCCGTCAGACCTCCCCCATCTTTAAACAACCAAATATTCTCTGATTCATATCCGTAAAGCTCGGTAAGAGCTTTATACATATGCAGTGAATCTCCATCGGATTGGCAGAGGTCAAGGTTTGTGCCGGGATAATCACAAATTCCGATTATCACCGCATATTTATTACCCGTTGCCGGCGCGCCCAAAACTCCAGTAGCTACGCTCCCCGTTTTAGGAGAAGGAGAAGGTTTGCCCTTTCCCTTGCCCACATCTTCAGAAAAAACTTTCTTTACTATTTCTATATTAGTAGCAGGAATAGGTTTGGGCACTTCTCTATTTGGACCCTGCTGTTTTTCAGACGGCGCCGCTTGAGAAACTAAAACTCCAGATAAACTCAGAGTTAATCCGAATATCGCTATACCAGATACTAAAATACTTAATCCTTTTTTCATGTTTTATGTTTTTAATTAAATTGTAAATACTCGACCTTTTAGTTAAGGATTTTTCTCTTAACCTATATTAAAATTTTAATATATTTTTTGTAGAAAAACAATAAATTATTAGGGCTTGGAAAGTTCACAACACGGGCATTGGGATCAGGTCTTGAATTGTGCCAGGGCGCCATACTTCGCTAAGGGCGAAGCGGGCGCGGTCGCTTGTTGCTCCATTCTAATCTTGGCAGGCCCTGAGGGAGTCGAACCCCCGACTGTGGTTTTGGAGACCACCGTTTTACCGCTAAACTAAGGACCCATTGCAATTATAAGATTTTTAATCTTTTCAATAATCCGTGATGTGCAGAGCCAAATTGTTTGAGTTTATGTTCGCGTTCTTTGGCAAGTTCCTCGCTAGAATAAGCTTCATAATAAACTAATTTTAAATTGAACATCTTTTTTGTTGTGAATACCTTCTGATTCTTGTGCTCGCTTATTCTACGCCGTAAATCCCTGGAATATCCAATGTATATTTTTTTATTGCCATCTTTCAAAAGGTAAACATAGAACATATTTTTACATTTGTTTTGGACCCAGCCCTTCGCGATGGGCTGGGTTCGCGAAGGGCTGGGTGGAGACCGTCGTTATACCACTTACCCAGCCTCTCGCGAGAGGCTGGGTTAACTACACCCCCGAAAAACAATTTTTAATTCTTAATTTTTAAATAAATCCCAATTTCTAATAACCAATAACCAAGATCATTTTAGACATTAGACATTGGATATTGGGAATTAGTTAGAATAATTAGGTCAATTAGAATAATTAGAATAATTCTTATTTCTTCACTTCTTTATGCAAGATGTGCTTGCGGCAGTGGCGGCAGTATTTTTTTAATTCCAGTTTTTTCGCCTGCGGATCTTTCTTGTTGCGGCGGGTGAAATAATTGATATTCTTGCACGCCGTGCATTGCAGACGGACTAAAGTCTTTTGGGGCATAATAGTAAAATCAAAATTTAAAAATCGCTCCGTCGCTAAAACTTTGAAGCGTCAACGACAAAATGCAAAATAATATGAGATTGCCTGCCCGCTAATAGCTTCGCATAGCGAGGCGGGCGGGCTCGCAATGACATAGAAGAGACTGAGCCGATGACCGGATTTGAACCGGTGACCTACTCCTTCACTTATACCTCTTTTTTCCTTTTAAAAAAAGCACTTATAAGAGGGTTAGACTGTATCTTAAGCATATCTTAAAAAAGACTTAGCTCTTCTTGGCAGTCGTTCGGGCGTTGTCTGAAAAAATTAAAATAACGCCACGGTCTGAACCTTGTGCCAGGTCTTTAACCGTTATTCGAAAGCACTATAGGGATTTCTCCCAAAGTGGGCAGGTTTAAAGCGAACTACCATGGAGTTGCTCTACCACTGAGCTACATCGGCAACGAATTAAAATTGATTAAGGACTCTAGACACCATCGATTTATTATTTTCTTTAATTTGGTATTGCAAACATAAATACTTAAGGTGCCATATTGACTTTTATTCTTATAACTGCCCCCCTTCCCTTTTCTAATCTGAACATTTTTTAATTGATCTCTGCTTATACCTGTATTCTTCCGCCAAAAATCAATGGCCTTATTTACATCAACATCATCAAAAATATTCAATTCTGCTTTGATTTTTGATTCCCTAACGCCGCAAATTTTTCGCAAAAACATCAAAAATGTGTTTAATATTTTAGGGTCAGTATTTGCTAGTTTAATGTGGCCTTTATCTCTTTTATCCCCCTCTCCGAGGTATAAACCAATTCCTAAATAAAACAAGCTTAATTCTGTATCGCCCTTTACCAATCGAACTTTAAAGGGATCGCCGTGAATATTACGTTTAACATAAGTAGCTTCACTTTTGTGATCTTCTTGGAATCTGATATTTTTGCATCCAATAAACTACTGTCTTATACCCCCAACCATTATCTTTGGCTATTTCCATCATTGATAGACCCTTTTTATATAATTTTTCCAATCTTTGTCTTTGTATCATACTATCAACTTAAGCTCTCCATGTAAAACGGAATAAGGAATTAGGAATAAATAAAAAACAAATATGGAACTACCAATTGATATTCCTAATTCATTATTCCCAATTCCTGATTCCTAATATTGTGGGGAGAGCAGGATTTGAACCTGCGTAGCCCGAAGGCGCGAGTTTTACAGACTCGAGCAATTGACCACTCTGCCATCTCCCCAAACTCAATTGTTCTATTGTTCAATCGCTCTATTGCTAAAATACAACAATCAAACAATGAAACAATTGAACAATAGAACAATAAAGTTGTGAGCCGACTGTCGGATTTGAACCGACGACCTACTGTTTACCCCCCACCTTTCCGCCAAGAGCCAGCGGTCGGATTTGAACCGACGACCTACTGTTTACAAAACAGTTGCTCTGCCACTGAGCTACGCTGGCGGAAAGGTGGGGGGCTCTACCACTCAGGCTACCTCGGCAAAAGGGAATAATGAATCAGGAATTATGAATGAGGAAAATTATGAATAAAAAAAATAATTCATTATTCTCCAATTACCAATTACAGATTACTGATTACTGATTGCCTTTAATTTTCCTCTGTTTCTCTAAAAGCTCAAGATATTGATAATTACCCGGATATGCTTTCACCAGTTCTTCATAAGTTCTCACTGTCTTATCAATATTGTTCTGATTGCGATACATCTTGCCTAGTTCTAAGTAAAAATACTCTTTGGCGCGGTTATTTTTAATCGCCCGGCGATAAATTTTTTCCGCCTCCTTCATCTTGCCTTCTCCGGTATAAGCCAACCCCAATTTTCTGTAAATATCAACTTCATCCGCTCTCCTTTTCAAGGCTTCTCGAAAAGAAGATTCGGCATCGCGGAAATTTCCCTGCTCAAAATAAAGAGTGCCCAATATTTTGTAAACTTGGGCATTTTTAGGACTCTTGCGAATGACGGAAAAACAAATCTTTTCTGCCGCTTTGAAGTGTTTTATTTTAACAGCATTTTGAGCATCGGTCAACAACTCTTCCAAACTTAATTCTTTTCGCTCTTCCCGCTCTAAAGGCGCGGAAGGAATTTCCACTTTGACCTCTCTGGCTTTGAACCCTTGGGACATAAATGGTTTCGGCCTTCTTAACCCCCGCGCTTCTTGCTCGTCATCTGCCCGCATCAATGTTTCTTCCCGCTGAATTTTTTCATTTTGACGCGGCATCTTTTGCCTATTTTCCCTTCTCGCCTCAATTAGTCCCTTGATTCCACCTCCCAAGGCTTTCAGTCCCCTCCCGCATAAAACCAAAATCTTTTCCCCCGCTCTTCCGCCCTTCCGAGCAATGGATAAAATAAAATACCCTATACGAGGCAGACCCGCTTTTAAAACCGCTAAAATTGTTTTTCTATTCTTTCTTGACTCTGATACCGCATCTATTTTTAATTCTCGGACCTCGGGCAACTTCCGACCTAAAATCACAATAATACCCGCCAGCGCTAAAACAATTACGAATTGAGGAATTATCTCGTAAGTCATTATTGTATAATGGTTTAAAGTGAAGGTCCTTAAAGAATGGAATTTGGATTTTAATTTTGCCGCCGCGCCCGCTTTTTGGAGCCCTTCTCCAGCCCCTCGCGAGGGGCTGGATTCGCGAAGAAGGGCTCCATTTCACCCTAGATAAACCTCTCTTAGGGGCGGTCATTTCCTTGCGCAAGCCCTGTTAGTGAGATTCTCTACTACAGGGCAAGGGATCTCAATTTCTGTCCCGTCCTGATTCAACTTAACTTTAATTTTCTGCGCCAAAAGGTTGCGACTGACAACTATCCCCTTGCCTTGAGGAGTATTAACCACTTCATTAATTTCTGGCATCTGACGAGCCAGTTCTTCATACATATCCGCTTCGTAAGAAAGACAGCACTTTAAACGTCCACACAGTCCGGAATTTTTTTCACTGCCCTTATGGGTCATCTCTTGCATTCTAGCCATATCCGTGGTGACGCTTTTCAATTCCTCCAAGAAACGGCTGCAACAGATTTCGCGACCGCACATCCCATAACCACCCACTACTTTCGCGCCATCTCTGGAGCCAACTTGCTGCAAGCGAATTGATTTCTGGAAATGATGCGTCAAATCCTTCAAAAGATTGCGAAAATCAATCCGTCCCTCCGCCGTAAAAGCAAAAGTAATACGGCTGCCATCCAAAGCAAAATGGACATCCACTAGTTTCATCGTGAGTTTATATTCTTTGATTTTCTCTTGAAAAATTTTGACCGCCTCATCCTTCTTGGCTTCATAATATTTAATCTTTTCCAGATCGGTATTGACCGCTTTTCTTAAAACCGGCTTCAAGGCCGCCACCGATTTTTCCTCCGCGCTCTCTCTTACATAAAGCACTCTCCCCAACTCCAACCCCTGTTCTGTTTCCACAATCACAGCATCATTTTCTCTTAAATTCAAATCCCGCGGATTGAATTCCTCCGGCACCCCCCAAGATTTAATTTTGACATTTACCACCTGCATATTCTAAGGAAAAGATTTAGATTTCAAATTTGATAAACTCCCCCACCTCAATCTTCTCGCCTAACTTCAATATTTTTTCCTGCACCAATGCTTGAATACTCATCTCTGGGTTCTGAAAAAATGGTTGCGCAAGAAGAGAAATCCCTTCCTGATATTTCTTTAATTTTCCTGCCACAATCTTCTCTTTGACCTGCCGCGGTTTCTTTTCCATTTTAAGCTCTCCTAAAATGATTTCCTTTTCTTCTTTGATTTTTTCCGCGGGGATGTCTTCTGGATGAACATAAAGCGCGCCCGCGGCCAAAACCTGCATTGCCAAGAGATGAGCTAACTCTTGAAATTCCTTATTTCGCGCCACAAAATCACTCTCGCAATAGACCTTGATGAGAGAAGCTACCTTGCCATTATTGTGGACATAACAGCCAATCACGCCTTCATGCGCGGTCCGATTTCCTTTCTGCCTCGCAATCTTCTGTCCTTTTTTCCTTAATATTTTTTCTGCCTCCTTTAAATCGCCATCCGCCTCGCAAAGCGCTTTTTTGCAATCCATCATTCCCGCACCCGTCATTTCCCTTAATTTTTGAATAGAAATGATTGCTATTTTCATTTTTTAATTTATTCAAGAAGGTTTTATGGTTTTTAAATTTTTTTGAACCTCGGTAATAGCCTCGCCTACCTTTGCACAGACAACTTCAATCCCCCGAATAGCGTCATCATTGCCAGGAATGGGATAATCAATAAGTTCGGGGTTGCCGTTAGTATCCACTAAAGCAATAATAGGCACTTTCTTTCTCCGCGCTTCAAGCACCGCGTTCTTTTCCCTCACCACATCAATAATGAAAATCGCTTGAGGAAATCCGTTCAAGGTTTTTAGCCCCCCAACCATTTCCGTGAGTTTCTTTTTTTCTCGAGCAAGGGCTAAACATTCTTTTTTTGTATATTTTTTCCATTCCCCTTCTTTCTCTTCTTCTTCCAGCTTTTTTAGCCTCTCTACCTTTTGATGAATAACATCAAAATTGGTAAAAGTGCCTCCCAACCATCTTTTTACCACATACGGCATTCGCGTTTTGAGGGCTGTTTCTCGGATAATCTCTTGGGCTTGTTTTTTACTGCCTAAAAATAAAATTTGACCCCCGCGAGAGACTATTTCCTGAACAAAATGTAAAACCTCTCCCAACTTTTCTTGCGTCTTCTGTAAATCAATAATTGAAATTCCATTCCGCACGGTAAAAATATAAGGCTCCATCTTGGGATGCCTTTTAGACTTTTGATGACCAAAATGCAATCCCGCTTCCAGCATTTTAACAATTAAGTTTTCATTCTCCATAAATAATTTCCAAAAATATAAATTAACCCTTCACTAAAGTTCAGGCCGTTCAGGCTCTGAAGAGCCTTCAGGCTCGAAGAGATGCCAAATAAATCCGAAACATTAAGAGACTCCGCATCTCCTATTTTTCACAAAGTATTATATTTAAAGTTTCAAATTGCTGTTTAAGCCCTCCTTCTCGCCTTTCAGGAACTCAAGGGGTTCCCCAGAGCCAATTATAAGCGAGGTTTGAAGGATGTCGCTCGCGAACGACTATCCTGAAATTGGCTATTCGGTCGAAATGAAAATTCCATTTTTATTCCTGCCTTCTAGAGCCAATTATAAGCAGAGCTTGAAATTCTTGTTCGGTCTAAATGAAAGTTGACTTTCATTTATTCCTCACTGCGAATTATAGCATATAAAAAAATTTAATCAAGGGGAGCAAACCCCATTAAAGAACTTCATTCTTTAACGGTTTTCGCTGACACCGTTAGATGTTTACTATCTAACGGGGTCAGCATCTATATTTTTCCACCATCGACTTTGTCGACGTGTCCCGTTACAAATTCATTTGTAACGGGATGAACTTTCTCTAACGGGGTAAAAAAACCGTTTGGAAAACTTTGGAGAGGTTATAAAAGCCGAGAAATCTTGCTTAAATTCATTTTTTATATTATATTAATCTCATAGTAATTAACTTCTATGAAAGAAAAAATTCACCCTCAATACGGCAAATCAATTGTGGCTTGTTCCTGTGGCAATACTTTTGAAACTGGCTCCGTGGTTCCAGAAATTCACGTGGAGATCTGTTCGGCGTGCCATCCATTTTACACAGGGAAAAAGAAACTCGTGGACGAAGCGGGAAGGGTGGAACGTTTTGAGAAAATCATGGCTAAAACGAAAAACATCAAAAAAATGAAAAAAACAAAAAAGGTAAAAAAAGGCGGAAAAGGTAAAAGATAAATATTTGTTTTGACCCCGTTAGAAACATGCCCCGCAGCTAGGCTAGCGGTTAATGTAGAAATATAGATAACTCGTGCGGTTGGGTTTCATGCCCCGCGCGAGTTTCTAACGGGGTTGACTAAATTTGGCTGTGAATAGTAGGGGCGGACCAGTGTGTCCGCCCGATTTCGAGTTAACACAGATCGCGGGTTGACACATGGGTCAACCCCTACAATTTCATCTTTATGAAGCAAGAAATTAAAAAAATTCAAAAGGAATATGAAACGATCTTGAGCGCGCTTTCCGAGCCTGCTGCTATTTCTGATCCAGCGAAGCGAGCTTCCCTTAGTAAAAGAGGCGCTAGGCTTCAAACCATACTCGCGGAGTATGAAAATTACAAAAAAATTCAGAAAGAGATTAGAGAAACTGGAACCTTGCTTGTTGATCCCGAACTTAAAAAGGAAGCGGAGCAAGAATTGCAAAATTTAAAAAGTAAAGAGACGCAGATCAGGCAGAGTTTGGAGGAAAAATTAAATCCCCCAAATCCCAATGACGTCAAAGATGTAATTATGGAAATCCGCGCCGGCGCCGGCGGCGATGAAGCCGGACTTTTCGCCGCCGATCTTTTTCGGATGTATTCACGTTATGCTGAACAACGCGGATGGGAGATAAATCTTCTTAATTCCAGCCGCACAGGCATCGGCGGCTTTAAAGAGATTATCTTTGAGGTGAACGGCAGCGATGTTTTCAGCCACTTAAAATACGAAAGCGGAGTGCATCGCGTCCAACGCATACCGGAAACCGAAAAGTCGGGGCGTATCCACACCTCCACGGCTTCCGTCGCGGTTCTGCCTCAAGCCGAGGAAGTGGAAATCAAAATCAAACCGGAAAATTTACGCATTGACGTTTACCGTTCTTCCGGACCCGGCGGCCAAAGCGTAAACACCACCGATTCCGCTGTCCGCATCACCCACCTGCCCACCGGCTTGGTTGTTTCCTGCCAAGATCAAAAATCACAACTTAAAAACAAAGAAAAAGCGCTTCAGGTTCTCCGCTCTCGCTTGCTCGTTCAAAGGCAAGAAGAAGAAGCAAAAGCGCAAGGCAAGGCAAGACGTGCTCAAATTGGCGGGGCTAAACGCGCTGAAAAAATTCGCACCTATAATTTTCCCCAAGACCGCGTCACAGATCACCGGATCAAAAAAAGTTGGCACGGTATAGAAAAAATTTTAAATGGGGAATTGGATGATATTGTTAAAACGACAAAAAAAAGTATTGAAACTAAGGGCATAAATATAATTCGTCGTTGCGAGGAGGCCGCCCCAAAGCGGCCGACGAAGCCCGCCCGCCTCGCCTGAAGCGAAGCGATGGCGGGCAGGCAATCTCATAAAATTAGATAATTTTGGGATGACAAGTTTTTTCTTTTTTAGGAGATTGCCGCATCGCTTCGGCTCCGTTTCTACTCGCGCCTCGCTCCTCGCAATGACGACGTACGCTAATGACCATCTCCCAAGCCTTATCCCAAGCCATGAAAAAACTCAAATTGAGCAAAATTCCCTCCGCCCCTTTAGACGCGGAGATTTTATTATCTTCTGTTTTAAGGAAAAAACGAGAATATCTGCTTGCGCACCCAGGGGACGCCATAACTCTCAGCCAAAGCCAAAAATACCAAGCCTTAATCTCGCGCCGCGTTAAAGGTGAACCCGCGGCTTATCTCACGCATCACAAAGAATTTTACGGTCTGGATTTTTATGTCAATAAAAATACTCTCATCCCGCGGCCGGAGTCAGAATTAATCATTGAGGAGGTCAAAAAAATTGCAGCATCACCAATCATTATTGACGTAGGCACAGGATCGGGGTGTCTCGCGATTACCTTGGCGTACAGCATACCGCAAGCTGCTGTCTACGCCACTGACCTTTCGCCAAAAGCGCTTTCTATCGCCCGAAGAAACGCCCGCTTACATAAGATAAACCCCGTTAGAGAACCTCGTTCTCTAACCCAGTCTAGAAATTTATTTCTAACGGGGCTAAAATCGGCGGGTTTCTCTAACGGGATAAAAATCAAATTCCTGCGAGGCAATCTCCTTTCGCCCTTGCCGTCTTGCGTTTGGCAGCTGCCAAGCAAAAAAATTATTATCGCCAATCTCCCCTATCTTTCAGAAAAATACCGCAAAGATATTCGCGACACGAGCTTAAGATATGAACCGCGAGAAGCTCTTTGGGGCGGCAAAGACGGTTTAAAATATTACCGGCAATTATTTCAACAAATTTCCAAAATTATACAATCTCGCGCAATAGACCTCACTATTTTAATTGAAATTAATCCGGAACAAACAATTAGAATAAAAAAGGTAATTAAACAATATCTTCCCTGCGCGGAAATAAAAATAAAAAAAGACCTCGCGGGTCTTAATCGTATTGCAGTTATTCAAATGGACAGGCGAAAGCCTGCTAAAATGAGGTCATGCTGCGAGAGCGCGACACAGGTAAGTGTCAGACTTTCGCCCTTACAGGACCTTCGGCCTGACCTCCAAAATAACACACTTTCCGCCTGCGTCCGCAAAAGGCGGACTGCGGCGAGACGAGGTCGTGTGTTACTCCAAAAATTGCTCCCACCCCCTCTTGTCTCCCCCTGTTTGTCTTCTCTTCAGAGTCTGAACGACCTGAACTAGTTTCAGGATCTAACCTTTCTTGCCCTGTAGTCCGCCTTAGGCGGACAGGGCTTGCTTTCCAATAATTTTTGTTTTTTATATTTAAAAACCAACCTTTTGTATTCGGCAAGCCGCTTTTCGGCCTTAAAAACCTTTGTCTGCAACAAAACAAAGCTTTTCCCGCTCCCCTTGCCCTTCTTAAATAAATCTATTTTTTTTCTAATCTCCTTGAGCTCTCCTTCAAAACTGGCAAGCTTTGCTAAAAGCACTGTCCGCTTAATCTTCGTCTTTTTATTTTTCTCGGGCATAGAGCATTAGAATATAAAATCAAAATAATAAAGGGGGTTATTTTATTTTTAAAAAGGTTTGGCATTCTCTTATGTCCTTTCGCATTGCCCCAAACTGATTTTCTAAAATAAAAAACTTCTCTTTGTCTAATTTCTTCTCTTTTAATTCTCTGATATCCTCTTTGATTCCCATAATCTCATCTTCAATGCGGGAAAGATACTGCAAAATAGATTTAAAATTATCCCGCATCTCTTGTTCTAGACCATCTATTCTCTGGCTTAAATTTTTCCCCAAACCATCCATTTTTTGATCCAGACCATCCATTCTTTGATTTAAGCCCGTCTGACCCTCTGCTAAAATTTTAATATTATCATTCACATTTTCCAATAATACAGCAACATCGCTCTCCTTAAAAATTTTTTCTTGCTTCTTAGGTATTTTTTTTAATTTTTGAATCATAATTTTCAAACCTCTACTTTTAGTATACCATTTCCAATTTTTTAAGTTAAATGTTATCCACAATCTGTGCTTTAAAAAGGAATCTCGGCTCTGTCATCTCTTCAGAGTCTGAAGACTCTTCGGAGTCTGAACGACCTGAATTTATTTCAGGATCTCCTCTTTAAACATGAAGATGCTGAACCAAGTTCAGCAAGACATTTTGAGCAGGGGGAGTAAGTTTTGTAATTCAAGGTATTATTAGTAATTTACCGTCTTTTCCGGCGGGACTACTTCCACCCATGTTGTGCCGGGGTTAAATTCTATTTCTTTTCCTTCACCATCATAAAACCGTGTTCGCTCTTGCCGCGAGCCCTTTTTCCAAATTCCTTGGATTACTTCGCCATCGCGGAAGATGAGAGCCTTATTCCCGCCGATCGTGTGCATACCGAGCCGTCCTTTGATATCACCAGGATCTTTTAATTTAGCCACCATATATTGCACAACGACATTTTTCGCCGCAATCTCCGCGCCGGAATTTTTGTCTATATGCTTGAAGCCGCCATTATAACGCAAATATTGATTATTTTCGCGGTCATACTTCCAAACCACTTGATAGCTGGAAGTGGAAAAGGGAATCACAATGTCAGGGACTTCTGCTCCCCGGCCATCACGCTCTTTCTCTTTTTTGAAAAGCCAAGGTTGAAAACTGCCTTTCTCCTCCCAACCTTTGGATCGTACAGCTTCTCGCAAAGATTCTATCTTAGTAAAAAGATTATGAGGAGCGAGAGCGCCAGAGGCGCGCCAGAAGAAATTACCATTATACATTTGATTTAATTCCTTCATCCCGTATTCCCGGCCGAGTCTTAAGGCGTAAGGATCTCCCCCGCAATATACATAGGCCGCGTTAAGCTCGCTTGCCCAATCCAGATAATAAACCCGCGCGCTCCGCACTGGTCCGATTTCAGGGATATCTCCGTTAGCGGTAAAAAAGGCTAAAAAGCGGGTAATCCCGCCTTCGGCGAGCGCTTCATAAACTAAGTTGGCTTGAGAAAGTCCAGATTGAGGCCTGACCGTTACCAAATTTTCAATCATCACCCCCAAAGGCAGCCTGTTTACTTCCTCTTCTTCAACCGGCATTCCGTCAATGAGGCGAATCCCTTTAGGTAAAACGTAATTTTGATTTTGTCGCGCGTCTTTCTGATTTAACTCACTCTCTCCCTCTCCTCCTCGCGCCTTGGGCGCAAGTCCCCGAATGTAAAAAATACCCAAGAAAATAACCACTACCAATAAAAAACCAGCCGCGCCAAAAATAATTTGGTGCTTGCGGCTGGTTTTTAATAAAATAAGGAATTGATGAAAAAAATTTTTGATATGCATATAAAGCTAAAAATACTATTGTTCAAATCCTCCAGTTACCCAATCAAACTCACTTTGCCAATTACGCCCAGAACAACTCCAGCCGGGGCTATTCGGATGGGGATTACCGCTTGTCTCTATATCTACTACTCCTAAAACATAAAAGGCTCCTCGGGAAGCATCACAACCATAACTCCCAGCAGGATAACGGTAATAGCGATAATTCCCACAATTATAATTATTGGTCGGATCTCTCACCTCTTGGCTTAATAATCCTGCCGTTCTTAAAGGAGAAATAAAATCACCATCTCCGGGAGTGTCCCAACCACCACAACCCTGATAGTCTGAACTAGGATATAACCCGTATTGATCATAATACAGCGCCAGGGCAGTTATCAACTGTTTCATTGCCGCTAATCTTTGGGTATCTCGCGCTTTTTTTCGGGCATTATTCACAGACACAGTCACGATTGTTGCCAAAAGACCGATGATCGCAATTACCACCAAAAGCTCAATTAGAGTAAACCCCGTTAAATGCCGCTTCACGGCAATTTTGCCAAAAGCAAAATTATTTAATGGGGTAAAAGCCATTGAGTGAACAGCGCGTTTTTTATTTTTGCAAAACATAGTCTTCTTGAACTAAAGGATGTTATTTGCGAATGACATCCCTGAAATTTGTATTTTTATTTTACATCCCCTTGTTTTTCTCCTGCTCCTTCTTGGGCTCTCGGTTCGCCCCCTGCTTCACTTTCAGCCCCCTCCTCTCCCTCTTTTTTAACGCCCTCAACCTCTTCCACTTTTTCCTCTACTTTTTCCTCCAATTCTTCTAATTCCTTCTCTGAACGCGGCGGCATCACAGAAACGACCACATCTTCCGGGTGAGCCAACACTTCCACATTCTTTGGAATATCCAAATCTTTGACATGGATAACGTCATCAAATGTCTTTAAAGAAGATATGGAAACAGGAATAGAGTGGGGCAAATCTTGAGGTAAACAGGAGACCTCAATCTCATCTAAATTCTTCACCAAAACGCCATCCAGATCCTTTACCGCCCGCGATACCCCATTGAATTCCAAAGGCGCTTCCGCGGTAATCTTCTCGGTCATCCTGACCTCGTAAAAATCTATATGCAAATACTCCCCGGATACTGGATCACGTTGCACCTCTTTGACTAAAACCTTGCGCGGTTTTTTTTCTTTTTCAATGGCAAGATCGATCAAAGAACTTTCACCTGCTTCTTGAAAAACCTTTTGAAATTGCTTACGATCAACAATCAAAAAAACATTTTTCACCTCGTGCCCATAGAGCACCGCCGGCACCATTGCTTCTCGCCGCAACTTCTTGGGTTTGTTTTGAAGATCTCTTAATTTAACTTGTAAAACTAAATCAGCCATATTTGTAAACCCCGTTAGAGAACTTCATTCTCTAACGGTTCTATTAAACCACCGTCAGCCCCGTTAGAAATTTATTTCTAACGGGGTCAGCGCCTATATTTTTCCCACCACCACCGACTTTGTCGGTGGCTTTCTCTAACGGGGTAAAGATATCCCATTAAAAGTTCACCTTTTAAAGGGGGTATAAGCTCCATTAATAATAAAACGAAATTCCTCTATAACTCAAGCTGCGTATTTTAGCGAGGGAAAATAAAATCCCTTTGGTCTTAATAACTTATTTGGTTATTTTGCTATTCCAATTTCTTCTGTTGGCTCCATAGTCCCCGAGCGAAGCGAGGGGCCCGCCCGCTAACGCCTGAAGCGCAAGCGATGGCGGGCGGGCTGTGGAGCCGCAATGCGAAACAGTATTAAAGTCTGATCATATTTTCTCTTCACGGCTTGCATCCTGGCTCCATAGGGCTAACGCCCCGCTATGGAGCCAACAAACGGTTCTCTAACGGGGTAAAGAAGCATTTCTAGTCTTCATCTTCTCATAGGTTTCAATAACCTCATCACAATTCACTATTAAACTGTCCACAAACCTTTCCAAATCATCTCCCGTAAAATCAGTGACCATATAAAGGGAACTTGTACCCAAAGGATTATTTAAAATAATATTAATAATTGAAGAAAAGCAAGAAGGACAAAGGATATAAAAAAGATAACGCCCATTTGCTTCCCGAACCAATCTTAAATCCTCCCCACGGTAGACCGCCTGACAAATGGGGCAACGCGGCTTCACTCCCATTCTTTGGATTAACTCACTATCGGTTTGCGACATAAAAATATTTCAAATTACTCCATAGTAATCTAGTAATTATTATATCCCTACTTCTGACCCTGCGTCAATAATGCGTAATGCAAAATGTAAAAATCCCCGGCCCGCCCCGTAGTCCGCCCAAGGCGGACGGGACCCGCCTCGCGTTAAATGGTCTACCGATAATTACTCATTTAGTCTAATTAGTCTAATTATTTTAATTATTCCTGTTTTGAAGGTCGTGCGAAATTTGGAGGTCAAGCGAAAGCTTGACACGAGTAATTGTCAGACTCTCGTCTGACCTCCAAAACGCGATACGGTTAATTAGACTGATTAGACATTAGACTAACTATATCAAGTGGATATTAATTAGAGCAATTAGAATAATTTTTAGAAGTGAAGGGAACGGTGAATACTGTGACCTAAATTCCCAAAATCATTTTAGCATTTTACATTATCATTTTAATTTTTTCGGCCCAAGGCCGATCCGCCTCGGGCGGAGATTTTTACATTTTGCATTTTCTATCATTTCTCCCTTCCAAATGAAACCTTGCGATAATTAATATGGATACTCTCTATAAGCCCCAAACTAATCAAAAAACTAATTAACGCCGAACCGCCGTAACTAATTAAAGGCAAGGCAATGCCTGCCACGGGGACTAAGCCGATATTCATCCCAATGTTAATCATAACCTGGGTCAAAATCAAAATGGCTACCCCTGAAGCTAGAAAAACTCCGAATTTATCTAAGGAGAGGCGGCTTACTTTCAAAATTCTTAAGATTAAAAGCGCAAAGAGAACTAAAACAACAAAACCCCCCAAAAAACCAAATTCCTCGGCTGTAACCGCAAAAATAAAATCAGTATGCGCCTCGGGAAGAAACTTCAACTGACTCTGTGAGCCATGTCCCAACCCCTTTCCCCAAATTCCGCCCGAACCAACCGCAATTATGGATTGAATTAAATTATAATTTACTCCCAGTGGATCCGCATGGGGGTTAAAAAAGGCTACGATCCTTGATTTCTGATAAGGAACAAGCAGAAAAAGCCAAGCGACTAAACCGACCAGAATGAAAACCGATAAAGTGATCAAAATATGTTTTAGTTTTAGTCCCGCCACAATAAGCATCCCGACCCACACCACAAGCAAAATGACGGCTGCCCCTAAATCATGTTCCAGAATGATCAAGCCAACCGGAAGGGCAGTTAAAAACCCAGAAATTAATATAACTTTGAACCTGCTAATATGTTCTTGATGATCGGCAAAAAATGAAGCGAGTGTAATAATTAAAAAGATCTTTGCCATTTCTGACGGTTGAAATCGAAACGGTCCCAAAGAAAACCAACTCCTGCTTCCCCGAATCGTTGATCCCCAAAAAAGAACCGCGATTAAAAGGAGAAGCATTAAAATGTAAACAATAAAACGATAATTCTTCAAAAACCGATAGTCGATAAGGCTTAAACCTATAAGTAAAAAAAAGCCGATACCGGCGGCGATCATTTGGACCTTAATCTTAGCCAGATTCGCTCCCCCTTCTTCCCATGTAGCGCTGTAAATTACCACCACTCCTATGGAGATCAATAAAAATAAAGGAATAAATAACCGCCAATCAAAATATTTAAGAAATTGCAAGATTTTCATAAAAACCTTGAATTACAAAATGTATCGTCTACTAGCGAGGGAAGAATCTGATGCCGACCGAAGCCCGCCCGCCTCGCCTGAAGCGAAGCTTGTGAGCGGGCAGGCAATCTCCTAAATCTGTATGAATAACAGCTCGATGAGATTGCGGAGCCTGTCCCGAGCGGAAGCGAGGGATCTGACCAAAAGCCCTCCTCGCTAATAGACAAAATGAATTTTGTAATCCAGGGTAAAAAGTGGAAAGTTCAAAATTCCAAACCCAAAATCACGATTTTAAAACTTTAAACTATTTAGATATCTCTGTATTCCCCGCTCCCCTGTGGGCTATCCTCTGGCAGAGGTTCCAAAAAATTGTTAGAATTATAGATATTGGTTTCTACAAAAATATCCATCCGCTGCATCTCCCCTCGGAAATCTTGCAACCAGCGCATCCTGAATTCTCTCTTGGTGTTGGAATAAAAATTGTTCAAGGTGGTGTAATTTACAGCCAAAATCGTATCATTCTCCCCCCAACATACCACTTTCACTTCTACATCTTTGAAATTATAATAACCATGGTTTTGCACAATAGCGAAAAGCTCCAGCTGTCCTAGAGGATTTAGAGAAAGTCTCTTTTCATCCTCCAGAACGGAAAGGGAGGGGGCCAAAAGATCACTACGGTTTAACCATCGCCCTGGGGTTTTTAGTTCCAGTGTCGCTCTTTCTACTTTTACGTCTTGGACTTCAATATCTGGACGAATAATATATTGGGTCTCACCGGGTAAAATATAGCTTGCTCCGGCAATCTCTTTAATAATCTCCCCTTGCGCGTTAAAAAGAAAAAATTTATAGTCCAAATTTTGCAAACCTAAAGCGGGATTAGGATTTCTAATGACCGCAACCAAATTATATTTATTACCCGAGGGTAAGACTTCGCATCTAACAACCTCCAAATCCTCCGCAGCCACATTCCTCACGGGGAGAGTAACGAGAATGCCAGGTTCCGCCGGCCGGGGGCTCCCTAAATACTGTACTACTGAAACAGAAACATAAATCCCGATGACGGCATTCACGGCGATTAAAATCACAATTGCCATCCAATCCATTAAACGACGATGTTTAATATACCACAAAGCAAAGCTCACATTAAACTCTCTCATATTTTTTGTTTCTTATTTTTCAGAAAAGCGCGTTGAAATATCAAGACCAAAACGCATCATTTCTGTCTTTTAATTTAACATAAAAAGTGATTTGTCGCAAATGGCTATATTTAGTATAATAGATCTTGGGAATGATGCAGAGACCGCATCATAAAATCTCAATGTCTCAAAAAGTTTACAACTGGGATACAGTTTCCGATTATCTGCGGGAAAACACGCAGGCAGGACTTCAAATAGCCGTCTTAGAAGCGGATAAGATTTTAATCGCCGTGATCCGAGATTTAAACTATCCTGGCAAAAATGGCGAGGAAAGGTTACTCTTAGCCCAAAAATTATTTTCTGATTTTGACCGCGTCAAAAAAGCCCATCGGTTCGCGCAAAAAATCAGAAGAGAAATCAGTTTTTCTCTTACGCCAAAAACTACGGAAGAAATTCTCGCTGTTTATTACCAAGCTCTTTTAGACATCAAAGAACATCATAATCCTCGCTTCAAACTTTTCGAAAAAATCGTTTTCTATTTTAAGAAAAGGATTTTGAAAACCAAAAAATTATTAAAATGGATCGGTATAGGCTTACCTCTTTTTCTTCTTGCCACCCTTTTCCTGGACAAAACCAAAATTGGTCATAAGATAGTGAAAGCAGTGCTCGCGATTAACGATTTTATTTTCTCCTGGCTGATCATTTTAATCTTTCTTGCCGGTGGTATTATCGCCTTGACCTTCGGAAGCATCTGGTATTTTAAAACGCGCCATAAGATAGATATAGATATGGATATTAACATCAATAAACCCCGTTAGAGAACTTCGTTCTCTAACCCTTTATTTCTAATGGGGCTAACGGTTTTCGCTGACCCCGTTAGACAGCAAACATCTAACGGGGTAAATGAATTACCCAACCGCAGCAAAGCTGCGGGGTATATTAATTGTTAATAAAATAACACACAGTTTTTTATGTTCACCCACCTTCATACCCACTCCCACTATAGCCTTCTGGATGGTTTAATTAAAATTGATGATCTCGTGCAGATGGCTTCAAAAAACGGAATGAAAGCCCTTGCCTTGACCGACCATGGCGTAATGTACGGCGTGATTGAGTTTTACGAGAAAGCGCTAAGTGTAGGCGTAAAACCTTTAATTGGCGTTGAGGTTTATCTTGCTAATAACGGGATGATGGACAAGCGGCCTAATATTGATAATAAGCAGCATCATTTAGTTTTAATCGCTAAAAACCAACAAGGCTATCAAAACTTAATTAAACTTACCACCCGCGCGCACCTTGAAGGCTTCTATTACAAGCCGCGGATTGACCGCGAACTCTTAAAAAAACACAAGGGAGGTCTCGTCGCTCTTTCCGCCTGTTTAAAGGGGGAAATCCCTAACGCGATCATGAATGGCGACTTCAAGAAAGCTGAAGAGAGCGCTCTTTTTTATCAAAACACCTTTGGCGCAGGCAACTTCTATCTTGAACTCCAACATCATCCCAACATTCCCGAACAAGCCAAAGTCAACGCGGAGCTCGTTAAAATTTCCAAAAAGCATAACATCCCTCTGGTTGCCACAAACGATATTCATTATCTGGAAAAAACTGATGCCGAGGCTCAGGAAATTCTCCTCTGTCTGCAAAGTAAAAAAACCCTTCTTGATCAAAATCGTCCTCTTTCCATGATTGGCGACGATTTTTCTTTCACTCCTCCTAAATTAATGGAGGAATATTTTCGCGACATTCCCGAAGCTCTAGAAAATACAGCTAAAGTAGCGAAGATGTGCAATCTCAATATTGCCTTAGGTCAAACCAAACTCCCCCATTATCAAGTCCCATCTGGCACTAACCCCATTTCTTATCTTAGAAAACTCTGCCTGTCTGGTTTACAAAAACGCTACCAAACGAATTATCAAAAGGCGCCAGCCACAATTATTGAACGTTTAAACTACGAATTCTCTATCATTGAGAAAACCGGCTTTGCCACTTATTTCTTAATTGTCCAAGATTTCGTGAATTGGGCCAAGAACCATAATATTATTGTCGGTCCTGGACGGGGTTCGGCCGCCGGCTCCCTGGTTTCTTATCTTCTGAACATTACCGATATTGATCCGATCGCCCATGAACTATTGTTTGAACGCTTCTTAAATCCGGAAAGAATCTCTATGCCGGATATTGATTTGGACTTCGCGGATACCAGACGCGATGAAGTAATCGATTATGTGCGCCAAAAATATGGCCAGGACCATGTAGCCCAAATTATCACTTTTGGAACAATGGCGGCGCGAGCAGCGATACGCGATGTGGGAAGGGTTTTTAGCTATCCTTACAGTTTTTGTGATCAAATCGCTAAAATGATCCCAATGTTCTTTTCGCTAGAACGAGCTCTCTCCACCGTCCCAGAATTAAAAACCGCTTACCAGCAAGATGAAAAAGTGAAGAAATTAATTGATACCGCAAAAAAATTAGAGGGAGTAGCGAGGCACGCTTCTACGCATGCCTGCGGCGTCTTAATCACTAAAGATCCCATTGATGAGGTTGCCCCTCGTCAATATGCCTCCGCTTCTGATCAGACTATTGTGAGCCAATATGAGATGCACGCGATTGAATCCACGGGTCTTCTAAAAATGGATTTTCTGGGCTTGAAAAATCTGACCATTCTGGAAAACACCCTAAAGATCATTGAAAAAATCCGCAACGAAAAGGTTGAACTTAAAAAAATCCCAATGGACGATCTCCAAACCTTTAAGCTGCTTGCCCAAGGTAAAAGCACTGGCGTCTTTCAATTAGAGTCTTCAGGAATGAAACGATATTTAAAAGAACTCCAGCCCACGACATTTGAAGATATAGTGGCAATGGTTTCTCTCTACCGTCCTGGTCCCATGGAATGGATTCCCGATTATATCGCGGGAAAAAATGGAAAGAAAAAAATTACTTATCTGCATCCTAAACTCAAACCGATTCTGGAAAAAACCTATGGTGTGGCCGTCTATCAAGAACAAGTCCTGCAAATCGCCCGAGATCTCGCTGGTTTTTCTTTGGGAGAAGCCGACATCTTGCGCAAAGCGGTGGGTAAAAAAATCCCGAAGCTGCTTGCCGAACAAAAAGAAAAATTTATTCAAGGTTGCAGACAAAATGGGCTCTCGCAAGACCTTGCGGAAAAAATCTTTTCTTTTATTGAACCCTTCGCGGGTTATGGTTTTAATCGCGCGCACGCGGCTTGTTATGCCCTCATCGGTTATCAAACCGCTTATTTAAAGACTCATTATCCTGCCGAGTTTATGGCCGCTCTCTTAACCTCGGATCAGAGTAATACTGATCGGATCGCTATTGAAGTTGACGAATGTTTAAGCTTGGGAATTAAGGTCCTGCCGCCGGACATTAATGAGAGTTTCGCCAATTTTACCGTCGTCCGACAAGAAGACAAAAAAGAAGTGATTCGCTTCGGACTTTCCGCTATTAAAAATGTGGGGGCTAACATCGTCGCCGAAATAATCAAGGAAAGAAAACAAAACGGTCCTTATCAAAATCTTGATGATTTTATTAAGAGAGTGCAGGATAAGGATTTAAATAAAAAATCATTAGAAAGTCTTGCAAAATGCGGGGCGCTAGACAAATTCGGCGAACGCAACCAAATACTTGCCAATACTGACAAGATTCTGCATTATGCCCGCGAGTATCGCCGCGTCAACGCCATTGGACAACGTGACTTGTTTGGAAATCTTTCTACCACCCAAGCAAATCTCTCCAGACTGCGCCTAGGAGAAGTTGCTACTGCTTCCAAAGAAGAAAAACTAACATGGGAAAAAGATCTCTTGGGTCTCTACATCTCCCATCATCCCCTTGAGGATTACCGTGAATACCTCGCTTACAAAACGACACCCATTCACGCCTTGAATCCTCTCCAGAAGAACGATCTTGTGACTTTGGGGGGTATTATCACAAAAATTAAGAAAATTGTCACTCGCAAGGGCGACCCTATGCTTTTTGTGACTTTAGAGGATTTATCTGACAAAATAGAAATCCTCGTTTTCCCCCGCCTCCTAGCGCAAAACCCCACTCTTTGGCAGGAAAATAAAGTTGTCCTTCTCTCGGGTAAACTCTCGGATAAAGACGGTGAACTAAAACTTCTCGCCGACAGCGCCTCTCACGTTACCAAGGAAATATTGATGGAGTTTCAGCAAAAAATCAAAGGGCAAAAAATACATCCAGATTCTGTGTTTGTGGCAAAACAAGAATGTCCAAAGGTCCAAATCCAACTGCCGCGAGCGACGGATCGCGACCTGTTGATTAAATTGAAGCAATTCTTGGCTTCCCACCCTGGATCCTGCCCGGTTTATCTTTCTATTCCCAATGGCAATCCCTCTTCCCCAGAACAAATCAAGACCGAATTTAAAGTGGATCTGCAACAGAATGTAACCCAAGAACTAAAAAACTTTTTGGGGGGAGAAAATGTGTCGGTAATCGATAAATAGTAATCGGCAAATCTGCTTTAAAATGATTACTGGTTACTGTATTATTGCTAAAAACATTATTTTTCTCTATAATAAGAGACAATACATATGCGCGACAACCGTTCTCTGGTAAAAATGACGCGGATTTTATGGCGAAAATATTTTTCCGATATTCCGATTAGAAACAACATTCTAGTATTCTTTTCACGTCATAATAAACGTGTTTTGGGTTCGATCAAATATGACCGCCAAAAAAGAACCACCTCTATCCGCCTCAATGGTTATTTCCAGGACGAAACAATTCCCCTTTATGTTGTGATAGCAACCCTCGCCCACGAAATGACTCATTATGCTCACGGCTTCTCTTCTCCGAGAAGACGGCTCTATCGCTATCCGCACGAAGGAGGAATTGTAAAGCGCGAGCTTCTCCAAAGGAATTTAGGCATTTTGGAAAAGGCATCCAGAAAATGGCTTAAAAAAAATTGGCTAAATTATTTAAAGTTACAGGACAAGACCTAAGTATTTTAACTCTACTTCACTTTCAGCTTTCCAAATTTTGGCTTTTGACTTTATTTTATGTATCTAGGCAAAATTGAATCTGGAAAATCATACAAGAAATTTTATCTTTTTTTTATTCTCTTGAGCATAGGATTAATAGGAGCAATCGTTTATATTACCTTTTCCCGAGCCACGATCACAATTACGCCGAAAAAGGTAAACTTTGAGACTAATTTTGAGGCTGAAATTTTGGAAAATCCCAATACAGAGAATGCTATACCAGGCAAAGTCCTTTCCTTAGAGATGGAAGAATCAAGGCTGGTCACCACTAATGAAAAAAGGGGGGTGGATGGACGCAGCCATGGTCTCGTTACCATCTTTAACAAACGCGATAAGGATCAGCCTCTTCTCCCTAAAACACGCCTCCTTTCCGATTCTGGAATCCTTTTCCGCACAGACAAAAGAGCAGTCGTGCCTAGCGGAGGTCAAATAAATATTGAAGTCATGGCGGATAAAGAAGGAAAGGAAGGCAATATTGAACCGGAGCGTTTTACCCTCGTCAATATTTGGAAAGGCTGGCGGGATAAACTCTATGCTGAATCTTATACTCCAATGACTGGGGGCTATACTGAAGTGCCCTATGTTTATGGTTCCACGATTGATAAGGCTTTAGATATGCTGGCTGAAGATCTTTACGCTAAAAATCTCACCGCTCTCCACCAAAGAGTCTCTTCCAGCGAAACCATTTTGGAAGGAGCGGTGAAGAATGAAATGTTGGAATTCTCTTCTTCGGTTGAGCCGGAGACACAAGCGGACAAGTTTATTATTAAAGCCAAAGTAAGAACTGTAGCACTTGTTTGTAATGAAGAAAAATTAAAAGATCTAGCCCAAAAACATCTAAAGAACGATGCTCCCCGCGACAAAGAATTCCTGGGTATTCAATGGGATAGCTTTAATTACAAGCTTAAATCCTATGATTTAGAAAAAAAGACTGCCCTCGTTGCCACCCACCTTGAGGGCGAATCCCGCGCGAAAATATCGGCGGATCTTCTTGAGAAACAGGAACTCGTTAGTCTGGACCGTTATGAGGTGAAAAAATATTTTGAACGTTTTGACGATGTGGGAGAGGCCGAAGTCTATTTCAAACCATTCTGGGTACACAAGGTTCCATCAATGTTGGATCATTTTGAGATCCAAATAAAATAACTATTGTTCCATTGTTGACAAATCTTAACAATCGAGCAATCGAACAATTGAACAATATATAAAAGTTATGTCTTTAAATAATAAAAAGGCAACTAAAGAAGAACTCTTTAAACTCTCTACCCTCCGCCATTCTGCGAGCCACATTCTCGCTGCCGCCGTTTTAGAATTATTTCCCGAGGCTCGTCTCGGAATGGGACCCGCAATAAGTGACGGGTTTTATTATGATTTTGAATTGTCTCACTCCCTCACCCCCTATGATCTGCCAAGAATAGAAGAAAAAATGAGAACATTAATCCGCGCCAACAAAAAATTTGAAAAAAAAGAGATGCAAATTGACGCGGCGCTTAAAATGTTTCAAAAGTTAAACCAAAGCTATAAAGCGGAACTCATCCAGGACTTGAAAAATAAAGGCGAAAAAACAATCTCTCTCTATAGAACTGGTGATTTTACCGATTTATGCCGCGGACCGCATTTAAAATCCACCAATAAGCTGAAACCCAAGGCTTTCAGACTCACCAAGATTGCGGGCGCCTACTGGAAAGGAAATGAAAAAAATCCTATGCTGCAAAGGATCTACGGCACAGCCTTTAACAAACCGGAAAATCTTAAAAAGCATCTTGCCAATCTTGAAGAAGCGCGCAGACGAGACCACCGCAAACTCGGACAGGAATTAAATTTATTCAGCTTCCACCCCGAAGCTCCAGGCATGGTTTTCTGGCACGTGGCTGGATGGACTATCTTTCAAGAGATTTTAAAATATTGGCGCGAGGAGCATAGAAAAGCTGGCTACCAAGAAGTGAGTACGCCTCTTATCCTCTCCAAGCGACTTTGGCTTACTTCCGGCCACTTTGATCACTATAGGGAAAACATGTATTTTACTAAAATAGGCAAAAGGGAGTTCGCCGTCAAACCAATGAATTGTCCGGGAGGACTTTTAATCTATAATAAAACAATGCATTCTTACCGCGATCTCCCTTTAAAAATGGCAGAGGTCGGAGTGGTGCATCGCTACGAAAAAGGAGGGGTGCTCGCTGGTCTATTTCGGGTGCGTCAATTTACCCAAGATGATGCCCATATCTTTTGCACAGAAAAACAGGCGAAGGAAACGGTAGGCGGCGTGATTGATCTCATCACTCATATCTATCGTGTTTTCGGCTTTAAGGATTATCACATTGAACTCTCTACCCGTCCTAAAAATTCTATTGGCACTGAAGAGATGTGGCGCAAGGCGGAAGAAACCTTAAGTGAAATTCTGGAAGAGAAAAAGATTGATTACAAAGTGAATCCGGGCGATGGAGCCTTTTATGGACCCAAAATTGACTTTCATATTAAAGACGCTCTAGGGCGCACCTGGCAATGCGGCACGATTCAAGTAGATTTTGCAATGCCTGAAGCTTTCCATTTATTTTACGTGGCCCGCGATGGGGAGAAAAAAACTCCGGTAATGATTCATCGCACTCTCTTAGGCTCTATTGAGCGTTTCATCGGTATTTTGCTGGAACATTATGGAGGAATGCTGCCTCTATGGCTTGCTCCTACGCAAGTGGCGATCCTTCCCGTTTCCGAAGAAAAACATCGCGGTTACGCCAAAAATATTGTCCACTCCTTGCTTGACTACCGCATTCGCGCCGTGATCAATAAAAACAAAGATTCTGTCAACCGCAAGGTCCACGATGCCGAGAAGCAAAGGATCCCTTATATTTTAGTTGTTGGCGATGCCGAAGAAAAAGACAAAATGGTCGCAGTGCGCACCCGCGGCTCACAAAAGATTGAAAAGATGAAATTAGATATATTTATCAAAACCATTTTGGAAAAAATTAAAATGAAAGATTGATGCGCACAACAAATAAAAAATGATGCAAATTGATGGCTTTCCATAATGGGGTAAATATAAGTGGTTAAAAATGGACAAAATCTGACAAATCAAGCACAATAAAATCGAGCTTCCCTAAAAACTCGATTTTATTATTACCAAAATGCAAACCTATTTTTTAAAAACTTTCGGCTGCCAAATGAACCAGTCGGACGCGGAGCGGATTGCCGCGGTTTTAGAAAAAGCGGGGCTCGCTTTATCTTCTGAAAAAGAGGCGGATATTTTAATCGCCAATGTTTGCGCGGTGCGCCAAAGAGCAATGGATCGGGTTTACGCCTTGCTCGGTAAATGGCAAAAACGGAAAGATGCAAAAATTATCCTCACAGGCTGCATATTAGAAAAAGATAAAAAAATGTTCCGAGATAAGGTGTATGGTATTGTGCCTATCGGCGCGATTGCGAAACTGCCACGGATCATTAAAGATGGAGACGCGAAACTTTGCGTCTCTACAAAATCATATTTTAGAATAAAACCAAACCATCAGAATTCCTTTTCGGCTTATGTGCCGATTATGACTGGCTGTAATAATTTCTGCGCTTACTGTGTTGTCCCCTACACGCGAGGCATAGAGATTTCAAGACCGGCGGATGAAATTATAAAGGAGGTGCGAAGTCTTATAAAGATTGGATATAAAGAAATTATCCTGCTTGGACAAAATGTGAATAGCTATAAATGTAAAATTCCCGCCTTCGCTCTGCGAGCTTCGGCGGGCAAGCAAAAATCAAAAATCAAAATGAAAATTAAAAATGTAAAAATTTTTAATTTCCCAAAACTATTGAAAAATATTGATGCCATCCCAGGGGATTTTCGGATACGCTTTCTAACTTCACATCCCAAGGATATGAGTGATAAACTTATTAACGCAATTGCAAAACTCGAGAAAGTATGTGAATATATTCATTTGCCGATTCAAGCCGGAGATGATGAGATATTAAAAGCAATGAATCGAAAATATACGACTAAGTATTATTTGAATTTAATAAAAAAAATTAGAGCTAAAATTCCGAATGTAGCAATTTCAACAGACATTATTGTTGGTTTTCCAGGAGAGACGCGAGGGCAATTTGAAAATACGGTCAAAGTTTTTAAAAAAGTAAAATTTGATATGGCTTATATTGCCCAATATTCACCGCGTCCTGGCACAGCCGCGGCGAAATTCAAAAATGACGTCTCTAGCCAAGAAAAAAAACGGAGATTTAAAATCTTAAATCAATTACTTAAAAAGATTGCCATGGAAAATAATCAAAAATTATTTGGGAAAGAAATGGAAATTTTAGTGGAGCAATGCGAGAAAGGATATTGCATGGGCAAGACGCGCGCTTTTAAAAATGTAAAATTCACGATGAGATCTAAAAATCCCCCCCTGACCGCGCCTCGCCGAAGCTCCGGAAAAGAGCGTAGGCAGGTAAGGGGGGTGAGGGGGGTTGAAGAAAAAATTGTGGGTCAGTTTGTAAAAGTAAGGATTACTAAAGCAGGAGCGTGGGGATTAGAAGGGATCATTTCTCCCCTGACAAGGGGAGATGAAAGAGGGGTTTAAGATTTTCGGTGCATATAAAACCCCCTTTAATTCCCCCTTGTCAGGGGGAAAATAAGACTCAACCACTCTGGACTGAAAGTCCAGAGGTTAGAAGAACAGACTAAAGTCTTAAAAGGTTAAGGTGTGATTTGAAAGAGGTCGTCGTCTCGGAGCTT